>Ga0265797_10004770_pt1 | contig 20382 bp, 21 predicted proteins | sample P2T30metagenome_FD_192433 | JGI IMG/M metagenome (GOLD analysis project Ga0265797, IMG submission 192433) | Plant litter microbial communities from East Loma Ridge, Irvine, California - P2 T30 | ecosystem: Environmental > Terrestrial > Plant litter > Unclassified | place: USA: California...
CGAACATCACCTGGTTATCATCCAACCATACGTGCCACCCCAGATACGGACTTGGAAAAACAGTGAAAACGATTTCGGAAACGGTAGTAAGCTTATCGTTCTCAAAACGGTACTTGCCAAATTTTCCACCGTTTGGATCGAGGTGATAGAAATCACGGCCTTTTTGAATAATGTTCTCTTCCCAGGTGAAAATGTTGGATACATCCGTTCCTTTTCCAACAGGGGAGATAATACCTTCCGTTAGGGATGTTGCATTAAGCAAGTAGTTGTTCCCGTTGTCAGCGGTAAAAATAATGGCGTATTCGCCGGGTACTTCCGGTTCTGGTGTTTCGTTATTATCGCTGTCTTTGCAGGAAAGAAGTAGTAAAACAGAGCACAAGCTCAGTATTGAAAACCATTGTTTAAGTGAATTGTACATATTATTTAGAATTGATTAATAATTAAAAAGATTGTAAGAAGAAAGGACATAGCGCAGTTTCAGGAAAAATGAGCGGCCTGGCTTTTGAAGTTTAAAATTGTCGTAAGCGATCTGGTCCGTGAGGTTTCTGCTTTCAATGGTAATATTGTAGCGGCCTGATTTAAGCGAATAAGTGAGCGCGACATTTTGTATCAGCTGCTGAGGGATGTAATCCTTGGTCGATTTATTACCGAGTTTCGACCAGCTTAAAGAATAGCTGTTGATAAATTGCGTGTACCAGTTCAGCTGCAGGCGCGATCCTTTTCCCAGGATGTCACTTTTCCCGATATTGAAATCCGTGCTTCCGTATAACCAGGGCTGATTTGGAATCCGGCTGAGGTAGGTGATCTTTTCGCGGTTTGTTCCCCGCACATATTTCTCACGATCCACCGCATTCTGATAGCTCAGGTTGACAGAAAAGCTCAGCAAGCGATAATATTCATACCGCAAATCAGCTTCGAAACCATTGATCTTTATACCGCCGGCATTGTAAAAGATCGAAAAATCACCGCCCGTGGATGAGTTAACTGCAGGCATGGAATAGATATAATTCTTTGCGTTACGATAGAAACCGGATGCTTCTGCCGAGAAAGAATGATTATTAAAACGTGCAGTATAGAATATTCCAAGGTTATAGTTATTGCTGTTTTCAGGCTGCAGGTTGGGATTACCCAGTACTTCTTCTGCATTTCCATACAATTCAATCAATCCCGGTAGGCGCAGCGCATATTCATACGAACCTTTTATACCAAGGTTTTCAGTGAACTTGTAACGCGATGCTCCGCCGTAACCCCAGTAACCGGAATGCTGGCGGGATGTGCTGCTATCGGCTGCCAGTACTTTGCCGGAGAAACCGAAATGTTTTGCAAAAAAGCTATTGACGAGTCTGGAATCAAAGAATTCTTGCTGATAGGTGAAACCCAGGATCTTTTTGTTCAGGCGGTTCGATCTGTCGTAGGAGTGATTGTAGGGGTCAATCTCATTGTAGCTTTCTCTGAAAGAACTGTTAAAATTGTAATTTAGATTCAGCATGTGATTTTTGGCCAGCACATAGTTCAGATTGAATTGTGCCAGGGCATTTCCTCCCGTCAGGTGTGTAATCGTTTTGTGTACACTCAGCTCTCCGCTGGTCTGATTCACTCTGTCCGGGATACCGTTCCATTGATACCAGGTTCGCGAGCTCGTGTCGGTCACTACGGTCTTATCGTTGGAAAAATTGGCAAAAGCTCTTAATGACAGCCCTTTGACGATCAGGTCGTCTTTTCGATAGCGCAGGGACGGAACCGTGTTATGGCTTTTATTTGTCATTTCTCCGATTACCTTGTCCTGCGTAGCACCCGTCTGCCGCTCTTTGAATGTGTTGGTGTGCGTGAGTCCTAAAACGAACAGATCGGCCCATTTTTTGTTGGAAATACCTACTTCAATCTGTCCCATGTAAGACTCGAAGCCATCATGAAAACGTCTGAGTTTATCTTTCACGACAAACTTGCCGTCTTCAATAACCTGAAGTTTTACATTTGCTTTCGGATTGTTGCGCATGTAATAATTGTTGTCCGAGAAATTATAATACGAACTAACGTTTATGGTTATACCTGATTTGGGAGCCGTGTAACTTCCTGACAGTGCAGCCCTATGCGTGTTGAAAGAGCCAACAGAATAACTTGCGTCGAGCTTGTTGCCGCCTTTACCTTTGGTGACAATATTGACCGCGCCGCCTAATGCATCGGAACCCAGATAGGCCGGTACAACACCTTTGTACACTTCTATTCTTTCGGCAAGGTTGACCGGGATATTGTTAAGAGAAAGCCCGCCTCCGAAGGATTCCATCGGAATACCATCGATGAAAAATTTAATATGATTACCTGAAAGTCCGTTAAGCGAAAACCGGAAATCGGAACCAAGTCCGCCGCTTTCCTGTATCCGCACACCACTCATCCGGTTCAGCACCTGGTTGATATCCGATGAAGTATTTGCAAAAGCTCTGGTATTGATTGCGTTCACGTTGTACGCACCTTCTTTTAGCTGCCGTGCTTCGGTTTTTCCTACTATCTGCACTTCGTTTAGGCTCTGGGAATTTTCTTCCAGTACCACGTTAAGTTCAACACTTTTTCCGCTATTGAGTGTAGTCGTGTGCTGCTGGCTTTTAAATCCTACTGCAGTAAATACGATTTGATGTGTACCGTCTTTAATTCCTTTCAGAATAAATTTCCCTTCCGTATCGGAATGTTCGCCGTGGGAAGAATTTTTGATTTGGATGGACACGCCCGGAATACCTTCGCCATTTTTTGCTTTTATCGTTCCAAATATGGAAGACTGAGACATGCCGGGGGTGGCAGCTGCCAGGATGATCAGTGAGGTGAAAATGTATCGGGTAAAATTGCTGTAAAATGACAGATCCATCGAGTTTGATATTACTTACTCAATGGAAGTAGCGCAACTGGGTTGTTACCCGAAGGTTAGTATTTAAAAAAAATGATTTTTTTTTTCGAAAAAATTTAGATTGGAAGACTGGCCAGCTGTAAAAATCACATTTAAGTAAAATACCAGAAGTGAATTGACCGGAGGTGTGCTCGTAAAAATAGGGCAGGGTTAAAAGCTAGTTTAGCCTTTCAATCCGGAGGATGTAATCCGTTTGATCATCAAATTTCAGCCCCTTTTCAAGTGAGCCCGTTTCGGGGTTGTACAGCCAGATGTAATTGCCCGCTGACTCCGAATTGACAGCGATGTAGACGATTCCGTCTTCCACGAGCACGCATTGTTTGGCGGTACCTTTGTCCAGCGGGAGATCGAGGCGTGTAGTCGATTTTGTTTGCAGATCGATCGCATAATAATCGAAATGCGGGACTTTCCAATGGTCTTTCATTCCCGTAAAAATATTCTTTCTTTCGGTTCTGATAATTGCTTTTCCATTACCGGTATACCATAATCCATAACCGTGATTTTGAATGTCAGACTCTGAAATATTAAAAAAATAATCCGCATCGATCGTATCTTCCGATTTCTTCATCCTGTAAATCGCCGTAGGCTTGGCCGGACTGTTTCCACCTGCTATGCCTGGGGAAGCAATGAAGTAGAAATCTCCTTTTTCATCTGTAAAAAAGTGCTGCTGACGCGTATTTTCATCACCCGGGTAAGTGGTGCGGGTGTCTTTAAGTTTCTTCAAAGAACGCATTTGCGGGTAACTAAGTACATCTACATAAATAGTGTCGCCTGTTGTATAGCTGTATTCTTTATCAATGGTATGAAATGAATAACCGATGATCAGCTTGCCTTCCGAAAACCTTGAAAACCCAATGGACATGGAATTATATGCGCCAAAAGGTACCTGTACCTCCATCACATCCTGCACCGCCAGCATACTTTTGACATTAATTCGCGCGGATCTGATTAGCCTGTTCTCCTCATCATAACCGATCAGCAAAAGAGAATCCTGACTTATCCAGTTATAAGTCTGGCAGGTAGTAAAGCCATTAATCTGAACGGTGGCTTCTTCGGTCAAGATATTTTTTTTTATCGCTGATCTGCTGAATTTGCCCGTACGCCGGTCAAGCCGGTAGTAAAATCCACTATGGACGATGAGATCGTGAAATATTCTGGGCGGTTTTACTTCTGCTCCCTCTTTTTTGGAATTAATTGTTCCTGAGTCAAGGGAATCCCGCGTTACCAGATATTCATTCCCATTTTTTGACATGGTATAAATGCTGTACTTTTTCTGAACCGAATCAGCTGGTTTATTTTCAGCGCAACCACTGAAAATGAGTAGAAAGGAGGTGAGAAGTAAAAAATATAAGTGTCTTGTAGAACGTATCATTTAGTTTGATTGGCGTATCAGATATTGAACTGGTTCATGAGCTGCCTTTTTAGGAGTGGGGGCAAGCCCATTAAGGAACCTTCTTCAAGGATAATCATTTCATTGTCATTTTCGGGGCTGCTGTAATTCAGAGCAATATAGTTCAGCCCTTTTTTCAGGATCATGGTTTCTTTTTGCTCTCTAAAATTGGCGCAGGATCCCTGAATGGTGAATTTGATATCCTGTTTGGGATTGATCATGACGGCGCCGCAGAAATCAATGTTACCAGTTTGATTATCTATTTCAATATTGCTTTTAGGGCTGAGTGATATGGTGTAGCGACTTTCGTTTACATCTTTATTAATTGTTTCAGACGTATTCCGGATTACGATCACCTGCGATCCGGCGGAGTGATATTTGAGACTGAACACGGTAATTTCCAATATCACCAAAATAGCTGCCGCAGCCGCGGGGAACCAGCGTGAGTTTAATTTAAAAATGGAAAAATTATTGGTTTTTTCTGTTGTTGCATTGTCCGGATTTATTCCATTCCAGATTTCATTCTCAATTGAATCCTTGTTTTCTCCAATGGGTGTCTCATACCGTTCATCCGTCCCGTCGCTGAAAAGCCAGTCTTCCACTGCCTTCATTTCTGCCGGGGTACACTTTCCGTCGTGATATTTTTCTATAAGTTCTCTGGTGATGTCCATGGAAGCGGTGACAATCCGGTGTTAAAACCTACTTTTAGGTAAAAGTAGCATAAAAGTCCTTTTCCCGAAGGTCAAATATAGAAATCTATGAGAAGTATTCTGTCAGATTGGCTTTTAAAGTGCTGAGTGCACGTGAAATGTGATATTCCACAGCTCTTTCGGAAATTAACAGGGAAGATGCGATTTCCTTATTGGTAAGCCCTTGTTCGCGGCTCATTTTGAATACATTTTTGCACTGGCAAGGAAGCGTATCAACCAGTACATCCACCTGGTTTTTCAAGCTATTGTACATCACCTCGTTCTCAGTACAATGCGTATGGTTACAGTAATCTGCAAGTGCCTTCCGGGTATGCTGCTGCTGTCCCCGGTTATTCCGTATATATTCAAAAACCTTGAATTTGGCTGATCGAATCAAATAATGCTCAACGGAACTTGTAATTTCAAGTTCATCCTTTCTTTCCCAAAGCGATTTGAAAATCTCCTGTACCATCCCTTTCGCCACCTCGGTTTCACGCAGATTATTATAACAAACAGCAAACACCTTATCCCAGTGCAGCAGGTAAATCTGCCTGAACGATTGTTCATTTATACGGAAAGGATTTGTGTTGCTAATCGGGTCAATCATTCGCAGCCTGTTATTTGAACAGTCCGCAAATATAGTATCTTATTTAGAATAAGCCCAAATAAGATTTAGTGTTTATCCAATATTGATACAGATACACATCTATTAAATCCATGACGATTTTGATCCCTTTCATAAATCTGCCTTATATATACAAAAGGCATTTTGTACGTTTTAATGATACAAAATGCCCTGGAATATTTACTGGTTTCTGATTTTATACAGGATCTCTATACCGGTTAACTTCTATGTAGGCGACCTTTCCATCCTTAAAATGGATTTTTATTTCTTCCCACAGATCCGCTCCGGTTCTGTTGACGAAATACCACTGCGGCGACCGGGCCATTAATACGTCATAAGAGGTTGAAAGGCTTTTGGACAATAAAAGCAAACGTTCAAATTTGTTGGCATAAGTACCTTTATCACGTATTTTAATTAGTTTTTGGTAGATATCGGTTGCCTGGTCTCCAATCCGAACTGATGATTCGGCAGTGGAATTTAAAGGCCATTGATTAAGTGATTTACCACTGTTGAGATAAATACTTTTTACCTTGCCTGTTTCAAAAGTAACCTGCACGCCGGAATCCGTGCCTTTTGTTTGATCAAATAAAATGTAGTCGTAAAGTGGAATCCGTCCCTGTAAATCTGTCAGATTTAGAGAAAAATTGCTGACGACATTTATATGCTTAATATCCTTTGTCTTTCCAAGAGCCTGGGTGGTTGCATAAATTTTTTCCGCTGTTTCATTGATTCCTATTCCCAGATAATTTCCGGATGTAATACTATCGCGCCCAATCAATGTGGCGAATGGCGGATCAACAATGGTTATAGGCTCAGGCTGAGAATCACGGAGTTGACAGCCTGCATTGACTATTGTAAGAAAGAGAAGAATAGTAAGTGTAATATTTTTCATTGCTAAGGATTAGATTAATTTGTAAAAGGACTCCTTAGCTTGTTGTTTGGTTGGAATAAAACATAAAATTAATGTAAAAAACCAACAGTCTTCTTCTGTCAGGGCTGATTTAAAATCCTGAATTCTGGAATATGAAAAATCCTCACTTATAAAAAGCGGGAATAGATATGTCTGGAAGAAATAACAGCTAAGAAAGAATGGATTCCAAATTCCGGATACGGAAAGAACCTGATGAGTTGTCAGCTCAATACAAGCAGGGAGTTATTGCCAGGCAGCTGTATTATAGAAGGGCCAATGTTCAAATTAGTAAGCGATCAGACAGAAATTTTGATTTGGTATGGACATACTAATGATAACTTTTCATAATTTGTAATTATTAAAAGCGCTGCAAACATGATCGTAGACCAAGAAAATGATAACATACCAGCATTTAAGCCAAACGACCATTTGGCTAATGAACGGACCTACCTGGCCTGGGTGAGAACGGGGATTGGTATTATGGCCTTTGGGTTTGTTGTTGTCAAATTCTCTCTGTTTGTAAAGCAGATTGGTTTTGTACTGCAGACTAAAGTAGCAGCTCCTGCTCATGGATATTCGTCCATCATTGGGATAATATTGGTTGCGTTAGGAGTACTCTCTATTCTATTTTCGTTTTTGCAATACCGCAGGACAGAAAGGCAATTGAAAACGGGTACTTATAGGCCTACAACCTTGCTGACTACTATGCTTACCGGGGTTATCTTACTGATAAGCATCCTGCTGATCGCGTATTTACTGCAAAGTGTGTGATTACAGATCATCATCATCCTGTTCTGTCGATTGCACGCTTGTTAAGCCAGTTTTAAGTGTCGCCCGTTTTTCAACCTGGCTCAGCCAAAAATAACCAAGTATTCCGGAGATAACCGAAGCAGTCAGAATGGAGAATTTTGCTTCGGACAGAATCAGCATCTTTCCGGAAAAAGACAGCAAGGCTATAAATATGGACATGGTAAATCCTATGCCTCCAAGCATCCCCACACCAATGATATGCATCCAGGTAGCATGTTTCGGCATTTTGCTTATACCAAGTTTGACGGCTATCCATGAGAAAAGAGTTATCCCAAAAGGTTTACCGATCACAAGACCAGCAATTATTCCCAAGCCAAGTACCGTGGTAAGTCCCTGGAGCATCTGTGGCTCAAACTGAATATTGGTATTAGCCAGCGCGAAAACGGGCATAATCAGAAAATTTACCGGGTTGACCAACATGTGTTCAAGCTTTTCAAGCGGGGATTCTTTAGCATCCGGTGTTGTCGGAATGGCAAAAGCAGTCAATACACCTGCAATGGTAGCATGTACGCCTGAATGATGAATAAAATACCAGATGAAAACCCCCGGAATCAGGTAGGCGGCCAGGTTTTTAACTTTTAGTTTGTTAAGCAGCAGCAGGAAAAGAAAAATTCCAAATGCATAAAGGAGGTAAGTGTAGTGAATGTCAGTGGAATAAAATACAGCAATGACCAGGATAGCCATTAAGTCATCTACGATAGCCAGTGCTGAAAGGAAAATTTTCAAAGAGGCAGGCGCGCGTTTTCCCAGCATTGAAATGATAGCTATGGCAAAGGCAATGTCCGTCGCCATGGGTATTCCCCAGCCACTAGCTGTTTCTGTGCCTGAATTAAAGGAATAATAGATCATCGCAGGTGCCATTACACCTCCAATTGCAGCAAGGATTGGAAGGGAGGCTTTTTTGATGGATGACAATTCTCCTTCTATCATTTCCCTTTTAATTTCAAGACCAACCAAAAGGAAAAAGATCGCCATTAAGCCGTCGTTAATCCAGAGCAGTACAGGATAACGAAGATGAATACCACCCATATCAGCACCAATTTCAGTAGCCAGAAGTGCTTCGAAGCCAGGGCCAGCGCCGGAGTTTGCAATGATCAGAGAAACGATCACACAGATAATCAGAATGATTCCGCCGGTTGAGCTAGACTTTAAAAACTCCTTAAAAGTTTTGAGGTTGATTTGCTTTGCCATGACGGTAAAGCTAGTAATTATTGCCTAAACCTAAAAAAAAAGCGCATAAACATCGAAAATATGATAATTTGAGGGCTTGGATATGATTACAATTTCATCCGAAGATTGGCATTGGCAGATCCGTTTTGTAAGTTAGCAATCCATTTCATTAAGAGTAGCCGAACCTGTAATTCCGTTCATGCAAGTGAACCATTACTGTTTTGCTATTTCTATTCACTAAACCTTTTCATGGAGCAGGTAATCAACACCGTTAACAGTATAATCTGGAGTAATGCATTAATAGCACTTTGTCTGGGTACAGGAATCTACTTTTCCGTAGTTACGCGCTTTCTGCAAGTCAGGTATCTTAAAGACATGATACGGCTGCTTTTTGGTAATAAGGCTTCGGAGAAAGGCGTTTCCTCATTTCAGGCATTTGCCATTGCTATCTCAGGAAGGGTAGGGACGGGTAATATTGCAGGAGTAGCAACGGCGATTGCAATGGGCGGGCCCGGTGCTGTTTTCTGGATGTGGGCCATTGCATTTTTAGGCGCTGCATCAGCTTATGTGGAAGCTACATTAGGACAAATTTACAAGCAGGTAAAAGACGGTCAGTACCGAGGAGGTCCTGCATTTTATATCGAAAAAGGATTGGGGATAAAATGGTATGCGACGCTGTTTGCAGTTGCCACCATTGCCAGTACGGCACTTTTTTTACCGGGAGTTCAAAGTAATAGCATTGCGATCAGCGCTGAAAGTGCGTTTAACATTCCGGTTGAGGCAACAGGGGCAGTGATCACCATACTGCTCGGGCTAATTATCTTTGGGGGCGTACGGCGTATTGGAAAGGTTGCTGAGTTCGTGGTTCCGTTTATGGCAGGTGCTTACATTCTGATGGCTTTGATTATCATTGCAGTTAATATCGCTCAGGTTCCCGCCGTTTTTGGTCTGATCTTCCGGTCTGCATTTGATTTAGAGCCCGCATTTTCCGGAATCTTTGGTATGGCAGTGTCATGGGGTGTAAAAAGGGGAATATATTCCAATGAGGCCGGACAGGGTACTGCCCCGCATGCAGCCGCTGCGGCAGAAGCCAGTCATCCTGCCAAGCAGGGACTAGTTCAGGCTTTTTCTGTCTATGTCGATACTTTGTTTGTCTGCACGGCCACAGCGTTAATGATCCTGTTTACCGGCAAGTTCAATGTGGTGAATCCGGAAGGCGGATTTCTGGTCGAGAATGTGAAAGGAATGGCAGTCGGTGCGGCATTTACGCAGCAGGCGATTAGCTCCCATTTTCCGGCTATAGGCAGTGCATTTGTTTCCATAGCCCTGCTTTTCTTTGCCTTTACAACAATTATGGCTTATTACTACATTGCCGAAACGAATCTAAGCTATCTTATGGGAAAAGGTGACAGTAAAATCATGGTGTGGGTGCTGCGCGGGCTGATCATGGCCGCTACTTTTTACGGATCAGTTAAGACTGCGGAACTTGCCTGGACCATAGGGGATATCGGCGTGGGGATAATGGCATGGCTTAACATCATTGCTATTTTACTGTTGAGAAAACCAGCACTGGATGCCCTGAAAGATTATCAGCAGCAAAAAAGGCAGGGAATAGACCCGGTCTATAAAGCTTCTAAGCTAGGCGTTAAAAATGCAGAAGAATGGAATTAAATTGAATGAACGAGAAAATAAGATATTTTCGAAAACTGCTTGATCACCTTTTGATTGCCCTGAGCATTATTTGCACCATGGTGATCATTTTCCATCTGGGTTATAACACAGATCCTCAGATCGAGCAGCTCACCAACCGTATACTGGAGTGGTGTTTTCTTTTTTTTGCTCTTGCACTTGCCGCAAAAACCTTCACAGCATTTAAAAGTAAATCTTCTGTTATCTCGCGGGTTGGTGAGGCGTTGCTGCTCGTTTATTTTCTTGCTGTAACGATTGCTGATAGTTATTACTTTTCGGCGGTAGACGGAACCAAGTTGGTTAAGCCGGAATGGATGTATCTGGGCATTTTTGCGATACTGATCATCGAAATTTCAAAACAAACACTGTTTTTCGATAAGTTCTACTTCAATCCAACGCTGCTGTTTGTGCTCAGCTTTCTGGCGTTGATTCTGGTTGGTACTGCCTTGCTGCTATTGCCGAAAACAACCCATCACCAGCAGCTCAGTTTTGTAGATGCCCTCTTTTTAGCGACAAGTGCCGTTTGCATTACCGGTTTGTCTGTGGTTGATATAGCTTCTGAATTTACCCGGTTTGGGCAAACGATCCTGCTTGTGCTGGTTCAGATTGGCGGACTTGGTATCATGACTTTTACGGGCTTCTTTGGCTATTTCTTCTCCGGCGGTTTTTCATATAAAAATCAATTGATGTTTACCGAGCTGATTGGTGAGAATAAGGTGAGCTCAGTAATTTCCACCTTGTATAAAATTATTCTGGTAACTTTCTTTTTTGAAATAATAGGAGGCACTCTGATTTACCTTAGCCTGGATCCGGACCATTTCGAGAACCAGGGTGAACAGATTTATTTTACCATATTTCATGCGGTTACTGCCTTTTGCAATGCTGGTTTTTCAACTTTACCAGATGGTTTAAACAATGGTGCAGTCCGTTATAATTATGAGCTTCATCTTTCCATTATTCTGCTTTATGTGATGGGCGGACTTGGTTTTGGGATCATTTTCAATTCTTATGAATTCATTAAGCGGTGGATATTTAATTTTTATTATAAAATCAGGTTTGGGCGTCATTTTGTGCACCGAGCCCGGGTCATTGCTTTCAATTCTAAAATCATCGCTTATACCAGTTTCTTTCTGATTCTGTTTGGTTTTTTTCTGGTTCTGATTTTGGAGTTCAATCATACGCTTCGACAGCATGAAAGCATCTATGGGAAAATTGTTACAGCTTTATTCATTGGAACCAGCCCCCGCTCTGCCGGATTCAACACTGTTATGATAAGCGGGCTTGCTTTTCCAACCGTGATGCTAATCTTTTTGTTGATGTGGATTGGGGCTGCACCCGGATCAACAGGCGGTGGAATTAAAGTGACAACATTTGCGCTTGCTACGTTAAATATTTTAACGCTGGCCAGAGGGAAGGACAACATAGAAGCTTTCGGCAGAAAAGTCTCTAACGATTCTATTTCCAGAGCAATGGGCATTATTTCCTTGTCACTGATTTTTCTGGGCGCAGCTGTATTTATGCTATCCGTTACCGATCCGGATAAAAAATTAATATCGCTGGCATTTGAAACCTTTTCGGCATACAGCACTACCGGACTAAGTTTGGGAGTAACACCGGAGCTCAGCAAGGCTGGCCGTTTAGTAATCATTTTGACGATGTTCGTTGGCCGGGTAGGTTCTTTAACTCTGCTTGTTGCCATTGTCCGGAAATCAAAACCAACAGATTATCAGCTTCCTGCTGAACAAATGATTTTTTAATTATTGCTTATGAAGTATATCATATTTGGACTTGGAAGTTTTGGCAAATCCCTTGCTATACGTCTTACTGAACTAGGACATGAAACGATTGGGGTGGACAATAATATGCAGAAAGTGGAGCAGTTAAAAGACCGCATCACACACACTGTTTGTATGGACTGTACCGACAAAAATGCTGTCAGCTCATTGCCACTGAAAGATGCGGATTCAGTGATTGTAGCCATTGGAGAGGATGAAGGAGCTTCGCTGCTTGCAACTGCACTGCTTAAACAATTAGGAGTCGGAAAAATTATTGGGCGGGTCGTATCGGACCTTCAAAAGACGGTCCTGGAGGCAATGCAGATAGAAGAATATATCCTTCCGGAAGAGGAATCCGCTGAGAGGCTGGCCATGCGACTGGACAATTCCGGTATAGTCGATTCGTTTAAGGTCTCGGAGAAATACAGTATTATCGAAACCCGTGTCCCTGCCCGCTATGTGGGTATGACGCTTGCCCAGGCGGATTTTACCAAACGATACAATGTGATCGTTCTCACTGTGTTGACACTTTCAAAAGGATCCGAAAACGGGCTTGCCAGGATTTTCAAAAAAGCATCAGGCATTGCTACGCCCGACACAGTCATGCATGAAAATGAAGTTTTGGTTCTTTTTGGAGAATTAAATGATATTGAAAAACTCATGCACTGAGCCAAGCTCCAATCCTGGCGCAAGGCTCGGAGCTATAATAACGCAAAGTTGCGTGTCTAATCAGGCATTACTTCGATCAAAAGTATTTTTTTAATTAAAATTCTGCTTAGCAAGAGTATTAATCATCAAAGCCGGATAATGTATTTACACCCGGTCTTCAAAGAATTATTAATTACCAGGCTTTATAATATTACGAAATAGTTTATCTCCTGTTCTGCCAATTTGATTAATCCTTTTTGCAGTATTTCACCGGTTTATTCCGTTTGGTTGGCTTGTAGTGAAAAATCCCCCTGAAGGTCCGGATACATAGGCAGATAATTATATTCGTTGAAATATTTGGCAAGATAAGGGGGGACTTCTGCCAAAGCTGCATGATAGCTGATATTTCCGGGCCGCGCGCAGATTACAATAAACAGATCCTCTTTTTTAATGTCACGGGAAAGGATCAGGAAATCATTCCGGTTATCAAAAACCGTAAATTGTACACCCGGTCCTTTATTTATCTGGTTGTAGGCCTTGATTGGGGCCAGCGAACTTTCGGTGCTGCAATAGTGAACGTTACAATTCAGTGGTTTCCCAACAGTCGATATGCGTTCAATAAGTGTGGGAAAGGAAACTTCCTCAGAGTCCGCTCATCACGGCTTATTTTTAACGTCTTCCTTGTGAATAATACAGCCATCCATTTAGATACCAATGCGCCAATAGTCATGATACCAGCAACCTTTATCGATAATTAATTGCCTGTTGCATACTTTTTGCATCATTATTTTTGAACCCTTGCTGAACAATATGAATCTGCTGGGTTCATTGGATAGACGCCAGATGCAAAAAGGCAGGTTTATAGCCCGTCTTTAAAGTTAAGGGCATAGTTTGATAACCAGTTTTAAACTTTCTCGCAGTTTTTACGCAAACATAAAAGGAATATTCAATAAAGGTTATGACCGGAAAGTAATTTCTCAAAAGCTCCATTTTGAACCTCACTGAGAAAGTTATTCCCAGGTAGAACACTGTATTAAAAAACTATTTTTAAAACGATAATGTCTGACTGTCCGAAATATGCCTGGTTAACCATGAGTTATAATCTAATATTGCAGCCTATGATCAGAAGCTTTTAATATTCAATTAATCAATGATACAAATGAATCCATCTTTTAATGCAAAACAGCTGATATTGAGTTTCTCAATATTTTTAATCATTTTGGGCATGTCAGCATGCTCTCGTAAACTTACCTTTAAAGAATCAGCGATTGTACCGGCCGCTCAGGGAAATGTAAAATACAAAAAGGATAAAAACGAGAATTATGCGATCGATTTGTCCGTAAGGCACTTATCGCCTCCAGATAGGTTGATTGAATCCAGAAATACTTATGTAGTTTGGATTAAGACCGAACGGAATGGTTTGAAAAATCTTGGGCAACTTAAATCTTCAAGCGGATTATTTTCAAAGGCTTTAAAAAGTGATCTGGAAACGGTTACAACCTTTGAACCCCGTGGCTTTTTTATTACAGCAGAAAGGTCTGCCGACATCGGGTATCCGGAGGGTCAGGTAATATTGACAACAGACTGAGCCGCAAATGGGTTTGGCCAAGCAGGATATTCTATCAAACGGAAAAATGATAATGCACCATATCCCTTTTTTTAAACACAACCAGTGTGAGCAATTTCGGGCGTTAATTTTGCTTGGAATTGTCTCACAATGGAAGCTCGGATTGAGTATTTTAAAAATAAGGGGGTGTCCTTGTTTGCTGGTAGTATGGCTGTTATTCAGCACTTAGGATAATGCTTTGATTTTGGACAGAATTATTTCTTCCTGGCTAGCTTCATCATATTGTGACAGAATGGCCGCGATGATGTTTTCTTGTTCCTTGTCTTTCAGGGAATTAAATTTCTTTAAAACATCCGCATCTTTGAAACATTCCAAAACCTGGGCTTTCTTGGTTAGTTTGTTGTCTGAATCTTTATACATTGTTACGATTACTTGGTCACCTCCGCTTTTTTTAATTGCCTTTCTTATTGTACCATTCACGGACATCATTTTATCTCCACCCGTTACAGGCGCAAGATTCATACTCTTGAACTCATAACCATCTATGGTACCTGAAACTTTAATTTTACCCCAACTACCCGCTATATGTTCCGTTCCTGGAATCACCAGATGATAAGTCCATGCGCCCTTTCCAGGCTCGTGTCGTAGGATCAGCTTTTTATTGACCAGTTCTTTCATTTTACAATTGGTTTAATAATAATTTTATCTGATATGTCTTGACAGGCAACGTGTATTAGTAAAAATGCAAGCTTTTGAAATTATTAGGTTAAAAGCTTTAAAAGGTAGATTTTTCATTTTAATGTGTCGATGTTTTGGTAAAATGCAATGCTGTTCCCAGTTTCGGATATTTACGGAGACGATTGACATCGGATAAAGTGGAATCCTCATTATCATGCCATCTGTAATAGGGTACAAATCAACTGAACCAGAAAGCCTGGGCCTAATAATATCATAAAATTTGAGACAGTTATAGCATACGGCATCATTCTTTATCGGCGGGAACAGGATAAAACATGAATGATTATGGATCAGATCTTTTTTAGTAACTGGGATAGTTTGCTGCGTACGCTTATAATGTCAATCCTGGCATATTTCTCATTAATAATCATGTTGAGAATTTCAGGTAAAAGAACGCTATCCCAAATGAGGGAGTTTGATTTTATTGTAACTGTGGCACTTGGCTCAACGCTTGCCACTATTTTACTGAATAAAGATATTGCTTTGGCTGATGGCATACTAGCCATGGCAATATTAATTTTTCTTCAATTTTTACTTGCCACAGCTTCGGTTCGTTCCAAGCGGTTTTCCAGGCTGATCAGCTCTGAACCCACACTCGTCTTTTTTAAAGGAGAATTTTTGTGGGAGGCATTAAAAAAAGAAAGAGTTACGGAAAACGAAATTCGATCAGTTTTAAGACAGGAAGGAATTACTTCAATAGTTGATATAGAAGCTGTTGTGTTGGAGGCAAATGGCAAATTTACTGTGGTTAGCGAGGGTAACCGGTCAGATAAGAATTCACCATTATCGGATGTAAAAACAGTATCCGAAACCAGGTGATTATATCGAGTCGTCATTCAACTTCATTATAACATCAGGTCAAAACCTGCGTAGGAAATAAGCTCGGGTTTATTTATTCACAAAAAGCTTAATTATGAAAATCAGTGTCAAAGGTATTACAGGTTTTAAGTTAGGTGCAAAAGACGGTGAAATAGGTGTTGTCAAAGAAATTTACTTTGATGATCAAAACTGGATTGCGCGCTATCTGATTGTTAAAACCGGTAATTTTTTGGATGAAAAATTAATTCTGATCTCACCACAGGCTTTGCTTGTACCTGATTGGGATAATGAACTATTTCCAACAAATCTAACAATCGACCAAATTATTGGTAGTCCGGATATAGATACAGATAAGCCTGTTTACAGGCAGCAGGAAAAGAAATTGTATGATCACTTTCCTTGGGATATCTATTGGGCACTGGGTCTAATACCTCTTGAGGATTCTGTTGAGATTGCCATTTCAGAAAAGGAGAATGAGAGTGTTGCAAAAGCTGACCCTCACCTGCGTAGTTCCGACAAAGTAATTGGGTATTCTATACAGGCTACAAACGGGGAACTGGGCCATGTGGAAGATATGATTATTGACACGGATTCCTGGAAAATTATTTCTATTGTAATTAAAACCGGTAATTGGTTTTCGGGAAGAGAAGTTCTGCTGCCAATTGAAAAGGTATCAGAAATAGACTGGATGGCATCAGTATTTAAGATTGGGTCAACCGTTGAGGAGCTTGGTCAATGTGCTGAGTTCATAGTTAGCGCCGGGGTAAATGAGACGTATGAAAAAGTCTATCGGGATTATAGCGGGCGTCGCATTTAGATATTGTGCTATACTGTTGAAGGCGTTCGCCGCTTTAACCTGTTTTGATAACCGAATAGTTATTTACATTGGTGTAATTTGCGAAAATGTCCTTCTGGTGTGCTTTCTTTTCATAAGTCACTTAATGATTATAGTAAATTTTCTCATCATAAAATACTCTGAACTTCTGGCCTTTTACACGTGAAGCTTTAGCAGTACCTGAAGATTTATTCCCAACCCGGGACTTTTGGCTGGTTCAAGTGGGTGAAAATGTAAATTACACCAGGAGATAAGTTCGCTTTTTTGCTGTTAATTGCCCTAATTCTGCCTTTCCCAATGGAGCTGGTGACCAGTATGCCGTAAGCACGATTATCAAGTTTATATTCAGTGTAGAATCGGGCGTTCCGGTTACCTTTTCCTTCCATTATGTCGAAAGCACCAATGTCTTTAGGTAATAAATTCTGTTTTGCGTATAATCTTTTAAATCTTTCGAATACAAACAGGCTGTTAAGCAGTTAGCTTTTATAGGCGGAGTGGTGCAAACTGTACATATTGTTAAGAGATACAAACCACTCCGCTTACTTGCACAAACAATGAACGAATTATAAAGGCCTGGCCGCAGAATCTGTTGTCATTGAATCTGTTGCCATCGTATCAGCGTCCATTTGTGACTGCGTGTTGTCCATGCCGGACGAATCCATGCTTGTGTCGGCTTCATTGTTATTGCTGTTGCACGACGCTATGCTCAAAAGCAATCCCAAGCAGGTGATCGAAAATCCAATTTTAAATGATTTCATAATTTTATGTGTTAAATGAAAAAATCCTGCCGTTTAAAAGAATTGTTCCAGTATAGTTAAATAAATCGTTTTTGATATTTGAGCCATAAGTTGCCGAAACCGTAAGTGAAAAAGTGTTCCCCTACCTTTCTGGGTTTTAATGTGGCCTCAATATTGGATGGAATCTTGGACAGGTAAACCAATGAGGTCAATAAGTTTTGAAGTTAATAAATCTTGGCTTCATGAGCGTTCACTGAAGCACAAGTGAACTGTGGCCAGTTATTGAAATGCCGGCAGTACCATTTATTGGGTTTGCGGATTTAGGGCAAGACCACGATTCTCTCAGCAGTCAATTTAACATTCTGTTCTTTTCATTCCTGCGTGGCCATCTGCTCGCAGATCTGGGAACAGTGACGACAGGCTTCTGCACATACACGGCAATGATCCATTCCCATCTTAGCATGCTTCTCACATTCCTGTGCGCATGCATTACAGAGGTCAGCGCAGATTCGGCAGAGATGTGCGCTAAATCCGCTTCCCAAACTCATTAATTCGGCGGCACTGCGGCATATGGCTGCACACTCAAGATCAAGTTGTATACATTTAGCTAAATGCTCCTGATTCGCTTCTCTTAAACATTCCGTCGCGCAGTAACTACACGCCACCGCACATGCTGCACAGGCATCAATGCAATCTTTAAATTGTTGGTTTTTCATAATTCTATCCCTTTTGAAATAATCATTATTTAATATCAGATTGTAATTCTGCCACCTGTCACTGGTATGGTTGCACCAGAAACATAGCTGCTTTCCTCACTTGCCAGAAAAACATATGCTGGTGCCAGTTCAGCAGGTTGGCCAGGCCTTCCTGTTGGCGTATTTTCACCAAATTTTTCAGGTTCGGGCATAGTGGAGGGGATAAGCGGTGTCCATACCGGGCCGGGTGCAACGGCGTTTACCCTTATTCCTTTACCTTCTTCAAGCAGAATTTGAGCAAGATTAGCCGAGAAATTCTGAATAGCCGCCTTTGTAGCGGCATAATGCAATAATACCGGAGTGGGGGAATAGGCATTTACGGAAGTTGTATTGATAATCGTGCTTCCCGGCTTCATATAAAGCTCTGCCGCCTTACATAGATAAAACATGGCGTGGATATTAACTGCAAAAGTATATTCCCATTCGTCGGAGGGAATATCCTGCAAGCTTTTGCGGGCCATCTGAAAAGCTGCATTATTGACCAGGATATCTATTTTACCGAACTCAGCTACTGCCTTGTCGATTATTTCCTTGCAATGCGCTTCTTTACTGATATCGCCGCGCACAAGTATTGCCTTTTGACCGGCCTGCTTTACCCAGTATGCAGTGTCGTGGGCATCTTCATCTTCTGTCTCGCTGAGGTAGCTGATAAGCACATCGGCTCCTTCGCGGGCAAATGCGATTGCGACTGCCTTTCCGATTCCGGAATCACCACCAGTAATCACTGCTTTTTTACCAGCCAGCTTCCCTGATCCAGTATAAGTATTTTCGCCGTGGTCCGCTCGGGGTATTAATTCACCTTCTGTCCCGGGTGGCGCCTGATGTTGTTTAGGAAACGGTGGTACAGGATACTTGTCCGAAGGATTCTCACTTCCCGAAACGATGTTTTGTTGATTTTCCATAACTGTCTGTTTTGTTAGCAATAAATCAAAATTTGGGGTTTCGATACAAAAACAATTCCAGCAGAAATTGTGTAGAAAATTAGCGGCTTGCAAAAATTGTAAACCAGATAGTCTTGGTACACTCAAAAATTTTTGTGGAAATTAATTGTTTTGGAAAAGTGGGGAACATAAAAAATCCTGCAATCGTTGGATTTGCAGGATTTTGATTTCCTGTTATTTCATCAAGTGATCCTGCTGGTATTCGAACGGCATCGGCCGGCCGGGAACCATACATTAAAAGTGTATTATTTTAAACTAAAAAAACCAAATCCCGTGAAGAATCTGGTTTATTGTGATCCCGCTGGGATTCGAACCCAGGACCCATACATTAAAAGTGTATTGCTCTACCAGCTGAGCTACGGAATCAGTTGTTGTGTTATATTACTGTTCAACTTACAGTGTTTTTGCTTTTCAGGTAATCTTTCTGGCTGTTGGATTAGCCGTTGTGTTTTCCGTAATTGCGATGCAAAAGTAGAGTTCTAAAAAGTATAATGCAAATCATATTTAAAAAATACCTTTTCTATTTGTTTCTGACGAGCCTTATAATGGCTTCTCAAAGGGTGAAATCTGCGGATTTAGATGTGTTGAAAACTGCTGATTCTCTGTTTGCTATGGCAAAATATACGGAGGCGGAAGTATTGTATAAAAAAAAGTTTAATGAGGGCGAAAAAAATAATCAGAGCCTGCTTTTAAAACTTGCTTTTTTATCGGAAAGATCGACGAATACCACAAAATGTCTTTTTTATCTGAGCAAACTTGCGTTGATCAATCCATCACGAAGACTTTTTGAAAAGATGGATAATCTGGCTTCTGAACAAAATTTAAGTGGTTATGAATTCGATGATTACAATTATTTTATAATCTTTTATCGTCGATATGGTGATTACATACCAATATTGCTCCTAACTTTGGGGGCATATATTGTTTTCATAATGATTCTGAAAACGCGTAGGAGAGAGCCGATCCTGCAAATTCATAAAGTTTCGATAGTTGTCTATCTTGTCATTCTGCTAGGAATAATCAATATTCCGTCTCTGTATAAGACAGGTATCATAATGAACGATAATACTTTTTTGAGAGAAGAGCCATCATCAGCCTCCGGAGTTGTAGAAATTGTCCGGAAAGGTCACAAGTTAACTTTGTTTGGTTCGGTGGATCACTGGGACAGGGTGATTTGGAACAATAAGATTGTTTATATTCGCAAAAATGATATCTGGTCGATTTAATTCGATGTATTGGTATTATTTTTGTAGCGTATCAAGTTCGTGTTTATCTTTAAAAGAATATTTTATTAAAATTAAAGCTGTATGAAAAAGCCAATGAACCGTATTTTACTATTTATTACTGGTATTGCTATGTTAGGAATGATATCTTCCTGCAAAGAAGAG
>Ga0265797_10004771_pt1 | contig 20380 bp, 15 predicted proteins | sample P2T30metagenome_FD_192433 | JGI IMG/M metagenome (GOLD analysis project Ga0265797, IMG submission 192433) | Plant litter microbial communities from East Loma Ridge, Irvine, California - P2 T30 | ecosystem: Environmental > Terrestrial > Plant litter > Unclassified | place: USA: California...
TAGTCGGCCCAGCTCACGCGCTCAATAAAGGCTTCGTACATGGCTGAGGCGCGGGCCTCGTTGCTTTCGTAGCTCTTGGTGCGGCTCAGCTTCTCGTTGTTCACGATGGCCGGGATGAGCCAGTCGGGGAAATCGCCGCGCTTCACTTTGGCTACCTCGGCCAGCATCAGGGCCTGCACATCCTCCAGCTTCTGGCCCTGGCGCGGCGTGCCGTAGAGCACGTGCGTCGAGTAGTCGTCGTTGAGGTCGGCGAAGGTCTGGGCTTGCAGCACTTTCTGCTGCTGGTTCAGGTCGAGGTCGAAGAGGCCGGCCTGGCCGTTAGTCAGGATTTTATCCAGCATCCGCAGGCGCAGGCCGTCGCGGCTAGCCTTGCCCGCAAAGCGGTAGCCCAGCATCACGTTCTCCACCGGGGCCACGAAAGTCGGAGCCGGCTTGCTCTGCCAGCCGCCGAAATATTTGTCGATTACTCGAATAGTCTGGTCGTAGTCCAGGTCGCCGCTCAGGCACAAGGCCACGTTGCCGGGGACGTAGTACTGGCCGAAGTATTTCTTAATCTCGGTTATCGACGGATTTTGCAGGTGCTCAATCGTGCCGATGGTCGTCTGCGTGCCGTAGGGGTGGCTAGGGTAGAGGCTGGCATTCAGCGTCTCAAACTCCTTGCTGAAGTCCGAGTCCAGGCCCCGGTTCTTCTCCTCGTACACGGCCTCCAACTCGGTATGAAACAGGCGCGGCACCATCTCGGTGAAGCGCTCGGCCTGCACGGCCGCCCATTTCTCAAGTTGGTTGCTCGGAATATCTTCCTGGTAAACTGTCTCTTCGTTGGAGGTATGGGCATTCGAGCCTTTCGCCCCGATGCTGCCCATCAGCTTATCGTACTCGTTGGGCACGGCGTAGCGCGCGGCCACCCCCGAAATGGAGTCAATCTGGTGGTAGGTGCGCTTGCGGGCCACCGGGTCGTTGCGCTCGCCGCGGTACTTTTCGTAGAGCGCCTCAATCTTGTCCAGCTCCGGTTTCTCCTTGCTCCAGTCCTTGGTGCCGAGCTTCGAAGTGCCCTTAAACACCATGTGCTCCAGGTAGTGGGCTAGCCCGGTGGCGGTAGCCGGGTCGTTTTTCGAGCCGGCGCGCACGGCCACGTAGGTCTGGATGCGGGGCGCGTTTTTGTAATCCGACAAGTAAACGGTGAGGCCGTTATCAAGCTTGTACACGCGCACGCCTAACGGGTCGTTGGAGGCCGTTTCGTAGCGGTACTCCTTAGGAGCAACTGGCGCCGAGGCCGGAGCAGCGGCGGCCGTTACGGCGGGCTTGCTCGATTGGCACTGGGTGGTCAGGCCCAACGCTGCCAGCGCGGGCAGCAGGAGCAGCAACGGTTTATTCACAAACTTACTTGTCAGAGCGCGGGGGAGTTTACAGGGGCACAAAGGTAGAAGTTCGTGCGGGGAATAAAAAACAAAAAAATCAATTCCGCGGTGTTACCTTGCGCAGTTGCGCTCACAGCAATAGGTATCTAAAAATCATGACTTTGCGTAGGAAAGTCCCACTGGCCTACCTTAGTGCTACCCACGCGCGGGCCTCTCTGCTCCGGCTTATTTGCTGAATGCGCAGCTGGGTTCGGCTAGCCCCTGGGTCGCTGCTAAAGCCGCCGCAGGATGCGTGTTTTGGTCCGTAGTCGGTAGCGTAATCGCAATGCCCCGCGCCGCCTACGTTAGGCTTTGCCAGCAGCTACCGCTCGTGGCTCGCCGCTCGCCCAGCCAGAAAAGCACAAGCCCGGCCAACCACTGGTTAACCGGGCTTTGCCTGCAAACAGGCCTGCTTAGGTAGGGCGCTATTCGGCGCTAGGGGTAGGGGGCGTTGGGGCTTCCGAAGCGGCCGTGGGCGCAGTGCCTTCGGCCGGGCGGGGGCCCTTACCCCGGTTGCGGCCCCCACGCTTGCGGCGGCGCTGGCCTTCGGGCTTGTCGCCGTCGGCGGCAGGCTCACGGGGCGTGGTTGAGTCGGTAGCTTCGCCGGCGGGGCGGGGCTCACGGGGGGGGCGGGGGGCGCGGGGCGCGGGGCTTGCGCCATCCTGTGCTTCACCTTCGGGGCGCGGGGCCCGGGGGGGGCGGGCTTCGCGGGGCGGGGCTACATAGGCCGTCACAGGCGTTTGGCCAGCGTCGATGGCCGCCAGGCGGGCGGCAGCCTGGGCTAGCCGCTCGGCGCGCTGCGGGTCGTTCTTGTCACCGTCGCGACGGGGGCCACGGTCGCGGCCACCCCCGCCACCGCTGCGGCGGTCGCCTTCGGCGCGGGGCGGGCGGCCTTCACCACCTTCGGGGCGGGGGCCGCGGTCACGACCGCCGCTGCCGCTGCGGCCACCTTCGCGAGGGCCGGTTTTGCCGCGCAGGCCACTAAAGCGCTTGGGGTCAAACTCGGGCGCCGGGCCGTAGCCCAGGCCTTCGGTGATGGCCTGCTTCTCAATTTCGCGCTCGATGAGCTTCTCTATTTTGACAATGCGGTCCTGGTCCTGGTCGGCAATGAAGGTGATGGCCGTGCCGGTGGTGGCAGCCCTGGCCGTGCGGCCAATGCGGTGCACGTAGTCTTCGGCGGCGCGGGGCACGTCGAAGTTTACCACGTGGCTAAGCGAGTCAATATCAATGCCCCGGCTCACTACGTCGGTCGCCACAAGGATGGGGAATTGCTTGTTTTTGAAGGCGCGCATGGTGGCCTCCCGCTCTTCCTGGGTGCGGTCCGAGCTGATGCCCTGGGCCGGGTAGCCCAGCTTATTGAGCGAACGCACGATGCCGGCCACGGCCGATTTTTTGCTGGTAAAGAGCACCATGCTCTGCACGTCCTGCGCCTTGATGAGGTGCTCCAGCACGGGCAGCTTCTGGTGGTCGAAGGTCATGTAGAACTGCTGGTTGATGCCCGCAGCGGGCTTGCTCACGGCGAGGCGCACCTCGTCGGGCTCGTGCAGAATCTGCTGCGAGAAGTCTTTAATCTTGCTCGGCATAGTGGCCGAGAACAGCAGCGTCTGGCGCGTCTTGGGCAGCTGCCGCACGATGTTGAGGATGTCATCGGCAAAGCCCATGTCCATCATCTTATCGGCCTCATCGAGCACCAGATACTTTAGGTCGTCGAACTTGACGTACCCTAGCTGCATGTGGGCAATGAGGCGGCCGGGCGTGGCAATGATAATATCGGCGCCGCTGGTGAGGGCGCGCTTCTGCTGCTCCCAGTTTTCGCTTTTGCCGCCGCCATAAATGGCTATGGAAGAAGCTTCTACGAAGTAGCCGAAGCCGGTTACCTGCTCGTCAATCTGGGTGGCTAGCTCGCGGGTGGGCACCAGTACGAGAGTCGAGGTAGTACCGTGCCCGGCGTGCGAAATCTTGTCGAGCAGCGGCACGAGGTAGGCGGCCGTTTTGCCGGTGCCGGTTTGGGCGCAAGCGATAAGGTCTTTGCCGGCCAGAATTTTCGGAATCGCCTGCTCCTGAATGGGCGTGGCGTTGAGGTAGTTCATGGCGTCCACGCCGGCCAGCAGGTCGTCGTGAAGATTGAAATCGTGGAAAGTCAAAGGTGCAGCTAATGAAGTGAGAAATAGGGGCTGACCTTGCATTTCCGGGCCAGCAAACCGCTTGATTTAAAACAAAGGTAAGCCGGATAAGTGCCCCGCTTGCGGGCAGATGCGTAGGGGTAGCGTTAGCTTGCCGCTTTATCACGTACCCTTGCGTAGTGGCAGGCTAGCGCTACCCCATACAAGCCCATGGCCCTCGACCGCTTTTCCGCCCAGGCTGCGCAGTACGCGCGCTACCGCATTGACTATCCGACGGAACTCTACGCCTGGCTGCTGCCCCAGGTAACCAATCGCCTGCGCGCCTGGGACTGCGCCACTGGCAACGGCCAGGTGGCCGTGGTGCTAGCCGAGCATTTTCGTGATGTTGAGGCCACCGACCTCAGCGCCGGCCAGCTGGCCGAAGCCGCCGAGCGCCCTAATATCCACTACCAGGTAGCTACGGCCGAGCGCACGCCTTTTCCCGACGACTACTTCGACCTCATTACCGTGGGCCAGGCCGTGCATTGGTTTGACCCCGAGGCGTATCATAAAGAGGTGCGCCGCGTGGCTGGCCCCGGCACCGTGCTGGCTGAGTGGGGCTACGGCCTGGGCCTTACCGGCGAGCCCGCACTGGATGCACTCATCCGGCGCTTCCACGACGATACCGTGGGGCCGTACTGGGATGCCAACCGCTGGCACGTGCTGGATGAGTACGCCCGGCTGCCCTTTCCCTTCGCCAGGGTGCGCCGGGGGCGCTTCGAGGTGCGCAAGCACTGGTCGGCCGCGTGGTACCTCGACTACCTGCGCACGTGGTCGGCGGTGGCTAATTATGGCCGCCAGCACGACGGCGCCGATGCCGTATTGCTGGTGGCTGAGGAACTGACTACGCTGTGGGGCGCGGGGGAGCGGGAAATTGTATTCCCTGTTTTTGCGCGGGCCGGGGTAGTGTAGCCGGCGGCCGGGCGTAATGATACCCAGGGGCTGGGCGATACAGCTAGCCCTCACTAATTTAGCTGGAAATGTCTGCCACTTTACCTTTTGCCGGCCTGCACGTGCTGGAGCTGGCCGCCGTGCTGGCTGGCCCGCAGGTGGGCCAGTTTTTTGCCGAGCTAGGCGCCGCCGTACTCAAAGTAGAGCCGCCCGCCGGTGATGTTACGCGCACCTGGCGCACGCCCGGCGATGACCCCGAGCGCTCCGTATCGGCCTACTTTTCGGCTTCCAATTGGGGTAAAACTTCCCTGGTGCTCGACCTGACGGAGGCGGCGGGCCTAGCCGAGCTGCACCGGCTAGCCGCCCAGGCCGACGTGCTGATTGCCAGCTATAAACCCGGCGATGCCGAAAAATTTGGCGTGGGCTACGCTGCGCTGGCCGAGGCCAACCCGCGCCTTATTTACGCCCACCTCACGGGCTACGGCCCGGCTAGCCCCCGCGTGGGCTACGATGCCGTGTTACAGGCCGAAACGGGCTTCATGCACCTCAATGCCCCTAGCCCCGCCGACCCGCCCCAGAAAATGCCCGTGGCGCTCATCGACCTGCTGGCTGCGCACCAGCTTAAGGAAGGTATTCTGACGGCGCTTTACCAGCGCGAGAAAACCGGCCGGGGTGCCTTCCTCACCGTGAGTTTGCTCGACAGTGCGCTAGCCTCGCTGGCCAACCAGGGCGCCACCTGGCTCGTGACCGGCCGCGACCCCGTGCCGCTCGGGTCGGGCCACCCCGGCATAGTGCCCTACGGCACCGTGTACCGCGCCGCCGATGGCCAGCGCCTCGTGCTGGCCGTGGGTACCGATGCCCAGTTCCGGCAGCTATGCCTGGTGTTGATGCGCCCGCACTGGGCCGCCGAGCCGCGCTTCGCCACCAACCCGGCGCGGGTGCGCCACCGTGCGGCGCTCGAAGAGCTATTACTGATGCGCATTGCCGAGCTCAACGGGGCGGCGCTGCTGCACGAGCTGGCACGGCTAGGGGTGCCGGCTGGGGCGGTGCGCTCGGTGGGCGAGGCCCTGGCCCACGACTCGGCCCAACCGATGCTGCTGCCCGCGCCCAGCCGGCAGTTTCCGTACCAGGGGCTGCGCACGGTGGCTTTCCGCAGCAATACCTGGCCGGTGGCGGCGCAGCTGAGCGCGCCGCCGCCCCTGGCCGAAGAGCAGGCAGGTGCGGGCCACTAAGCTCGGCGGTGCAACGCCGGATGGGGCTTTACCGTTGAGCCAGTTCTTACTCTTCTTTCATGACTTCTGCATCTACGTCGCGCCTACTTGGAGGGCTGCTGCTAGGGCTGTTGCTGCTGGTGCAGCGCCCCGCCCAGGCCTATTCGGTACTAAGCCACCAAGCCAATATTGACTCGTGCTGGCTGCCGTGCCTGCGGCCCGCCATTGAGCGGCGCTTTCCGGGTGGCACGCCCGACGAGCTGCGCGACGCCAAAGCCTATGCTTACGGAGGCTCCATTATCCAGGACATGGGGTATTACCCGTTTGGCTCAGCCCTCTTTACCGACCTTACGCACTACGTGCGCTCGGGCGATTTTGTGGAGAACCTGCTCAAAGAGGCCAAGGACCGCAACGAGTACGCGTTTGCACTAGGAGCGCTGGCGCACTACGCCGCCGACATCTACGGCCACGAAATAGGAATTAATAAATCGGTGCCGCTGCTGTTTCCGAAGCTCAAGGCCAAGTACGGGCCCATCGTAACGTACGAGCAGGACCCCGTGGCCCACGGCCGCACCGAATTTGCCTTCGACGTAACGCAGCTGGCTGCTGGTAAATATCGCTCGGCCCAGTACCACGGCTTCATCGGCTTCAAGGTAAGCAAAGAGCTGCTGGAGCGCGGCTTTGCCCGCACCTACGGTTTGGAGCTCAAGCAGATTATCTTCAACATTGACCTGGCGCTGGGCTCGTACCGCTTTGCGGTGCGCAACCTCATTCCGCTGGCTAGCCGGGCCGCCTGGCGCGCCAACCGCCACGAGTTGCGCAAGGTGAACAAGCGCATCCGCCGCCGCGACTACGTGTATAAAGAGCGCAAGGAAGATTTCGAAAAGGAATTCGGCACGGGCTACGAGCGGCCCGGCTTCGGGGCGCGCATTGTAGCGGGCGTCATTCAGGTGCTGCCTAAAGTGGGCAAGCTGCGGAGCCTGAAATTTATCGCGCCCTCGCCCGAGGCGCAGGCATTATTCCGGGCCAGCTTTCGGCAGACGATTGTGACACTCTGCCAGTTTTCGGAAAACCAGACGGCTGCCATGAGCCAAGCGCCAACCCTGCCCAATACCGACTTTGATACCGGCCACCCCACCAAGCTGGGCGAGTATAGCCTAGCCGACCGCACCTACGGCGAGTGGGTGCGCGAGCTCGATAAAAATGACTTTAAGGATATTTCGCCCGTTATGCGGCAGAATATTCTGGCCTTCTTCGCTAATGAAGCGAGCACCCCACGCGACCTGGAGGAAAAGGAGCAGGACAAACTGCAAAAAACGCAGGAAGCACTCACGCACCTGCGCGCCCTGAAGCTCTAAGTGGGGCTAGCCTAGTCGTCGCCCCGGTTGACGGGCAGGCCGGGGGGCGGTGTGCTCTGGTTGCCCCGGATGGTGGGGATACCCATCTTTTCCTCGCGCTTTTGCTGGTAGCGGGCAAACTGCGCGGGCGTAAGCACGTCCTTCAGCCGGTCGAGGCGGGCCAGGCTCACATCGTCGATGTAGCCGCGCAGCTTGGCCGGCTCCTGACCGTAGCTCTGGCGGGCGGTTTCCACGTTGCGCACTGCCGTGCTGTTAATGGCGCGGACTTTTTCCTGCTGGGCGGGCGTCAGGCCCAAGGCCTGGGTCATGTTGGTAGTCAGGGCTTCGGCGCGGGCCGCCGCGTTGGTGGGGGCGGGTGGAGTCACCACGGCGAGCACGCTGCCCTTGTTGGCCACGCGCGCTGGTGGCTTGCTAACTTGGGCTAATACCGTGGATGGGCCAACTATAAGTAGCCCAAAGGCTAGCGAGAAGAAAAGAGTCGTATTCATAATAATAAAGGCCACTTAAGCTGATGCGGAGAGCTGGATACTGTAAAAATAGCATCGGTGCCGGCAGCCAAGTAATAAATGCTGAACGCAAAAGCCAGGCCGGATAATCCATTGGATGCGTGTCTTGTCGACTTTAAGGGACAAAAAAAGGCCGCTGACTAGCAGCGGCCTCTCAAAAGATGCGCGTGGTAATTGACCAAGCAAGTCCTAAATCCTGACTTTACTTGATGGTGTAGGTGCTGCCGGCCGAAACTTTGCCGTTGCCGTCCAGGGCGGCGGGCTTGAGCGTGATGGTATAGGTGCCGGCAGTAACGATTTTCAGGTTGCCGCCATCTTGCGTAAGGGTGCCGCCGGTGCTGGAGGTGCCTCCCAGGTTTGCTTTCCAGTTGCCGGTGGTGGCGTCGTTGCCACCGTAGCGGAACTTGTACTCATCGGCCACAAACGGACCCGTGTATGTGAAAGCGTTGAGCGCACAGTCGTAGGTCATTACAACATCAGTGCTCCAGCCTTTGGCGGCGGCTCCGATGATGGACCAAGACTGGCTAATTGCAGGCTGAGCGCAGTAAACAGTAGCGCTAAAGGGCAGCGTGGCTGAGTACATCGGCGAATTGGCCGCGTAAACGGCCCGGAGGCGGATGTCGAGCGGCGTAGCCGTGCCCACTGCTAAGCCACTGCCGAGTAGCTGGGTGTTCAAATCGCCCACCGTAATGGTCTTGCTTGGGCCCGCGCCCAAGTCGATAGACGTTAGAACTGTCGCAAAGTTGGTGCCCTTTTTGGCGACCTGCAGCGTGTAGGTAGTAGCCGGATTGTAAGGGTGTTCAGCATTGTTCCACGCGAAGGTGAGCGGGGTAAACGTGAACGTAGCTGCCGTGTTGGCTGCGTTGGCCTGCGTCAGCACCACCGAGTTGGTAGATGCGGTGAGAGTAGGCGCAGTGGTAGACGGCGTGAGCGTAGCCTGCACTTCGTCTTTTTTACAAGCCGTGAGGCTAAGCGCGGCTAGTGCCGCAACGCCGGCTAGGGTCTGGGTAATCCAAGTTTTCATGGAACAAAATGCACTATTGGGTGGAAGGGAAGACTGACGCGACCTGCGTGCTTGGGCCCGAAACTACTGCGGAGCAAAAATAATTTCGGACCCGAACACAAATCTGGAAAAGCTTAGTAGCCTGGGTTCTGATGCCCTTGCAGGTTGGGATTGGCCACGATGTCCGTATTCGGAATCGGGAACAGCGCCCGGGTAGCATCCACGTCGCGGCCGCCGTTTACGCCGCCCTTCAAAGCCCAGTTGTAGTTGCTGGTATAGCGACCAAAACGGATAAGGTCGGTGCGGCGGTGGCCTTCCCAGTACAGCTCACGAGCGCGCTCATCCAGAATGTCAGCCAGTGCTACGGTCGCCAAATCGGCCGAGCCAGCCCGGCGACGCACTTCATTAACCTGCGACAGGGCCGTGCCGGCCGTGCCACCAGCACCGCCACGCAATACTGCTTCGGCATACATCAGCTTCACGTCGGCGAGGCGGAACATGGGGAAGTCGGTGTCAGGGAAGTCGCCTGCGGTATCCGAGCCCTTCACGCCAGTTGAGGTTACGTTCTTGTATTTCGGCAGCAGGTAACCGTTGCTTACTGCCGTCAGCGTGTCCACGTTCAGGCGCTGACCCGAAGTGTACAGGATAGTGCGGCGGGCATCCGTAGCGCTCACAGAAGGGCTAGTGAGCAGCGCCGTAAGCTGCTGACGGGCTCGGAAGCCACCCCAGCCCGAGTTGATGCCGATAGCGGCTGGCGAAAGCGTGCCGCCCACGGCGGCGTGCACTAGGTACGTCATTCCGCCATAGCCCCGCGTACGGGTGCCGTCGAAAGCAATGGGGAAGATAATCTCGTTGCGGGCCTCGCCGGTGTTGTTGTCAGCCAGGAACAGCTTCTGATAGGCCGAATACTGGGCCGAAGGCGTGGTGCTGAGCTGGTAGCTGGCGGCCAGTACCTTGTTGGTATACGTCACGGCATCGGTGTAGCGGGGCGTGCCCGTGTACACCTGTGCGTTCAGATACAGCTTGGCGAGCAGCGTCCAGCATACTGCCTGGTCGGCACGGGCGTACACGCCCTTGGGGGCTAGCAGGCCGCCATTGGTGGCGTCGGTGGCCTCAAGGGCCTTCAACTCCGACTCGACGTAGGTGAAGATATCAGCGCGGTTCTTGTATTGGGGCAGGGTGCCCAGTACGTCTGTTTCGGTGGCAAACGGGCCGCCGCCGAAGAGGTCCACAATGTGCCAGTAGCTCATGGCGCGCAGCAGTCGGGCTTCCGAGCGGTACTGCTTCACGGTAGTAGCAGTAGCGCCCGTGATGCCCCGGCTAGCCAGGTTCGCGTCGGTCGTCTGGCGAATGAACTCGTTGCAGAGGCCGATTTGGTAATAGATACGGTCGTAGGCGCCGCGCACAAACTCGTTGTCCGCGTTCCAAGTCAGGGTGTTGATGGCGGGCAGGTTGCCGTCGTTCCAGCCAAGCACGGCCTCGTCGGTCGTAATCTCCTGCAACTGCCAGTACACCCGGATGTAGTTGGAGAATCCTTCGTCGATGCCTGAAATGTCGGGCTGGCCGGAGGGGCCCTGCTGGCCGCTCACCGCGTAGGTAGCGTAGAGGCGGGCTAGCACCTGCTGAATCTGAGCGGGGTCGCTGTACACTACTTCGGCATTGGCCGAGTAGCTGGGCACCTGGTCGAGGTCTTTGGTGCAGGCCGAGGACAGGGCAGTTAGCCCAGCGGCCAGCGCCAGCATACCGAGCGTGCGAGTGAATTTAGTTTGCATATACGATGGGTGGGAAATTAAAAGCCGACGTTAAGACCAACCGTGAACGTGCGTGGGCGGGGGTAAATCGTCTGGTCGATGCCGCCGATTACTTCCGGGTCGATGCCTTTGTAGTTGCTGATTACGAATACGTTTTGAACTGCAAATGACAGGCCTAAGTTCGTGCCTTTCTTTAGCAGCTCGCCGAAGTTGTAACCAAGGGTAGCATTCTGCATGCGCAGGAACGATGCGTTCTCCATGAAGTAGTCGGAGAAGTACTGGGCCGAGGTAAAGCCGGAGCTTAGTACTTCGCGGTTGCGGTTGACCAAGAAGTTGTTGGTGCTGGCGTCGTAGAAAGAGCTGGCGCGTACGTTGTTGTACACGTAGTTACCCAGGTTGGCACGCAGCGTGAAGGCCAAGTTGAAGCCCTTGTAAGTAGCGTTGGCGCCGCCACCTAATGTCCAGGTAGGGCGGGCCGTTTTGTAGCGGTAACGGTCGGCGCTGTTGATAGTGCCGTCGCCGTTACGGTCTACGTACACGCCTTCGAGGGGCTTGCCGTTGGTGTCATAGGCCTGCTGATACACGTAGAACGATTGCGTCGGGTAACCTACCGAGTTCACCTGAATGGTGTTGCCGGTGCCGCCCGATATACCGCCGGTCAGCTGGCCCACGTCGCTGGGCGAGTCAGTAGCGTTGAGCTTGGTAATGCGATTTTGGTTGTAAGTGGCGTTCGCATTTACGGTAATGTTCAGCTCATCGGTTTTCACCACGTCCAGGTTGGCAACCAGTTCTACGCCTTTGTTGGTGAGCGAGCCCACGTTGAAGTTGCCGTAGTTGGAAAGGCCCTGGAGGGCGGCCACCTGCACGTAATTGAGCAGGTCCTTGGTGTCGCGCTTATACACGTCAACCGAACCATACAAACGGCCGTCGAAGAAGCCGTAGTCTAAACCTACGTTGTAAGTCGTCGTCGTTTCCCAAGTGATATTGGGGTTGTACTGGTCAGCGCGCAGCGTGCGGTAGAAGGTGTTGCCCAACTGGTACTGCGCGCTCTGGTTGCTAAGCGACAGGTTGGCCAAGAAGGGGTAGTAACTGCCGCCGAGGTCCTGCTGGCCGGTCTGGCCGTAGCCGATACGCAGCTTCAGGTCCGAGATAGCCGACGAGTTTTTCAGGAACTCCTCGCCTTTCAGGCGCCAGGCAAAGGCGCCCGAAGGGAAGTAACCATACTGCTGGCCAGGCGCGAAGCGCGAGGTGCCATCGGCCCGGAACGTGCCGGTGAACAGGTACTTATCGGCGATGTTATAGTTGAGGCGCGAGTAGAAACCAATGAGTACGTTGGTGTTCAGGTACGTGTTTTGGCCGTTGTAGCTCAGGGCTACGGGGTTGTAGATGGTGCCATCAGCCCGGAAATCATCGAACACGTACGAACGGTTCTCAAATTTCTGGTACGAGTAGCCCGCCAGGAATTCCAGGCGGCCCGGCCCGATGGTGCGCTCGTATTTGCCGTAGGCTTCGAGCAGGTAGTTGTTGAGGTCCTGCGAGTAGTTGTTGTTCACCCCACCGCGCACATAGCTATCGGCGGCGTTGGCAGGCACGTAAGTGGTGCCGCGGCCACGCTGCACGTCGTAGCCCACGTTCAGGTTGGCGCTCAGGCCCGGTACAAACGGCAGCTTATAGTCGAGTGTCAGGTTGCCAATGCTACGCTTCACAGTGCTGCGGTCGCGGCGCAGCTCGTAGAGTGCCACCGGGTTACGTATACCCAGCGTGTTGAGGGTACCGTCGGGGTTCAGCGACTCGTAGTAGCCGCCATAGGCCGCGTACTGCGAGCCCTCGGCGCGGATAGGCTGGGTAGGGTCAAACGAGGTTGCGGCGCCCACGGCGCCTTGGTTCGAGAAGTTGTTGTCAATCCACGAGCCTTTCACGTTCAGGGCCACCCGTAGGCTGCCTTTGAAAAGCACGGGCGTCAAACTCAGCGAGCCGGTGTAGCGGTTCAGGTCGTTGCGCTTCAGCAGGCCCTGCTGCGCAAGGTAGCCCACCGACACGCGGTAGGGGAGGTTACCAGCAGCGCCGCTTACGCTCACGTTGTTATCGGCCGAGTAGGCGGGGCGATAAATCTGGCGCTGCCAGTCGGTGTTGGCGGTACCCAAAATAGCCTTCTGGCCGCTAGTGCCGTAGGTATTCACTAGTGAGCGAAACTCGCTGGCATTCAATACGTCAGCATATTTAGCCACAGTAGCCACTGACTGCAGAGTCGAGGCTGTTACGCGCACCTGCTCGCCCACCACGCCGCGCTTGGTCGTTACCAAGATTACGCCGTTTGAAGCACGTACTCCGTAGATAGCCGTCGAAGAGGCATCTTTAAGCACCGTAATGCTCTCAATATCATTCGGGTTAATCTGGCTCAGCGGATTACTAGCGCCCGAAATAGTGGTGTTATCAACCGGTACGCCGTCGATAATAATGAGCGGAGCATTAGAAGCTGACAGCGATGAACCACCGCGAATCAATATTTGGGTGGAGGAGCCAGGGGCACCACCTGCATCCGTGATTTGCACACCGGCTACCTTGCCCTGCACGAGCTGCTCGGGGTTAGTTACCTGGCCCTTAACAAACTGCTTAGATGAAATCTGCTCCACGGCGCCGGTCAAATCCTGGCGGCGCTGGGTGCCGTAGCCAATTACCACGGCCTCGCCGAGGGCAGTGGCGTTTTCGCCGAGGCGCTGGGCAGCCACATCAGTGGTTTTGCCCGCAAACACCGTAACCGGTACGCGGGTGCTGGAGTAGCCTACAAACGAAATAACGAGGGTATGCCCCCCGGCCGGTACACCCGAGATAGTGTACACGCCTTCGGTATTGGTCGAGCCACCAATCGTAGTGCCTTCAACGAGAACAGTTACGCCGGGAAGGCCTTCATTTTTGGTGTCCGTAATGCGGCCGCTAACGGTACCGCTACCTGCCTGGGCCCAAGCCCCTAGCGAAGCAGTGAGACCGAGTAATACAAAAAGGAGAAACCGTAGCTTCACCAGGTAAGGTTGTTTCATAAACTTGAAACTGGGGTGGGGAAAAGTGAAATAGAAATACTCAGCTTCGGCAGGCCACTGATAACCCGCCAAGAGGGGTGTTTGCCTGGGCAGAGGCTAGCGCCAGAGCCCGCAACGAAAACCTGCAATCGATTGCAGAAAAATGCTATGAAAACGTTAAAAAAACAATGGATTTTACAACAAGATAAGCCGCCTGACGAGCAGAAACCAACTCTGAAGATGGGAGAAGCGCGTGTGCACAAACCGATTTTGGGTATTGCCTGGGACAGTAAAAGCAAGAATCAACAAGTCTTTCAGAAGCCATTTAATAAAATGAATTTTTGAAAATAGTAAACAATGAATTGATGCTGAATGCTAGTAATTATGCAATAAACTGACAATTAACAATTTGGTAAAGCAGGCTGAAGTGGGGGAGGGCCAAAGCCTGCTAGGCCCGGTTGGGAAGCCGGCAGGCTGGTGACCGGCTGGGCTAGGTGGAAAGCGACTTTACCAAAGAGGATTTGGGTGGAAAAAAGTCGCTCGAAGCCTACCAGAGTGGGTAGCTAACCGCTAAACCAGCTGCGGAAGCGGGGCGGCAAAGGTACAACTGCCGCAAGCGCTAGCTTTCGCATTTTGAAACGGCGCGCAAAACTCAGCTTGGGAAATAGTAACTTCTCAAAAGGCCAGGTGCTTGCCAGCTACCAACCGCGCTCCGTACTTTTGAACGAATTCGCCCCTTATTCATGAAGCCAACTCCGTACGCGCTAGCTTTCAGTCTGTGGCTGCTTGTGACTGCTATAAACGCCGGTGCGCAAACGCGCCGGCCCGCCCCGGGCAAGCCAGTGCCCGGCAAAACTGCTCCTAAAGGCCGGCCAGGGGCCAAAATAGCCGCGCCGCCCGCGCCCATGGAAGAAGCCCGGCGGGTAGACCCCTCGGCCAACGAAGACAAGCCGCCGCTCGTAATCAGCCGCATAAAACTGAAGAGCCCGGTACTAGTGTTTTATCAGCAAGCGGGTGCGCCCAACGCCGTGCAGCAGCTGCTGATGGATGAAAAGAGCCTGGAGCTGCTCAAAACCACGCCCCTCGAAACCCTGGTGGCCCGCCGCGAGGTGTTTGTGGATGGCCTGAGCAACTACGACCCGCCCCAGGGCGCGGGCGATACCCAAAAATTTCGCCTCACCGGCGTTAGTATTCTGGCTAGCAGCGAAAAGCACAAAACGGCGCCCGACGGCCGCAGCACCTACGCCCGCCTCAAGGTGCCTAGCCCCGGCGATTTGTATGTAGTTCGCGAATCGGCGGAAGAATACCGGCACTTCGTGAGCGGCCCGCAGAAGAAAGGCTCGCGCATTGACTTTAGTGTCAATGGCTTGCCAGGGGTTGATTCCGTGCGCGCCGTATATACGCTGCGCAAGATTGACGTGTCGGAGCGGGGCACGGGCGACGTAGTGCGCTAACGTAGGTGGCTAAGGATAATAATAAGCCCTTGCTCACTAGCTACTTATCAAGCCGACTGAGGTTAAGCATCCCCCTCTGGCTAGCCTTGCCCCTAGCCCTGAACGGCCCGGCTGCCTCGGCTCAAACCACGCTGCGCGTAACGGCCATCCCGGCCGCTACCCCGGCCGCAGCAGCGCTGTACGTAGCCGGCTCTTTCAACAACTGGCAGCCCGCCGACCCCGCCAGCCAGCTGGCGCGCCAGGCCGATGGCAGCTACCAGCTTACGCTGCCCGCCAGCGTGCGTGGGCCCCAGGAGTTCAAGTTTACGCGGGGCTCGTGGGCCGCCGCCGAGGCTAGCCCCCAGTACCAGCCGGTGGCCAACCGGCAGGCCATGCTTACCGGGGCGCCAGCTATCCTTACCTTTCAGTTGGCGGCCTGGCAAGACCAGCGCCCCGGCAGCGCCCCGGCGCCCAAGGCCCACACCCTGGCCCCTGGTGCGCAGGTGCTGACCGATTCGTTTCGATTGCCGCAGCTAGGGGGGCGGGCGCGCCGCGTGTGGCTGTACCTGCCGCCCGGCTACGCGGCCAGCCCGCACCAGCGCTACCCGGTGCTGTACTTGCAGGATGGCCAGAATATGTTTGACGAGGCTACCGCTTACTCGGGCGAGTGGGGCGTGGACGAGACGCTTAATAAGCTAGCCGCCGAGCCGAACAGCCAGCCGGGCTGCATCGTGGTGGCCGTGGACAACGGCGGCGAGCACCGCCTCGACGAGTATTCGCCCTGGGCAAACGCAGAATATAAGAAAGGCGGCGAAGGCGCGGCGTACACCGATTTTCTGACCCGCACCCTCAAGCCGTATATCGATGCCCACTACCGCACCCGGCCCGACGCCGCGCACACGGCCATTGCGGGTTCCAGTATGGGCGGGCTCATTGCCTTGTACGCGGGCCTGAAATACCCACGGGTATTTGGGCGGGTAGGCGTGTTTTCGCCCGCCATCTGGTTTGCGAAGGACTCGCTGCTGGCCTATGCGCGCCGCCGGCCAGTGCCGCGGGCCAGCCGCTTTTACTTCGTGGCCGGCCCAGCCGAAAGCGAAACAATGGTGCCCCTAATGAACGAAATGCGTAATGACTTGCGGGCTAGGGGCCTGAAGTCAAGCCATATCGCTTTCAAAACGCCCGCCGATGGCCAGCACGCCGAGTGGTTTTGGCGGCGCGAGTTTGGGCCCGCCTACCGCTGGCTGCTGGCCAGGTAGGCTGTTAAGCAAAGATGATTTTTTTTGCAAAAAGCCGTTGTAAAATTGCCAGTATGAACCCGGCTTGTATATTTGCCACCATTATGAACCGCCACCAGCTAGTCATTACCGCGATGTATTGCCGACCCAAACCGGGCCTCGGAATCGCGCGTTATGGCCAGCTGCCACGGGTACTCAGCAACTAAAATGCTCCGGCCCCCACGTTTCAGCTAAGCTTCGCAGCCCGATTCCAAGTCATTGGAATCGGGCTTTTTTTTGGTGTTTCCTTTTCGTTACCGCTATGTCACTGCACTTGCTTGCCCGCCCACACCACCCCGCCGCGCCCGCCTCGGGCATGGTCTGGAAGATGTTGTTCGACCGCCAGCAGGCGCTGCTGCACCGCTGGGCCAGCCCTGCCTTCGGCCGCGCCCTGGCCGAGCTGGGCCTGCGCCGCGATGCCTTACCTAACCTCTCCGCAATAACCTCTCTGGTGCGCCAGCGCACGGGCTGGGCCTTGCTGCTCACCGGCACCCCCATGAGCGAGGCGGCGTACTACGCCGCGTTGGCCCGGCGCGAGCTGCCCATCGTGTCGCGGCTGCGCAGCTTCAGCGAGTTTGACCAGCCGCCGGGCGGCCCCGATTTGTTTGCCGACCTTTTTGGGCGGTTACCCTTGCTGCTGGAGCCTGGCTACGCCACGGCGCTTCAGGCAATGGGCGCTGCCTGGGAGTTGGCCACTACGCCCGCGGCCGTGGCCTTGCTGCGGCGCTTTACCCGTGCCACGTTCGACCGGGGCCTGCTGGCGCCAGCGGCCGAGGGTAGGGCGCATTTCTATGGTGTTCAGTTGCTTACTTCGGCGCGTTACCTGCACGCGGCGGCGGCGGCCGATGCTACGACCTACGCCCCCCTAGCCAGCGCGGTGCTGCGGCTAAGTCAGCCGGCCCCTGCCGAAACCACCCTCACGGCTGTTGAGGCCCCTGTTTATTATGTTGCCGAAAGCTGGGCCGACCTGGCCGCCGCCGTGCAGCAGCTTCGCCAGCAGCTAGTCAAAACCCAACGCCAGGTGCTGGCTAGCCAGCCAATGCCTTTTGCGGCTACTCCTGCTCCCTTTAATGGTCGCGGCCTCGCATTTGCCGCGCGCATCCCGGGGCTGCGGCAACAAGATTAAGTAGCCGGTGGATAGCCCTAAAAAGGCCCCGTTTCGCTCGAAAAGGGGCCTTTTTAGGTGAAAGTGAAAGCAACTCTATGCCTTGAGGCGGGCTTTCAAGTAAGCTAGTGCCTTTTGGTGGGCATCGGTGGCTAGCTCCTTGTTGTACTTGGGGTTGGATGGGTTGGCAAAGGCATGGTCGGCGGGGTATTCCTTCACCGTCACCTTTTTGCCGGCGGCGGCCATATCCTTCTCAAATTGCTTCACCACCTCGGGGTTAATCCACTTGTCCTGCTCGGCAAAGAGGCCTAGCACGTCGGAGTTCAGGGTTTTGAGCTTGGCTACGTCTTTCTCGGGCATGCCGTAGTACAGCACGCAGCCCACCGTTTGCTTGCCGCCGAGCAGCGCGGCTTGTAGGCTCCAGCCGCCGCCAAAGCACCAACCCACCGACGCAAACTGCGCCTTGGAGCCGGCGTATAATTGGGCACCTTTGATGATTGCCGCCGCGCGCTCGGTTTTCACGCCCTGCATCAGCTTGCCGGCTTCCTCGGGCGTGCTGGCCACCTGGCCGTCGTAAAGGTCTAGGGCAATGATATTTACGCCCGGCATTTCCTGGGCGTAGGTAGCGGCCTCCTTCTTGATGTAGTCGTTCAGGCCCCACCATTCGTGGATGACAAACAGGTACTTGTTGCTGGGCTTGGCACTCTTGATTTCGAAGCCGTGGCCGGTCTGGCCATCAGTAGTTTTGAAGGTTATCATCTGCCCATCACCTGCGTACGAGTAGGGCAGGGGCGCATCGTGGCCCCCCGAAAAATCTTGGTCGGTGGCTAGCATGGCAAAAGCTTCGGTAGCGTTGGGGCCAGCCGGCCGGGCGCAGCAGCTGAGGGCCGTAGTTTGGGCCGCCGCGCTGCCCAGCGAAAAAGCGGCCGCCAGCAAGAGAAAGAGTTTTTTCATGGGGTGTAGGGCAAGCGTTAGCTTGCCAGGATAAGCGTGAAAGAAAGCGAGTGGCAAAAAATAGCCGGGCTATCAGCCGGCTCCGTGCGGGTGGCGGCAAGCTAATGCTTACCCTACGTACTTCGTGCGTACCACCGCGCCCAGCTCGGTGAGCAGCGAAAATAGCCCCACGTAAGTCCGGTTCAGGTACACGAAGTGGGCCGAGCCGCGGGGCTCGCGCTGCTGGCGCAGGTCCTGGTCTTGCAGCAGGTCATCGCCCAGCGCGTAGAGACTTTGCATATAGGCCGGGTCGCCAAAGTCAAACGTTTCCTGGCGGAACGGGCGGCCCACCAGCTCCAGCGACTGCGTAAGGGTGCGCAGGTACATGGCGCGCAGGGTGGCCGGGTCGGCCGGGCGCAGCACGCCGGCTTCAACGAGTAGGGTTTCCAGGCGGCCAGGGTTGGCTAGGGTAGCCGGGTCGAGCAAGGCCAAAAACTGCTGCTGCTCCAACGCGGGTACGTCCTTCACGCAGCCGAAATCGAGCACGCCCACGGTGCCGCCGTTGGTGAGGCTGAATAAGAAGTTGCCCGGGTGCGGGTCGGCGTGCAGTTGTCGCAGCTCACGCAGCTGGTACTGGTAAAAATCCCAGAGCGCCTGGCCGAGCTGATTACGTACTTCCTGGCTAGGGTTCTCGGCCAGAAACTCAACCATATGCTGGCCGGGGAGCCAGTCCATAGTAAGAATCCGGGCCCCTGAAAGGGCCGGGTAATACGCCGGAAATTGCAGGTGCGGCAGGTGGCCGCACTTGGCCGCCACGGCCTGGCCACGGCTCAATTCGAGCTTATAGTCAGTCTCTTCAAGCAGGCGCGCCTCTACTTCAGCGATGTAAGGGCGCAGTGTTTCTTCCTTCAGCCCCATAATGCGCAGCGCCACCGGCTTCACCATCGCGATATCCGACTGAATGCTAGCCCCCACGCCCGGGTACTGCACCTTCACGGCCAGGGCCTTGCCCATTTTGCGCGCAAAATGCACCTGGCCAATACTGGCCGCCTGCCGGGCTTCGGGCTCAAACTCATCAAAAATCTGGCTGGGCGAGTGCCCAAACGCGTCGCGGAAAGCCTTGACCACCAGTGGCCCCGAAAGTGGCGGCGTCTGGTACTGCGCCTGCTTGAACTGGGCGGCGTAGGCGGGCGGCAGCAGGTTCTTTTCCATTGCCAGCATCTGCGCCACTTTCAGCACCGAGCCTTTCATCTCGCTGAGGGTGCCATAGAGTTCGGCGGCGTTGGCTTCGTGCAGGTCGGCGGTGGGCGAGTCGGCGCCCACCGCTTTTTTGGCGTAGTGCTGCACGTAGTTGGCGCCCACTTTAAAGCCAGTTTTGGCAAAGCGGGCAGCGCGCGCCACCTTGGAAGTAGGCAGCGATTCCTGAGGTTGGTCCATGATGTGCGGTAAGCTTTAGCTTGCCGATATAAGGCTGATAAAGAAGGCAAACGGCAAGCTAAAGCTTACCGCACAAGGCTAGCGTTGCAGCAAAAACCGGCCGAAGTCGAGAGCCGAATCGAAGGTGTTGCGGCCCACCAGGTCGAAGCTCAGCGTCACGGCTTTCTCTACGGCCGCATCGGTACGCTCGAAGTTAGTCGACTCATCGCGCACGAAATAAAGGAGGATGAATTGTAGCTGACGCAGAAAAATACGCCCGTAGCCATCCTGCAAAAATGGCCGGCTAGCCACCTCGCCCGTGGCGCGGCCTTCCTGCAAAATCTCCTGCACAAACTCCTTAAACTCGTCTTCAAATTTGCCCAATACCTTGGGTATCAACGCGGGCTTGCGCTTTTGCGAGCGGCCTAGCGTAAGTAACACAAAGCTGCGATTATTCTTCAAAATCTCGAGCAGCGTGTAGTAGAAGGCCAGCAGCTTCTCGCGGGCGCCGTAGCCTTGCCAGGCAGGCTCCTCGGCGGCCTGGGTGCGGGCCTCCCGGCCAAAATCTACCCATGCCTCGCGGTCGATGACGGCAAACGAGGCGTAGTGGCGGTAAAACTCGCCCTCTGTAATCCCCTGCGCGTCGGCAAAGGCAAAAACAGTTTTGGGGGCGCGGCCGTGGCGGCGCAAATAGTCGAGGTAAGCGGGCTTCAGCAAGGTTGGCTCCATGCTGGTATAACCGGCTGGCTAGCCCACTGGTTCAGGTTGGTAGCGTGTGGCGTGGGCCCTGCGACCCGGCGCGTAGGTAGCTTATCAAAAACTACGCACGCGCAGACCCGCAGAGCTCACGCTACCCTACTTGCGGCCCTTGCGGATGAGGTCGATGGCGCGCTCGCGGCCAAACTTGTGGTCTACAATCGGGG
>Ga0265797_10004772_pt1 | contig 20378 bp, 16 predicted proteins | sample P2T30metagenome_FD_192433 | JGI IMG/M metagenome (GOLD analysis project Ga0265797, IMG submission 192433) | Plant litter microbial communities from East Loma Ridge, Irvine, California - P2 T30 | ecosystem: Environmental > Terrestrial > Plant litter > Unclassified | place: USA: California...
ATGATATCATCTCTTCAAATTTCCTGTCCCCAACGTACAGTTCAGCAACTTTATTTCGCCTTACTATACAGTTCTATTTGGGCGTCGAGTGTCTCCGGCAGTAGCATCCCAGTGAGAAGGAAGCGCACCACCTGCTACTAAGTCGGTTGTACTCTGCTTAGTACTCGTCTCGATGTTCGTTATTTTGTATATCTCGAAGTTCTTGCTGTGGTTGGTGCGGCTATGATCGGATGAGTGAAATTGTTTCACATAGGAGTTATTCGTGCTAGACTTTGAACGCCACGTTCCGGCCCTGAAATGTCCATATGCAGTGGCTACATTATATGGCAGTGTCACCGTAGTGCACTAATGCCTCATGCACAAACGCGAGAAGCGAACTGGTGACAGCTTCCAAGAGGACTTGCTGTGCCCGTCATACTAGTACTTTAAAGTCGGTCGATCAGACGGATGGAGATAGCCGCTACTTCGACGCTCGTGGAGAATTCCAGGTATGTACATGGAGGAGCATGCGGGCTGGAGGCACAGTAAAGTCTTGACCAACCATAGGGCACAATTTTCCATGCCAACCTTCGCCTGGGAGGCGACGCGTACTTCATTCAGCTAGTTCATGCGTGACCGAAGGATGCGTGAGACCTTTCGCTTCATCATCAGCATAAGTCTGCGTGGACGTAGTCCTGCTAGATGTTCTGTCGATGTGGAATTTCTCCGCGTGTTCAAACGCCATTCCTTGAGCTTCAGCACTGCGTATAGTCTCGCTAGAGACGGGTGACGGGTAATGGCTGAAGACCCAGCAATGCGGATCGACAGCGCGCCGTTAGTTTAGTACCGGTAGTTCTGATGCTAACTGAGTACAGACAGAACCACTGAGCAAATCCTTCCACGGCACGATTCATGACGCTTCCGCGATCGATCATCTCTCGACTCATGAGTAGCATGTCCCGTGCCCAGTAAGACCACTCTAATCCGGGAGAGTTTCGTGCTTGGCTGTACATTTATAGTCAAAAGTCCGATGCAAGGATGCTCTTGGGCACGATGGAGCATGTTGGTGAGCTTATCGATGAGGTGGTATCATGTTTCCCTGCCGTGGACTTCGATGATCCACGTGAAGTTGCCGGAATACGGAGACATTAAGGTGGTCGCGTCCCGGCGCGCTCTTTTGATCTGTCCTAAAATCGCAGACGGCTCGATACCTGTCGCCAAAATCGCCAATATGTCAGCTTCTTTCAAGAGCACCATTTCTACACTCGAGTCGATAGATCCGTCGCAATTTAGGAACGATGCGGAGCGCTTTCAAGCCAAAGAGGCCTTGCGCAAACTACTTGTGCGCATGGAAACGCCTTTCGAACGGATATGGGCTTTGTCATTCGAGAATCCGCCCTTGATCGCTGGCCTTCGGATTTGTGTCGACCTAGGATTGTGGGAGAAGTGGGCGACACTGCACAAAGAGAAGGGACAGGCCGAGTTGACGCTCGATCAAATTACGGCGATGTGTGACAAGAAGCCTCAGAAGAACCTACTACGTATGTAATACCGGCCGCCGGCATGAGCCAAATTGCGAAATACATTATTGATTCGACATAGGTCGATTCTTGAGACATATTGCAGCACTTTACATGCTGGAAGAGACCGGTGTTGATACCTGGAAACCAACCACTTTCTCTCTCGGACTTGGCGAAGAATCTGGCCACATCAGCGCTGGCGTGATATGTGGCGACGACCACACCATTCCTTGTGCACTCAACATGCCAACATTCCTCGCTAAGCACGACTACAAAGACCCAGTCGACATGTCCAAGCTAGACAACTACACCGATCTGACTGGCGGTACTAGCTTCTTCGAGGCCTGCGCGGCCGATCCAGAAGGCAAGGGCGGCAGCTTCATCGGACTGATGACCGCGCTGCGAAACCACAAGATGGACTGGACTGACATTTACAACACTAATAAGATTGTCAACGGCGCTGATCTCAGCGGCAACACGCCACTTTTCGTCGACATTGGAGGCGCCCATGGTCTCGACACTGAACGCCTTCTCTCGCGGCATCCTGACCTCCCAAAGGATGTGCTCGTCTTACAAGACACTCCGGAAGTCGTAAGTATGGAGATCGAGGGCTTGGATTCACGCATTAAGCGCATGGGGTACGACTTCTTCACCCCGCAACCAGTAGCTGGATCGCGTGCATACTTCTTCCACGCGGTACCACACGACTGGCCGGATGCGGACTGCGTGCGCATGTTTGAGCAGGTCAAGAAGGTGTTCAGAAAGGGCTACTCAAAGTTGTTAATCTATGAGGTCGTGCTTCCAGAGGCCGGCGCAACGAATATGCAGACTTCTCTGGATCTGGAGCTCATGAATTGCACGAGTGGAATGGAGAGGACGGAAGATGATTGGATCAGCTTGTTGAAGCAGGCTGAATTCAAGATTGTGGACATCTCAAGACATCCGCGTGCGGTGGAGAGCGTCATTGAGGCGGAGCTAGAGTGAGATAAACGCAAGTCGATGAGATGTAACGGGCCAAACGCGCGCTGTAGCTGTCTACAAATCGACTATTGGCTCTTTCCGAGGAGACCAAGCTTCTTCCTAGCCTCCACCTATACTCCCGCTACAATCGACGTCAAATCTCGAAATATGTCGTGAAACCTGGGACGAACCTCAAACACTATACCAACGTCGGCGATACCTGTTATCGATGCGGTCTTAGCCGCAAAGATCTCCATGCTTAGTAGATTGGAAAATGCAGCCCAAAAAAGAAGCTCCCGCGTTATTACTTCCATCGTCCCTTCCGGCTGGGCCCAGCATTGTACCAAAACGTGACGAAGGTTTGAGAAATGCCCTCTCTGCTGTATCAAATGTTCAATCCACAACAGTAATGCTGCTTGGTCTTTCCTGTTACCCCCCACTTGGGTCTTCAGGGACACCAATGAGCGAGGTAAGGTGTGCGTTGGGGACGTCGTATAACATGTGGAACTCTGCGTTGTCCTTCGAGAAGCGTAGATGATGTGTCGGGCTGGAACGGAGAGTTCGTTCAAATGTTGGAAGTGAACGAACCCTAGATGCATCACAGAGTAGTAGTTCTGCGTCTCCGTCACTTCCAGTGCTTTGATTTTATGTGAAATGTTCTCGATCACGTCGACGGGCCATTGTGAGATACCGACATGTTCGCTAAAGAACGGCTGATGCGAGACAAACACATAAGATATCAGAACGCTCGTTTGTCGTTTCATAATGCCTTCGAGAAATCGTGACCCTCTTATCAAGTCGTTAGAGATTTTCAACTCGTCAAGAGGCGCCGCAAGGAGCAAAACAACGGCAAGGCAGGCGGGCCTCAAAGACCCCTCACTTCCGCACATATTGTTTGACCATTCAAGCATTGCTGAATGGCTAGAGCACACAAGTCTCATGATATCGCTGCAAGATCTGAAGAATGTACTGCCCATTAATGCCCAGACGTCTGGGTGTGCAGGAGGTCCGATCGGCCAGCGAAGTCGTCGTTGATGGTGAAGATCGAGCATCGAAAGCTTGGATGCAATATCAGGATGTTGAAGGAGTGCCTCCAGATATGCGCGGGTGCCCGATGGAGTTATCGTGGCCTTCCGAGTCAGTGATCCATGCACCACTCCATGAAAACGTCGGCAGGTAGGGGCCAGATGACGGAAGTCTTGATTTCGGTCGGGGTGTGTCAAGTGTGATGCGATGTTCAGGAGAAGTTCGTCTGGCAATTGGAGGAAAGCAGCGCTACGGTTCAGATATGCCGGTGCCAGTATACGATTGATGTAAAAGTCTTCGTTTGTGCAGAACTTCCGGAAGTCTCCTAAGGCAGCAATGACGGACTCGTTGGTAGCTTCCGCGAAGCCGTTAGCCGCTCGGTATGTGATGGTCGATGGTTCGCGCATGGCTGCACGAATGTTTGGGAGCAGCAGTTCTGTGTAGAGGGCGGATGTTGATTCGTGAGAGTGGCTGGATGTGAGTAGACGTACACCAAAAGTGTTTAGAAACTGCGGCGGAAGGAGCAATGAGTTAGCGCTAAGTAATCGCGGGCTGGTGCAAACCAAACGTGCGCGCGCATGCGAGGATTTCTCTTTAGTTTATTACGTCACTGGTCTTTTCCATTCACCTGGTGGAAGGCCGCTTGTGAACAAAAGTGTTGCACCCTGTGGCTGGCTTCGGCCTAAAGTCTGCCTTACAAGCACTTTCGGCCCTCCTACGAGCATCACTTAGTGCAAGAAGGTATAATGCCCAAGCTACTCCAGCCAATCGATGAGATTGATATGCCGAGGGAAACACTGATCATTGCGAAATACGACAAGCTGTGCAAGCGCAACCGCTTCAAGTCGGTCGGATTTCGACAGGAAGTTGAGAAGGACTGTCACGAGGAAACTGAGCTGCACCAGGCAAGTACGAATCTGCGCGAAGAAACGTCGAACTCAGGTAAGATTGCCTACCATAGATCAGCTTTCTCTCTTTCACCCCACCGTCAATATCACAATCAACACCTCGTTTTCAAATACTTCGTTATAATTACGGTTCGCTCCGAAGTCGTTGGTCCATCGTTAGCGTTCAATGTTCATGCTCGCGTTCCCATCATCATCTGTTCTTCACGGACACAGCAGCAAGGAAAGCAGCAAATTTGCCGTCCTACATCATGGCAGGAGAGATCGCCCCACAATCCCGCACGCATTGGTCAGTACCTGTTCCCTCATCTCGGATTCCCCACGTCTACTGATGATTGGTGATCTAATGTCTTTTCTACGCAGGTACCATTTGCCCCGTTCCGGCTGCTTCTCAAGCATCGCCAATCGCATCGGCTGTCCACAGGAGGAATCGCCTCGAGGCCGTGGGGGCGTACGATGGAGCAGAATCTTCCAGACAAAAGCGAAGACACGAGCACCTCTTACAGTCACACCTTCTGTGCGCTCCGAAGAGCGAGACTCCGAAGCAGACAGGGCAGACGAGAGTCTTCGCAGCTCCATTTTCCTCGGTCATTTGGACCTGAAGCCTTTTCCACCTTTCTCTATCACGCCGCCAGATGGAGAAGGCCTCGGAGAAGCTTGGAGGGAAGCACTCAGCGAAGCCAACCGACACCCTGGACTTGAAGACTTTGACAGCAAACTCAACTTTTCGGGCTTTTCCTCTATGCCAAATAGGTCTCCCATAGCTTCAGTCAAAGCTGAACACGCCGACACCGACACAGAGTCTGCTTCGAACGAGGTCAATGGCCCGGCTCGAGAGCCATCTCCCTCCAGAATAACACGCGACCGAGTGTTCTCGCTGTCCAATCATGTTTTCAGGCACAGTGCAATTGAAACTTTTGCATTCAATATGGAAAAAGCCTTCGAAGCCTTCGCCGCGGACACTGTTGCAGGTGACGCGGGAAACAACATCCCAGTCGATGCAGAGAACACAGCTCCAGCCGATACCACGAACAATGTTGCAACCGTTGCGGAATATGCCTTTCCAGCCGACGCAAACAACACCCTTCCAGCCGAAACAGAGAACACATTTCCAGCTAACACGAACAAGACTAATTTACACGAACCCGCACAAGAGCTCCAGGTCAACCCAGAAAGATTCCCTCCAGGCCATCCGAGTTACATCTCGACCGACGACGCAAACCGCCGGCTCGTTAATCGGCCAGGTCGAGCCCATGCGTATCTGCCAGAGCCTAGGCTTGGTGGGTCTTTCGAGATCAAGTCGTATACGCTGGGAACACGACTATATCTGGTTGAGAAAGAAGTAACAGAAAGTCCGCCCAATGAAGAAGCACGCTCGGACCGTCCGACAGCAGAGTCGGATGCCACCGCGAACGGAAACATCGATAAGGCGTATACACCACTGCCTTCCGAGAGGTTTCCCAATACGGAAGACCCCAGCCAGAGCATGCCCGATGTGAGGAGGCGTATTCGGGAAAGATTGAATGCGATGTCGAGTTCTGAGACACTGGGGCAAAGTGCCGATGACCAGGATGAGAGTGGCGTGTCTGAGCGGGAAGATGCAACGCAACCCGATGAGAGTACAGGCTCCAGCAGGGCGCAGAACGGTGGTATCAACAAACCAGCCCGGTATCATTAGAGCGACGTGGACCTGTTTTTCTTCCAGCACAACGTGTGTCATCGAGCTCTCCGTAGGTAGAATTATCTTCCAAGTCAAGGTCACCGTCGACCCATGTAACACTTCTACCTTTCTCGCAGTACTCAAGCCCGTCAGCAGCATTGCAGTCACTATGCCTCAATTTGTCTCGCTTACGCTCCATCATGGTCCCAAAACCCTAGTGAAGTTCAAGTACGTGGAAGACTGGAATGCGCCGCTCGAAAAGACGATGGCTGTACGTTCGAACACGAGTCTCAACGTGATTAAAGGCGAAAGATGCAGGACAAGGCTCACCATGTTATTGGCTGTTTGTGCAGAACGATTCGACATAGGGAGACTTTGCGGCTGCGGATAAGATGTTTGTCAAGTCTAAAGAGGTAGAAATATAGAGTTTGTTTTGCTGTCGATGTATGGGTCTCTGTGTCAGAAGGATAATAAGATCATCCGATGTGGCGAGTTGCGATCCAACTGATAGATTGCGTGCTGTTGTCCTTGAGAGCACGTGATGCAGCCCTTTCACTCTAGCGTTACGTGCGCACTGATACCTTGAGTTGCGACTATCGCAATCCTTTATAGCTACAGACAAGCGTAGACGAATTTGCGGAAATTAAGAGTATTGATATGTGGTGGTACAAGGCAAATTCACAACCTCTGATTGTAGCGACTACAACTCAACGATATTCTTTGGTAGAGAACCAAAAAGTGAGATGTCCAATTTGTGGTTGGCGCGGTTATCGAACATCGAATCAAGGTAACCACGCCACTGCGCATGGTTGCCTCAGCCACACCTGTATCTTAGAGGATGAACATTCACTGTTTGTCAACCATTCACTAGTCTCCACGCTCGTCATCTTTATCCTGTCATCACTAGCAGGTGACGCACTTGTCATCACGGTGCTACGCGTTTGGAGGGTTGCCATCACGGCGACTTGTCGTCGTCACAGCAAAACGAGCACACAATGGCCTGCGGCCGCCTCAACTGCCCACAACATCTTGCAATACAACTGAAAGAGGCTGAGCGCGTACACTGACTCGCACAAGTATAGAAGAACACACACGCTAGACATCCGTATCGGCAAAATCTATGACAGGAGATATGGACCACCAGAACGAACAACAGCGCGAGGCTGAAGGCAGCAACATCCCCAACTATCAGCCTTGCCGAGCATCGCAGAACCCGCGACATGACTCCAACTCACGCTCAAGACGCATAAGCGAAGTATCCCAAGCACCCACCGGGCGCTCCAGCAACTACACGCCTCAAACATCTTCGCGCCGACCAAGCGAGCCCCATCCCCAACTACTACACCGCCGCTCAACAGCACAGCAAGAAAACCCCAGCGGTTTCAGCAGCTTCGAGCACGAATCTGATTCCATTTTCCGCAGCGAAGGATGGGAGATTCTGAACGGTCATGAGGGTGAAGAAGAAGGCGTGAGTAATGCACATCTCGCTCCATCCCATCCCAAGCAAAATCCACATATAGTAATGAATAAACCAGTTTCCCCCAACACACCACGGCCTCCCCCCACCATCCTACGACTTCCCAGGAACATGGCCCGCCGCCCTCCACGAAACCACATCCGCCCTATCCCACGTCGCCGGCGCCACAGCCTCATATGCATCCGCGCTCACAAACTCCGGCATCCACAAAGCAGGCTATAGCATCGGATCCGCCCTCCTCTCCTCCGGCAACAAAAGCGCGCTGAAACTCGTATCCTGGGCCGCCGAGGGCTCGGGCACCGTCGCGGACTCACTGCCACGGCCGCTGGCGGGCTGGTTAAAGAGCGGGCGCGATAAATTGGAAGAAGCACGGAAGGCGAGATTGAGGCGGATTCGTCGGCAGCAGGGGCTTGCGCTTGAGGTTGGGAGTCCGGAGGTATTTGAGGGTGAGGAAGGGTATTTTGTGGTGGATCAGAGTAATGGGGGGCCGATTAGGAGGGGTGAGGGGATGGGGGTGGTGGAGGAGGGGTATGGTGTTGCTAGTGTGTTTAGCGATAGGGTGGAAGATGAGTTGGCGGAGGCGCAGGTGGAGGTGGAGGGGGAGGGAGAGGTGGGGGAGGATGGGTTGGAGAGGTTGTTTAATTTTGATGATTAGAGGGAAGTTGAGGTGGGAGCGCATTGAGAGGGCCATGGATCCGGTCCTTGGAGGTTGGAAGATAGGGTTGTGCGGAAATTGGAGAATTTTGTGATGTTTCGGGCGTGTAAGGGTGGATGGGAGGCGTTCCATTGACACCTTTCGCGTCGTTGTGGCGTGTCAAAGCATAGATTAGGGAAGAGCCTGATGGACGTCAGTACCTCATCGGATCGCAAGCTTCGTACTCTGCACTTACTCAGCATCCTCCACATCCAAAAATGCAATGTTACACGAGCACTTCTAGCATACGAGAAGTAATCCATGATGACATTTCCTAAACTCCTATTCATGCCTACATTCGACCAAAATAAACAATATACACTCCTTCATCTCCACCAACCTACAACTTCTCCTTCTCCAGACCCTTCCATCCCCACTCCGCCGCAATCAATTCCGCCGCGCGCTCCCCAATTCCCAACACTGTCAACATGGGATTAATCGTTGGCATCTCAGGAAACACACCCGCATCCGCAATCCTCACACCACTCAGTCCCTTGATCTTCAACTCTGGATCCACAACCGCCATCTTATCTCCACTCGCACCCATCTTCGTCGTTCCAGCTGGGTGATACACGGTATGCGCGACTCTACGCCCATACTCGCTCAACTCTTCGTCAGTCTGGATTTTCGGACCCGGCGCGACTTCGCGCTTGATCCAGGAGGCGAAGGGCTCTTGCTGTGCGATTTTACGAGCCGCTTTGAGGCCTGCAACGATGGTGGCAGCGTCGTAGCCTTCTGGGTCGGTGAAGTAGCGGAAGTCGAGGGCTGGCTTGATGGTTGGGTCGGATGAGGTGAGGTAGATGCGGCCGCGCGAACGGGGGCGGGGGATGTTGGGGGTCATGCAGAAGGCATCGATGGGGGAGTCGTAGCCGAGACTATGAGAGATTAGTACGGGAGGTAACTCACAGAAGTGTCATATGACTCACCGAGCGGTATTCAGGCAGAACGGGATTTGGTAGCAGTGCATCATGATATCTGCAATATCGCCGTCACCACCGGCGGCATCGGGAGCCTCGCGGCGTAGGAAGATACCGGCGTCTGAGTCCATGGTCGTTTGGTTTGGTGGGACGGGCTTGTTGAGCTCGAAGATGATGATGCTTTCGGGGTGGTCGAGCAAGTTCTCGCCTACGCCTGGAATGTCCTTGACGACTGGGATCCCGAGGCTTGATAGTTGGTCTTTGGGTCCAAGACCGGAGAGGAGCATCAGACGTGGGGTGTCGACGGCACCGGCGCAAAGAATGGTCTCGCAATTGGGGCTGAGGACACGCTTGTCGCCGTTCTGTAGCGTCAAGTTGATGCCAGTGACTTTGCTACCCGAGACGTTGACTTTGCTGACCCAGGCATTGGTCAGAACAGTCAGATTTGAGCGGGTCTCTTCGCCTCGTAGAATGGGGTGGATGTAGGCTACGCTAGCGCTGCTTCGTCGGCCGTCATCTGGGTTGTATGATACGGAGAAAAAACCAACTGATGGCTTGAGGGCACCCTGAGTCTTGATCTCCTGGTTGAAGTCGTGAACGACGGGAATGTCCATGGCAGTCGAGCATGAATCAATCCAGTCCAAGCATAGCTGATTTCGGTGGTTCTCGTGCACGGGCTGAACGGTGTTGCGTAGGTTGTCGAGCACGCGCATGAAGGTCTTGAAGCTCCAGCCTTTGCATCCCTGTGCTTCCCATCTCTTGCAGTCGTACTCAAATGGCCTGAAGGAGATGAGAGTGTTGTGTGATGAGCATCCTCCCAATACCTTGGCGCGCGAATGGCGGATGTGTGAGTTGCCCATGGGCTGTTCGACGGTACCATAGTCGTAGTCAAGCTCACCGCCTAGTAGGTTCAGCCAGTCTTTGAGCAGCAGTACACGGTCGTCCATGAAGTCGCTTGGGCCAGCCTCAATTAAAAGGACTTTCTTATTTGGCAGATACTCAGTCAGACGAGATGCGATGACACAGCCAGCTGTGCCTCCGCCGACAATGACGAAGTCGTAAGTGGCATCTTGAGGGATGGTAGTAGTGGTCTCCATTGTCGCGTGTGGGTTGCAGCTTTCAGATGTTGTGTTCGTGCTGCCGGTTTGGCTTCACTAACAGATCAAGCGACGACTTGCCTTTTGTACAGCTATGTCCGGTTGAGCACTTGGTGAAAATTCGTAGTCTGCCAATAAGATAGTGCGAAGGCAAAGGTGCTATCGGCAATGAGGCTGTTGATGATGAGAGTTGGGCGACTGCAAGATATGTAAAAAACTTTCCCAGATAAGACGTGCTAGACGGCGGCTTTTCGGTCTGATCGGATGCAAGCACGTGCCGCTATGATGATGAGGTCGACGCGGTCAGCGGAGCATCGGCGAGAAAATTGAGGAACGGTGTTTGAGGGTCTGCTGGCACCTCTTCGTCCTGACCGTTGGGTGAGAGTTGTTCTCATGATCAGAGTCAGCAACGAGCAGGTTTTATGTATCAATCACGTCGAAAACGCGACGGATGATGTGATGAGCTCCAGTTTGCGCCAGAACGACCCCTCTGAAAGCACGTTGCGCTAAAAGAGTATCCTTGTCGATAGCGGGTCTGTTAGCCGGCTGTGGCAGGCGGTGAAGGCTCGGCAGACGTCGGTGAACTTTTTCTGCCGCCTCTGACCATCAACACCGTTGGGATGCGCCATGCACGCTGATACGTGACATGCGCCTCAAGAAATGTTAGAGTAAAAACTTGCTGTGACACCAATCGCGGACTTTTTGCCCGTCAACAGAAGCTGGGGCGCACTCACTGCATAAACCAACTTCATCACTGCCGACCAGCGTGGCGTGAGTAGCACCGAGACTAGCTGCTTGTCGGTCTTGAGCATACTAACAATCAAGTCGCAGATCTAGCAAAACTTTTGCTGATTGAAGCAATAAACATAATAGTCAAGGTAGTCATTGAAGTCGTTGTATCTATTTCAAGCAGCACACCCACACGCGACCACCACCATGTCTCTCCCATATGCGCCGCGTTTCGCCTACTACGACGGCAAGCTTCAGTCGGGAAGCTCGACTTCGTCCTTCCAGACCATTGATCCAGCAACAGCAGAGCCCATCGCCAACATCCACACCACCACACACGGCGCAATCGATTCTGCGATCGCCTCGGCCCAGAAAGCGTTCCCAGCATGGTCCGCAACACCGTGCATCGAGCGCGCTCGCATCCTCCAACGAGCCGCAGCCCTCCTCCGCGCACGAAATGACGAGATTGCGAGGATCGAGACACGCGACACGGGCAAGCCCTTCTCCGAGACATCAACCGTCGACGTAGTAACCGGCGCTGACGTGCTCGAATTTATGGCAAACCTCGTGGGCGGCGGCGGCATGAACGGCGAGACAGCACAACTGCGACCAGACGCATGGGTGTACACTACCAAGAACTCGCTGGGCGTCTGCGCAGGCATCGGCGCATGGAACTACCCCATCCAGATCGCCCTGTGGAAGTCCGCGCCCTGCCTCGCAGCCGGAAATTGCATGGTCTACAAGCCCTCTGAATTCACCCCACTGCATTCGACCGTCCTCGCAGAAATCTACGCCGAAGCCGGTGTGCCCGCTGGTGTCTTCAACGTCGTGCAGGGCGGCGGCGAAGTCGGCGCATACCTCACCAAGCACCCGGGCATCGCCAAAGTCAGCTTCACAGGGCAAGTCTCGACGGGCCAGAAGGTAGCTGGCAGCGCCGCCGGCGAGATGAAGTACGTGACCATGGAGCTGGGCGGGAAGTCAGCATGCATCATCCTGCCTGACGCGGACCTCGAGCAAGCCGTCGACGGCGCCATGATGGCCAATTTCTTCTCCACCGGCCAAGTCTGCACAAACGGGACCCGCGTCTTCGTCCCCAAGGCCATGCAGTCGGACTTTGAGAAGCTACTGCTCCAGAAAATAGAATACATCCGCGCCGGCGATGTCTCAGACCCGAACACGAACTTTGGCCCGCTCGTCTCGAAACCGCACTACGAGAAAGTCATATCGTACATCCGGCACGGCATCGAGACCGACAAAGCGACGCTCCTCTGTGGCGGCCCCGAAACACCCTCCTTCCTCACCTCACACCCAAACAAAGCGTACAAGAACGGCTACTGGGTGCGCCCCACAGTCTTCACATCCTGCACTGATAGCATGAAGATCGTGCGCGAAGAGATATTCGGGCCTGTCATGTGTATACTGCCATACTCCAGCGTCGACGAAGCTGTAGCCCGCGCCAACGCAACGCCCATGGGGCTCGCGGCAGGTGTGTTCACAAGCAATTTGAACCTCGCGCACAAGGTAGTCGCGCAGTTGGAGGCGGGCATCACGTGGGTGAATACGTGGGGTGAGAGTCCGGCTGAGATGAGCGTGGGTGGGTGGAAGATGAGTGGTGTGGGTGTGGAGAATGGGAAGAAGGGATTGGAGGCGTGGGTTAGGGGGAAGAGTACGCTTGTGGAGATGGGTGGGGCGGTGCCGACTGTGTTTGCGAAGCTGTAGATTTACTTGCGAGCTGGAGGATGTGGTGTATATAGCTTTTGATTAATGAGAAATGGTTGACGCTATTATGTTCTGGGGACTCCAGACATGAACATGAATGTGGCCAAACGCATAGCTGGCGTTGCGGTTTTAAAGTAGACACAGAGCTCTGTCGACATAGTAGTTGATGTTGAGGTTTTCCGAGCAATGCTTGTTGAGACCAGTACTTTCCTCATGGGGTGATAGCGCTGAAGTTTCCTAAAGACAAGCGGACATAGGCAAAGGAAATCCTAATCTTGGGGAAGGGTCACGTTGGAGAAGAAGACCCATGTGCCGATCTTGACAGTGTTTCCAATGTGATCTGGCTCGGCCAAGTCATAGGCTCAGACATGAAGTTGTGGAGCTGGATTTTAGATGCTGTATGCGAAAGTCATGGAGCGGAGTTGTGTTCTTGTTCTTTTGCAGAGAGCAGCACATGAACACATGTGCTATGACTTTTGGATGCAGACAGGCATAGACATTGCTTAATGCGGTTTCGAGACTCGGACTGGGAAGGCGAGTGCGCGAGGGAGGACATGGGTTGACTTTCTTACAGATTTCGAGAAGGCAAGGCGCATTTGTTAAAGTTGTCGATGATTTCTTTTGTCGAAGAAGAAATAGAGTTGCGAAGAGCTGGACATTGGGAAGAAGGCGGGTTTTTATGCTCGAGGGGTGAGCGCGCTACGCTCACATGGGAGAAGTTGCTGAATCTTTTGACATGACCGCTGCTTGGGGCAAATTTTGCAACGCAAAGATAGAAGAGATACATGGACTGTAGTTCCCGCAATTTTGGAATACAGCCGCAAGTGTCGCTACACGTTGACATGGCGTTAGAGGGTCTATGTTTGGGGCGTTCGAAAAAGTGGATGAGGAAATGGTAAAGACATGGGAGGAGGAGAAGACGTTGGGAAAGCGTGCAGGATATGTGTATTGAAGTCAGGTGTGAATCGCGTAAGGTTGTAGGTAAGAGCCAACTAAATGAGACATACTCGCCGCTCAAGATACTGGGGCACATACAGCTCCAGTCACAGTACCCGCCACACTCACACTGTTAGCACAAGCTTTAAAACCTCACTTGTCAGTGTTGTTCCCGTTCAACAATCTTCGCATGCTTACTTGGTCGTTGTTCGTGCAGCTATCATACATTGACGGCTTGAATGGTCATGCCTCAGACATCCTTCGAGTCCGTCCTCTTATAATTTCCATGACGCTGCCAGCACTGTCGAAATACCTCCATCTATATTTGTCAGTGCTGAAGCCATGTCTTCGCGTCGTGGTTGTGATGGCTCGGCAAGATCTCGGCTCAAAACAGCTCGAAAACAACCCATCGGAAGCCCGCCGTCGACTCACCTCTTGCTTGCACGCGCGCCAGTCCTTCTTCTCGTAGTAGCAGTCCGTCAACTTCGCATTTTCGTCTATTCTGGAGGTCAATTGACTGGTTGATAAGTCGCGGTATTTGGCAAGTCGTACCTGCGCAGCCGGTGCTGAAGATCCGCTTGTCCCTGCACTCAAGTCAACGCAAACTTCTCACGACACAACTCTTCCACGCACCAGTCATCAAGTTCATCATCGTCCGGGAGCTGCACGGCAGCTGTGTTCGATTTTTCGTCCTTGGACATCTTGAAAGAGTTGGGATTCTATCGTAGAGGGTTGTTTGACAGTCGAGCTGCGCTTTGTGTTCTGCGGAGAAGGTGCGGGAAGACTCGGCTCCGAAAGCGAACGTCACCACTTTCACACCATGGCTTCCAAGAAGATGAACGTCCTCGTATACTCAGGTACAACTACTGATCACATCTTAAGACGCATTTGATGCTAATACAGGTCCAGGCCACGGCACCACCACCGAGTCGGTCCGCCACTGCCTCTACACCTTGCGACGGCTGCTCTCGCCAACTTATGCCGTGATACCGGTCACAGGAGATATCATCATCAAAGAGCCATGGTTCAGCACATGCGCACTTCTCGTGTTTCCTGGTGGAGCTGACCTGGGCTACTGCCGCACGCTCAATGGAGAGGGCAACCGCCGAATCAGCCGCTACGTGAACAGCGGTGGATCGTACCTGGGTTTCTGCGCCGGAGGCTACTATGGCAGCTCGAAGTGCGAGTTCGAAGTTGATGATCCCAAGATGGGTGTTGTCGGCGATCGCGAACTGAGCTTCTTTCCGGGGGTCTGCAGAGGTCTTGCCTTTGCCGGCTTCCAATATGCTAGTGAAGCTGGTGCGAGAGCTGCAGGTATCAAAATAAACAAAAGGGCTTTTGCCAATGCAGACGACAGCATATCGGACAACTTCAAGAGCTACTACAACGGTGGTGGCGTCTTCGTCGACGCAGACCAGCTCGAGGGGAGGGGAGTACAGATCCTGGCCAGCTACACTGAGGACCTGCATGTCAAGTCCGGTGATGCAAAAGCGGCTGTGGTGTACCGGAAGATTGGGGAAGGGCATGCGGTGCTCACCGGACCGCATCCTGAGTGAGCAATCCTCCATAAAACAAAGACGTGCAACACTCACAGGTATCAGATTCGCACCACAAAACCTCTCCAAGATTCCCAGCTTACCGTCATACTCGTCGGTCATCGACAACATCACGGCGACGGACAAGACGCGAAGAGTCTTCATGGGCCTCGTACTGCAGAAACTAAGTCTGCAAGTCAACGAGGAGGAACAGGTGATACCATCTCTGTCTCGCCTACACCTCACATCTCACACAACCGCAGCCGTCATCGATCTCGTCGCTAGCTGGAAGGAAATCCTTACTGTGACCGGTGGGGATGAGTACATCAAAGGCGAAAACGACGTTTTCCGAATCGAAAAGCCCGGCAGTACTTGGAGCGTGAAAGAGCTGAAGCGAGCTGTGAGCGCCGTGTCCGAAAAGCTGCCGACTCTGGTCTCAGTGACTGGTGGTGACAATCAGAACGGCCTTCCAGAAGAAAGCATGAAGAAACCGAAGACGGCAGAGGAAGAGATCGCAGAGTGTGTCAGATACACTGCAGCTTCTGTGTCGGATCAGATACTCGACTACGACAAGATCGCCAAAGTCATCGTGCCTCACGACCAGGGGCTTCCCTCAACTAGAGAGATCCCGTTCCATCACGAAGCATTTTATGCCAACCTCAACCATTACCACAACAAGCTACAAAATGTGGGCGCTGCGTTCGGTAAATACCTAATGTTTGGCGAGGTGGTGACTTCGACGAACAGCTTGCTTGAGAAAAATCCGTCATTGCTACGAAACCTACCGAACGGCTTCACAATGACAGCAGCGACGCAGATTGCTGGCCGTGGTCGAGGTGGCAATGTGTGGATCGCGCCGCCCGGCGCCTTGATGTTCTCTACCGTCATGCACCACCCACACGCGGCGTCTCAGTCGGCGCCGGTGGTCTTCATCCAGTACCTTGCTGCGCTAGCGATTGTCCAAGGAATCAAGGGCTACGCGCCGGGATACGAGAAGATACCCGTCAAGCTGAAGTGGCCCAACGATATCTACGCGCAACTTCCTGGATCATCAAACAATCCAGTCGTGAAGATAGGCGGCATACTAGTAAACAGCAGCTACAGCGGCAGCAGCTACGATCTTGTTTGCGGCATCGGTCTCAACCTGTCGAACGCGCTACCTACGACATCGCTAAATCTGCTCGCGAGCATGCAGTCTCCGCCCCTCAAAGCTTTCACACCCGAGAAACTTCTCGCCTCCATACTCGCGCAATTCGAATCGTTGTATATCACGTTCTGTCAGGCTGGCTTTACCAGAGACATGGAAGGCGACTACTACGACAACTGGTTGCACACGGATCAGATCGTCACATTGGAGACTGAAGGTAATGTCAAGGCACGGATCAAGGGCATCACGCGGGACTGGGGCCTACTATTGGCAGAAGAGCTAGGATGGGAGGACCGAACCACAGGCAAGATCATTACGTTGCAAAGCGATAGTAATAGTTTTGACTTCTTCCGTGGTTTGGTGAGAAGAAAGGTGTAGAAAAGTATTAGCGTTTGGCGAACCATGGTACAGATGCTACGGCTACCACGTTTGGTGGGCCGATATATAAACTCGCTCAGCATCACTTATTCACATTCGCAGCCTTCCCATGATCAGCAGCACGACAGACGCAGCCAACCTACAGTTAATTCGACGCAACAATGGCGTCTCTTCTTGACCTCCCAAACGAACTGACGCTCTCGATCCTATCAGAGATCAACACAATTCCGGAAGAGAAGCAAAGGACCCTCAAGAGCTTCTCGCTTACGTGCAGACGCTTCCTCCCTTTCGCACAAGATGTTCTGCTCGCCTCGCCGTGTGTCAACATCAACCTCCTTCACCATCTCGCCGATGCATATTGTAGGAATGAAAGCAGTTTGTCGCAAGGCAGAAGAGTAACCACTCTCGAGATCCGCTCCCACAAACAACATGGATGCGCATGTACCCGCAACACCGGCATCTTGGCCATAGCAGCATTGGAAGGCCTCCGCAGACTGCTGCACATCCTTCCAAACATGCACACCCTACTCCTCGGCGCCAATCGAATCCAAGACATCGTTCCGCTGCACCATATTTTCTGGGGCGACGAGTACATATTCTGCACACACCACGGATGGTGCAAGCCGAGCAAGCCGAACCCCATCGCAGGCCTCAAAATCCAAGACTATCCTAATCTAGCTCAACGTCTCACCACGATCGAGTTTCCTGCCGATTGGACGCAGCTCTGGAATGGGAAGAAACAGTATTGTTTGCCCCACAGAGAAAGCTGGGCGTTGTGCGACTACGAGCGCCTCACGAAGATAACGGTGCCCGGACGAGCTCTTGCGTCAGTCGTGGAATCAATCGAATTTCCTTTTGCGTTCCCGGAAAATCTCACACATCTTGTCGTTAGTAATGTCAGTCTCTGGGACGCGCTGAGTTATCTGGAATTCTCGAAGGACTCGGAGCATGTCTCTAACCTGAGCAAGATCGAAATTTGGGCCCGTGAAGAACATGCAGGTGGAAGATTCTGGGGCGTGGACAGGCATCTGATAGGCTGCACGATACCCAGGGCACGAAAAGACTGGATGGCTAAAGGTGTTGTGTTGGATTTTCGCTACGACACTTGCCCGTCGCAACACGTTCGCGAAAACATGCTACGGAAAGAAAGACATGGCCGTCAGATAATCGAAGTGCAGTGTTTTGCGTTCGAGGCGCGCGGGCATTTCAGGGACGCCAGAGCGGGGGCTGGAGAAGAGAGTTTCATCGCTGCTCGTGAGCACGCAGAGTGGATTACAAGACACCGGTTGACTGGCGTGGAAGCAATTACGGACATGGGTGACGAGCAAGATGAAGACAGTGAGGACGAGTCGGGTGAAGAAAGTGAAGACGAGAACAGCGAAGACAGCGATGATGAGTTTGTTGAAGACAGCGGAGATGAGTCTTATGCAGACACCGACAGCGAGTGGGATGGAACCAGCGAGGACGAGAGTGACGAAGACAGCGAAGAGGAGATGGATGAAGGGGACGGTCACGAGCCTGGTCCGCGGGGCCCACTTTCATCACAGCTTGCTACCCTGTTCAAGCGTTATCGATAGAGCGGGCTATGCGGGGTACAGATAGGTTTCGGTGGACATAAATGAAGAGACCAATGCGAAGTCGACAGGAAGGTCGAGGCCGCTTAGATGTAGATAAACAGTAATTGAAAGACTGTAGCTCAACACCTGTGGCTCAGCATATTCTGCTTCGAATCCAATCGCACCTACATCTCATCTCCGACTAGTCCGTAACCCAGCCAAACAGGCTATCCACGTGCTGGAATCGATTTTTTTGGTAATTGGCTAGCTATCAAAAACCCTTTCCCATACGCCCAGAATGCGAGGATGCTACACGCCGCCTGAATTTCGAAGACCACGTCTGTGTCATCTCAACTTTTCCGTTATGCTGTCCGATGGCATCTCGGCCACCGTTGACGAACCCAGCTCAGCCGGTGAGTGCGGAAGCTCGACAGGGCGTTGCCCATATTCTTTTTCCATGGCGTGCGGACGCGCGTGATACCGTGGAGGGTTATCTGGCGCTTCTACCAGTGTCTTAGAAGATTTCTTTGCTCTTCGCATCAAGAAAATCGCAGCCGCCGCAAGTATTGCCACGCCGGCGATGGCGCCGATTGCAATGCCAGCAATTGCCCCTTTGGAAAGTCCGGATGAGGAAGTAGTTGGGGCGCTTGATTCATTGGCTGATGATGACGATGTCGATGTGGTAGACGATGGTGACGACGTTGCTGCTGCGGATGATGATGCCGACGCTGATGTTGGAGTACCAGTAGACAAGCTTGAAGACGTTGCGACAACAGACGAGCTCGCACCGTTCGACGACAACGTGCCGCCGAGTACCTGTGCCAGCATTACAACCGAGTTCGTCGAACAACAGTCCGTTTTATCGCCACAACACCAGAGCTCGCTGTCTGCATTGCCGTCGCATGGTGTCACACGCACGTTCCCAAAAGGGTACCTTGGGCGGCATATGTTAAGACAGTTCTTGCTATTGACGTCTTTGTCGGTGCAGAAGTCTACCCAATATCTGATCAACGTCAGCATAGGCCACCTGAGTAGTGATATTTGCACGCTACATACGTTGTCCTTTCCGTTCCATCGTCAGGAGTGATGTGCCGGTTGCGACATAGTCCGTTGGGAAGGCACTCGTCTCTTGTGGGACCAGTCCTAATAGCACCCGCAGGCAGGGCGCGATTGGTGCCGCAACATGATGTTCTTGCTCCGGATGTGCATGGCTCATACTGATTGTACTCTCCAATCTTTGGTAGTGCCGTGCCATTTGCGAAGTAGCAGGTTCCATCTTGCGCGCGTGCGACTTGCGCGACAAGTACAGCTGTGACAAGGGGAGCGAGGGATTTCATCGCGAAGTCAGGCAGTGTCCGGCCAAATGTGGAGCTGGAGCAAGTGTATGTAGCAGAAGGGAAGGTGCTGAAGGTTCGCAGACTTGCTACAAGATGGATCAAATCGCCGAATTGACAATCCGCTCGCCCTATTTTGCGTTACAAAATCTCGATAATCGCCGAGTTGGCTGTTTACCAGTCCTATTTGGTGTTGACGGAAGGATATAGCAATTTTAGAGGACTACTTCAGGATGGGATCAGCGTGCTAAAGATGAGCTCGGAGAGTAATATTAGTTTCTGATTGGCTAAGAAGACCCAATATGGCACGTGGACGGCCCGTATCAGTAGCTCACGTTTTACAACGCCTACATGACTCGTGACCGTGAACAACATTCTCGACATTGGATTGGGTCGATTGCTGTGTGTTGATATAGATAGAAGGAAATGGTGGCCGATGCCTCTGACGGCTTTCCAGACTCGAGTCTTTGATCTCAGGATACACGTACCAGAGCACGTACCGATTCGATGGTAACGAGGCAACGGCAAGATTTGTATGGGGACAACCTTTGGCGCATGAGCTGGTTCAAGATAATATATAGGGGAGTTACCAAAGAGTGCGAGATTCGCTTGAGAATGAGAGGGCTACAGCTTCGCACGACATCTTCGTCCTCGCTGTGATCAACATCGAATTACATAAACTCTAGCTCGTAACTACAATAAGTTTCGCCCAACTTGTCATCGAAGCGCGTAAGGGAAAATCAGCACTGTAGGTGTTCTTCTTGTATTAATTGCGAAGCCCCTTTCTTGTCTTCGTATCCAAAGTTACC
>Ga0265797_10004773_pt1 | contig 20371 bp, 22 predicted proteins | sample P2T30metagenome_FD_192433 | JGI IMG/M metagenome (GOLD analysis project Ga0265797, IMG submission 192433) | Plant litter microbial communities from East Loma Ridge, Irvine, California - P2 T30 | ecosystem: Environmental > Terrestrial > Plant litter > Unclassified | place: USA: California...
GGAAGGTTGAATCAACTTGGTTGGGAGCAATCGTTACGTCGCGCTCGGCCAACATTCACTTCCGCTAAGCATTTTCCACGTGACGCACTAACACTTTGCTAGCGGCACTCCAGCTTCCGTCACAGATTCAATCTCGTACAATGTTGAACAACACGTTCGCACCTCGAAGCACCACGACACCGAAATCTACAGCACCGCCCACAATGCGCAAAACGCGCTCCGTAGAGCACGATTCCAGCCTCATACAGTCAGTCGCGAAAAAGATCAAATCATGGTATCGAGGCACAGCGCCTGAAGATCCGGCAGTGTCAACGCCCGAACCAGCCTTACAGCAGTCGCCTAGCGTCCCGTCCGAATCGAAACTTGTCCCGCACAAGGTCCATGCTCCGCCCAAATGCCGGCCTAAAAGGCTCAATACCGCAACGGAAAAGAAGATAGCGGAAGCTGCACTGGCACTCCGTTTGGAGTCATGCGCCTTGGGCAGACTGCCCTCATAAATGGCAGACGTAGCTGGCTCATATGTAAGTCGCCCGTACAGGCCTTTGGTGTTCGGTCCAAACGTAGCACGCTTAAGTACTGACCGGATATTGTAGATGAGCATAGAAGACAGAGTCAACGTGGTACGCGCCTTCAACGATCACCCATCTCTCAAGTATACATACATCAGCGGTTATGGCTCATTCGTGTTCCTCCAGAGTAGTGCAGCCGGCGTGTCAACCCGAGTGTCCGGCGTTGTCCGAAAAGTACTCACACACGCAAAGGAGCTCCATGTCCAGCTACACTCAAGTACTTGGGCGCAGGAGGACTTTCGCAAAGTTTTGCGTTCAGATCTCAATACTGTCAGGCTACGGTCGCTCATCTTCTTGGCGGATTCACGACAGGACGATTCCACGGGCACTTGCATTGAGACAGTCTTGAAAAAGCTCCCACTTCTCCACACGCTCGTCATTCCTCCATACAAGCAAGAGTAAAACGACGCAGCACAGCACAAATACGATCCAGTGTTCGCGAACGTCAAGATCGCAGTTTCTTCGATGCGTCACGACGCCCACGAGACCCTCCGGGTCGTGCACTTCGGTAACGGTTCCGACTTAACCATCTTCAAGAACATGATGCAAGACTGGCAACACCAAACTATCTTGAAAATAGCCATGCAAGGCATCGAGTCCGACAAATACGGCGATGCCCCTAGTCTACACAACATCCTGCTCCAGCTAGAATGGGCCAATGGAAGCCGCATCAACACGCTCATACTCGCAGACCTCGATTTGCGCTTTTGGAACGTACATTTGGGCCCGTGGCGTGGCCAAAGCCGCATGCCATTCACGTCGAGCACCTGGAGCTGCGCCGATGCGACGACCGGTCGTTTCTGGAGTGGCTCGGCCTGTCGGGCATCATGGATCGGCTGCGTAAGTTCATTTATGTTCAGCGCGAGGTTGACCATTCCATCGGGCTTTTTCAAGGAACTAACTTCTATCATCTTCATTGGTCGGTGCTCTCAACCTTTTTGAGTCAGGTCGTGACTCAAGGCGCCAATCTGGAGTCCCTCGGCCTACAATTCCCCGGAAACCCTTCAAGAAGCGAGGCAAGGAACATCCAAATTGGCCTCCAGACTGCCGGTATCATCAACCGAACTGCTGTGCCCTCGCTGCGAGACATAGTCGTTCTCATCGCAGGCGCAAAGCTCGACGCCAGGCATTTCGCCGCCATCGCCGCTTTGTGCCCGAATCTCCGGGACCCGTCTAGTATAGGTGAGAAGTCGGCGTGGCCGCGTCTCTACAACAAGTTCGTGCGTAGTCCGCCGAGGGCGCCAGAGGACGAGGACCTAGAGGAAGAGATTGAGGATGCTGATTTGCCACCATGGGCAATTACTAAGGAACAAGTTGGCACTGTGGATGTGCACGACACGTTGACGATAGGGAATGATGAATGGGCACGAATGGGTCCTGGTAGGGCGCAATACTGGTACACAGGTGGGTACGCAATTGGTTACCAGGGTCGCTCCTACGAGGAATGGGCTTGAGCGTGCGATGTAAGATTGTAAGAAGCTGCAGATGTAATATAGTGTAGTTGTGATCTGATTTTTTATCATGACTTTCCACCCAGTGCGCATACGCCGTGTGAGATCGTGATAAGACACGTTGCCTCGACATCAGCCTCCTCATCGCTAGTCTGCATGTTCCGGTACTCTATGGCGCTGGCGACGGCGGTTCACTAGAACTTTCTTTCGGTGTAGTACTTCTACAAGGAAAGGGCGGAGCCAAAGGAGATCATCTGCGAAACCGTCCATCTGTACTACGCCACGGATCGGTGTGTTGATGAGGCTGAGCGAGCGGGATGACATCGCCGTTGGCGATGAGTTGGGTGAGCAAATCAGCATCTGGTGTCTGAGATTGACGGGTCCGAGTGGTACTGCACTTTAATTGAGGAGACGTTATGCATGAAGAGAACGCTTGGTGGTTCTTACGTATGTACAGCAATCGCTTCGTGCTAAATCAAAAGCTATGTAACAAGGTGGTAGCGCTATGATCCGTCGATCTCACGGCGACGAATTTGCCAGAATCATCTCTCCCTCGCTAGAGTCCCGTTTGTTCCTGCCACTCATCGCAAGTCCGTCCATCGGGCCCGCTCGATTGAGCCTCAATGCCATCTTGAGATACGTTCCTGCTCGTAGACCTGCTCGTAGACCTGCTCGGAAAAGGCTGACCACGGCTCCGCATTCGCAGCGGCCTCTGCATTGATTTTGAAACCTTCGAATAGTACATTGTTGCCCACGGCCGGCGTAGAGATAACGCCCTTGAAAGCCACGAAATTCTCGTCTGTGAAGTCGAGGTATCCTGATTGCGGAGTGGAGAAGACCACATTCTCGCCGGTCTTGCGACCTCGCATGCGGAAGAACAGGCGGTTGGTGGTGATAGTCTTGCTGGTTTTGGCTTGCTTCTTGGGGCGGCCACGACTTGTTTTGGTGGTTGCGACAGCTTTGCGCTTCTTGGATGTCGACTTGGCGTAGGCATAGCCATCCTCGGAGTCGTCGTTGTCTTCGTTTTCGTCTTCCTCAGAATCTTCGTCTTCCGTTTTGGACTATTCAATGTAGACATCCAACTCAGCCTCGTCGAAAGCCAAGAGCATTGTGCCCTCAATGATTAAATCCTACTGCAGCTTGCAGTATGTTGGGCTTTGGCCCTGCAGCAATGTCGATGCCCAAAGAGTCGCAATTGTCCCATTTACCCGATCAGTCTTCGCATTGAATGGCGTACGAGCCCCTGCACTTGTTCAAGCGCTTGCGTTGGGTCGTAGGCCCTTTCTTGCCCTTCTTCTTCTTGATACTGGCGACGAGCTCGCGGTGCACTTCCATGACTTCCTCCCACTCCTCTTCCCGCTCCTTGGCCGCCCTTTCCTGCTCCTTAGCTTCTCTCTCATAGCGCTCCTTGTTGGCCTCGTCGGCTAATTTCCAAACAGCATTGCGATCCCAGCCAATGCAGACGATGAATTTCGAGCTTTCACCCCCACTCTTCACTGTGAGACTGGGAGCTATTTGCTGAGCTCGATTGGTCACTGTGTAGTGGTCGTTGAAGCCTTCGAGAGCCAGTGGTTCCAAAGTCTTGGTCCGATTTTGGTCGCCGTTGGCAGTGCGAACGTAGTGCTTGAAGAAGCGGCCCAGGTCTTCGTGCGCGCGCGCGCTCGCTGGGCGTGGTGCAGTTCTTCCATCTTTCTTCTATGAGACGCCTGGCTTCCGTTGCGCGACGCTCCCGCTCGAGGATTCGTGGCGCGTGGTGGTCGCACTAATATAAAAGTGTTTAGCACATGTTTACGACAAGTGAATTTGATTTCGTGATTACCTTGTTTGCCTCGATAGCCTGTCGCAGGATCTTCTCCAGCGTGGGTATCATCATCTTCTGCGAGTACTCGATACTAAACCAAAATAGTTAATTGTGCAGCCGCTCCTTGCGCCAATCTCTATCGCGTTTGGATCTAGCTTTGACCTGCTCTTTCGTGGCTGGTGCAACCAAAGTATTCAGCTCAGTGGCAGACATCGGTCTGTACCCTGGGTGTTTTTCTTCCAGTAGCTGAGACATTGATCTGGTATGGAATCTTGCAACTGATATGGCTACTCGAAAGGTGTCAAAGTCAATAGGGTTCGCAGATGTGGCCGTCGTTACGGGAGTCACATCCTAGCGCGAGTACCTAGCGTGTTTTGAAAAAGCGGAGCGCACTCCGACTTTCTTTTCACCTCGACAAGCTGCCACAATTCACTTCATCCCATCCCATCTAAGTCAACATCCTTCACTATCACTTTCATCAAGAATCATATGTGACGACCTGTCTAAGGCGAGAATCTGAAAATGTGCTGCACCACACAAAGACGTATGCCAGCAACAGTAGATCCGACCTTCGACACGTTCACGTCCATGGAAATCGCATTGCGTGTGGGCTTCCGAAACGTCCTTGGGGCTTTCCCCATTCTTCTCTGTGAAGCGCCCATCGGTTTGTGTTCAATTCGACGGTAAAGATCTGGTGTAGATTCCACAATGCCCAAACCCAAATGCCGCTGCATGTGAGCAAGGTAAGCATGAGGATGGCAGCAACAGAGAAGCCTTTTCTTACAAGCACCTCTACTTTGCGTTTCGCGACTCTATAGTCAGTCAATGGGCCAAATGCGCGCGCTAGTCGACGTTGCTGGCCGTCAAAGTCTCGTTCACCAATGACCAACCGTACAAACGGCTCGCCGGCCTTGCCTCACAATCCTCGGGTAAGATAGCTTCGCCGCACCCCATCAACGCGTTTGCTTTTCTCTCTCCCCCTGTTCTGCCTGCAGACCTCCGAGTCCCCTCCGCATACATAAATCTCACGCCCCCTCAGTCTGCTTCCCTTTTCTCTCTACACCACCTCCACCAAGCCAACTCGGCTTCCTGATACGACAATCATTCGGCATTCCTGTCCATACATCCAGCCTAAGCGCACTCCTCCTCCGACATCGCGCACAATGCGCCTGCGTCTTTTTTATTCTATTGGGCCGGTAGCCATCGGCGCTGCCTCCAACGTTGAGTCTAACCTCACCTACTTTGGAACTCCTCGCCTCTATCTCGATGGCGTTTTGCCCACGCTCGATATCGCCGAGGGTTACATCCGCGAGTCTCAGGGCATTCAGGCTGCCGGAACAGAATTCGAGACATCATGCAGCGCCGACAAACCATGTCTTCTCGGTAGTTGTTGTAACAAGGACGGTGAGTATCAATTTAACTTTCAATGTACAGCGCTGATAATTTTCAGGCCACTGCGGCTACCTCCCGGAGCACTGCGCACCAGACAACTGTGTCGCAGACTGCAACGCAAAAGCAGCGTGCGGCGAGTTCTCAACGTCACACTCGTCCACTTGCCCGCTGAACGCTTGCTGCTCTTGCACTGGTTTCTGTGGCTTCACCGACGCGTTTTGCCGTAATTCCACCTCCGGAGCTCGCACTGCAGTCGCCAACGATAAGCCATCGTGTGGCAAGTACAGTGGGACTGCGTCGCGGAAGGTAGCCTACTATCAATCCTGGTATGTAAAGTCGAGTTCAATTTGATGACTGAACACTAACGCTGTTCCAGGAATATTCGAACCCGCCCTTGCGACAAAGTTCGTCCAAACCAGCTTAACACCTACGGCATCACCCATCTCGTGCTAGCTTTCGCGTCGATCGACCCCGCGACTTTCCAAGTCAAGATGATGAACCCAGCCGACGAGTCCATCTACAAAGAATTTCTCGACCTTCCCAGCCTCCAACAAAAGTGGATCGGCATTGGTGGCTTCGAGTTCTCTGACCCAGGCGCAACTCGCACTACCTGGTCCGACATGGTGAGCACTCAAGAGAACCGCAAGAAGTTCATAGATTCGCTCAAGCAATTCTTGGACAAGTGGAACTTTACGGGTGTTGACATCGACTGGGAGTGGCCTGGAAGCGAAAGCCGTGGCGGCTCTCCGAATGACGGTCAGAACCAAGTCGAATTGATGAAAGAAATGCGCCAGCGCTTCGGCAGCGGCTTGGGCCTTAGTGTGGTGATTCCAGCGCAGTACGACTACCTCAAGAATCTGAACATCAAAGGTCTTGAGGAGCAAGCCGACTGGCTTACTATGCTGACATATGATCTTCATGGGCAATGGGATGCATCGATCCCCGGCCTCGGTCCAAAGATCAAGCCTCACACCGATTTGCAAGAGATCGATGCTGCCCTGGGCCTCCTCTGGTCCAGCAACCTCGACACGAAGAAGATCAACATGGGCGTCGCCAACTATGGGCGCGGCTACACGGTTGCCGAAAAAAAGTGTGTGAACTACAACTGCGCCTACACTGGGCCCAGCAAGCAAGGCTCATGCACGCTCCAGCCCGGCATACTCAGCCAATGCGAGATCAGCCGGATCCTTGCTGAGAAGCAACTCTCGCCCAGTACTATACCTGGAGGTGCTGAAGCGAAGGAAGTCACCTGGGACGATCAGTACATGTCCTGGGACGATGCCAACACTGCTGGTAAGAAGACAGAGCTGGCCAATGACCGCTGTCTTGGTGGCACTGCATTGTGGGCCATCGACTATTCAACCTGTCCTGGTGGCGGCGTCGCGCCTGTTCCCGCTCCTGTGCCTGTTCCTGGACCTGGTAGCTCAGCAGTGCCATTGCCATCTGTCTCGGCTCCGGTTTCTCCCCCCGTGTCCTCCGCTGCGCCGCCCAACGCTCCGTCGCCCACGGAGTCACCGGCACCTCCAGGTCCACCTCAAAGCTCTCAAGTCAGCTCGGCGACGTCACTACCTCCTGGTGTTTCTCTATCCACGTCCAGCCCACAAGGCCCGTCTGGGACCATGATTCCTCCATCCCAGACACCTGGTCCGGGTCCAATGCCCTCGGATACACTTGTCCCAATGCCCTCTTCCGCATCATTGGGTAGCTCGGCAATACAATCTGGGGCCTCGTCTAGTGTACAAAGCTCGACTCAGCCAAGCGCTAGCCAACCCAGGACACCTACAGCATCAAACACGCCTTCCAACACGAGTGCTCCCACCCCGGTCGTGCCTGTGCCTGTGCGTTCGCCCCCAGTATCTCTTTCGAGCGGTCGATCTGGCTCCTCGGGTGTTGCGTCCTCGTCTCCAGGCCCTACGCCTTTACCTGGCGGCACATCAAGCCCGATCTCCTCGCTCTCCTCATCGATTGCGAACGAGCCATCCTCCGCTGACACGCAAACCAATATGCCGACATCCAGCCTTCAAAGCACTTTGTGGACATCCAGCCCTGTGTCTCCGTCAAGCTCCTCGGCTGCGGCCCCACCCATGCCCTCGAGTGGTGCATCGAACTCCAGCCCTGGCATCCAGCCATCGGCGTCGTCTTCCAGCGCGGGGTTTGCACCGAGTGCGACGCCACCATTTATAGGCGAAACATCAATTGCGGCGCCTCCCATTGTCTCGCCGACTTCGAGCCAGGCATCCTCTTCAGGCATGGCGCCAAGTGCGCCTTCACTACCAAGCGAGTCCTCCACTTCGAACGACCCGACGGTCCCCTCACCTCCAGTTGAGGCATCGTCGAGTGGTAGTCCTCCAAACGTCACCCTTAGGCCAGGCGAATCGACCACTTTGAGCTCTACGCCTGTCGCGCCTCTTCCTTCAGGCGAAGCAAACTCTACGGGCAGTGCTCCTATGAACACGGGCGTTCCACAGCAGCCCGAGCAGACATCTACTTCGAGCTTTACGTTCATCGCGCCTCCTCCAGGCGAAGCAAGCTCCGCAGGCAGTGCTCCCATCAATCCGGGCGTTCCACAGCCAAAGACTTCCACTTCGGGCGCTCCGAGTTTAATGCCTCTTCCTTCCGGCGACACGTCGTCCTCACCTACGGCCATTCCGCAACTGCCAGGGCAGACGACAAACGATCTGCCGCCTGGTAAGCCGACGAACAATCCGCCGCCCGGCACGCCGACAAGCATTCTTCCTCCGGGTGGTACGCCGACAAGCAATTTTCCTCCAGGTGGTACGCCGACAAATGGTCCATCGACTGGGCCGAAACCTACAGCTACCACATCGCCGTCTAGATCTTCCCCGAGCCCGAGCGTTCTGCCTTGGGAGCCTTGGTGCCCTGATGAATGCAGGGGCCAGGAGTGGTGCAAGATCTTCTGCGACAAGCAGCTCGACCCCGTGCCGCCTATCGATTGTTGGGAGCACGACTGGTGCATGATCTGGTGGGGCTTTCCAAGGCTCCACATCCGAGACGATGACAAAGACAAGAAGGAGAAGAAGAAGCAGGGAGAGAAATGCCAGCTTTTAGGATGTGGTAAGTAAATTAAGCCTTCTCAATTACATGTCACTGACAAAAGCTAGGTTGCGGGTGGATGGGCCTGCCATGGGGTCCAGGTTGCCCAGGAAATAAAGTCAAGATCCCATGGCCCTACAGCATGTATATCGAGCTCTTCGGATTGTTTCCCGCCCCATGCTTGTTCTGGGGTTGTGATATTGGTGGCTTCCCAACCTGCGGCTTTTTCGGATGTGGCGGTTGGTGCTTTGGCATACTTGGATGCGAACCTTGTCCTCCACTCATCTGCAAGTTCCACCCCCCTAAAACTGGCCCTCCTCCAAAAGGTGTCAACCCATTTCCTAAGCCGGGAAAACCGAAGAATCCGAAGCCGAAGCCGCCGGTCGCACCCAAGCCGACTAAGCCAGTTCCCAACAATTCAGACCCGCCGAATAACTCCACGCCTGATCCCCCTGGCGGTACACCACCTCCTAATCCTAGTGGAACGACAGCTCCTCCTAGTGAAACGACGACTCCAGACGACGACGACTGGGAAGATCCAGACGATGACTCTATTCCGCCAGGACACGACAATAATCCCAAGCCCTGCAAAGCACAGGACATCATGACTGCGATAGAGCGAATTGTCGTGTGTAAGCATAGTGTCGATCTTTCCTCCGCTGTCTTGGTCACAACGATCAGCAGCACTTGGCCATCGACTACAGTGGCAACGTCGGCATCGACCACCGATACGTGTGGCACACTCTGGGAATACACCCTGACAGGATGTAACGTGGTTGTCTTTATGACTACCACCACGGTTTCGACTACGAAGGGCAACTCCATCAGCAGTTCCACGCCAGCCCCAGCCTGTACTCGTGCTCCTTTTTCCCTCGACGACGACGAAGGCAACAACATTCCAGAGGAGAACTGTCAAGACTGTTGGGACTACTTCGATGACGTGTGCATTCCAAAGCAGTGCAAGCCTGACGATCCCGAGTACTGCGCCCACAAGTGTTTGTCGGACATGTGCCTCTCCAACGATACGCCTAGGTTTTGTCGCGCTGGTAGGGGCAAATGCAAGCACGAATCTTGTCCTGAGAAGCCCATGGGTCCACTTCCTAAGCCATTCGCCCCGACTCTGACGTTCCCGAACAATGGCCCTACCTTGACTGTAACGCTGCCGTCATCGTCGAGCTACACGAAGACCTCGAGCTCGTCCTCATCTTCTAGTTTAGGTTCAAGCTCGTCCTCATCTTCGAGTTTAGGTTCGGGCTCGTCTCAGACTGTCACCACGACCTCTTCCACGACGACTTCGACGTCTAGCCAGCCTGCCACGCCGTCGCACCAGCCAGTGGACAAAAAGGGGGTCTGGAAAATCCTGATGCACCTTTGGATGAACCCAGGCAATTCGGCTAAGATGGAATGGTCGCTCGTGGACCCCAATGGCAATATAGCCCAGAACCACATGATGCCTGTTCAGAGTTCCAAAGACAACATCAAGGCAGACGTCTACTCAGATGCTCCTGCCTCCCCTGACCATGCCATGCCATTCACTGTGCATGCTACGTTCATTGATCCGACCGAATTGAACAAGGCCAGGGTTTACTTCCAGATCGACAAGGAGATGCCGCATTGCTATGAGAACAACCAGCCCTGCAAGCCCAACTTCACGACCGAGAATAGGCTCGAGACAACGATGTTCTGGGTCAACTCCTGTTGGCAGTTCTGTCCTGCGACTGAGTATGAACTTCTACATCCATCGGACCTCAATTGCGACGACATGAACGTGGCCGACTGGGAAAAGCTTCAGAATGACGGGGGATGGAAGCGTGACTTTACCTGCCAATGGAAGGGATTTTAGAACTGCCAGGTCGGCGGAAGGAGTTTCATGATTTTTGAGGCTGTGGTGTTTGGTAGCGGAGAAGGATGAGTGTTATGCTACCGTGCCTCATCAAATAGCTGGTCCTACCGAGATTTGCATTCAAATGATACATGTGTAAGAGGTTCAGCAACAATTGTGCTTTCCAATGCGCTTCTTCCTTCCTTCCGTGTTGTTAATTGCTCACTAAATTACGGCAACTACGACACAGCTCCTACCTGGCCTCGCCGGCGCCGACAGTGAGTCGTTCTCAGACCGTACTCATATCACCTCCACAACCCCAGCCTAAGATATCATCGGATCGTCATCGCGATCCATATCAAATCGTCGTTAGCTCATCCTTCGTTGACACTTTACCATGACACAGAATCGCTACGCCATATTGCAGTCGCGCGATTCGTCGCCTACGCCGTCTAGTGACGCACATTCTTCTCGCAGCTCTGTGCACGACAGCGAGAACGGCGTGACGGTCTCTCGCGATGCAGCACCGCAGCTTAGCGGCATTCAAGGTCAGATGGATACCAACAAGAACAAGTCGATCCCGGATGATGCAACCTATCCAGAGGACATGAGGACGAACCCTGCGACGAACCACAGGCGCGATGCAATGGATGGAGCGGATGCAGAACATTTGCTCAAGGCTGCGCTCACTGCGAGTGTCAGTGCCTTACCTGGGACGACTCCTTCGCGCAATGCTACCCTTACGCCGCATGTTGCTATCCAGGATACAAAGAGCCGCCAGAGAGGTCATGCGCGTAACACTTCGAGTGTCAGCGACTTTGCATCCTCGCCCAAGGATGCTGCACACCACGGCACAAACAATGGAGTTGAAGCGGAGAGGCGCAGTGCTCAGTCACAGGCCGAACAACAACCAAAATCAGAGCAAGGTATCGAGCCACTCCCGCGACGCACTAAGCAATTCGACTCTTCACAATCGACTGCCATAAACACTCCTCGCACCGCATCCATTTCGAACACTGAAGACAACACATGGCTTCGGCTACAGAACGTTATCAGCGCAGCGCAACCCGGCGTCACCATCAATATCAATATCTACGCTAATGAGCGCCAGAATCAAGACCTGCCCGAGGCACAACACGCCGGCAGGGTAGCGGAGGTCGTCCAGCGAGATGTAAGAAGACCTGGGGATGTAAGATTGGAGGAGCAGCGTGCCGAGATGGAGCGCCAGCAACAAGGAGAAACTCCCGGGCCAGAAACCTGGCCACAGTGCCTTCGACGTGAGCTTCGAGCTGCCTTCATCGCACCTGTCCTCTACATATGCGACATGCTTCAAATAGCGGCTCAAGTACTGATCTACATTGCGGGGTGTTGCACCCTCATCGCCATCGCCATGGCAATCGTGCAGGGCAGTTCCATCGCGCTCGAATATGTGTGTCCAATGAAGGCCAGAACACCACTTGAAGCTGAAAAGGCTCCTACATCACCATTCGAAACTGGGCACATGGCCAGGAAAACTTGCACACCATTCTCGACTATCAAGTGTTTCCTCCGAGTGGCGACGACCTTTGTGTCGGTCTCTTTCATTGTGCTGTGGCTCTGGTCGGCCAGGCAGAACAGGAAGCGACGACAGATCGGAAGGGAGGCGGTTGAAGCCCTAGAAAAGTGCCGGCTATGATTTTCTTGCACAAACGGAGGAGTGAACAGGAGGTGTATGAGTCCAAAGGGATTTGCCGGCTGTGCCGCTGTGGGTGTAGTCAAAAAGAAATGCTGCTGTCTCAGAGGTTGTGCAAACGTATTCATAGACGATATATTGGCCAGACCTTTGGTGATCACTACTGTTTACGTGGAACTTACAAAGGGGCTACAGATAAGGTTTGGCTATGACGGTAGTGCCGAGCGCACAGCCCAACGTAAAATCTCCTTTCCGCTTCCGCGACGCGGGACGACGACGGCCGAGGCGCTGCCCCACAGATCTGCACAGGAACAGGATTTTGACAGCCGGTGATGTTGCTGTCATAAAGGATGCTACTTATAATTCGAGTCCAGGCAAGATTTGCCAGCGCGAATGAGCAACTACTGGCTGTGAGAACTTTGACGACAGATTTCATGATCATGAATCACGATTCACGACATCTCACACCCAGTTTTCGCACGCAAAGGCGCGCGCGCTGAATCTGAAAGCATTTTCCCTGAGAGACTTGCAGTCATGCTGCACTCCGCAGAGGTTTCGAGAGATACCCTGCTGTCGAGTCGGACCTGACTCCTCCGCCTGGTATTCACGGGCGTAGCGTATTGATAGGCGGCGAAGCTGGTGGGGAAGTGACATTGACGATCTCTCCCATGCAGAGTTAGCTTGAGATGGATCGATACGGTCCGCCTCCGCTAATCTACCACAGGATCAAGCGAGCTGCAGGTACCGGCCTTGACCCCGATGGGAGTACCCAATCGGAAGATATCCCATCAAGCCCAACGTGCTACGCCGCCTGCGGCCCAACCCACACGACGCACGAGTTCACGTCAACAGGGAGAGATCCACGTGTGTACTGTGGTTCAACATGGCATTTGTGGTCGAGGAGAGGCATACGACAGCAATGAACAATGGTACTGACGGATGTCTTTAGGAGCAATTCACACAACGGTTTGGGCAGACTTGCAGCTGTATCAAAAGTTGTGCATGAGACCGAAAGACTATCTTCTTTCCGCACATATTAACACAAGCGTGCAAGTTGCGGCAGGCCTAAGCCAACGGTCGATCAATATCAAGCAGTACAAGTTTCCGCGACCCCTCTCCAACCTCCGACCTGGCGGATCCTCTTTCGTCACGGAAAAGTCGCGAATCCATCTTTACACTTCGTCACAGGCGTTATGCATGGCGATTTCGTACCTCCACTGGACCAATGGACCAAGTGGCCAGTACCGAACTACGAGAATCCACCTACGCAATCGAAATATGTACTCATTCTCTCGTGCATCTTAGGACCTATCAGTGTCGGCATGCTGTTGGGGAGAATTTGGGTTCGAGTGCGAATGCAACGAAATGCCGGACTCGACGATTGGCTGATGCTCGGATCGCTGGTATGTATCCCATCTGTGTCTGGCCAGCCTGGAAGAATATTGACGTTCTCAGGTACCTGTTATTGTTCTGACCATTCTCTATCCACTGCGTACAGCGTCCCCACGCCTTCCTTTACATGATCACTTTGCTGACTTGCGCAGTTGTGGAGAAGTATTACTTCAACCGACACCAATGGGATGTAGAGTTCAAATACTTCCCTGTCCAGCGCAAGTTCGTCGTAGCTATCTACGTTCTCTACTCAACCGCCACCGGGCTCATCAAACTCTCGGTCATCCTCTTCTACCGACGGCTTGCCAAAGGTCTTGTGTCACCCATCTACCGCTGGATCATGCTTACCACGTTCGCAACGGTCGCTTCCTCCACAATCATATTCATATTTATGTCGATCTTCACATGCCATCCAATCGCAGCATTCTGGCAACAAGTCGACTTCGAAAAGCTCTTACAGCCTGGTGGATACAACTTCACGTGCATCAACGAGGGCAAAACGCTCTTCGCTGCGGGTATTATCTCGACTGTAACGGACGCCGTCGTTGTGGTAATGCCTACGCTACTGTGCTGGAACCTACAAATACCTCTACGCCAGAAGATCGCACTATACAGCATTTTCGCAATCAGTTACACAACCATCGCACTCGGTGCGATGCGCACGTATGCGACGTACCAGGTCTTCTTCGAGACGTACGATGTCATGTGGGCCACAAGTCACACCTTCTTCTGGTCCCTACTGGAGCTGCACATCGGAGCTATGTGCGCCAATGCGCCGGCTCTCAAGGTGTTCTTCAACCACTTAGCAGCGCCAGAGAAGTTCACGAACTGGATCTCCAGCATAGCGCGCTCGAATCCGTCCACAAAGTTTCAGAACTCCATCGCATCGAAAGCACCCAGCACACCCATGACACCTACGGCGTTCGACAAGTTCACAAGCTGGAAACGATCACACTCTTATTCGGAGCCGCACACACTCATCGGGACCGACGAGCATGGCGGCGTACTGCACATGAAGGCGCATTTCTCTCCAGGACGCCAGCGTTCACTCGCGCCCGAGTACACGGAGACCATCATCTGGACACGTAATAGGCATACTGACATCGAAATGGGCAATTTCTCGTCATCAACGCTGAAGTCGGAGGGAGAAGGCGACGAAGAATCAGATGAGATACAGGCGCTACCGACGATCGAGAAGCCGAAAAGAAGGAGTTGGCTGCCACCCATGAGGGCAGTGTCGCCTTTTGTTGGGAAGTAGTACCAGCAGGACAGTATTCGACTGGCGCCAAGTGCGGAGGACTACGTTACGACCACATACACCCTTGGTTTCGCTCCACGTTGCATTCCCCACCTGCTCAGTGACTCCATCATTCTCAGACTGCCAGTCTATTCGATTTTACTTCCATCCAGCATCGCCAGCTGTCGGAGAATTGGCTCACTGCGCGACCTTTGTGACAGCAGAGCAATCTCAATCATCCATTGAGTCGCCAGTTCACGCCAGTCCGCACGTGTTGAGCAACTCATGAGATTGAAAGTCACTATTTCAGAGGATGGCGAGGAATGGCATTGGCTTGCTGCGGGCGAGTTCTGCCCATAGAGTCAGCGCAGTGAGGCACATCATGGCCATTATGGGCCCAGATGTGTGGTACCCTTCCACGTGCCATGGCTGTTGAAAATGGAAATTCCCTAGGGTCGGAAGAAGGGAAGGATCGCATTCATGCGACAATCTGGGGCTCGGCTTCCTGTGTCCTTGTACGAGACATTGCGCATCCAAGTTTCCTTTGTCAATCATCGTACTGTCTATCAGCAAAGATTAGCGAGCGTGGTTCTTCTATGATCTACATTAATAAACGCACGTTGATCAAGCGAGTGCTTACCTTCCTTTCCTACTCTTTCTCTCTCTCCAGATGAACCGCGAATGCAGCTTCGAGACACCTTATACCTTCACAAATCACTCTTTCTAGCAGCTACGCAGGTCATCGAACGTCTCACAAGTTTCTCGTGTCGTGCAAGAAACTATCTCCGGCAGTAATTCGAGCATCCGAGACTACTGGCGTATCTTCCGTGCAACTATGTCCATGACTGCATGTCATCTTCTCTACACAATTGTGCCAAAAAGCGATTTGCCACTAGGGCTTATCTTACCATATCATTTTCTGCTACCATACGATATTGGTTCTGCTAATAAATGGAGTCGTGTAAGCCGTCAGACGTCAGGACTCAGCGTCCGAATAGAACGTCTCTATCAGTCATCAAATTGTTACAACAGAACGAAGACGAGTCTGGTTTCTTGGAGTTCATGTAAAACGGGCACATCATATGTCGCAACACCGTCATGTATCTATACTACATGTAATGCCGTGAGATAGACCGTGCAGTATCTTCGACATGTTTAAATATGTTTATTTCGCGGCACGACTATTCTCCAACCTCGCAAGCGCATGCCGTACCGTAATCTCAAGCTCGTGTACATTGCCCTCAAGTACGCCCACCTCGTCCATATCCGCGACCATATCGCCTACGGCTGTCTCGATCTTCTCCACGACTACCATCACCCCCGCCATGGCCTCTACCTATATCGCCACCCTGACTGTCACGATTCGGAAAGAAGCTCGGCCGATCAGACCGCTCATTGCCAGACCGCTTCTCCGTGGCATCGAACCACCTCTCCAACGCAGGCGTAATGTTCACTTCCGCCGATCGTTCGACGTCAGGCTCATGCACGCAGCGAAACATGTACAGCTGGCTTTGGTCCATCGGCACGGAAGAGTATCCTGCGTTCACACTCTCAGTAATCGTGCGGCGTAGGAACGCAGTGAACTGATTTTGTCGGCCGTGGGGTCTCCCGCACGGACCGGTACTGTTTGCCCCAGGTTCCACCGCATGTTTGCTCTCACGCACTTCCCCATTAGGACTAGTGCGTACTCCCTTGAGTACATAGGTCTCTCTCTCCCGTAGCCTAATACGACATGATTCTCCCCAACCTCAACGCTTGACAAAGTCTTAGGCGGCATGTCTCTAATACCCATTGCTGTGATAAAGCTTGGAAAGGCGTCAATCTCGTGAATCTTGCGAATGCTTTGTGCCATGGTAGCTGACAAGCCGTTCGGCGGCGCGTCGTGCGTGTCGAAGAGCATGTCGCGCATTTCGACGAGAGTCTTGCCCGCTGGACGGGCTGCAGAGCTGAATAATTTCAGAAACATGAGTAGCCGGTATGATGTCGGTGATGCAGCGAAGGTCTTAACGAGGCGGTAGTCAGAAGCGTCCGATGGCTCGAGGTATGCAAGTTCGGTGAATCCTGCGCCCTTGGCGTCAAGCATCCAAACTACATTGCGCAGAATGGCTTCCTTGATGACGAGGAAACTTAGCTGTTCAGTGAGACCGTTCGTGGAAATGATCGCTGCAACAAGCACGTGGCCAAGATCAGCAAAATGGGTCTTGCCCCGTGGACCGGCGGCGAAGCGTGCTACAATTCGGCCTGCTCCGGCGACGATGCGGGAGTCTTCGGTAGCGAGACACAGGAGCAGATGATATAGACCAAAGTAGGCGTCCACAGCCTTCTCGGATGCGTGACTTAGCGTGCTGCGAGAATCAGCGCCGTTGAAGCCCTTCTCCGCGTTGGTGGAGAACTGCACAACGATCGTATTCATGAAGTGATACAGCACATCGACGTGACCTGGCTCACGGCTGTCCATCCTGGCATGCTCATGGAGGCCCTTGACGCACGCTGTCGCGTTGGCCTTGACTTGGCGTCAGTGACGGCGACTAGGCGGCAACGGCAGCCACTTGTCAAAGTGTACGCCTTGTACGCTAGTACGAACACCGTGCTGGAAGAAAGCTTCCAGACTGAGCAGATCAAATTCGGAGCGGAAAACTGGACGGCGGCTAGGTAGGACCGCGACGCCGATACCGAGCTTGGTGTTCATAAATGACTGCTTCAGACAGAAGCATTGCAGTTCGCGGGTACGGATGAAGTAGTATGAATTGACCATGGCCTTGATGCTAGGGACAGCTTCACCGAAACAGAGGACATCGCGTGTCTCGAGCTCGGCAAAGATAAGTAGGACGACTTCATCTGGCAGACTGAATAGCTTCGATTTCGTCTGCTTTGGCCCCGGAGTGGTGGTCGATAGGTTGATTAACGATTCATGGACCTCCACCTCGTCGTTCTGCAAAGGCTTCCAGCCTGGACCAAAGCCACATGTCGAACAACGATAGCCATTCGGTACGCCAGCGCCGTGGCTAATTTGTCGACGCCACTAAGCAGTATCACGTTTGAAGGCTGCCAAGTTGATGGTACCGTTGGCATGGTCTTGCTCGAGTGAGTCACTGGTAAAGAAGCTAAGAAGTTGAATGACGATGCCCTTCAAAGTGTAGGCTGAAGTCCAGCCCTCTTTGGTGTTGAATATACTTGCACATATGTACCCACCCCTAAGGACATTCGGGTGATCAATTCTGGGTTGAATCATGATAGTCGGAGGCTTCAGTGGATAGCCGTCATGGAAGACGATGGTCAGATGCAGCGGCTGTTCGTTTTCAGGCGAGAGGACGAGGCACGCTTTGCGTAGATTTACGTCGTCGAAGTGCAGATGGACGTACGGATAGGGTTCTTGTTTCATCTTTGCGATGTCGCTCAACAGCCGACGTTCGAAAGCCTTCGGTGCGGCCGTTGTGTGTGAGGAAGCCATGGTGTTGGTACGTCAGGCTGGTGGTCTTGAGTTGGTACCTCCAGAGAAGCCTTAGAGAAGAAGTCGTGTTACAATAGGAGGCGGCTATTACTACCAAGCTCACGATGAGCTCTGCTTGAAGGGATTGTGCAGCCTTTTGTAGGCGACTGGTGCGGTTCTGAGGATTGCTGCTCTCCCAGGCAATCAAGTCTCACAATGGCGTGAGCAAACATCTTTCCGGCAAACTAGCTTCTCAATGGTGATTGGCCGGTATGCAATAATCCGACAGTGAAAGGCGGGCTCCCACGCGAGCGCACCGAATATGGATAACATGGCGCTCTTGAGCCACCGTGATTCGTAGAAGGGCGCGTATTCAATGCACGGCATACGAAAACTAGATACCGGTTCAGGCATGTCCATATTGCTCATGGAGCTGAGCTGGAAGCCAATATCGCACCTCGCAGACTTACGCGCGGATGCAGTAGCAGTGACTAGATCTAAACATCGCGTACATGCGTTGAGCGTCCAGACCAAGTTCACTCGTTACATCGAGAAAACATTGGCGAGCGGCTGTATGGTAAGACCATTGTTGGGAATCCTTCCACCGTACGTAGAAGAGCAGGTAGCCGATCATGTGATCGCATGACCTGTGCGCAAGCTCGTCGCACAGTTTGTGTGCGAGCTGCAGCCTTGCCTTCAGAATCAATCACGAACCACCACCGTTGCAACGACTATTATTTGATTCAACCTTACCTTTGCCGTATCAACAACCATGGTCATGTTCAGCTTGCAAGGCGAAGGTTATGGCTAGAGACTCTCAGAGTGTCATGTCTACAGCTCGTTCAAATGACTAGGATTTCCCCCAAGAATTCTTTTATGTTTGTACATAAAGTCTATCCTCGTGATAAAGTAGACGTTCCTCGGGAGAGTGTTATGTCGGTTATTTAGGCAAGCATTCGATCGTATATGTACGTAGCGAGTAATTCACCGAATCCGTAGTAGGACTCTTCGTGCTGATAATGGAGTGTGCAAGACCTTATACATCTGATCAATGCTACCGACGAGATAGGTCCTTCCCATCTATTCCTTGCACGCTCCCCCATGGCCGGGTATACAATTAAGTCATTCTTGGCTTAATAAGACTTTATTGATCTTTAACACGCTCTTCCCGCCACAAATCCCAAAATAGATTCGGAGACGAACCTGAATGTACACATCGAATAGGACATTGGCAGCCCACGGTATCATCACACTGCTGTGTACTCCAAGCGACTGCCAACTAAAACGTCCGAGAGGAAGATTATCAACTTCACGCGTTTATCTTGACAGAATTGTCTGCAGTTTGTAAAACTCAAATGAAAATACCACTTGTACATCGTCGGCAGAATAATGGCGACCAACTTGGTAAAACGCCGTCCACAGCATTTCCTACTTCAGCGTAGCGTTCTGTGCACTACGCGGTTCGTGGGTGGCCTCATCCAGGCACCAGCCGAACATCATCTCATGCCCCTTCCTCGAATGACCATCAACGCCATCGCCGCCCATCATCAAGCTAGCCAGCAACCATGTCCCAGCTCACCAATTTACCCGACGAGCTCATCACCGACTTCGTCGAACGCATCTCAATCGACAACCCCGAGACGTTGCCAAACATCAGCCTAGCATGCAAACACCTCCACCGCATATCCACCGCCTTCCAATGGGCGCACATCGTCCTTCCATGGCGCTTAAACAAGAGATTCCCAATGAGGAAATTCGTCGAAATGCATGAAAGTGATGAGAGAATTCGCTCGGTTCGCCTCCGGCCACAGCGCAGCGTCCTTCCTGAACGCATTCAAAGTCGAGATGAAGAGTGCGCACGACCATGTCGACGCACTTTGCAACTGCTTGAGTGGACTTGAGAGGCTACCGACGTTTTCGGTATTCTTGGACGACCAGGTTGATTCGCTGTGCTACTTCCCTGGCCCGCTCATCGCGCGTATTGTGCGCGCGCTCCCGCCCTCGCTGGTCCATCTCGACCTGAATACCGAATGCGTTGACCGGATCTCCGAGTTCGATCATTCTCGGTATGGCGATGATCACTTGTGTATTGCAATCAGTGAGCGCGTGCCGAGCCTCGAATCGCTGCGGCTCCGTCTTTCGTGCCTGTGCACGGATGTGTTCCGCAAGTTATCGCCCACCAAGCCTTCCAACCTTCGTCGCGCCTTCATTTGCCTGGACACGAGTCCTTTGAAAGAGAGCCATTTGGCTGTTGACTGCAACGTTGGCGACTGTGCGATCCCGCGGCGGCTTGGGGGGCGCGTGCGTGGAAACTGGCACGGCGCTCTACTCCTGGTGAAACTCACGAATCATTTGCTGGATTTGTGAATTTCAGAGGCTTTTCCATGTCTAAAGCGCTTTGTGATTTGGAATTGGGACCTCGAGAGTGCGCCACAGACGCACTGCCATGTGCGCGACATTGCGGCGCGGTCCACGATGCACTACCCCAAAATGACGTGCTCAAGCTTGCACGAGCTTGAGCTACCGGAACTTGAGGATACAATGTGGGATC
>Ga0265797_10004774_pt1 | contig 20368 bp, 20 predicted proteins | sample P2T30metagenome_FD_192433 | JGI IMG/M metagenome (GOLD analysis project Ga0265797, IMG submission 192433) | Plant litter microbial communities from East Loma Ridge, Irvine, California - P2 T30 | ecosystem: Environmental > Terrestrial > Plant litter > Unclassified | place: USA: California...
CCGGCCGGGGTGGGTCTGGCCCGGTAGAATCGTTGTTTCGCGGATAATCCTTCGGTGGTGGCTTCGACTTCCGCAAGAACCGCACAAGCTCCGGCTGTGTGTGCGAAAAGGCGTGAGGAAGGGAGGGAGTCGAAGGCGGTGGACGAGGCGGTTGTGGTGCCTATTACGTGACGGAGCTGGAGGCCCGGTTCGTCAAGTTTGGGAGCTTTCGTGGGAGATCTGGGTGAGGTGTTGCTGGTTTTGTAGAAGGGCGAGTTGGATGGCGTCAGACGCAAGGCGTGGTGATTCATCCTGGGTTGAAGACGCGTTCTCTGCTATGCCAGCGCGATCTCGGAAAGTGCCAACTCAGCATTACCGTCATAGCTTGCTGGCGGGCATATCAATGGCGGCGAGCGAGCGAGAGAGGACTTGAGATGTGAACTGTGAAGGAATGCGGGTGTCGTGCCCGGGAAACAACATTCAGCCAAGTCCTGACCTTCACTGTGTAGCGGCGAGGATTGTGTGCATCTCGATTGTATAACAATGATGTATTACACAACAACAATAATAATATTCTCCTACCTGCGAGGCGTGCACAGCACAGTGGCTACTGCACGTAAAAGATGATATCCACTCACCGACCCGGCACGCGGCCTTGGGCGTGTCGTGCATTGGCGTCTGTGCTTGGTGAACGGAGAGCTTCGAGCTTCGGAGCCCCAGCATGCCTATCGATAAAGACACAATTTGTTGTCTCGGGGTATGATGGTACTGTTTATGTATTTTTGCCGGAGACATGGACGAACTGCTGATATATTCTCACGGATTGCAGCATAAGCATCTCGCCTCCCCGTAAGCGCCCGGCAAGGCTGCAGTTGAGATGATCAGCCCCTGTTCGTGCATGTCGCGTGCCTGCAGGCCAGGGCTCGCCAGGTAGAATAGAATTGATTGAGCACAAACATTTGTCCGGCCTCGCTTTGCTGTTTGCTGAGTCTGAGCTCTCGCCGAGTGGTGGGGCAGGCAGAGCAGCTTGAGGGCAGATCACCAAAAGACCCCTTTCAGCGCTTGCTATGGCCTCTCACAAAAAAGGCAGCATCAACAACGATGTCAGCCCAGACAAACGACATGCCATGCACTCCAACCTTCTCCGCATGGTGTTAGTGTGTGATCTCGTCTCGGCATCTCGAGACATTTCATCATCTTCGCAAATGTCTGGTACTGCGGATGAACGGATGACGGTGATCCAGCCCTTGGCAACTTAGCCAGAGAGCTGCTCCCCGCACCACACGGCTACTCTGAAGCGACGCATGCTGGTTGGTGAGGCTGCTGTTAGCACACGCAAAGGCAGAGGGGAGAGGTGACGAGTGTTGCTGCTGCCGATCCGCCAACGGCCACCTTAATACCATAGCAAACCGTCGTGTGAAGGCAAAGAAGACCAGCTACACCATACCTCGCCGTTGACCTAGCCGTCTAGCAAACAAGCCATCGTCCGTGAGAATCATAGTAATTAATCGTCGAAACCCTGCCCCGAACAACGCTGCAGCGAAGCCCGAACCGAACACGCCAACTCCCATTGACCCGCAGTCTCCAGGACTAGCGGAAGAAACCAGGGTAGAGAGGACCCGAGGACCACCACCATTCGGCAACGCGTTATTAGTCTTGCTCCTTCTGCTGTTGCTGCTTGATTCTGTTTTCTGTTCTGTTATTATTCCTGCTCTGTCGACTATACCCCTCCTCCAACACAACCCCGCCTTCAGACAGCGAAAGAAGCTGTGCTCAAGCGCAAACCGAACTCGAACATAACCAGACTCCTCTCAATCCACACAGACACGCTCGTGAGCGACAACCGCAAGCATGTCTGAAGAGCAGGCACCGCCCACCGGCGGCATTCCCGAGTCCAACACCGTGCCCACTTACCAGATCCCCAAAGCCTTCTTCGAGTAAGTAATCGCATGCGCAGCCAAAGAAATTCCGCCGGCGAAACAATGGAAGTCAAGCTAACGCAAGCTCCAGCAAGCACGGCAAGCCCCACCTCGCAGACCTCGACGAGTACAAGCAGCTCTACAAAAAGTCCATTGAAGACCCCGAGAACTTCTGGGCCGACAGAGCGCGCGAGCTCTTGTCATGGGAGAACGACTTCCACAAGACAAAATCCGGCACTCTGGCCGGCGGAGACAATGCCTGGTTCCACGGCGGCAGACTCAATGCCTCATACAACTGCGTGGATCGCCATGCCTTCAAAGACCCCAACAAGCCTGCCATCATCTACGAGGCTGATGAGCAGTCGGGCGGCCGCACAATCACCTACGGTGAGCTTATGGCAGAGGTGTCGAAGCTCGCCTGGGTGCTGAAGCAGATGGGTGTGCAGAAGGGTGACACCGTCGCTCTCTACATGCCCATGATTCCCGAGGCTGTCATTTCTTTCCTTGCTTGCTCACGTATTGGCGCTGTCCACTCTGTCGTCTTCGCTGGCTTCAGCTCCGACTCGCTGCGTGACCGCATTATCGACGCAAAGTCCAAGGTCGTGATTACCACCGACGAGGGCAAGCGCGGCGGCAAGACCATTGGCACCAAGAAGATCGTAGACGATGCTCTCAAGCAGTGCCCAGACATCAAGCACTGCTTGGTCTACAAGCGCACTGGCACTGAGGTACCTTTCACCGAAGGTCGCGATCTTTGGTGGCACGAGGAGAGCGAGAAGTGGCCCTCATACTACCCTCCCGAGCCCGTGGACTCTGAGGATCCTCTCTTCTTGCTCTACACTTCCGGCTCCACTGGCAAGCCCAAGGGTGTCATGCACACAACCGCCGGCTACTTGCTGGGTGCCGCCATGACCGGCAAGTACGTCTTCGACATCCACGACTCCGACACTTTCTTCTGTGGCGGTGATGTCGGCTGGATCACCGGTCACACCTACGTCGTCTACGCTCCTCTCGTCCTCGGTGTCGCCACTGTGGTCTTCGAGGGCACTCCTGCATACCCCGATTTCAGCAGATACTGGGAGGTCTGCGCGAAGCACAAGGTCACACAGTTCTACGTCGCTCCGACTGCGCTGAGACTTCTCAAGCGCGCTGGCGACGAGCACGTGAAGCACGAGATGAAGCACCTTAGAGTCCTCGGCTCTGTCGGTGAGCCCATCGCCGCTGAGGTCTGGAAGTGGTACCACGAGATCATCGGCAAGGAGAACGCACACGTCGTCGACGTAAGTTTCTTGAATTCCCAAAACCCACCAAAACCAACCCATAAACTAACACTCCCTCACAGACCTACTGGCAAACCGAAACCGGCTCCCACGTCATCACGCCCCTCGCCGGCATCACGCCCACCAAACCCGGCTCCGCCTCCCTCCCCTTCTTCGGCATCGAGCCCGCCATCATAGACCCCGTCTCGGGCGAAGAAATCCACGGCAACGACGTCGAAGGCGTCCTCGCCTTCAAGCAAGCCTGGCCCTCCATGTGCCGCACCGTCTGGGGCGCCCACAAGCGCTACATGGACACCTACCTCAACGTCTACAAGGGCTACTACTTCACCGGCGACGGCGCCGCCCGCGACTCCGAGGGCTACTACTGGATCCGCGGCCGCGTCGACGACGTCGTTAATGTCTCCGGCCACCGCTTGTCCACCGCCGAAATCGAAGCCGCGCTCATCGAGCACCACGCCGTCGGCGAGGCCGCCGTGGTGGGTATCAACGACGAGCTCACTGGCCAGGCTGTCAATGCTTTCGTGTCGATCAAGGACGGCAACGAGCAGAACGACGAGCTGCGCAAGGCGCTCATCATGCAGGTTCGCAAGTCGATCGGACCGTTCGCGGCTCCCAAGGCGGTGTTCTGTATTCCTGATCTGCCCAAGACGCGCTCTGGAAAGATTATGCGTCGTATTTTGAGGAAGATCTTGGCCGGCGAGGAGGATCAGTTGGGCGATATTAGCACGCTGAGCGATCCTAGTGTGGTGGAGAAGATTATTGAGACGGTGAAGGCGTCGAGGAAGTAAGAGAGGGGATTGTTTGATACCTTGTTGATGATGTGATGTGTTAATTGGACGATGGAAGTGGAGAGCAGCGGAAGAGAGACTTGGGACACGACAGATGGGAGAAACGGTTGGTGAGCGGCACCGTATCTGCGGTTGCGGCAAAAGGGTACATATATTTGTTGCCTATATTTCTTTCACCATTACGAATTTGAAGATATTGAAGCGTTATACATTGCTTCTTGGCCGTGATGGATACGTGAGCGACATCTTCTATAGAAGGTCGGGTACTTTAAGGACATGGATAGGTCGCGACCTGGGACAATGTCACGTGAGTATGACGTGCGCTGCCTGTACACTGTTCCAGCTTCCAGGTCGCGTTTGAACTTCGCGCATCCGAACTCGTGCTCAACACGCTTGCAAGATGCACGCACATGAGGTCGTAAGTCGATATCGTGATTGTTGAAAAGCTTTAGACACCCGATTCGGTTGGCGGCCGAGGCGGCACACCGGTCTCGATGCTTGAGCGGGCGGCGCAGGCGTGGCAAGGTGCAGGTGCAGGTAGGCTGCCATGTCATCACATATGCGGGCTGAGCATGCATGAGGCGATGGCTCGCAGCCTGATTCTCAGCCTGATGCTGTCTCTGATATAGGGTGGGCGAAGACCGCCTTTACTGGTGTGTTCGCTACTACAATCTTGATCATCTTACGTGCTCACGGAAGACGCCCACTGGACACGCTCACAGACGAAGCTACAGGCCTAAGTAGACGACTGCGCTTTGCCGGTTTTAGCAGCTCTTCTCATCCGAGACGCCCACATCCACGACCGGCTGGAGTGCATCGGAAGGCGTCTGGTCACCACTATTGGAAGACAACCCTGCGTCTTGAAGTCACCTCTCAATCAGGCTTTTGTGTCGACCTCTTCGACGGCATACGTGGCTTCCAATAGTTGCCATGCCACACGGACCGAGACTCAGCTATATTCCGGACTTCGATGGCAGGACTGCTCTCTACCGGAGACTCGTATCACACGATCTCAACAATCTTGAGGTCCGCGTATTTACGGTTTGGCCGAATGAAGACTTCTCGAGTCCATTGGAAGGGACATTGGAGATACGGTCGTTACTGAAGGTGCACACCAAAGGACGGTTTTATGATGCTCTGTCGTATTACTGGGGCTCAGCGAACGATTTGGAACACGTGATAATACACGGCTCGGATGAAGGAAGGCCGACTCCCTCTTTTGAGGTTCCTGTCACGAGGAACCTGACTTCTGCCCTTCGACACCTGCGCAAGAAAGCCACTGCTGCGGGCGAGATACTCGTGATGTGGACCGACGCCGTCTGTATCAATCAGAGAGATGCTCAAGAGAGAAGTGAGCAAATCGCTATCATATCTGGCATATTTCACGCCAGTCGTCGTGTCTTGGTTTGGCTTAGTGATCGCAATTGCAGCAAACTAGCTGGAGTGGGGTTCAAGTATATTGCCAACATATGCGGTCGCTTCGACATTTGTGAAGGTGGCATAGATTCAGGGGAAGAGCAGATTGCAAGTCATATCGCAGACCAAGGTTGGGATGTATCGGAGTTGGTCGATTCGATTGAAACACTCATTTGTCTGCCTTATTGGCGTCGTGGATGGATACCTCAGGAGATCAGTGCTCTCCATATACCGATACTTCTCACGTTCGAAGACGAGACATGTAGTCTTGTGGGCTTCGATATGTTCGTGAAGGTACTCGGCGCTCTGAGGACCTTTTCAAAGGCTCACGACTCACGCCGCCAATGGCTCCTTCCCCTCGCGACATCCTTCAACGTCATCACCGTTCCAATTCTAGGAGCTACAGGAATGTATCGTCATTGTATCGAAAACAAAAATCCTTCGCCAGATGATCGGGCAATGATGGATCGGCTACTGGATGTGTTCTTGGCCGAGAAAGTGTGGCACACGTCGGATCCTCGTGATAACGTTTTTGTTCTACGTCGCATACATCCAGCGTTCACGGGACTGGACCGCTTCGGTGCAGGATACCATACCACAGTGGAACAGGTATTCACTTTCGGGACGATTTCGCTTCTGGACGAGGGCACCTGGTCGCGCTTGTGCTGGTGTGTGCCGTCGCAATCACCATACTTGCCATCCTGGGTAGTCGATTTCTCAACAAGCAAGATCCATACTTTCACAGACTCTCAATCCATTGTAGATAGGGAAATGCTCCACAGGGGCAAGTTCGATGCCTGTGCGGGCTCGGATATACGATGCAACCTCGCCACGACGCCACACACACTGCAAACAGCTGCTTTCCTCTTCGATGAGATCGAGGGAATATCCAGGTGTTTGACAACCACTGAACTCCACCATGAGTCTTGCCATGAAAGCTGGATTGCCTGGTTCACTCTGATCAGCGACTGGGGGCTCTCGGAACACCAGGTCGCCATACTACGCACAATCTGTGCTGGTTTAGCTTTGAGGAACGAACGGTTTGCACCAAAAGATGTTCTTCTTTTCTGCAATACCATCATCGGCCAAGCGTGTAAAACGCCCAAACTACCCACGCCTGAGGAGGACGAAAATGCCCTACGGACTTGGAAGACGTGGATCCGCCGGATCGCACTCTCTAAGAGATTCTTCATCACGAAAGTTGGACGTATGGGTCTGGCTTCCAACGCAGCGGCTGTCGGTGACCACATTGCAATCTTTGCTTCGGGCAGGCTACCGTTCGTGGTCCGGAAAGTGCACGCAAACACCGACTTTGATGCACATATCCTAATGGGCACATGCTATCTTGATGGTGAGATCGCACCGACGGATGTTTAGGCTTTCCACGGCCGCTGACAGAGCGCAGGTATCATGTATGGCGAAGCCGTATACGAGCGAGGCGAAAGAGCGTACGAGGAACTGCAATGCCCAGACGACAGGTGCCCATGCCTCGAACGTGGACGACGCCTCGACGCCTTGTTACTCCACCGGAACCGCGGGCAGAATGGCGCACGCGTTACAGACCTTTCTGTCGGTGAGCGATATCACATGTTGAAAAGGACAAGATCGCTGGACTCTGGAAAGCTCACTAAAGCGGTTGCTGTCAGGCTAGCGTTCAAGGATGACTTGTATCTGGTGTAATTGATCCACAATGCTTCGACCTCTACGGTGTCAACATCCTTCCGGACCGAACATCAATGACTGCGTGTGCAACGCATTCTCAAGCATATCAGTATCCGATCCGGGGCATTTGGCCCTGACGTGCCGAACGTCTTCTTCACGCAGACGGCATCGCAACTACCCAGGACTGTCTCTTGACAGCTTGTCATTCGCGCACTTTCAGCGTCGGACCTCGAGCTCATGTATGAATTTGTCGGTTCCGATCTCCACTGGCAGTTGATTTTTGTTTTCCAGTTCATGGAATTCTGGACCATGCGCCTGCAGCTCGGATAACATCGTGATGCTGTCACCTTTCGGAATTGGCTCGCCAGGCTGTTCTGGGCACAATTGGCGACTTCTCTTGCGAACTGCGGGATATGCCACAAGACTGAGGACGGATAGGAGGGCGAGTGCTGCTCCGATGCCAACGCCGGCCTTCGTTCCGGCGGACAGACTACTTTGCGATGTGGTGGGAGTGAAAGTAGCGTCTGTGGCTGCCGCGGTTGTGCTGAAGTCCACTACAGACACGGGCGTTGTCGAAGAGGCGATAGGCAAAGATGCGCTCGTTGGAGGCAGAGCGGTGCTCGTAGCCGCCCAACCATCTCGCGAGATGGAGAAGATCGTCTGCAAGGCTGCCGGTGACGGCGCAATGAATTGTTCATTTGTGGGATCGTTGCACGCTGAATTGCTGTTTGAGTCCACGCCGCAGCATTGCCAGAGCCCGGAAGTGCTGTTCCAAGTGACATCTGGGAGAAACTGTGAAGTACACCTGTTCGGAAAGCTGGGACAGAGACCGGAGCTCGCAGTGCAACCGGCAACATAGTAGCCACTACCACCGACCAGCGACTTCTGGTAAGAGCACATGCCATTGGTAAGACAAGCGTCGCCGTTTGCGCAGCATGGCACGATGGGTTCCGTGGAGTTGAGGTTGCCGCAAGGAGAGTCCTTTCCGGTCTGGTTCAGAACTTCGCCCCATGAGTGCCGATAACATTGTACAAATACTTTGGCGGTTTCGATAATTGGATGCGGCTCTCGTCGGCGCTATGGAGTTTGGTGGTAAGAGTTGTTCGTATTGTTTGTTGCTCGATTTATCTTTACCATAGGTCACTGTGGCAACCCCCTGAGAGAAGCTCAGACCTCACTCATCACATGCAGCACTACTTTTGGCATGTGAAAGCGAACGCCACCACTCAGTCATAGCTTCCTGGCTGACTTTGCCTCAATTCTAAGGTTTCTCCAGCCCTGCAACACCACCACATCATCACACAGTCCGCGCTATGAGCGACTAACCGTCCATCATGGCATCCGTCCCTGTTATCGACGGCGACACTCAAAGCCACGGCGCCATGACCGACGCCACGCCGGCATCACCAACCCTCCAAGGCATTCCGCCTGAACTGAGAAACAAGATCTACGACCTCCTCCTCGCTGAGCCTCGCAATGTCTCCGGTAGCAAGCTTCTCAAGCTACGCAGATGCTCTGGGGGTGGTGACCTTTGGAAGCAGTTCCAATCAGCCACCGCCGTACACCCTCTCGCCGTGACCTGCCATCAGATGCGTACAGAGTTTGGCTCGGCTCTTGCCACGACACCTGGTCAAACCTACTGCTTAATTGTCGACAATCTCGACCTGGATCAACTTGCGCTCTTCCGCGAATTCGTCGCAACATACTGCTTTTCCCACAGAATCTCTGACAAGAACTTTCCGCCCCTGCTCTTCACCGAGGTTGTGCTCTGCCTGAAGCTGGACAGTAACATTCTACCATCGGTCGAGGCCTATGGCCAGGCAGCACGATTCCAGTACCGCTGTAGTTATGGAGTTATCCCAAGTGCTTTCTCGAAGGTCATGATCTTGCACAAGTCCAGCAGCAGTGTCTGTGATGACTCGACCAGCAAGAGCAAGTCCATGACAAAAGCACAAGCAAAGCTTGCTAGAGGCTCTTTACGCCGAATGAGCGATGCCTACGACCTCTACGAACCGGATCTGAGGGTCATGAGACTCCTCGTTGGCCACCTGACGGAAATGGTGGACAATCACTGGCCGGCCACCAGCGACGAGATCGGAGACGCTTGGCGGTCTCTGCAGCATGAAGCAATGCTGAACAATGCTTCACGCTACATTGCTCCATCCTCCATTGCTCCACGCGACAGCGCTCCACGCTACAATAATGCTCCACGCCACAAGTTTCCACGCCACAATGCTCCGCGCTACAATGCTCCGCGCTCCAACGACTCAACTGAGCCAGAAGTCGACACCGGGATGAAGATTCTCCCCGTGCTGCTGTTCATCATCGTCGTTGGAATCCTGAGGCTGGTAGGTGAATGAGTGCTGAGAGAGCACACGTGTCATCACCTCCGAGACGAGCGAGAGTCTGCAAGTGTGTCAAGGCACTGACGGTGCGGCGTTTGGCATGCGGTTGCGGTATTCGCAGCGATCAGAAACCATGTGGTACTATACTCGGGTAGCAGCTACGTGCGAGCTTCCGATGATAGAAGGCCCAGTTCGGAATTCGCGACTATACAAACCAAAAAATACCAAAATGTCTCCCTTTAGCTCCTATTCCGGGACGCTCGTGTTTTCAGCCTTTGCTATAGCCTCGACCTGTCCTGTGACCATTGTATCTCTAAGCTCTGCTACGGCTTCTGCCGTAGCTCCTGTTGTCGGCTACCTCGGACTATTGTCCTAGCTCTTCATGGAGCTTCTCTAATTCTTTCGCATTACGTACTTGCCGTTGTGCTGTCAGCTGCTCTCTAATTGGCTCTGGGAAAGCATCAGTAAGGTAAACACACCGCATAAGATCATACTATAAGAGCCCAAAGCATGCTACGTACTCATTACATTGTTGCTATTTGTTCACCAATCAAGACTTGCTAGAACGCTCAGGATGTGGCATCTTAAAAATGCCTGCACAAACACAACGCTAAAGACATTCAGATACCACCCTCAGATCTTCACGCTTTCACGTCCGGCTTCTTTCTCACTTCAAGCTTCCTGGGCTTTTTCCTCTCTTTCTTCACCTCACCGGTACCAGCATCGCCATTTTTACCTCCACCCTCTTTCTGCATCTTCTCAGCCTGCTCCGCGGCTCTCCTTGCTCTCTCCAAGCCCTCTTTATCAACAGTCTTCACTTGTCCAGTCTTTTGGTCAACAACCACACTTCCATTCTCCACTGCTTCAGCCGGTATCTTCTTCTCGGCTTCCGCTCCCTTGCCTTTACTCTTGCCGCCCAACTTGATCCAAGGCCCGTGGATGACTCCTACGCCTGCTCCTACTAGGCCACCAACAAGCACACCAGGTATTGTCGCCACGGTTCCAACGAGTGTGCCAGTAATAGTACCAAGTCCCATGCCCACAGCCGTTCCAATGCCCGCTCCTCCCGCGCTGCCTTGGAAAGCACCACTGGTCAGAATTCTGGCCCGTTTACTGTTGCCATGTGCTTCGAGTTCCTTGTTGTAGGCTTCTTGCATCATACGGCTGCGCTCGGCGGGGTCTGTGAGCAGGCTTGCTTTTGAGCGTAGAGTTGAGGCGAGCGAGTTGGCGGAGGCGGCGGCTTGGGAGGCTGAGGCTGCGGCTGCGAGGCGGTCGTCTTCGGACATTGCGGCGAGGGCGCGTTGGTTTAGATCTGCGGTGAAGTCGGCGGTGGTCATTATCTCTTGTCCTTTTGGCTTTGCCTTGGGCGTGATAGAGATGCCCCTCTCTGTGTGACGTGTTGGTTCTGTGAGTAGTAGAGACGTTATAACAGCTGTCTCTGAGGGCGCAAAGGTTGGGCTAGATATTTTGGGTGTATAATTAAGTAAGCTACATGATTCTGGTCTTCTTCCAAGAAAGAATTGGAGAATTCGCTTCTGCCATGATCAACAACAGGCATCCTGGTATTTGGGCCGCTTGACTTTCTGTATGATGACGTTTTGTTAAAGTTTGGGGAAACGTGGGTGGAGTTTCTTGGTCGCCGATCGGTCTTCAGGGATCTCCATCTCTCATTCATCACTGATCATCAACCTAATCCAACTCTCGGTTCTCCGATGGCATGTTGTTGGATATGAGCTTCAACTACTTTGTTGCTTCTGGCGTGTGAGATAACTGACTCCTGAGGCATGAATCCACAATATCTCTCGATGTACAACATGGGCTGTAGGCTGATACAGCGGGCTTCGAATGCTGTGTAGGCTCTCGTAATGGCAAGACCCCAAACAGCGTATGAGATACATTTCCCCTGGAACCGGTGATCCCAACGTACGGCTAGGTAGTGGTGGCGGTTGCCCGCTTGGTCGCGTTCGTATGCGACATCAAAGAACTCGTCCATTGCAACCTGATCAGCACATCCTCCTCAAGTTTCAGGCTACAAGGACTTGGCGAAATATCCATTCAGAGGCAGGTGTCTTGAATACATGGCGCAGATACCTACCTCGTATCCAGGAACGTTGGCAACGATCGTCGTAGTGTTCAGGAACAATACTACCATGGCTTGCTTGGTCGTCACACATTTGACGCCGAACACATCACACAGCCTGAGACAGGTGTCATAACGGCCGCTAAATCTACTTGAAGGTGCCCTTATGCATGTATCCGCTGGTAAAATCTGATAAGAGATCTTTGTTGGTGAGATTGATTGGCAGATCTAATGTCCGGCTGTGAGCCACTGCCACTGGTCAGCAGCCGTCGTGCGACGCCTTCATCTACACCGAGTAACCTCAGGTCGAAGCAGTCAGGCCATCAACATCAGCTGGTCGATGGTTGTGATGTTTCAACATCGAGCCGGGACTGTTATAAATGGTAGCTTGATGCAGCTTTCGGAATCTTCAACTCAGCTCAACCACCACTCTCGTTCACAACAAGATCAAGACGAATCTTCTTCTTAAAGAATCAGGACGCAAGTCACACCCCGACACTATGCCTTCCACTGTTGGTGTATCTCATACTCATTGCAAAATCAGCACGCTAATACATCCAGATCATCTCCGTTCTGGCTAGTGCCATGTTCATCGCAGCTACCGTTGCCAATCCGATCGACCCGACCCCCCAGATCGATGCAGGGTATGTTTTCCTGTCCATAGCCGTGTTATGTGTAAATCTCCTGACCTGTTTGCATCAAACAGCTGCTCCGGCAATATCCTCAACATTTACTCGTTCCCGGGCGACCAATGCAACAATACTGACCCCTCCGTCACGCCCTTTTTCTACAACCAGAAGCTCGCCGCAAACCCGGGCAGGAGCATTGGTTGCACCAAGATCCGCATCCCCGGCAACAGTGGTGCCAAATCTTTCGTCTATTCCAGTGATGGCATCGACAACGGTACCTGCACGCTCGAGTTGTACAGATCGGACACCTGCACCGACCGACCCCCGATCACGTACAGCGTGGATCAAGATGTGTCGGGATGTAACTCGGAGACCTTCAGGGCCGTCAAGCTCAAGTGCTAGGCTATGAGTAAACAGGTATGAACTCTCATAGGTGAACTGCTGACAAAGGTTTGAGCTGACTTGAACAAATAGCCTGCCGCAGACCTGAAAGTCTAGGCTTCAGCTCCGACGGACTCTCAGAAGTTGACAACAACAAGCCAGAGATTCTTCCAGCGTTTGCGATTTGATTCACTGAGTCGAGAATGGACATGGGCATGTGTCCAGGTCATCTCGACATTTGGTTCAGCTGATTTTCAGCTTAGGGGATTGATGCTTGCTCGGGTTATCCAAGATGTCTTCTCTCCCCGCCACAGTCATTACATATCACTGCGAAACAAGGTTCTCAAAAACACGTGTTTCGCAACGTCTCAACGTGGAGCCTATTTTATCCATATATGTTCCATGCATCCTGGTGGCAGCCGACGGGATTCTGGCACAACTTTAGTGAACCAAGTGTTGGCGACAGCATGCCATATTGAACAACGACTGTGCGCATACTGTATGACAATGATGTGCAGCGAACACTGTTGCTTTATGTATACATCATGACAAGACCATTAGCATGATTGAATGCGAGACACTTTGCGGTGAAGACAAAGACCAACGTGGAGGGAAAGATTGTGATTGAAGGTGGGTGGGTGCGCGTTACTGAACCAATGTGAGTGCTTCAGCGTAAGCGATTTAGTGATGGATGTGTTCACTTCACTGAGACGCCAATGATGTGTCGTGCAATTGATGCTTACCGGACCTGGACCCGTAGCTTACGAGAAGATTCTTGCCGCCTTGTTCGAGAAGCTGTCCGGTCGCGTGCGATCGCCGCTGAAGTGGAGAGCTCCGAACTAGCTCAGCCAATCAGAAGCGTTGCTTTGTCAATGCTGGTGAACGTGACGCAGATTGATATATCAATATCAGATCGCAGGGAAACATAAAAGAACGTTGCTCTCGCTCTTTGACATACTTTTGCTACTACACATTCCAATTAAACAACTCAATCATCAACACCATCTCCACCAACCACAACTCCATCACTTCCACCCACTCCAACCAACAACCACCACCAACACCTTCAATCACAATGTCTTCCACCACTGGTGCCGTTCCCGTCACTTGCTGCGGCCGTGACGGCGGATGCGTTTGCGCAAAGGAGGCCAAGTGCTCCTGCGGCAAGCAGCCTGCTCTCCAGTGCACTTGCGAGAAGTCCGCCACCGAGAACAAGACCTCTGGAGCTAGGTGCTCATGCAGTAAGTCGATCGCCACACATACCATCAATTGGAATACATACTAACAACTCTACAGACCAGCGTCCCGCCGGCGACTGTACCTGCAGCCGCTCCAACACCGAGAACAACAAGCCCACTGGCTCCGCCTGCGCTTGCGGCAAGAGGTCCGCTGACGCTTGCAACTGCGAGGGTACTGAGGTTGGCAACGCCTCTGAGCTCGAGACCGACTTCACCACCAAGGCTTCTGGTGCTTAGAAGTGTGACTTGACTGTTTTGATGATTTGAGAGGCGCTGACCTCCGAGCATGGCGTTTGGCGAGGCGTTCGATGACGGAGCTCCGGCGTGAGCGGATGAGTACCCATGGAAAGGTTGAATGCATTTTTGATCATGAATGAAAACAGTTTACATTGACCTGCTTGAACCCATTTATCACTGACTCACCCTTATCCCACTTTCTCCGCTGTGACATGTGCGATGCGCACCGTTGGAACCATGTTACTGATGCTGGTTGACGACCTCGCAGATTCACAACCACCGACTTCGAAAAACTCTCATTCTCATCTCCTAGCATGATACATTTGATATCATCAAGTTTAAGACCTTTCACGGGTGTTTGCAGTCGAAGTTTATATCCTCACTGAACGTACGCGGCGGCCCGTTGGCTGTCGGCTTCACAGGAGTCAGTATGATAGCATCGTGAAAGAGATATGGAGATCTCACAGAGTATCCAGTGAATTTCAAAGCGCAACAGTACAAGCTCTGGCTGTCAGGTTATTGGGTGGTGCCTAGCAATCCTCTATTGGCTTGCTTGCCTATCCAGGTGGTTTTGTTAGTCGTTTGTTGCAAGTGATGGCAGCACGACTCGTGGACTCACATTGATCGTCGTAACGAGTGCCCACTTCAGTGTCCTCATAAGTCGATCGGGTGCAGCAGAAAGGTATACTCGAGGCAGAACAAGAAGTGTCCCTTTTCGCTGTCGCAAGACCGGCGTCACTCGCGAAAACGATGGTGGATAGACCCAAGCACAAGAGAAGATTGGGACGCATGGCAAAGAGATGCAACAGATCATTGAGAGCCGCACATCATCGGACAGGTATGTCTTATTTATCAAGTCTTCAGGCGCTGGTCTAAATATTGTGTCTGGGCTGCAAATTGCACAAAAGGCAGCCACGACCTGGTTCGGATATTGCCAAGTCATGGATGTGACGAAAAGCTCAAGCCTTGAGTCATCATACATCACTGATGCAACACTGAACGGTTGATATACGCCCTCCACCGTTCAGTTACAAACATGGCGTGCGCTACATTACCCCGATTCAAGCCACTGTTCTCGTCAGAAATACACGCTCAAGCCACGAAGCGGCCATCGAGTTCGGCCCTGCTCGGATGGAGTCGCTGGCGAGAGCATGACATAATATCAATAACCGCTTTTCATGACTGAGCGACTCCTATCACGGGAGATCTAACCCAACTCACCAACTTACTTGTGGCAAGCAGTATGTCAAGCATCGATTCATAAGATTGTGTCAGAGCTAATTGCACGCCAGTAGATGGCTACGCCACTGCCCTGCATCCATCGTCGTGTAGGCATCTGTTCCAATTGTCATGTTGTTCATCTCGGCTTCACACAATCGAGCGAAACCTTGTTGGTGAGCGCGGCAAGTGGTGGCTGGTCGAGTCCCTTGATGGGATTAGTGAAATACCCGAAAAGAAAAGATAAGAGTGTTTACATACAGATGTTCCCCCGAATCTCGTGGAACAGCAGAATGGGACCTCACCACCAGGACAAGATGCGCCTATGGTTCCCGAGAGCAAAGGCGTGGCCGGTGAGCCTGTTGGCTCGGGTCAGCTTGGCTGTCAAAAAGAGCGATAAGACGGGCATACATACATTCGTCGACGTAAGCCTGATGCCCTACAGTATCGTCTTCGTCGTCGTATACGGTGACCTCGTCCCTGGTGCAGCAGAAGGGCTCGTTGGGACGTGAGCATGAACTGAGGATCTGTCGCTTCATCTTAGTGTCGGTCGCGAAGCCGAGGGCAACTAAACTCGCCGACAAGAAATACGTAGAAAGCATGATCGTAAGCTGTGAATGGATAACAGGCTGGAGTCGGTGAAGTGCGGACCCGGTCAATTTATGGGCGGCGACGGGCAGACACCATCGTGGAGCATTTTTCTGCGATGAACAAAGGGCGACACCCACAAGGCCAAGTCAAGTGGAGGTAGGTCATAAGTGTGTCGCACCATGATCGCCGTAAGCCGCCACTAGGAAGCCCTCACGCAAAGGGACGAAGATCCTAGGTAACACAGTAAGAGGAAATGAGCGTAACATTGCTGCGATGTGAGTATTTCGTTGGCTCCACATTACCGAGCATCATGCATGCTCGTGATTGGAACAGCCAAGTCGTCGCCAAAGGTCTTTGCGTTAGCAGTAACGAGTTACAGGCTTGAGCGTCACCTACATCCGGGCATTGCAACTGAATTAACGACGGTGCCGGCGTCATTCGTTATTAGGCCTACCATAATTACTAGAAAAATGCCAGCACTGCTTGGGGGTCTTTTGTCTAATAGGGATGTGTAGCATGCGGATCGAAAGTGCGCTGTGAGGTTCACGTTTCGAGAGGGGTTTCTTCGTATGCTCTAAGCGTTTGTCGTTGATATCATCATATTAATCTACATCTATCAATGTACTTTTTGAGAATTAGTCCTTTCTTCACGCCTTGCAAAGACGACCGTCGGCCTGGGGCTTCCAGTAATCAGCACCAACAGCCTGTGATGAAATGTTAGCAGAAGTCCTCGGTAGTAGGCAGACGACATGCATGAACTTACAGTAAGAGCGTAGAACAGATGCTCAGGGTCATACTTGTTCTTGATCTTCTCAAGCGACTCGTAGTTGGCGCCGTAGAAGCTCTGTTTCCACTCAGGGTCGCGGAAGTCACCCTCGCTGAGGTAAGTGGTTCCTCCGGGGACGAGGTCGCGGAGCTTGGGTGTGAGCTCGTCGGTGATCATCTCCATGGTATCCTGCATCGCCTCCCAAGAGACCTTGTAGCTCCAGGGAGTGACGATGAGCAGCGAGACCATGGTGTCGCGCCAGCCCGGGTTGACGGAGTTGTCGGGAGTCTCAGTGGCGGCGCGCGAAGCGTTGAGACCGAGACCGACGACGGTGGCGCCATGCTGGTTCAGGAAGCGGAAGGTGTCGACGACGGCTTGGCCGTTATTCAGGACGGTGTCCCTGGGCAGCAGTCTTCCGGTGTAGACGTAGGCGTTGACGGCCAAGGGCTGGTACATGGCGGCGTAGAACTCGGTGTAGCTGTTGAAGTCGCCGAAGTAGCTGGCGTAGCGGATGCCCATGCCATCAAGCTTCTTCATGAAAGGAGCGACGAATTCGCGGAGCTGGGATGAGGTCAAGCCAGGGCCGGTCATGGGACGCATGGAGAAAGTTCCGTTGGTAACGTAGAAAGTGGTGACGACGCCCGCTTCGGTGGAAACAGGGATGACGGTCTCCTGGAAATCCTTGACGAGGCCGTAGAAGGTATCCTGAGAAAGGCCGGTGCTGAGGAAAGTCAAGTTGGCTCCAGCGGTGGGTGTGTCGGGGTAGACCTTCGAGGTCATGCTGAGGACGATACCGTAGGTACCTCCTCCACCACCAGAAAGTGCCCAGTAGAGATCGTGGTTCTCCTCGCGGTTGGCAACAATGTGCTTGCCGTCGGCAGTCACGACTTCCCATTCGAGAACCTATTCGAGTCAGCCCGGTTCATTGGAACGAATGTCTGTGGCGGGGTCTTACCTGGTCAGCGGCCATACCGTGGGCCGAAGTCAAGGCGGAGTGTCCACCACCTTGGCTGTATCCGCCGGCAACACCAACAGTCGGGCAGGATCCAGTGACGACCTGGAGACCTTTGTCGAAGGCAGCCTTGTTGATCTCAAAGCCCTGCACACCAGCGCCCATCTTGACAGCCTTGCCAGTGTAGTGCTTATCAGACCAGTCCTTGAACTCAATGTCCTTGAGGTTGTGAGTCCAAAGACTGAGAGCACCAGGACCAGTGCTCTTTCCGTTGAAGTCATGGCCAGTGTTGCCTGTGTTTATGTCAGCAATAATCCCTCAAACAATGGTTGAAGGCAACGTACGGATTATCAAACGGATGTTGTTCTTCTTGGCGAAGTCGATGCCTGCGGTGATGTCGGCAGGGCCTTCAACCCTGATGGAGTAGTCGACGTATGACCCAACGACACAGTCTGCTGAACGTGGAAGGAAAGGATCACAGCTCTGGTTGACGAATGGCGGAGCCATTGTGGAGGATTGATCAACATAGCTACTTGAGTTAGTACGATTGAGGGCTCGATATTGGTACAGAAAGGTGTACGCACTGTAATGAAGGGTCGGTCCTGATAAGCTACGTTAGCATTTATGTAATTCATATTGGAAGAGGCACGGCGTACCATCTTTGCTGCAACGTGTTGCAAGCAGCCTCATCGTAGGCAGGCCAGTCAGGATGAGTGTTTGATCCATCGTGGCACACAGCGGCCAAAGGCACAGTTGCACTCAGCTTGCCGTTGACAGTCTCGTTGAGGGAAGACCATGTACTGGTAGTAGGCCAGCAAGCATCACCAGGGAAGCATTTGCAATCAACATCACGCTTCTCACACTCAGCAAGAACTGCCGGAGAAAGCGTGGCCAAAAGAGCGAGAGAGAAAAGTCCCACGTTGGAAGAGAACATGATGGCGGTGATGGGAGAATTGGACTTCTACAGAAAGAGCAGTCCAGCCATCAAAGGCCTTTTGTATGTACAATAGACCGGAAGGATTCAGGACCGACTCATGCATACCTGATTGCGTAAATTGGATCCGAGGAGATCATTTGTGAATATGGGGACCCTTTTACGGACATGTCCCTATAAGGAATTACAGCCGTGCGCGAACACCTTTGCGAATTCGATCGAGAACGTTGCTCCGAACTAAGCGAGAAACCCGTTCGAAAGGAGGTAGGTCTGCAGTACATGTCTGGTCTTTCATCGAGCGAGAAAGACGACTTATATCAGATCACTTGGTGATCATAGGAGTTTGGTAGAGGACGTTTCTTGGACCCAGGACTGCAGATGATGGTATAAGTCTCTCAGACGAGATCACATGGCAAGAGAGCCCTCCATAGGGCAGAACCAACTCTAGTCTACTCTTGGCAGGGACTGTCAAAAGAGCCGCGAGAACTATCTAGCGCGGTGGAGAGAACGGAGGAGAAATGGTCGGAGCTCGCTACGCGCTCGCAATCAGTCGCCACTCAGCGGCAACCCACATCCCACAGCCACATCCGCACACCCGGTACCTGATCGACCGGACGCTAGGCCGTATTAAGAACCGCTACCGTGAGGACATCTCGGTTGTTTCTCGTGCAGGCATAAACGAACAGCTTCCGGCAGACACTAACCAGCGTTACCGACAGAGCCCTTGCTACCAAAGACTGGCGAGACTGGATATCGATAGCCTGAAATAGCCTGGGAATCAAAATGGGCTTGAGGACCGAGGAGCAGCAGACACGTTATCAGACAACACTCACAATCTTTATTATAGTACTTGCAAGCCCTTGGTCGGTGGAAGCTGGAAAGGCTGGTACCCTACTGTCCCACCGAGGCTTTGCTTTGTGCAGCGGTTCTTTAGACGTTGGACTAAAGCCATGCACAGGAAGACTGCCAGATCAAGGAAGCCATGCGTTAGGGCAAAGTATTATGGTAAAGAAAACCCATACGTGCCTTGCGATCCTCGGCGACGACAAGCAGTCGAATCGAAGGTAAGTGGTGTACAGGAGATGGATCTCTCGGCGTGGTGCTATGACACCACTGCGACTCAGTTGCACATTCCATATGCAGTGCGTGCTACTTTACATCGCAGGTGGTCGGAACAAGGGAGCCAAGGTGTAACGGTTACGCCATAGCCAGCGCCACGCTTTGCGCCTCTAGCTGCCACGCAGCCACCGCACGCCAACACGCATTTCCAGCCAAGTCACAAAAGCTGTTGGTCTGATCGTAGACGAGAAATCCAGCGACGATCTCCTTGATGATCTGTAGCCATGGTGCCCTTGTAAGCTCCATCTCTTGGCCGCATTAAGATGTGTTAAGCTCTCCTGCCATTCGCAAACCTCCCGCAAGCACGAAGCCCACGACCAATGCAACCTTGCAGCGTCATGCGAGTTCGCATAGCTTCAAGCTATGAGCTTCTGGACAATGCAATGTTGTCTTACGGCCGATTCGACTGATTGTGATCTACAGAAAGAAGCGACAGTTGCTAGTGTGAAACGTGCTGTAGCGATAAAGTTTGCTTGTGAACAAACGGCGAATGACGCTGTCTATAGATAGCCCAATCACATGGTATATGTATACACATAGCTCAAAGCCTACGAGAAAAGCTTTGCAGACGCCACATCGTCGAATGTATGTTGATCAAAGCCTCGAACACGCACTTCTCAAGTCAGAGCATGCCACGTATTGAGCCAGCCCTAAGTAAAAGAGCTCTGGAATTGCACCGACATGCAGCTTGAGTCCTGCCGTCAAGCACATGTACACATCGAATGCAGGAGCTCATAAGCAATGGACATACACGCGAACGAACCCAAGTTCTCGTCCTTGGTATGCTGCGTCGCACATATAATCTCCAAGCTCCCAGCGTATGTTTCCAACACG
>Ga0265797_10004775_pt1 | contig 20366 bp, 17 predicted proteins | sample P2T30metagenome_FD_192433 | JGI IMG/M metagenome (GOLD analysis project Ga0265797, IMG submission 192433) | Plant litter microbial communities from East Loma Ridge, Irvine, California - P2 T30 | ecosystem: Environmental > Terrestrial > Plant litter > Unclassified | place: USA: California...
CAAAGCTGATTTTTTCTCCTCCGCTTAATGTTTTCCAACGGGCCATATATCTTTTCAGCCTTATCAACGGATCAGCTAACTACTTCAACCAGACGTTCTGAAATCAGATCTTTAAGAAGCACATCAATATCCGCCCTGCAATCCTCTTTTTCAACTTCATACGTTCCGACTACAGCTTCACATAAATCGTCAATTGTCTGAGGCCCTTTTTCCAATGTATCCCATATAAGAACACCTACTTCGTCTAAACCGTAGTACGCACCTTTGCTGTGATTAAGAATAACGGTTTCACCTGCAACTTTTGAGGCAATCTGTTCGGAGGTTAGCTGATACTTCATAGAAATGTATTTCCTGAAATTAATGTGTGGTTGTATATAAAGTACAAAGTTAGAAATAATAATCAGTCTATTTCAAACTTTATACCCTGAGCCAATGGTAAAGCACTGCCATAATTAATTGTGTTCGTTTGCCTCCGCATGTATGCCCTCCATGCATCCGAACCGGATTCGCGTCCTCCTCCGGTTTCTTTTTCACCGCCAAATGCACCTCCGATTTCAGCCCCGGAAGTACCGATGTTTACGTTAGCAATACCACAGTCAGAACCGGAAACAGAAAGATAATATTCCGACTCGTGCAAATTCAAAGTAAATATCGCGGAAGAAAGTCCCTGTGGAACATCATTCTGCATTGCTATTGCCTGATCCAAAGTTTCATATTGAACCAAATACAAAATTGGGGCAAACGTTTCGTGCTGAACAATGGGTAAATCATTCTGAACTTCTGCGATACAGGGCACCACATAGCACCCTGATTTATAATCTGCTCCATCCAACACCTTTGGTTTAATCAAAAATTTCCCGCCCTGCTCTTCTACTTTTTCTGCTGAAATAATATATTGTTCAACGGCTGACTGATCAATCAACGGACCTACATGATTATTTTCGTCAAGTGGATTTCCTATCCTTAATTGTGCATAGGCTTTGACCAAGCGGATTTTTACGTCCTCATAAATGTCTGCATGAACAATTAGCCTTCTCGTAGAAGTACATCTTTGCCCGGCCGTACCAACTGCTCCGAAAACAATTCCCGGAATAGCGACCGTCAGATTTGCCGACGGTGCTAAAATAATTGCATTGTTGCCACCCAGTTCCAGTAAACTTCTGCCAAGCCTTCGTCCAACGGCTTCTCCTACAAGACGACCCATTCTGGTACTACCGGTTGCAGAAATTAAAGGAACACGCATATCGCCAGACAACCATTCTCCTGCTTCTTTGCCACCGATAACGACACAGGAAATTCCTTCAGGTAAATTATTTTCTTTTAAAACGTTACTTATAATATTCTGGCAAGCCAGGGCAGTCAAAGGTGTTTTCTCAGAAGGCTTCCATACACAAACATCTCCGCAAACCCATGCGAGCATCGCATTCCATGACCAGACCGCGACAGGAAAATTAAAAGCGGAAATAATACCGACAATTCCCAGCGGATGCCATTGCTCGTACATCCGATGTTGCGGACGTTCGCTGTGCATGGTTAATCCATAAAGCTGACGGGAAAGTCCAACGGCAAAATCGCAGATATCGATCATCTCCTGAACTTCACCAAAACCTTCCTGCAGACTTTTTCCCATTTCATAACTCACCAGCGTACCAAGTGCTTCTTTTTTAAGGCGCAGCTGCTCACCAATCTGACGAACTATTTCTCCTCTCTTTGGCGCGGCAACAAGTCTCCATTCTTTGAAAGCTTGTTGCGCCGTTTCAATTACTTTGTTATAATCTGTATGGCTGGCAGATGTAACCTCAGCAATTTCTTTTCCGTCCACAGGTGAAAAAGATTTAATCAGCTCACCTGATCCTGCCCAGGTAACAGTACCGGTACTTACACCAAAATTATTTTGTGCTATTCCCAATTTATTCAGCACACTTTGCATTTCTATCATTGTATTTCTTTGAAAGTCATAAGATTATTCACTGAAAAATTTACCATTCTCAGTTTTTAGAAAAGCGGACAACTCAATGTCCTCCTGTTTTATAAAACCTCTGCCGGCCAGACTTCCATCAGCCACCATTTCTACTACCGCGGCAATAGATGCGGCTGTTGTCCAGGAAATAGCCCGCCAGTGTTTTCCGTCAATTGTGATCGGATGATAAGCCCGGTAGAACTCTTCACGTTCAAGAGATACACCTTTCCAACCTTCAACAACCGCATAAACGTAGACTACATCCTGCTGTACCGGCGGCTTCGCTTCTGTCAGTATTTGTTCCAATAGTTCTCTTTTTTCCTTTAGGATCAGTTCATAAAGCATAAACCGCATCAGCTGACAATGACCCGGATAACGGATGGTCTTGTAATTCAGCGTATCCAGCCGCCCCTCAAAAGTTTCACACATCGTTCCCAAGCCTCCCGAGGTACTGAAAGCTTCAAATTCCTGTCCTTCAATATTGATCATTTCAATTCCTTCCAGCGACGGCACCATTTTTCTGACCCCATTGTGAATCACTTCTGCATCGTTGATATATTCATTCACAACACCTGCGGGAGACCAGGTAAAAGAATAACCCATCAGGCCATTGGGGTAACGGGGCAACGCACCAACCCGAAGTTCAATGTCCCGTAACCTGGAAAACCGTTTTGAAAGATCCGAACCTACTATTCCGATAAAACCCGGAGCCAGTCCGCATTGAGGTGCCATAACACCCTGGCTGTCTTTAGCCATTTCCCGAATTGCAGTTGTTGTGGCAACATCTTCCGTAAGATCAAAATAATGTATTCCGGCCTCGTAAGCCTTCCTGGCAATCGGAAGATTTAAATTATAAGGCATGCACGATACTACCGCATCAAATCCGTTGAAAACTGTGTCAAGAAATTCAGGGTTTGTAATGTCGCCGTTTTTAACCGGAAAAGGAAGACTGGTGTCCGGAACCGTTTTATCAATACCTGTTACTGAAAACCGTTTACTCAACAGCGTCCCAACCAATGAACCCACTTTACCTAAACCAATTACCAGTATGTTTTGCATATTGTTTAAACGGGATTTAGTGAAAATATTTCAAGCCGGAAAGAAAGATAGGAAAAGAATTAACAGTTTTTAAAACTTACCTTTCATTTTTGTATTCAATTACGAAAACATTCCATGCAAATTATTATAATCGGTGGAGGCGCATCCGGCTTTATGGCAGCTATTACTGCAGCTGAATCTTTTCCGGGTGCAAGCATTCATATTTTAGAAAAAAACAAAACGGTTTTAAACAAAGTCAGGATTTCCGGCGGCGGGCGTTGCAATGTTACGCATCAACCATCGGATCTGCGTTTTTTTATTAAAAATTATCCACGCGGAGAAAAACTGCTTCGCAAGCTGCTGCACACTTTTGATGCGCAGGATACTGTTAACTGGTTTGAAAAAAGAGGAGTTAAACTAAAAACAGAAACAGATGGCAGGATGTTTCCCGTTTCTGATTCTTCACATACCATCATTGAATGCCTGCTTAAAACAGCAAAAAGTCTGGGGATTCAAATCAGCACCAGTACCGGCATCAAGTTTTTCAGTTATAATAAGGAAACCGGCTTTACTGTTTATCTGGAAAATGAATCTGTTTTAAAGTCTGATCGTCTGCTTATTGCTACCGGAGGCTATCCAAAACAAAGCAGTTTTGACTGGATCAGTGAACACAATCATCAAATAATAACACCACAGCCGTCACTGTTTACTTTTAATACACCAGGTAATTATCTGCTTCCTTTAGCGGGCGTTGCAGTACAGGATGTTGTCGTTAAAATCAGCGGTTCTAAACATGAATGGCGCGGGCCTTTACTAATCACCCACTGGGGTTTCAGCGGGCCTGCTGTTTTGAAACTTTCAGCCTGGGGAGCACGGGAGTTGGCTGACAAGGATTATCATTTTGTGTGCAAAATTAACTGGGTTCCAGAATTCAATGAGCAGCAGGTCAGAGAATTTCTTATAACCGAAAAAACCAAAACGCCTAAGCAACAGATCACTTCACACGCCAGGTTTGGCATTCCGATACGGTTGTGGAAGGCTTTTGCTGAACAGGCAGAAATTCCGGAGGGATTGATTTGGTCAGAAGCATCAAACAAGTTGCTGAACCGCATGACCGAGCTCCTGACAAACAGTCAGTTTGAAGTCAAAGGAAAAACCACTTTCAAAGAAGAATTTGTAACCTGCGGCGGTGTCTCGCTTGCTGACATCAATTCTGAAACACTGGAAAGCCTCAGAATGCCCGGATTATTTTTCGCCGGTGAAGTGATGGATGTTGACGGAATTACCGGTGGATTCAATTTTCAAAATGCCTGGACAACAGGTTATATAGCAGGCAGATCAATTGGAAATAAAAATCAATAAATATAACGCTATGCATAACAAAGTCTCCACGGGCCTGTTTCACCTTCCTAATTTTTACAGATTTTCTTTTGTAATACTGATTGGCGTGGGAATTTTTTATGTCGGCAGAAAGGAAATTGGCAACAGCGTGATCAATGAATCGATCCTATTCCTTTACAGTGTTGCCAAAACAATCTATTTTTTCAGCCTGTTATTTGCCCGTATCCGCGACACAGCGGATCATCAGGTTGATTACAAAGATATCATTGCCTTTATCGGTTATAACACGATGTTAATCGTCATTTCCTATGGGATAGATTATTTATGCCTGTATGAAATTGATCAGACTTCATTTTCAGGAATTACAACCCGTGACCAGTTTTTACCTCATCTGGTTACGTTTTTTTATTTTAGTATTACCACATTTTCAACAGCCGGTTTTGGAGACATTGCTCCTGCCACGGTAACTGCCAGACTTTTAATTTCATCTGAAATGATGCTATCCTGGTTTTTATCTATTTTGGTCATTGCCAATTTCAGTTCAATCCGGGAAACATTCAGACAGCAGCATTCTAAAAATTAAAGTACCTAATGTGACATGGCGTCAAAATAAGCCCTTACTTTTTTAGCCCTGTCCAGGCCAATTAATGGCGTGAGTGTTTCAACCGAACTTTCTCTTATGGCGCGTACTGATCCAAAATGCTTTAAAAGCTTGGTTGCTGTAACTTTTCCAACACCATCTACGCCTTCCAGTTCACTTACCAGGCTGCCTTTACTACGCTGGTCTCTGTGAAAGGTGATGGCAAATCTGTGCGCTTCATCCCGGATCTGTTGAATCAGTTTAAGTGATTCCGATTTTTTATCAATGTAGAGCGGAAGCGAATCTTCGGGGAAATAAATTTCTTCCAGCCGCTTGGCAATACCTATAATCGGCACCTGTCCGTAAATCCCTAAATTTTTCAATGCATCGCAGGCCGCACTTAATTGTCCCTTTCCACCATCAACAACGATCAGGTCGGGAAGAGGCTGGTTTTCAGCAATCAAACGCAGATACCTTCTTCCCACGACTTCATTCATAGAAGCAAAGTCGTTGGGTCCGATCACAGTTTTGATATTAAAATGCCGGTAGTCTTTTTTAGATGGTTTTCCATCTTTAAAGCACACCATAGCTGCCACAGGGTTGGTACCCTGGATGTTCGAGTTATCAAAACATTCAATATGCCGGGGCAAAGTTTTAATCTGAAGATCGGTTTTTAACCTGATTAAAACTCTGTCTTTCTTCGATGAACTCGCAGAAGATTCTACCTCTCTTCGTTCGGCTTTATCACGACGGAAATACAACACGTTTTTCATAGACATGTCGAGCAACTTTTTTTTGTCTCCCATCTGAGGAACAACTACTTCCAGCTTTAATTCAAGATCAGGTTTCAGATTGGAAATCAATTCCTTTGCTTCACTGCCGTATTTATCGCGCATTTCAACAATCATCATTGCTAAAATGTCAGCGTCTGTTTCATCCAGCTTTTTCTTTATCTCAATGGTTTGGGTAACTACCATGTATCCCTGCTTAATCTTCATAAAATTCAGATACGCAGCTTCTTCGTCTGATACGACGGTCAGTACATCAATGTTTCCGATTTTAGGATTGACTACGGTTGCCTTACTTTGGAATACAGACAAATGTTCAATTTTAGTTTTCCAGATGTGTGCCTGTTCAAAAGCCATTTGCTCGGCAGCTGCAAGCATTTTATCCTTAAAATACTGTTGTGGCAGCGTGAGATTCCCTTTTAAAATGTGATGGACCTGCTCTATTTCCACATTATAATCTTCCTGATTTTGCAATCCTTCACACGGGCCTTTACAGTTACCAATATGATATTCCAGGCAAACCTTAAATTTCCCTGCTTCGATATTATTTTTATTTAAAGGCAACTGGCATGACCGAATTGTATAAAGCGCCTTAAACATATCCAAAAGAGCATGCATGGAACGCAGCTGTGCAAAAGGTCCATAAAATGTCCCCTTTTTTCTATCCAGATTACGGGTTACAAAAACACGTGGAAACGGCTCGTCAGTAACACAAATGAAAGGATAGGTTTTATCATCCTTAAGCAGAATGTTGAACTTAGGCTGTAACTGTTTGATCAGCTGGTTTTCCAAAAGCAACGCATCCCATTCGCTTAATACGATGGTATATTCAATTCTGCGTATCTGACTGACCAACCTTCTGGTTTTACGGTCATGCTGATTGGATTTCAGAAAATAACTGGAAACCCTGTTTCTGAGGCTTTTTGCTTTTCCGACATATATAACCTCTCCCGTTTCGTCGAAATAACGATACACACCGGGATCAAACGGAATTTTGGATAGTTCCTCTTTATAATTAAACTCTGGCATTTATATATTTTCCGATGCCGGGCAGGAAATGTCTGCCAGGTAATTAATAAAAAACAAAACTGTAAAATGATTATTTACTTCCTGCTGAAAAACAACCGTACCAAATTAAAAGTTGCTTCTTTCACCAAACGAAAAGCATCCGCCTGAGCGGCATCCAGATTCATAGGCTGATTGAGGACAGAAACGGCACAGGTAATGCCTGCTGAATGGATTTCCCCGGGAGAAATTAACAAGGTACCACAAACAACAGCCAGAGGTACATCCGAAATTTTACAAAGATCAGCCAGTCCTTTAACAACTTTTCCACTTAAAGTCTGTGCATCTACTTTTCCTTCCCCGGTTATGACCAGATCAGAATAGCGAATTTGTTGGGCTATATCGGCCTGCTCCATAACAATACCAACGCCTTCTTTGAGTTCCGCATTCAAGAACCAGATGCAGCCGGCTCCAAGCCCTCCTGCTGCACCCGCACCGGGCATTTTACTGATGTTCTTACCAAAGGTACGGCTGGCAATTTCTGCAAAGCTGCGAAGTCCCTGATCCAGTTTTACAACCATGCTGGAATCCGCACCCTTTTGCGGCCCGTAAACATAAGCAGCCCCGGTTGTTCCAAACAATGGATTTGTTACATCGCAGGCAACAGTGATTTTTACCCTTTGATTTTCTTTATTAAAAGCAGAAGGTTCTATTCTTAATATCTTTTCCAGGTTGCCGCCAACAGGTTCCAATAAGTTTTCGTCTTTATCAAAAAAGCGATAACCCAGGGCCGCAGCCATCCCGATACCTGCATCCGTTGTAGCACTGCCACCAATTCCCAGAATGATATTTTCAACTCCTTTTTCCAAAGCGTCAAGAAGAAGCTGTCCGGTTCCGAATGTACTGGTTAGTAAAGGATTGTATTCAGAAGAGTCAAGCAATTTCAGCCCGGAGGCTGCTGCCATTTCAATAAAAGCAGTAGTTCCGTCTGCCGACAAGCCGTATGATGCAGTTATCTTCCGGCCAAGCGGATCCAAAACTTTAACTGAGACGGTACTTCCTTTGCTTAATCTCGTTAAAATCTGCGTGGTACCTTCTCCCCCATCAGCCAGCGGAACGGATCTCACATCAGCATCCGGAAAAGCTAGATATATCCCTTCTTCCACAGCCTTACAAACTTCATCCGCTTCCAGCGAACCGCGAAATTTATCGGGAGCAACCAGTATCCGCATCGGTTAAATTTAATTAAAACAGAACTCCCTCGTCGTCGGAACGGGACGGTGGAATGTACGTATCTGTACTGTCTGTTGCAAATCCGCCACAATCGCGCACATAGTTATCCGGTTTGATAAATGGCCCTTTGCGATAGTCTACAAGTGTTTGGTCATTGTAAACCTTTTGCATGAACAGTCCCCAGGCCGGCATAGCCATACGGCCACCTTGTCCCAGTGCAATGGTCCTGAAGTGAATGCTGCGATCTTCTCCGCCCACCCAGATTCCGGATACCAGATGTTGTGTCATGCCCATAAACCAGCCATCCGAAAAATTGGATGTAGTACCGGTTTTAGCAGCAATTTCATTTCCTTCCGTAACGCCATATTGTCTTAAACGGCCAGCCGTTCCTCCCGGATCCTCAACAGCTCCGCGCATCAGATAAAGCATATTGTATGCCATATTTTCACTCAACTCCTGATTTTGCTTCTGATAAAACTGCTGTAATACATTACCATAACGATCTTCTATTTTTAATATCGTCATTGGTTCAGTTCTGTGACCTCCGTTTGCAAACGAACAATAAGCCCCCACCATTTCGTATACGGAAACATCACTAATCCCCAGACATAAAGAAGGCTTTTCTTCCAATGGACTGGTAATTCCGAGTTTATGCGCGTATTCTACAACAGTTTTTGGCCTGACCATTTTCATGATGTAGGCACTGACTGTATTGATAGACTTTCCAAGTGCCTGACGCAAAGTAAGTGAGCGATAAGAATATTTACTATCTGAGTTCTTCGGAGACCAGGCAGGCGCTCCGTTTTCAGCCGGGAAATAAACCGGTGCATCCGTTACATGGTCGCAGGGTGTAAGAAAATTCTTATCCAAAGCCGAAACATATACAAAAGGCTTAAAAGTCGATCCTGGCTGGCGTTTTCCTTGCTTAACGTGGTCATATTTGAGATGCTTAAAGTTGATCCCTCCAACCCACGCTTTAATATGACCGTTCCGAGGATCCATAGACATCATCCCAACCCTTAAAAAACGCTTGTAATATTTAATAGAATCTATGGGACTCATAGTTATCTCTTTTTCACCTTCCCAGGAGAAAACTTTCATTTTATACGGTTTCCGCATAATTTCCCATGCCTTCTCTTCACCAAGGTCTCTTTTTAAAGAAATAAAATGAGGAGACATTTTTACAGCCCTGTTGATGAAACCAGGAATTTCTTTGCCATTCTGGTCAATCCACGGATTTCTTCCTTTCCAGTGTTCATCAAACAATTTTTGCTGCTGTTTCATGTGTTCCTGTACTGCCTGCTCCTGATATCGCTGCATACGGGAGTCAATGGTTGTATAAATCCGCAGACCGCTGGTATATAAATCCAGATCCGTATCATGCTCTTCATTATATAGCTTTACCCAGCTTTTCAAGTAATTCCGCATCGACTCCCTGAAATAGGGTGCCAGTCCTGTATTGTGACTATCAACAGTAAAATCCAAATTCAGTGGCTGTTCTTTAAAAACTAGGAATTTTTCTTCCGGTAAATAATCGTACTTCACCATTTGCGCCATTACCGTATTTCTTCTGTTGGTGGTATTGGTCGGAAAGCGCAACGGATTGTACAACGTCGGGTTTTGCAGCATACCAACAAGTACAGCTGATTCGGGAACATTTAAATCCCAGGCTTCTTTATTGAAATAAGTTTTGGCAGCTGTTTTGATTCCGTAGGTATTGTTTCCAAAAGAAACGGTGTTCAGATACATCTGAAGAATTTCCTGTTTGGTATATTTTCTTTCCAGGATAACTGCCAGTATCCATTCCTTGGTTTTTGATATAACTGTTTTTACCAACGGAATATATCCCAGGACCCCTCTGTACTTTTCAGACCTGGTTTGAAAAAGGTTTTTTGCAACCTGCTGTGTTAATGTACTTCCTCCACCGGAGCTGGAATTGCCCGACACAACACCTTTCACAACACGCAGTAAACTGCGCGGATCAATACCGGAGTGGTTTACAAAACGGGCATCCTCGGTAGCAAGCAGCGCTTCAAGCAGATTGGGTGAAATCTGACCGATTTCAATAGGGGTACGGTTTTCAAAAAAGTATTTACCGAGAGATTTACCATCTTCGGAAATCAATTCCGAAGCTAATTCACTTTTAGGATTTTCAAGTGTTTTCAAATCAGGCATCCCGCCGAATAGCCAGAAGAAATTAAAGCTGACAGCAACAATGTACAAGATGATCAGACCCAGGCCGATTGCGACAGATCTCCATAAACGGATAATGTTACGACGGTATTTTCCTGGTTGTAATTCAATCATAATCGGGGGTATTTATTGATAATAACGCAAAGATACAAAATCAGGAACTATCTCTTTCCCACGGAAAGAGAGCTCAGTTCCTGCATTTCTTTTAAGCGCGGAAGATAAGTACTGGAAGGATACAACCGGATAAATTCTGTGATTGCCTGAGAATAAGCCTCTTTACCACGTACTTTACCGATCAGGAATACACGAAGAAGCGCAAACTTGTCTTCCAGTGCTCCGCCTTTGTAAGAAGGAAGATTTGCTTCTATTTCTTCCAGTGCCTTTGTATTATTACCTTCTGTATAAAGTTTAAAAATATTTTCGTATTCTTTCAGCTGGTCTCCACCGGAGGCTGTCCCGTTTTTACCAGATGTTTTGCTTATCAGCCTTGCGTAGGTAGAATTTGGAAACTCAGCCATAAGCTTATCTTTCCATGTTGTTTTGTTTCTGTCCTCCTCTGGTAAGGTAAGGTAAACCAGATAATAGATCTCATCCTTATAACGGGTACTGGGATAATCCGAGAGCACACGGTTAAAAACAAACAAGGCTTTTTCATCTTCTTTTAAATCAAACCGGTAAATCTTTCCCAGTTTGTACAGTGCTTCCTCTTTATTCTTTTGCGAAACGGCAAACATCTCATCACTCAGCGGAATATTCTTTTTCAGCTTTTCACGTTCTGCCAGCCAGGCAGCGCTTCCTTTTACCATACCGGCTTCGGATACTGATTCAGTAGAAGTGGTATCCTGTACAGCAAGATTATTGGCAGCGACGGAACGGTTTTGTTTTCCACTGCGTCGCCAGTCATCTTCCAGAAGGCGGTTACCCCATGTTCTTCTAAACTCAATTTTTCCCTGGCTGATCAGTGCGGGATCATAAAGTTCCCATCTTCTCTGGCTTCCATCCAAAATTGGCGATCCCGGACCGGCACTGGCTGCATTTTGGCTCGCAGCCAGCAAAGCCTGAGCTTTTTTTTCATTTTCAATCTTCTCCTTTTCACTTGCCTCGATAATGGCATCAATTTTATTATCCAGTGCAACCGGATTCATCCGGGCGAGTTTCTGGAGACTATCCTCCTGATTAACGATCGTAAATTCCTTCACAAATCCATCCAATGCACGTTTTCTTTCAGATACCAGCTTGTATTCCGGCGCATCGGTATATAAAATGCTAAGCGCGCTGTCATAATACATTTTTGAAAGCTCAAATTTTTCCAGCGATTCATAATTGATCCTTGCCAGTTGTAAATAGGTATAGGCTTTCTGAGAATTATTTTTTCCTGATGCAGCAGCAGATTTTTGAAGATAATTAACTGCATCCGGTAATTTTTTCTGATGCTCTGCGAGTAACCCCATTGTAAAATAAATCCTGTCCAGCAGGTCATTGTTTTTGCGATCTTTCAACATTTTATCAAAACCAACGGACGACAAATCTGAATCAGGCTTAAGAATGACATTATTCTGCAATGAGTTCATGGAAGAATAAAAACCAAGATCATAGCCAGGACGATTCTTTGCAACTCCTTTATAATGTTTGTTGGCTAGTGCATACTGCCCAAGCCGGTCATACATCTGTGCAGCCGCAAAATGTATCCTGGCAGTTTCGGTCGACTTTTTCAGTAAAGGAAATGTTTCTTCTAAAATAGCCACCGATGTCAGATACTCTCCGTTCTGCTGATGGAGATATGCTTTTGTCAAATAGAAATCTTTTAAAGAAGCTTTCGGCAGAGGCTGCTGACTGAGATATTCTGCCACACCTAATGCATTGGAATAGTCCTTTCTTGAAATATACGCCTTCATCAAAATGATCAGCGCTGCATTTTTGTCATTTTCATCTCTTCCGTTGGCATATACATATCGTAAAGCTTCCAGTCCGTCGGCCCATTGTCCCAGGTATAATCGTGATTTCCCTAAAATAATGTAGCTGTTATCTACCCATTTACTGTTCTGATGCTTTTCAGCTACAATTGACGCTTTTTTTATAGCGTTTTCCAATTGCGGTTTTGCAGGCAACGCCAATAAGGAATCAAGTGGAATCAAAATGGGCAGCAACTGATTATAGTCTTCCTTATATGCATTCTTTATGGCAAATTCGGCTTCGGCAAGATCCTGATCTCCCATGAAATAGGCATTGTACTTTGCTGCAAAGTTATGGAAACTAACAGCGCCCGGTTTTGAACTGAATTGTGAACAGCCAGTCAAAATACCTGCTACAAGCAAAAAACAAGAAATTTTCCGAAATGCGGACATTAAAATGTCTATCACAAATATTCTTTTAGGGATGGTCTGATATCTTTTCAAGGCAAAGGTAAAACGCTTATTTCAACAATAACGTATCGAAGATAACGCCATTTGAAAAATTTGGAGCAATTTTGCTTTAAAATACCTGACCATTTCATGGAAGAAGATAAAAAGGATCCAGATGATAACATTTCCAAACGACCGCTTACAGGGAAATCTTCCGGTTTTTTAAAGTATTCCGGAATGGCTATGCAAATGCTGGGGACTATCCTGGTTTTTACTTATGCCGGGTTTAAACTTGATGAATGGCAAAAAAGCGCAATTCCAATCTGGACACTTATTCTTTCCTTAACTTCTATTGGTGCATCGCTTTATTTATTGATCCGGGGTATTTCCAAAACCGGCAAATAATTTCCTAAAACTCCCATGCTAAGAACCACTATTGCCACGCTCATATTAGGAATTGCATTATTCCTTGCTCAGCGATTTGGATTTACTTCCTTCCTGCATCCCGACATCTGGTATATCCTTGCTTTCTTTTTTGGTCTCTCCTTTCTTATACACCGCCTGATGGAATTCGGTATGAGAAATAACAGGGAAAAATTTGTTACTTTTTACATTTCCACCATCGTTGGCAGGTTAATACTCAGTCTGATCTTCATTGCACTCTTTTTATACCGGGGGCTAACTGACTCATTCTTATTCATTATCAATTTTTTTGCACTCTATTTATTCTACACATGCTTTGAAATATATGGTTTGTATTGTAACTTGCGCCGCGATTGACAAAGCATAGTACTTCAAGCATTTATGTATACGTATTTCAGACGATTATTTATCACTGCCCTGGTTGCGGCAACCTGTCTTTTTACCGGCCCTGTAAGTGCTCAGAATCATGAATCACATGATTCTAAAGAGGTGGTTGAAGACATTAATAATGCAGAGCACAAAATTGAACATAATCTGGAAGAGTCAGAAGAAAAGTTCAACATTGGGCAGATGATCATGCACCACATTGCGGACTCTCATGAATGGGAATTTACGCATGGGGTTGTGTTGCCCTTGCCGGTTATTCTTTATTCTGCCGACAGAGGTCTTGAAGTTTTCTCTTCTGCTAATTTCCACAATGAACATCACGAATACAATGGCTACCATTTAGTTCATGGTGATTCGGAGGTAATTAAACCTGTTGATGAATCACGTGTGGTTTACGATTTTTCAATCACGAAAAATGTGGCTTCCATGCTGCTTAGCGCAGTAATTCTGATCCTTATTTTTACAAGTATCGGAAAATCTTACCAGCGCAATAAAGGCAAAGCTCCGAAAGGATTTCAGTCTGCGATGGAGGTTATCATTCTTTTCATCCGTGATGATGTTGTTAAACCAAACGTGGGGCCGAAATATGAAAAATATCTGCCTTACCTGCTTACCTTATTTTTCTTTATCTTGGTGAATAACATTCTTGGTTTGCTTCCCGGCTCTGCCAACCTGACAGGAAATATAGCTGTAACGATGACACTGGCTGTGCTTACTTTCATTGTTGTCCATCTGAACGCGAACGGAAATTATTACAAACACCTTGTAAGACCAACAGGAGTTCCGCTTCCATTGTTAATCATTATGATCCCTGTTGAGATCGTTGGTGTGTTTATGAAGCCTTTTTCTCTGATGGTCCGGTTATTTGCCAACATGACTGCCGGTCATATTATCCTGCTAAGTCTTTTTGGTCTGATCTTTATTTTCCAAAGCTTCGCCATTGCTCCTGTAATATCATTGTTTGCCCTGTTCCTGAACTTTATTGAGATCATGGTAGCATTTATTCAGGCATTTATCTTTACCCTTTTATCGTCCATGTACATTGGCAGTGCAATTGAAGAGCACTCCCACGCAGATCACGGACATTGATTTCTGAATCTCTTTTTTTATTAATTTATATTTAAAACAAAACAATTATGTTGCTTCAAATCTTGCTTCAGGCTACGGAACAAAGTGGTGCAGGTCTTGCTGTTTTCGGTGCTGCTATCGGTGCTGGTCTTGCTGCTATCGGTGCTGGTCTTGGTATCGGTAAAATCGGTGGTAGTGCAGTAGAAGGTATCGCTCGTCAGCCGGAAGCTGCTGGTGCTATCCAGACTGCAATGCTTATCATCGCGGCTCTTATCGAGGCGGTTGCATTGTTCGCGGCGGTAATCTGTCTGCTTATTTCTTTCAAGCTTTAGTAAAAGCACTGCGCAGAGGCCGTAAGGTCTTAACTTCTTTTCTGCATTAGGCATAAGGAAAGCGAAAAAAATTAAACCGTGGGAGCAATAGGCTTCCACGGATTTTAAATAACAAAAGAGGTATCAAATTATTCTGGCAGGTTTTGCCTTATATTTTTACACTAAAACTCATCTAAAAATATGTCATTGCTTACTCCTAACCCAGGTCTTATTTTCTGGATGCTGGTGGTATTTTTGCTGGTTGTTTTCATCCTGGCAAAATTCGCATGGAAGCCTATTATTAATGGCCTGAAAGAACGCGAAAATGAAATTCAGGGTGCTTTGGATCTTGCTCAGAAAACAAAAGCAGAAATGGTCCAGCTGAAATCGGATAACGAGAAACTGATCGCAGAAGCGAATGCGGTACGTGATCGTATCCTGAAAGATGCAAAAGAAGCCGCAGATCGCACAATTCTTGAATCAAAAGATAAAGCAGCTGTTGAAGCTCAGAAAATAATTGAAAGTGCAAGAGAAACAATCCGTACAGAGCAACAAGTTGCCGTTTCAAAAATCCGTAAGGAAGTGGCGACTTTATCACTGGAAATTGCTGAAAAGGTTTTACATCGTGAATTGAAAGATAAAGCTGCGCAGGAAGCACTGATCGCTGAACTGGCATCGTCGGCACGCCTGAACTAACTTTTCAAATCCAAACGGCGGATCAGTAAAGCATCCCCGGAAAATCTACAAATAAATTATGTCTGTTGGTATAGTTGCATCCAGGTACGCTAAGTCTCTTATCGAACTGGCAAAAGAAAAAAACGTTTTGGAAGCAGTGTTTGAGGATATGAAATTATTCAAAGATACCGCTGATAAAAATCGTGCACTGATGCTCGCATTACAAAGCCCGATTGTACGTCACGAAAAGAAACTGGCTATTTTGAAAGCTCTTTTTGTAGAACGTGTCAATCCGGTTTCCTACGCGATTTTTACCATTATCACTAAGAAAAACCGTGAAGCAATTCTTGATTCAATTGCTGACGAGTTCATAAAGGCTTATAACGACTTTAAGGGAATTCAAAAGGCAACGGTTGTTACAACTGTTCCGCTTACTGATGACCTTCGTAAACAGTTTACAGACATCATTGCTACTGCGACCGGCAAAAATATTGAGCTTGAAGAAAAAATAGATTCGAAATTAATAGGAGGATATGTTCTTCGCATAAATGACCGCCAGGTTGACGCTTCATTGAGAAGCAGGCTGAACGAATTGAAGTTACAGCTTGCTAATTAAGATTTTTTATCTGCATATTATAGAAAGACCCGGCTGCTATGCGGCCGGGTCTTCTTTTTGGTTTAGCTTTTTATTAAAGCTAAACCTTCATGCCTACGATGTTCTTATAACTGGTTGTTATAGCTTCAAAAACAGGGTTCTTAGCTACATCCTGTTCAACAAAGAAATTGGTCAGCCCTGCAATTTTCCTTGCTTCAAAAATCTTTTTAAAGTCAATTGATCCTGTACCAACTTCTGCAAATGAATGATCTCCGCCTTTTTCCATATCCTTCACGTGCCAAAGAGGGAAACGTCCGGGATACTGCTTAAACAATTCAACCGGATCCAACCCGGCTTTTACGATCCAGAACAGATCCAGTTCCAGTTTGACCAGTTTGGAATCCGTCTTTCCTGCAATGTAATCGTATGGCAGTTCGCCGTCCAGTTTTATAAATTCGAAATCATGGTTATGATATGCAAACTGCAAGCCTGATTTCTTAGCCGTTTCACCAGCCTTATTGAAGAGGTCCACATACTTTTTATAGTCTTCAATAGATTTCCTTTCATTACCCGTCAAGTAAGCACAGACTACATATTTTTGCCCAAGTTCAGCAGCATCATTGACGGCACGTTCCCAGTCATTACTTAGTGTACCTTTTTGACTTTTATTCTCAACTCCTGCTCCGTAATGACCGCTTACCGGATTAAGGCCGTATTTAGCTAAAAGGGACTTAAATTCCTTCGGCGTTTTACCAAAAAATTTACCATCATTATAACCGAAAGTTTCAACTTCTTTATAACCAATCTCTGATACCTTTTTTAATGTACCTTCCAGATCCTTACTAATGGCGTCACGCAAAGTATAGAGCTGCAGACCAATTTTAGAACTTGCCTTCACATCAAAGTCCAGCTTTGGCAAAAAAGGCGTCATCAGTGCAAATGTACCCGCTTTAATAAAAGACTTACGGGAAATTTTTTGGTTAAAATCCATTACAGGTTAATTAAAAAAGTAGAAAATTGATAATTTGTGTACTTCAAACTTGCTGAAATATCAAAGAAGTTCTTGTTATACGTAAAGCCAAATTTAAGTTAATTCATAACGTAAATTCAATAAAATATGTATTTCTATTCATACAATCTAATTGCGATACGTTGCACAAAATAAAAGGGCCAATCCCAAGATCAGCCCTTTCAGCTTTGCTTTCTGAAAATACTATTTGCCCGTAACACGGATCGCAATTCTGCGGTTTTGCGCTCTTCCCTCTTCGGTGTCGTTGGTAGCAACAGGATGCTCTTTCCCGTATCCTTCAGCATCCAGTCTTTTTGTATCAATACCTTCGGATACTATAGCTGCTTTTACTGCGTTTGCCCTTTCTTGAGACAGTTTAAGGTTCATGGATGCATCGCCGGTGTTATCCGTATAACCTCCAATCCTCAGGGTTGCTTTTGGAAATGCTTTCAATATTTCGGCAATATTCTTTGTCTGTACCAGTGATTCCGAACTCAGCTTGGTACTTGCGGTTTCAAAATTGATCCGGTCAAAGTTAAACCAGGTTGTTTTGTCAACTGGTTTTTCTGCGTCTTCTATAAATGCTACCAGTTTGTTTTCTATCCCAAATTCCGGAATGTCAAGTTCAACCCCGCTAGGTAGTTTTCGCTTAAAGAATTTACCTAATGCGGTAATTCCTGAGTCTGCTTCACTTATTGCTGATTCGGCAAGATCTGTCACTTTTGCTTTTGTTGAATCCAATATGGATGCACTATCCTGAACGACGGTAGTCTCCTCTTTTTTACAGGTTTTTAGCCCCCATAAAAGAGCCAGGATAATTAATGCAAGCAATAGCCACAGCAACCACTTATTTGATCTTTGTTTCTTCGGTTCATCTTTTTCCCAGCTTTGGCTCCCTGTCCCTCTAAAATCGCCCAGATCTGAGAACGCCAGTATATTTGAAAGCCAGCCGGGCAATGCTGCGACAACATAGTTTTTCTGGCTCATTAACATCGTTGTCATCCCAGAAAGGCCCATGCCTGACATACTTACCTGTTTTTCAATAATGCCCAAAATGAACGAAGCTGCAAAGCTTAGCAAAGATGATGCAGAAGATCTGCTTATGCTATGATGAGAAGCAATTGAATTGGTAAGATCAGGGACTTTATTATTAAAAATAACCGGTAACAATTTTGATCCGCCCGCTAACAACAACTGGAAGTTCGACGTATTATTTAAAATTCGTGACAAATCGTCCGACGCGAAATTTTCCGGGTTTCCATTTACCAATTTAAATATATCACTAGCTCCTGAGGTAGTTGAAGCTTTATCCATTATTCCTGCCAGCACTGCGGGAAAGATTCCGCTCAAAGTTTTTTGTACATCCGAAGAATTTTCACCTACCAGGCCGGCAAGCTTTTCAATATTTACTTTGGTCAGATATTCTGTGGCCAAATTAAGAATGTTTACAGACATAGTTATTCAGTTAAAGTTTGAATTTTTCTTGGGACGCTAAGGAGGATTAAAGTAACAAACCAAGCTCAATTACATCTTTATTTCAGCGAATTACAGCAGGTAGGAACATAAGAAAAGGGACTGATCATCGACCAGTCCCTTTTCATAACTTTCAAAATAATCAGCTACTTAATTTGCTAATTCTTCTTCTTTTTTGCGTACCTGAATTGTTAACTCCTCCGTGTTTTCCTCATGATTAGCAACTAAAACATCGCCTTCACGAAGATCACCTTTAAGAATTTCTTCAGCTACCGGGTCTTCAAGGTATTTTTGAATCGCCCGGTTCAAAGGACGCGCTCCATATTGCGGATCATAACCTTTTTCAGACAGGAAGTCTTTTGCAGCAACCGTAAGCTCGATCTCATAACCAAGACCTTTAACACGGTTGAACAGTTTTCCAAGTGAAATATCAATGATCTTGTGCAAATCTTCTCTCTGAAGAGAATTAAACACGATTACATCATCCAAACGGTTCAGGAACTCCGGCGAAAATGCTTTACGAAGAGCACTTTGTATGGTACCTTTCATAATATCATCCAGATTCTCTGTTTTGGCTTTTGTTGAGAAACCAATGCCAGCTCCAAAATCTTTCAAATCACGTGCTCCAATGTTTGAAGTCATGATGATAATCGTATTCCGGAAATCAACACGACGACCCAAGCCATCTGTCAGGATACCATCATCCAGCACCTGAAGCAATATGTTAAATACATCCGGATGTGCTTTTTCTATCTCATCCAGCAATACAACGCTGTATGGCTTCCGACGGATTTTCTCAGTCAGCTGTCCGCCCTCTTCATAACCTACATATCCCGGAGGAGCTCCAACCAGACGCGATACGCTGAATTTCTCCATGTATTCACTCATATCGATCCGAACAAGAGAATCATCTTTATCGAAAAGATAAGTAGCAAGTACCTTGGCAAGTTCCGTTTTACCTACACCCGTTGGTCCAAGGAAGATAAACGATCCAATTGGCTTCTTAGGATCTTTTAACCCTACTCTGGTCCGTTGGATTGCTTTAACGAGTTTCTCGATTGGCGGATTTTGTCCGATAACCTTCGCTTTAAGTTCGTCGGCCATATTAAGCAATTTCTTGCCTTCATCCATAGAAACATTTGTAACTGGAATACCTGTCATCATCGCCACCACTTCAGCAACATTTTGCTCTGTAACGGTGTAGCGTTTTTGTTTAGTTTCTTCTTCCCAGGCAATTTTAGCACGATCCAGCTGATCAATCAATTTCTTTTCACGATCTCTGAGCTGAGCTGCTTCTTCGTATTTCTGACTTTTAACAACCCGGTTTTTCTCCTGTTTGATATTCTCAATCTGGTCTTCAAGAACCAGAATATCCTCAGGAACCGTAATGTTGCTGATGTGAACACGAGCGCCTACTTCATCCAACACGTCAATTGCTTTGTCTGGAAGAAAACGGTCTGTAATGTAACGTTCCGACAATTTAACCGCAGTACTGATTGATTCAGGCGTATAAGTCACATGGTGGTGATCTTCATACTTATCCTTGATATTTTCAAGAATCTGAATGGTTTCTTCAATTGAAGTTGCATCCACCATTACCATCTGGAAACGACGTGCCAAAGCACCATCTTTCTCTATGTACTGGCGATATTCATCCAGGGTCGTTGCACCAATACATTGAATTTCTCCACGTGAAAGCGCAGGCTTAAACATGTTAGATGCGTCCAGTGATCCCGAGGCGCCACCTGCGCCAACGATTGTATGCAGCTCATCAATGAAAAGGATGACATCCGGAGATTTTTCCAGCTCATTCATTACCGCTTTCATACGTTCTTCAAACTGACCGCGGTATTTTGTTCCCGCAACCAATGAAGCAAGATCCAGCGTCACAACACGTTTTCCAAAAAGAACACGTGAAACTTTTTTCTGAACAATACGCAATGCA
>Ga0265797_10004776_pt1 | contig 20362 bp, 15 predicted proteins | sample P2T30metagenome_FD_192433 | JGI IMG/M metagenome (GOLD analysis project Ga0265797, IMG submission 192433) | Plant litter microbial communities from East Loma Ridge, Irvine, California - P2 T30 | ecosystem: Environmental > Terrestrial > Plant litter > Unclassified | place: USA: California...
GAACGCGAATAGAAGAAGATCAAGGCGACAGGGGGAATCATGCTTGCTTAAAGTCGAAAACCTTGATGGTAATGTGAAAGACATAAAATGGGGAAACTCCTCGCTATGCTTGACCGGCCGTCATGGTTGTATATAGGCCGTAAAGATGTTGTGCGCATGGCGGAAATGCATGAATAAAGGTTCGCGCAGTATCGCTAGTAATGAAGAATAGGTCGACGGGTCGGGGGTATCAATGCAGAGTCGAACACCAAATGCGGAAAAAGACATACTATGCCCTGCTCGGGTTGATGTTCTCCAGCTCGCTGCGCTGGCGCAAGTACTTGGCGGCAAGCTGGTCGCCGCCCTTCATGGATTGCTCCATCCAGTGTTGCGCGACACACATGGTCATCGGGTCGCTGCGGGCGGGGTCTTGCGACGCCTTCCTCTCACGGTTGAGAAGCTCGGTCTTGAAGACCTCGCTGGGCCTGGTGAGGGGCAGAACTGTGCGATGAACAAGCTCGGGCGATGTGAGGTAAAAGATCGCAAGCTCACGCTCGGCCACTGCGTCGCCCTCCTTGGCAGTGATAAGAAGCATGCGTCCGGCGTCCTCCATGGTGTACTTGGAAAGCGGTTCATCAACCGGAGCTGGTGTAGTGGACGATGCACCAGCCTTCTCGACAGCAGCTCCACTGCTGACTTTGCCTGCATCGCGCTTCGAGTTCTGGGTAATGACCTCATCGACGAGCTCTACCATGATCCGGCAGACATCTTGCTTGAGGCCAAGAGCAGCGAGACCGACATCCCAGAATGCCTTGCCTCGTGCAGTCTTGTCCAACATCTGCGCAGGTACGAAAGATGCGATGTACTGCAGGTCTCGGAACAAGGTCTTGGGTCGGATGTTAGCGTCGCGGAAGAGGCCTTGGATGACTTCGACGATCATGTCGGTGCTTGGCGGTCCAACCGGGGAGCGTGCACCGTTGCGAGGTAGAGGGGAAGCGTTGCTCACGCGTTCCACGCTCATGCTATGAGAGCGGCGCTCCTCGCAGTTAGCGATGGCTTCCTCGAGGTTCTGTGCACGAGAAGTTTGAGTAGCTGGCTCACGAGAACTGAGCTCCGGCATAGTGCCAAGGGTAGGTGATTGAGGGACGGGAGGAAGAGTTTCCCGGCGGTTGTTGTACGAGCGACCCGTTCGAGAAGACAGAGACGCTATGATGAGCAGCTCCAGCTCATACAGTGCATGCAGTTTAGAGTATGGGTTGGGATGTGTCTGGAACCTGCCCAACAGCCGTCGGAAAGCAACGTTGTACGGGAACTCGAGTAGCCCAGCCTTCTTCGCTGTGGCATTGCCAACCGAACGCGAAGTCGCGTCGCTGGAAGTCGAGGATTGCTCGCCGGCAGATTGGTGAGCGTCGGATGCGCTGGCGTGTTGGAAAGTTGCAACAGGCGGGGCCGCTGTTCCACGCTCGTTGCGGCCGAGCGTCTCCAGCGGCAAGTTGCGTGAATCGGGCAGGGTCTGCTTCCGGATGTTCTTCATGCTCTTCTTGGCGAGCTGCTTCTTGCGTTTCCGTTCTTCCTCGTCTCTACGCTCGAAGCAGTCGTCTAGCAAATCACCACCGAACCACGAGTCGGTCTCGCTGCCGTTGGCGAAGACCATTGTTCCGAGGTCACTCAGAAGCAGGCCTGTGAGTGTTTGCTTCAGATCGAGCATGAAGCGGCGCTTGTCTTCGTTGACCATTGCAGATTGCTTCAGCATCACCGTACCCTTCGATGATGATGCGGTACGTGGTCGGATGCTTGTGGCGTTGGTAGGAGACTGCGCTTGGGTCTGGAACGGTGACCAGAAAGTAGCCATAGAGTCGATTGCATGAACGGGTGAAGACCCGCCGAAGTAGTCGGGGGCATCCATGGGGTTTCTTCCCCAGGGGCTCTGGTCGAAACTGGAAGATCCATTGCGGTTAGCTGCGGCACGCAGACTACCTTGGCTTGGTCGTTGCGAGAAGTCATGGCTACGAGAACCAGGTCGGCCGTGGGTCTCGTACTCCTCATCACCGGCGATGGAAAGAGTGCCAACACCAGTCAGAAACAGGTCGCCCTTCTGCCGTCCACTCTCCAGAATTTGTTGGTCGCGCTTGTAGAGGTCGCTGGCCCAGAGCACGGGCCCATCAAGGACGCCCTCACCAATGACCTTGGTGACGCACTTGTCGACTTCGAGACAGAAACGGTGTATCCGCTCCTCGCCCTTGCAAAAGTTCTCCACGCTGTATTGCATAAGCCACTTCAGCGTGATTTGGGACTGCTCGTCTGACAGCTTGTTCGGTCCACCGAAGTCTTGAGACGCTGACATCAGATCAACCAGCTGAGCTTCGTTCTGGCGTAAGAAGCTGTTGCTGTTTCGCGGTTGAGAACCAGACGGGCCTCTGACATTGAGCATCTTTGACTGTTGATCCATAATCTTGAGAGCAAGCGCAACGTTCCTGGCGTCCTCGTATGGCTTGGAAGTGCGGACATCTGTGATGTACCACATCTTGTCTCGAAGATTCTTGAACGTGAGCATCATCTCTTCGACCATACCATCTGACCGCTCCTGGGACTGCTTGAGCCACACGAACCAGGCCTCGAACTCTTCAATGGCATTGGCTGCCTTGCTGAGGAGGTCGCGCGGGCTGCGAGAGAAGTAGTTGAGAAGGGCTGCGTAGCCGTTCTTGACCAGTGTCGGAGAGCTGAGTCTTTTCAGACTCTGCAATGTCTTGTAGTACATATGCGCATTGACGAAATCGGATCGTGCTTGACACTGGTACATGGCGGTCTCAAGCATGGTGACCAGAACTGAGTTGTTCTCTTGCTTCTCGCCGACTTGAGGGTTGCTGTGACTTCTCGGAAATTGTGGTGAGCGCCGTGATGAGACGTTTCTTTGGCTGGCAATCATGTTGGTAAGCTGGCTTTGGCTCTGAGTCGAGTTGTATGGGTTGCGTGATCCGAGGTTTTCGCTGACGTTGCGTACTGGGCCACGTCCACGAGTGCTTTTGCGGGTCGTCATTCTGTTGCTGAAGTTCTTCGATTCGCTGTCGGGCGCAAGATCCTTGGGAATCTCGTACTCCTCCACCAGCTTGGCGATTGCCTCTTTCAGCTGATGGTAGTCGTTGCCAAGATCGAACCTGTTCCCGCCCTCTTCGTCGTCGCTGCTGTCGCTGTCTGGTGAGTCCTCGTCGTGCTCATCCTCATCATCAAAGTCTTTGCGCATACGCGGCTTCAGCTGCTTTCCATCAGCGGAGATGTAAAGGACAGCCCATCGCTCTGCGCACGGATGGCAAGAGCCTGATGTGGCTTCGAAACCTAGGAGGCGAGTCATCTCAGAACATGCCATTCGCAGCTGTCTTCCGTATTGCTCTGTTGGTGCAGGCTTCATCTCTGTCGGTGATTCGCCGGATACCGGGTTGCTGTCCAGGAGTGGCTCACGCGAGGTCTGGTCGCTGGTCATTGAAGAAGCACTGGCACTCAGGATAGAGCTTGCGTCAGTCACAGAAGCGGCGGCATTGCGGAATGGAACCGACATTCCGGACATGGAAGACGCAGAGGAAGTCAGACCAGTACGGCGCTGGCTGTCGTTGTCCATGTGGCTGGACGACGGACGTCGCTCCGGGAATAGAGCGTTGACCAGGGTGACAATGTCGGCTGGTGACAAGACAATGAATGGCTGAACTTCCACAGTTTCTCTGGGTGATGTTATTGCCTTTGCAGGAAGCAAAATTGGCTTCGAGGGTGTCTTGGTGTGCTTGAACCGAGCGAGGATGTTTTCGATGTGTGTGCGGATCTCTGGGAGGATTTCGTTTTTCTGCTTCCTACAGTTTTGTTAGCTGATGGCCCAAGGGTACTCCAGCATAGCGGCATACCAGTTGTAGGTCATGTTCACGACATATTTCTGCGCTCGGATGGCGACTTCTTTGAGAATCTTGATGCGAGCATGCTCACTGATGTGGTGGCCTATCATGATGCCATGGGTCTGTTCTTGTTAGTCTCGCAATTCTTGCGTTAGAAAGGGTAGACATGCCTCGGGATGGATGATGGCGTTCATAAGGAAGGTAGAGAAGAGCCAACGCGAGACAAAGAAATTTTGCGAAGCCCTGCGCAGGCTCTTCTCGTCCTCCAGCTTGCGAAGGATGGCATTTCCAATCTCCAAGACTCCTTCTGGAATACCGCCGGCGCTGGGCTCATCGTCAACGACCTCGAACAGACGCTTGACAGCCTTGTCAAAGAACTCGTCTGCTGCGATGGTGTCCTTGCTGGAGCGCGGGGTCGCTTGCATTCCGGGTCGTGCGGCCTGCTCCTCGGGCTTCTCGAGCAGGAACTGGCCATCCTGGAGGGTCTGCATAAGATAGAGCTCCAAGTTGGTCTTTCCGGGCCATTCTCGCATGCCGGCCCAGACATCGAGCACAGTGCGGATGAAGTTGGGGTTGTTGTTCTTGATCAGCTTGGCACATACAGTAGCCCATACATCTGTGCGGCGAAGGTCCTCTGCCGAGTCGGGTCCGGATGAATTAGCGAAGATAGTGTAAACGAGGGCAGACAGCGGATCGTGGCGCTGGAAAGATAGCAGACGTTCTACCGGGCTTGTTCCTTGCTGTTGGGCCTTCTGCGAGGGAGCGTTGCGGCTACGGGCGTTTGCAAACATGACCGAGTCAATCGGGTCCATGGTCTGACGGAAAGACGTAAGAGAAGTGAGCTCTTGCTGCGAGAGACTGGAAATACGAGCAGCAAGAAATTCTGGGTTCGTACGGATTTCGGAAATGAAATCGAGAAGGTTGTCCAGAATCTTGGACGGGACTTCATTGAGGAAAGTGGAGGCAGAGAGTGGCTTCTCGCTCCGGAAGTTCTTGGACTTGCCAAACTCCAGATCCGGCTCCAAGAGGGCATATTGCCGCGTGGCATCGCACGAGTTGCGGACATCGTTGAGGGCGTTGTAGAGGGAGGCGAACGACTTCTTGTCGTCGGAGCGGAAGTTGTCAACCAGCGTGCGGTAGGCCAGCTCGCCGCAGTGTACCAGACGTGCGGAGAGGGCGCTCGAGACCAGCCACCGGTGCAGGCGCACGCGGGCATGCGTCTTGCGCTGCTCCTGGTAGCCCTGGAGGCGGATCAGGTGGGCGAGCTCGGCGAGGGAAGTCGCGGACGGTGGGATGGCTGCAGTCGGCAGGTACGAGTCGGTGTAGGAGGAGAGGTCCGCGGGCAGCAGGCGCGGCAGGCGGCCGGCGGGGGCAGACATGGAGGCGGGTATCTGGGGGCGCTGGAGTTGCTGGTGGCCATGGCGGTCGGCGTGGACGTCTGGAGTTCCGCCAGGTCGGCTGCCCATGGTGGCCGGTGGTGGTTTGGGAGCGCGAGGTGAGGGCGACCTGGGCGGGCTGTGAGACCTAGGCGGAGCCTCAGCGGGCGGGTCGTCGACTTGAGAAGTAGTGTGCGAGGGCGTGTGGCATCTGGACGACACATGGGTGACGGTGGGCGACACGGCTACGAGAAAGTCAGCGTCGGCTCGCCTGCCAGCTCATCGTACATGCACAGAGCAGCGCATTGATGCCCGCGCCAGCTATTGGCCGGAGACGCGCTCGCGCACGGGGGGGATAGCAGAGCACGGGGAGGGAGATGGGCACCTACGCGGAGTGTTGCCAGCCTGCGCCGGCGAGGCTGTGAGTTGGGTTCGTCGCATCATGTCGCCATGAGAGAGCCCCATGGAAGCCCTACGGAAGGTGCGGACCTCAAGAAGGTGGCAGAGATCCCCTACGGCATTGCCAGATGGGGCGGTAGTCTTGGGAGAAGAAGAACTGCTTTGGGCGCGCCCTCTCCACCGCGCTCGACGTATGCGCTGGCGCGTCTTGACTCTTTAGGTGGTAATGATACAGAAGCGAGGCAAAAGAAGCGTGATTGGGCCTCGTCCTCGAGTCCCTGTAACAAGTCACGACTGCAGCTCAACGGCCCCCGACTAATCCCATACTACTGCTAAGCCGCCAGCCGCCTAGAGAGCATACCGTGTGCGAAATACAGCGGGGGAGCTGCTTCAGATTGGTGGCCGTGCCAGACCGCCAGACTTGCCCACGGCCTCCATGTCGCCATGGAGCCGTCCAGGCGATGACTTGCAGGAACAGCACATCGCAGTGGGACGAATGAGGACCAGCCCGCCGAATGCCTCAGCTCAGACCCTCGCCTTCCCACACCAGCCATCCCCGCCTCGCACAGAGACTCGTCGACAACGCACGCTTTGGATCGGCGCCGTCGTCGCTCTGATGGAAGCTTCGGCGACGCTCTCCCGCCGCTGGTGCTGGCCGTGTTGATGTCGCCATAGAGAGACTAGGCGGTATCGCTGGCCGCCTCTGCGACCGCCCCTCAACGCTACCCCTCCTCCCTTCACCACGGCACACTGCCCTCACGAGCAGCGCAACTCGTAAACTCTCAAACACGCTTCGCCGCTGCAGCTGCAGCGCCAATACAGACGACGCCCCTCAGCTAATCGCCTGCGCGCAGCTCTGCTCGCCCTCCTGACGTGACGGCCGGCGAGTGGAGTCGCCCTCTTCCCCTGCGCTGCCAGCGCATGGCTGTCAAAAAGGACCATGCCATGCAACATGCTGCACGCCAAAGCATCGCGCTGCACCGCTGTGAACCCATGTTTTCCCATTCATCTCCCAGTGCATGCCTAGTGCCTCGCAATCCTCGACATCATTCATCACTCCGCCATGCATATCCAGTCGCCATCCAATGAGCCGCACCGTCACACCACATACTAAACTCTCTGCAGCATCTCCTGCTTGGGGCTATCGCTGCAGTCGCTGCGGAGCTTCGTTCCTTTTGCATGTTTGCAGTCGCATTGCGTCTGCCGCTATATCCTGGTGCATGGCAACTCAATCGCGATCGTAATATTACGAGATAAGAATATCCTGCGTGGGCGTTGAAATGTTACATTGAACATGTTTCGTTTCCAGCTGGCTATCGGAGATCGTCGACCATCTGCCGGTCGCGTGTAATACCCCGCCACACGATTGCCGCATACAGACCGCTCCTTCTTCAGGTACCCATGGCCATTCCACGTACTCTACCCAACGGCATTTGGGCTGACGGCTGCCCTGCCCAATCGCTGCTAGGCGCCTATCTACAATGCAAGACATGCGAAATCGTGGCGATCCCCGCTAATCCGACACCAACGCGCCAGCGTAGCGCTCTACCGGCACCATTGTACCCGATCGCTGCCTCCGCGACTCCATCACAGCTTGCCCAGAACCCATAGTCAAGGCATGGCTTCCCTGAGTAGAGGAGCGACACGTTTCCGACTGTGCTGCACTTGTCGCTGCCACCAAGTCTTTCTCCACTCGCTCTTGCTGTCAATGTCGTCGGAGCCCTGCCAGTCCTCCAATCCCAACTCGTCTTTTGAATTCGTGGCAAATGTTTTGGCAGCGGACACGGCGCCGTCGTTGAAGGCCCATAGTAACAGTTCTCTCTGGAATTGCCCATCTGCACCCGACGACGTGGTCATCAGGGAATACATGTCCAATTCACGCTCCCTTGCAAAGTCCTCCAACGTTTTGAGGAACGCGTCGGATGCCTGAGCACCTGCTTCGTCGCCGGCTTTCTTCTGGAGGAACTCTATAGGCTTGACGACTGAACTAACACCGAGCTTTCGGCCACCCTGGTCCCATTGCTTATAATCCTTCCGAAGTATGTCGTGCAGCTTTAGACTTCCAATGTCCTTCTTTGCTGCGTTGATCTCCTTGTAGAAGCTGGCGCGGTCGAAGCTTGCAGCCAGCGGGGGACAGAGCATGATCTTAGCTTCCAGGTACTCGACAGCCTTACGGTCATGCTCGGTCGTTTTGTTCTCGTCGTGGAGATCGGCCGTATCGATGAGAATGCTGGCCAGTCCCAACTGGGCGACGTCTGCATCCCAGCGCTTGACAAAGGCAGCGTCGTTGGACATGCTGTCACCCTGCGCATGGGCTGCCCCCGAAGACAAGGCAGACGCGGAAGCCATGTCCCATGATGGCTGGCAGTAGTTTGCAATCAAGCTAGTGCAGCTGCCACACTTCTCGATTATCCTCGGCTCGTCGCCTGTGTCTTCCGGTACTTTTTTCTCGTCGTCATGATGATCAATGACACCAGCGACACGTTCTGCATAGATTTTGCCCAATTGGCCTTGCAGCGCATTGTGGTCTACCAGGATCCATTTGGTATTCTCAGGCGCGAGCTTCGACTGTATGTCTGACAAGGCGGGAAGGTCATCCAACGTGATCAAGTGCTTTGACTCAATATTGGCGTGCTTGAATACGGCCAAGTATTCCGGTCGTAGCTGAATATCGGACGCTGGAATATTCGTGATTGGTACGTAAAGTGGGCTAAAGGCATTCTTGGGCGGCGACATGGACCGGAGGTATGCGTACAAAATGGAACATGACATCGAATCAAGGTCTGCATTTCATGAGTATGCAGCGCCATTGTGGAGCAGGAGTCATGCTCACCCGCAGACTCATTGCCAATGACGAATGTAATCTTCTGACTAGTTTCAATGGCGCTCCGGAGAGCGCCTCTCGCGTGTGTGAGAAAGGCTCGCAAAGAATTCCTCGGCACCGCCATGACTGTGTTTAGCGGTGAGACGTGTGTAGGTTTCGGGAGGGTGGAAGACGATGAGCGAATGGTGTTCAAGAATGGAAGTGACGTAGAAGGCGCTCGGACCACGCCACGTGCATCACGAGGGCAGGAAGGCGCGATGACGGGAATGTGGTGGGCAAAGCGACGTTGACTGTTTGTGGGTGTGAGGTTTTTCATGGCCAGATCGCGTGACAATTGGGGAGCCGATTGTATTCTCTGGTGTCCTTGCGTTGCTACCTACCCAGCACTTGGAAAGGCGCCGCATGCGCGTGGTGGCGCATGGAGGCTTTGACTGACCTCGACAAGACATCTCGCGATATCCTCAGTGACGTGCCTATGCAATCTCGACGCTACCTGCTGGGACTCCTCTAGTACTCCGTAGCCGACGAGCAAAGAACTGCATGATGGGCAGCATCTCGTCGCGGCTGCTCGGCATGCCATCGCCGTTCTTCTTCCACTCTTTGAACTCGATATATTGGAAAGCATCCTTCAGCTTCGTAGTCGCACTGTCGGTGACTGCAGACTTCTTGTCTGCTTTGCAGATTAGCACCGGGGTCTTGCTCTTCTTCTCCAAGGCCTTCAGCGGCACTGATTGGGATAGAGGTCCTCCGATACTGATTACCCCGCCTAGTTCTTCCTCAAGCTGGGCAGCAGCCTGCAGTGCGACCATGCCGCCTTGCGCGAACCCAAAGATCATAATCTCGCGCGCTTTGTAGCCGCATTTGCCGATGAGACCTTCGCGAATGACTTGATCTAGGACCAGAAGTGTGGACTTCTGGACGCCGGTATCCATGTCCATCTCGCCTGTAGTGGAGTCAAAGATCATGTCTTCACCCCAGTGCATCCCACCGAGATCGAACGGCAGCGGGTTCGGCGCTTGTATCGCAATGCATGCTGTTTCTGGGAGGTTCAGCTGCTCGCCGAGCTTCGTAAAGGACGCATTCGTGTCGCCGAGGCCGTGTAGGAGGATCAAGACGTTCGTGGGTGGTTGCGAACCCGGCGCTGCACAAGTTAGCGGGGGTAAGAGAGACTCTTGAGATTGCGACCTACGTGGCGTGATGGTCAGGGTCACTGACGATGGAAAGTCAGCTTTCGTAGGGAGTCGGCCCGGCATGTTGTTGCGAAGATGGTGTTGTGGCTGAGTACATGGTGGAGTTGGAGCACCTGAGACTCGGGAGATAATCGCGCGCTAACTAGCCAAGCTTTCTACCATGGAACAAGCAGCAGCCCCAGCGATCGTACCTGAGGCCAGGCTACACTGTTGGCACGAGATTTCAACTTCCATTTCGCATTCCGTGGTACTGTCCATGAGGATTTGGGATCTCTTCCAGGCGCAGGCCCTAGCTCGCGAGCCTAGACGCTCTGTCATGCAAGGCTAAGCTTTACCAAGGAAGCTTGTTTGACGGTGCCGAGAGTCCCGTTGATCTGACGTCCACATCCTGGCCCATTACGCACGCGTCTATACCGCAACAGGTTCGTCAATATACTTTCAAACGTGCCGACACGAAGAGTGAGCCACTCAGATTAAGATTTCAGCGGTCTGGTGCGTAACGTGGCGCAAGAATGAGCTCAAGGACCCTGCATGTGCTTCACAGCTGAGCCACAAGTGGTCCCTGGATGGCTGAGGGCGAGAAGAGAGGGGTACGATCGGCCTCGATGAGTGATTTGTTACTGCCAACAGATGCATGAATGCTGGCCGACTATGACGCCGCGTGGCAGCGGTTGTCCGAGGAGAGATACTTAAAGGCTGACGAAGTACGCCTCTAACATGGACACTACACTCGACTACCATTGCTGAACTACAAACAAGTCCAATATCACTCCTCATCTTTCCGTCTTCACATCATCAACTATCAAAATGGGTTTCTGGGGTGCGTCTGTCTCACTTATTCAAGATGTCTCTTGCTGACTCCATTACAGACAAGAACGAAGACAACTACCAGCAGGTATACGAGAATGACAACTTCGAAGAGAACAAGTCCAGTCTGGGACACGAGATGATCGCTGGAGGAGCTGCTTTCGCAGGCTTCAAGGCATTCGAAGACCACCAGCGCAAAGAGGGTATGTGTTTCCACATGCTTGATCTTATCGCACACTGACGTCGTCTTAGGCAAGCCGGTATCCCATCAGTTCGCCAAAGAGCTTCTTGCCGGCTTCGCAGGCGCTGAGGTAAGCATCACCGTGTGACGGTGTATGGGATGGCGGCTAATCGGACGTCTGTAGGTTGACAAGCTCGCTGAGACCAAGGGCGAGGACTGGTTCGACCGCGAGAAGGCCAAGCGCGACGCAGAGCACCATGCAGAGCGCATGTACGACGAGCACTACATCGACAACCACGGCGCGGACCAGTACGACCCTCAGCAGTACGGTCGCCCAGAGAAGTTTGAGAGGCGCGGGTGGTAGCGGAGGAGAGGCGACTGTGATTGGTCAGACCCGTAGAAGCAACCAAGAATCCAATGAAGGACTAGCTCAATCCTTTTGAGACCAGTGCTCTGGCCAGCCCCTCGGTATCGTCAACGTGTTTCGTGAACAGTGGCAGCTGTATGTCTCTATCGACGTGGGTGTTTATCCGGTCTTGTGCTGGAGGCTTCTGAGGGGCTTCCACACCTGCAGAATACAGGATCCCTAGGTATGACGTTGTCGCCAATGCGCCAACAGCTGCCAAGGGGAACATGATTCGTGCAAATCTCCTCCGCGGTATACTCAATCTCAGCGTGACAGCCCTCGCAACCACGGTTTAACTGCTGGAGGTAGCACACGACCATCTTCGCATTTACTAACCCTTATCGCGCCCGTGAAACATTCTACAGTGTGCCTGCGCGGAACCTCATGCATCGACGAGAAACGCAAACGCGCTTTTGTGCCCCCCATTGACCGTGTTTGGGTATTGACGCGCCGACGAGACGGTCATGAAGTTCGCAAAGTGAGACGACGCACCGAAATAACTCCAGCCACGGGACTGACTGCAGTAGAGAGCTAGAGCGCGATCTGGTACCGGAGTGGCGGCTCAAGTACTTAGACTACAAGGTGATGCCGACTTCCGCTAGCCGACGCTTAATACCACAGACGACTGACGATACCTCAGGTGGGCAAGAAGAAGCTCAAGGCCATCAGTCGCGCCCTCCGCAATGTCGAATCGACCCCACGCCTCCGCCGACGCGGCACCCAGATCCTGCCCTCGCCCTTCGACGCCGCGCCCAAGTACACGTACCTCAACCGCGACCAGACGGGCAGCGCCAGAGACCCCGAGGACCTGAGGGCGCTTGCTATCACGAACAGCCGCAGCCAGCACAGCCTGCGCCAGAGAGCGAACAGCAACCAGAGTGGCCGCACGCCCGAAGAAGAGCCATTGGCACAGAGCGAGACGAACCGCCGAGACTGGGCACACAACTACGGCAGTTTTGAGGGAAGCACATCTGATGGCGCCACCAAGACCGGCACCTCTGCAGACAAGGCCAAGGCACCGCCGTCCTTGAAGCTGCCTGGGGCTGCGCTCGACCCTGAGAACCCTTCCCCTCAAGGAGGAGCGGCGTCTGGCGCATCACTGCGAAAGCAGAAGACAGTCACGCTTCCTCCGCCAGCAGAGAACGACAACGACAATGCTTTCGAGGTCGGGAAGACGGTTTCGCCCCACAAGCATCACAGCTCGCTGCCCAACCGATACAAGAGCGTCTTCACCCCCAAGCGCATGAACTCGCTGCCCGGCCCTATCACCGAGCACAAGTCGCGCCCATCGGTACGCCGTCTGTTCTCACTGAGCAGCAAGACTCCCCCGGACAGCCCAGGCGACGTCCCCCTCGAAGCCTATCGTGATCTTGACTTCCGGCAAGCCGAGTTCTTCAACTTCCTCGATGGCGAGCTGGATAAAATCGAGTCGTTCTACAAGCACAAGGAAGACGAGGCTACCAAGCGCCTGAATGTGCTCCGCGACCAACTCCACATCATGCGAGACCGACGTATCGACGAGGTCATCAAGCGTCAGACGGACAAGATCAATGCGAAGGCCCACAAGAAACACGACGGGCATCATGTGCTGAGCAACGGTCAGAATAGCAGCTCCGGTGACGAGAATCAACATATAAACGGGAATGGGAATCTTGGAAACACCCTCAAGGACACTTTCCTGAACCCCATAGACGCCGCGTTGGACGCCATCAACGCGGGCAAGTACGGGAAGAGCACCAAGAACATCACACAGCTTGCGACTCCAGCGGCTCTTCAGCCCAAGGACCATCCCGATAGCCGTCGCGACTTTGCTAGACGGCCAGAACTGCCCGACGTGCCATACCAGACAGCGAAACGCAAGCTCAAGGTGGCACTGCAGGAGTACTACAGAGGGCTCGAGCTTCTCAAGTCCTACGCGTTATTGAACCGGACTGCCTTCCGGAAAATCAACAAGAAGTACGACAAGACCGTCAACGCGCGACCATCATCGCGGTACATGAACGAAAAGGTCAACCAAGCCTGGTTCGTGAACAGCGATGTCATCGAAGGACACATTCGAGCGACGGAGGACCTATACGCGCGGTACTTCGAGAAGGGCAACCACAAAGTCGCCATCGGGAAGCTACGCATCAAGATCGCACGAGCAGGCGATTACACAGACAACACATTCCGCAACGGTCTGCTATTGTCGGCGGGTGTTATACTTGGCATCCAGGGTCTCATCAAAGCAAACACTATTGCAGATCTGCACAATACTGACGGGAATGAGTTCGCAGTGAATACAAGCTATCTGTTGCAGGTAAGTTCATCCAAACCATGGATAGGGCAAAGCTAATGTTTTCAGATCTATGCCGGCTACTTCCTTATCAACTTCCTTCTTCTCCTATTCACTCTGGCGTGTCGGACCTGGCACGAGCACAAGATCAACTACGTCTTTATCTTCGAATATGATACCCGCCACCACTTGGACTGGAGGCAACTTGCGGAGGTCAGTACTCATTCCATATCTGGCGCGCTGACACTGACGTACCATAGCTTCCTTGTTGGACTTTGTTTATGCTTGGACTGTTTATGCAAATCAACTTTCATCAGGTTGGGGGAGATGGACTCTATCTCTACTACCCAGTCATTCTTATTGGTATATCGGTCGCGCTTTTGTTCAATCCTCTGAGGATAATGTACTTCCGTACTCGCATGTGGCTGCTGTACTCCCTGGTAAGTCTGATGATCAACTCGTGCAAAACCACTGCTAATGCCTCGCCAGTGGCGCCTGTTGCTCGCTGGTATATACCCTGTCGAATGGAGAGACTTCTACTTGGGCGACATGTTCTGTTCTCTGACCTACAGCATGAGTGTAAGTCCGCCGAACCCATCTCTGCTCCAAATCACTGACCCGCCTAGGGCATCGCACTGTTTTTCTGTCTCTACGCGCACGGTTGGGACAATCCCAACCAATGCAACTCGTCTCACCTACGCGTTACCGGCGTTATGACGACGTTGCCGGGTATATGGCGATTGATGCAATGTCTGCGACGTTACAAAGACACCGGAAACAAGTTCCCTCATCTGCTGAACGGCGGAAAGTACATCGCAACCATCCTGTTCTATGTTTCCACCAGCATCTACCGCATGGATCAGAAACCGTCCACCAAGGCAGTCTTCATACTGTTCGCAACCATCAACGGCATCTACACGAGCTTCTGGGACATCTACTACGACTGGAGTCTCGGTGACCCACATGCCAAGCATCCCTTCCTGCGCAAGGAGCTGGGATACAAGAAAGTGTGGTGGTACTATACTGCTATGTGCATTGATCCGATCTTGCGGAACAATTGGGTTATGTACCTGGTTACACCCCTGCAGCTTCAGCACTCGGCGACTACCTCATTCTGTGTCTCTCTCAGTGAGATCTTCAGAAGAGGCATGTGGTCCGTATTCCGTGTCGAGAACGAGCACTGCACGAACGTCGGTCGCTTCCGCGCAAGCAGGGATGTACCACTGCCGTACTACCTCCCCTTGGATGCAGAAGAGGAAGAGGACCATACCTCCGGTATCCCTCGAGCACCTACCCTCATCGACGAAGAACAGCCCGACGAGCTCCGCCCATACACACCAACCGAGAACAACAACCAAGTCCGTCGTCCAGCTACAGCTTCAGGAGCAGATCTCGAACACTCCCAATCAAATACGCGCAAGCGCCGCGGCCCTCAAGACGACTTCCGCCCCTCTCCTCTCCAGCGCGCGTTCACTCATGTCGGCGAAATCTTCCGCGACGCCCACGCTGAGGACTTTGAACGCAAGACGAAACCGGAGCTTGGACGCGATCCTCGCGAATCGAATAAAGCCGATGACGACGACACGGATGATGATTCGGATAATGAGGAAGAGCAGGAGCAGGAGGCATTGGTCAACGCGGATGGTAGCGATGGCTCGGATAGCAGACATAGCATTGCTGAAGTTGAAGTCGACGATGAAGTCGCGGATGAAGAGGAACAGAGTGCGCTGTCGAGGATACGCGAGGACTTCAACATTGGAGTTACTGGGGCGCGGAGTGATCATACGCATCAGAAGTAGTCTGCGGCAATGCGTAGGTGGCTTGGTTGTTGATGCATGGGTCTGGAGATTATGGTCTTCGCAATGGTTTCGTTTCCTTCGTCCTAGTTTATAACTATTCTTTTCAAGCTTCTACCCCGGATCACTTTGCGACCCAAAGTGTCCTCACTATTTTGCCGACCAACCTCGGCACGCCCGTCTCTCTCTTCCGACCGCCGTTTCGGTGCCTCTCCAATTTGGTGTTTCGGCGCCTCTGCCCTTCACTGTCGGGGAGAAAGAGAAGGAGACGCCCATCTATTGTTTGTTGAATGTGCTGGTTCTACAACGCAAGCACGACACGGCGAGACGCCCATCTATAGCTTGGGTTACATCCCGGACCAGATTCACATCGTAGCTTCCCGTCCGCATCGGCCTCTTGGTACCGAAAATATCAGTTTGGTATCGCACCAAAAGTCTTTCAGTGTTCTGGTACACGATTCGAGGGCGCAGTTCCCGTCGTTGGTAGAGTGGTTCACGTAGGAGACTCGACAAGGGTCTGATGAGATCACAATTGCGAGTACCCATGAGCGTTTCATGGATACAAGTACGCAAAGTGCCCTCTAAATCCCACCCACCGCACCATAACAGCCTCCAAAATACCTTGGGCCGCATTATTAAGATTACTCAACCCCCATCCTCACCCATCAACATGACACAAAAACAACACCTCCACCGCCTCATTTCTCGAACCTTCCTCCCCTTCCACACCTATTCTATTTGTCATTCTACGTTGAGATCTGCATGCGCCATGGTTGCCACATGGAAGATTCCACGTGGAACGGAACATAAACAACGTGGAACGGAGCAAAACCAGATTCGCGGAAACAAGCCAAGATGTAATGATGAGCCTCTTGTAGGCTTTGTTGCGGTTAGCACCAGCGAGCTAGTGACGTGCACGTCACCGCTGGGGATGCTTTTTCCCCGCCAAGAGCCAATGGCATGGGGCGCTAGGTGGATATCAAGGAACATCAAGGAACGGTGCGGTAGAAAAAGGTGTTTCAGCGACCGAGTCTTCGGGCTCTGCGTGAGGCTGAGGCTGGGTGCTGTTGAAGAGGAAAAGAAGTGGCGAATGGGGTAGAGGGGAGTGATTCATGAGTTTGGCTGGCGATGTAATCTCGCAAGTCATGATAAGTATTGAGAATGAGTTATGAGATGGAAGAACGAGTACTGTATGAGAAGGAACAGGGCACTGAAAGGAGATGAGTGTGGTAGGGAATATGGGATCGGATGGATGGCTAGATGGGTAGTTCATGATGAGACGGCGTCTTGGTTAGTAGTAGGTTAGCAGTTGTTCGTCCTCGCCGAACACCCCACGGCGCACAAACCTTCTTCTCGCTCGCTATACGTATGGAAATACGACGGAACACAGCCCGAAAGAAAGAACGCTGGTCAAAAGAACCATTGGGTTATCCGAGTTCGAAGGTCTTTGAGTGTAAATACTGGATGTTCCGACGCTGGTGTTAGAGGAGATACTTTCGAGCACATCCACACTCACTCACTCAGTCCACACTTTCAAGTCTACACACCGATTACATTCATCACGTACACAACAACTAACCTCGAGAGATCAAACCACCGCTAAACTCCGACCCGCAACTTCGACCCAACAGCGTCCCTTTACCTACATACTTTACTCCTCCAAGTCTTAATCGCCAACTCAACTATGCCATCAGCGACCCCATACCGCTGCTCTGGCTGCGACTTCCCCAACCCGGCCTCTCACAGCGGCGCCTGCCTCAACAACATCGCCTACTGCCCCAAATCAAAAGGCGACTGGTTCTGCGCCAAATGCCCAAACATTGTGCGCATCACACTGGGCTGCGATAAGGACGGTGTGTATAGGTGTGATCAGTGCGGCGCGGCGTTTGATGCGAAGTACAAGTATACGCCGCCGGTGAGGAGTTGGAGCTCGGCGGAGAGGAAGAAGGGGACGGAGTATGAGGGGAGGTGAAGACGCGGGGATGGGTTGAAGATTGTTCTCATAGGTGTGTTTGGGTGAGTGACGTGGGGTTGAAAGCAAGAGGAGTGGTGGTGGTGGTGGTGTTGGAGGATATAGTGGGAGAGATGAGCAGTCATGGCGTAACGGTACGAAGGATGCGAAGGATTCAAAGGAACATTTCGTAATATGACGAAGTCAGGGTCCAGGAGACGGCTCGCTTAAGTGCGCAGGGAAGGGCTATCCAGCGTCGAAGCTGCGAACGCCAAACACGTACACGACGAAGCCGTGCAGTACTAGTTTGGATTGGATTATACGGAGTTCATAAGGGGCAACTTAGAAGGGCATGATAGATCGCATCAACAGCAATGAGTGACGTTTCGGTCAGTGCGACATCACGGACCAACTAGCGGGATAGAAACGAGGCGTTATCTATATACAACACGTGTTATATCTATGAGTCTTTTGGGTTCGTCACTTTGGTTGTGTTGGAGGTAGTACAGCCCCGCGATCTTCAGTCAGACGTTATCATCGGCCAGTGACTTGAATGTAACGACTCCATCGAAACACTTGGTACAGTCAACCATTTGACTGTAATGAGTAGTTTGGTGAGCCAGATGTGGTTGTGAGTATGCAAAATGTGTGAGTCTTCACCGGTATAAATTGCGTTTCTTGCGCGCCTTCTATCTAGGTGCATCGCAACAGCAGAAGTTACCTATCAACCACGAGCATCTACATACCCTTATAATTTATATCAAGTAAGGTAGCGATATCGATTCTTCCTACCGGTTGAGCAGCCCTCAATCAAGAACAGACGGCGACTCGCCACTTCACCAAGTAAACCTTGAATACGCCATCGCATCCGCACCCAAAGCGACCATCACCCTACTTCGTCCTACAAGTCCTCTCAAAACCCTAGCAAAAAAACCCAAATATGCCCGGGACACTGGAAGATTTATGGTATTGCCCTCGGTGCAGATGGGCTAATCCGGATAATTCGAATGAGGACACCGCGAAATGCGAGAACCCCCACTTACGGAATTGTTCGTTGAGGAAGCACGACTGGATTTGCGATTTTTGCAAGCAGATCGTACGGCGCGATCGTCCACTTGCAGTGGGCGAGATTCGTCGTTGCAATCATTCCGGTTGTGGTAAGGAGGAAAACCCGAACGATCAATACGAACCGGAGGTTAAACCTGGACATTGGCGCGAAGTGGCAGAGAAGAAGGGTTTCGCCCTTGGGTCGCACCCACCTGACCGTCAAGAACCGCCAGTTCTCTGAATATATCAACAGAGCGGCCAAAGGTAGAAAGATGTCGGTGCAGAGGAGTTGAAGATGTTGGCTAAGGTGTTTCATTTTGGTTGGGTATCTCAGTGTCAAACCATAGGGTTCATGGGTGTTTTGTACACCTTCATTGACGGAGGATATAATATGTATCATAAATCAAACTCTTTTAACTAATTGCAATGTCCCATATCACGCGGTCCGTCGATGCTAGTACGAGTTTGGAACGAAGTGAAGGGCAAAGACACCCAGTTTTCTTCGCGATGAGCAACTGTACCGCACTGTTTGTGGTAAAGCCTATGAATACCCTACATATCGTGAGTCCGCGCAAGCCTAGACTTCGCGGAGAAAATAGATCTAGTCGATGTCTTGACTGCACTGAATAATTTGGTAAGCCAGGTGCAATCGACTGTGATGTCGAGGTGTGATTCCCTTCGCCTTCAATTGATGGCAGGCTTCACGTCTCGTTTGTGTCGTATGAAGTGCGGTAATCACCTCTCAGTACGATATGTGAATCTACGGTAGTACTAAAGTCGCCTCGCTGGCGCACTCCTTTAGAATACAACGCAGCACATATCTAGAATACAACACTCAGAGTCTATCATCAACTACGAACATCTATCGATCATCTTCCTCGGTTGTCAGCGGGTCTACAACAGCAATCCTATTCTTATCCTACTTCGATCTTGTAAGTGATCTTCCAGTAACGACAGAATACCCAGCTAAGCAAGTCAAGAATTGACAGGACAGCATATCCGCACCCAAAGCTACCAACACCCAATCACGACCATCGTCTCCTATCTCAACCGCACGAACATCCAACACAGATCATGCCCTCTGCCGAATGGTACCGATGCACCTTGTGCGATTTCGTCAACGACAAGAACAACAAGGATAGATGCCAGAATAATCGCATTCAGTGTATGAAGTTTAAGGGAGACTGGATCTGCCCTAACCCAGAGTACAACCAACTTGTTTCACGTACCACGCCGCTTACCGTCAATAACGAGGAAATTTGCGATCATTGCGACACCCTCCGAAAAGTGCACGCGAACACGCCGTATATACCGGAGGTTGTGGCTTGGAGCTCCCGGGAAAGAAGACGCGGTACACAGTGGGCGGATCCAGCGGATCGCACCTAGATCCGCAAGATTAGATAGATGGGGGGCTAGCGGGATTGAGATATTTAGTTGGAGAGATCCATTTCATGATGGCACTTGTTCAATGGATAAGATGGGCGTCGGGTAGACTGTACGTATTGGTTGGTTAAAGTAGCATGTTCAATACAAGATGGGGTTTCTTTTGACTTCTCTGATGACTCCAAAGCTAGTACATGCGTAAATGTCTAGTTTTTAGGCTACTTCGCAGCAGGATTGATGACAAAAAGTTGCATCAAAACGACAAAAGTGAAGCGAAAAGTATGCCCTGTAGACCGTCAGTCTTTGGAAGTCTCATGGAAGCATGCCATAACCGCCCTTTCTCAAAACCCCTCAAGGATTCACCCCACTCCACCTCGCCACCACCTCAATAAACTCCCTCGCAAACCCCTCCTTCTCCTCTTTACTAAAGATCTCCTTCCAAACCTCATTCTCCTCCACCACCTCCTTCGCCAACACCTCATCCGCCTTCTTCGCCAACTCATACAGCTGCCTCCCAGCCTGGCGCACCTTCAACACAACCGCCGTCTCCTCCTTAGTAATCATATAAGGCGCAATGTCAGCTTTCAGCATATCAAACCCCATGTCAGTAGCGTAAAAGTCATCTAGCTGCGCTTTCTGATATGCCTCCAACGCCTCCATCTGCTCTTCGAAGCGGGTGAGGAGGGCTTTGGCGTGGGTGCGACCGTCCATCCACACAGCGGTTTCTTCGAGCATTTCTTTCCGGTTTGGGGCTTCGTCGAGATGGGCTTCGGTGTCGGCTTGGGTTTTGTTGGCGCCGGAGATGGTGTCGTGGGCTATGGGGAGGAGGGTTCGCTCGATCAGCTTGCGGTAGTCTAGAATGAGCATTTT
>Ga0265797_10004777_pt1 | contig 20361 bp, 15 predicted proteins | sample P2T30metagenome_FD_192433 | JGI IMG/M metagenome (GOLD analysis project Ga0265797, IMG submission 192433) | Plant litter microbial communities from East Loma Ridge, Irvine, California - P2 T30 | ecosystem: Environmental > Terrestrial > Plant litter > Unclassified | place: USA: California...
TCTGCTCGTCGCCCGGGGCGGTGGCGTGATCGTCTACCCCGAGGGCACCCTCACCCGCGACCCCGACCTCTGGCCCATGAAGGGCAAGAGCGGTGCCGTGCGCCTCGCCCTCGCCGCCGGGGTGCCGGTCGTCCCGATGGCGCACTGGGGCAGCCAACACCTCATGGGTCGCTACTCGAGTCGGCTGCACGCCTTCCCGCGCAAGCGCATCACCGTCGTGATCGGCGACCCCGTCGACCTCTCGGCCTTCCGCGATCGTCCCCTGGACCAGGCCTCGGTCACGGCCGCCACCGCCCTCGTGATGGACGCCGTCACCGAGCTCGTCGAGCGGCTGCGGGGCGAGAAGGCACCCGTCGAACGCTGGAACCCCACCAAGAACCACCAGAAGGAGACGGGCCGCTTTGAGTAGCTCCGAGTCACGCGAAGGCGCCATCGAGGCCCTCGGAGAAGGGGCGGTCACGACCGAGGCGATCTCGATCGTCATGCGCGACTCGATCCCGCGCCGGGTCGCCGTCCTGGGATCGGGCAGCTGGGGCACCACCTTCGCCAAGGTCCTCGCCGAGGGGGGCGCGGACGTCACCCTCTGGGCCCGTCGACCCGAGGTGGCCCGCGAGATCACCGAGAGCAAGCGCAACAGCGACTACCTGCCGGGCATCAACCTGCCCCGCACCCTCGTCGCGACCCCGTCGGTCGAGCAGGCCCTGGCGGGTGCCGAGCAGGTCTACCTGTCGGTCCCCAGCCAGACGCTCCGCGACAACCTGACCGCGATCCGCGGCATGGTCCCGTCCGGCGTGCCGGTCGTCAGCCTGATGAAGGGCGTCGAGAAGGCCACCGGGTTGCGCATGAGCGAGGTGATCGAGGCCGAGCTCGGCATCGACCGCGACCTGATCGCCGTCGCGTCGGGGCCCAACCTCGCCCTCGAGATCGCGAAGCGGCAGCCCACGGCCGCCGTCGTGTCGTCGTACAGCCTCGACACGGCGACCCTGGTGGCGGCCACCGCCACCAACCCGTACTTCCGGTCGTTCGTCAACACCGACGTGATCGGCACCGAGTTCGGCGGAGTCCTCAAGAACCTCATCGCGGTCGCCATCGGCATCGTCGACGGCGTGGGGTACGGCGAGAACACCAAGGCCTCGATCATCACGCGCGGGCTGGCCGAGATGACCGCGTTCGCGGTGTCGTTCGGGGCCAAGGCCGAGACCCTCGCCGGCCTCGCCGGCCTGGGTGACCTCATCGCCACCTGCGAGTCGCCGCTCTCGCGCAACAACACCGCGGGTCGGCTGCTCGGGCAGGGTTACGCCTTCGGCGACGTCGTGCGCCAGATGAACCAGACCGCCGAGGGGCTGGCCTCCGTCGCTCCGATCCTCGAACTCGCCCGGTCGCGCGGTGTCGACATGCCCATCGTCCAGCAGGTGGCCGAGGTGCTCGCCGGTACACTCGACCCGCGCAACATCGCCCCGCACCTCACCGAGACGGACGAGCCGCAGGGCGAGTGACCGCTGGTCGTCCTCGCCGGGGCGTGCGACGACCAGAGCCCGCCCACCGCGGGTCGGCCCGCGGGCCGTGACACCGACGAAAGGCCCCTCATGGCGAGCACCGAGCCCACCGCGACCACCCGCCTCGCCGCGGCCGACATCTCGTCGGTCGACGTCTCGTCGGTCGACGTCTCGTCGGTCGACGTCTCGTCGGTCGGGACCTCGGCACCCGGGGCGGCGAAGACCGTCGTGGTCGTCCTCTTCGGTGGCCGCTCCAGCGAGCACTCGATCAGCTGCGCCACGGCCGGGGGAGTCCTCTCGGCGATCGACCGCACCCGCTACGACGTGGTGCCCGTGGGCATCACCGTCGACGGGGCGTTCACCCTCCAGCCCGACGACGCGGCGAGCTTCGCGCTCGATGCCGAGACGCTGCCGACCGTCGTCGACAACGGCACGCGCGTGCACTGGCCCGAGTCGTCCACCACCCGTGAGCTGACCGTCACCGAGCCCGACGGCACGACGCGCCTGCTGGGCGAGGTCGACGTGGTGTTCCCGATCCTGCACGGTCCGTTCGGCGAGGACGGCACGGTGCAGGGCCTGCTCGAACTGACCGGGCTGCCCTACGTCGGGGCGGGCGTGCTCGCCTCGTCGCTCGGCATGGACAAGCACTTCACCAAGACGGTGCTGCAGGCCGCCGGCGTGGCCGTCGCCCCGTGGCGCACCGTCCGCCGTCGAGACTGGGATGCCGCACCCGACCGTGTCGCCGGCGACGTCGAGGCGCTCGGCTACCCGATGTTCGTCAAGCCCGCCCGAGCCGGGTCGAGCGTCGGGGTGTCCCGCGTCGACTCGCCGGCCGATCTCGCCGCGGCCATGGCGAAGGCCTTCGCCGAGGACCACAAGGTGCTCGTCGAGTCCGCCGTGGTCGGTCGCGAGATCGAATGCGCCGTGCTCGGTGGACGCGACGGGGCGGCGCCCCGCACGTCGGTCGCGGGCGAGATCGTCCTCGCGGACGACACGTTCTACGACTTCGAGTCGAAGTACCTCGGTGCCCCCGGGGCCGACCTGGTCTGCCCCGCCGATCTCGCACCGGGCGACCTGGCCGAGATGCAGCGGCTCGCCGCCCTGGCGTTCGAGGCGATCGACGGCACGGGCCTGGCCCGGGTCGACTTCTTCCTGACGGACGACGGGTGGGTGATCAACGAGGTCAACACGATGCCCGGTTTCACGCCCATCTCGATGTTCCCCGCCTGCTGGCTCGCGAGCGGCCTCAGCTACCCCGAGCTGATCGACGAACTCATCGCTCTCGGCCTCGAGACCGAGCGCTGACGGAGCTCGTCCGCCCCCGAGACCGGCCCTAGGGCGTCGGCGTCGCGGTCGGCTCGTCGGCCGACCCGGCGGAGCCGGGCAGGTCGCCGGCTCCGACGCACTCCTTGCCGTCGTTCGGCAGGTAGCCGACCGCGTCGGCCAGGTCGCGCAGCACGTTGCCGCCGTTCGCCTTGGTGGTGTCGACGATCACCTGCACGCCCGGCTCACGGCCGTACGTGGTGAGGATCGAGGTCTCGGCGTCGTCGGGGTCTTGATCGACGAGCCAGTCCACGCCCTGGATGTCGTAGCAGGGCAGGTCGGACACGGCGGGCGTCTCGACGCCGCAGTGCAGCAGCACGCTCGTCGGCGAACCCCAGGCGCCGGTCGCTTGGGCGTCCGTCTCGCGGCGGTCCTGTCCGTCGTCGACGACCTCGGGCAGGTGGACGGTGACCTGCGCGCAGGCCGGGTCGTTCGCCCCCGCGGCGGGCTGCATCGGGACGGCTTGCGAGCAGCCGACGAGCGTCGTCGCGAGACCGGCCCCGACGAGCACGAGGGCCGGGACGCGAAGACGGGGACGGAGGCGCGCGGTGAGGCGCGAGGACGGGTTCGACATCGCATCCAGGCTACCGTTCAGCACATGGAACGACGCTCCACGGACCCCCGCCCGGCCGACGCCGACACCGTCGAGGGCGTCGGCGAGCTCGCCACCCTCGCCCGCATCCTGCCCCGCCTGCCCCGCGGCGACGACACGCTGCTCGGTCCCGGTGACGACGCGGCCGTGGTCGCGGCACCCGACGGCCGGTTCGTCGTCACGACCGACCTCATGGTGCACGGCCCCGACTTCCGACGCGCGTGGTCGACGTCGTACGACCTCGGCTGGAAGGCCGCGGCGTCGAACCTGGCCGACGTGGCGGCGATGGGCGCTCGGCCCACGGCGCTGGTGGTCGCCCTCGCAGTGCCCGGCGACACCGGCGTGACCGAACTCGAGGCCTTCGCGGACGGTCTGCGTGCGGGTTGTTCCGTGATGGCCCCGGGCACGGGGGTCGTCGGCGGCGACCTCTCGGTGTCGCCGACCTTCACGGTCGCGGTGACGGCGTTCGGCGACCTCGAGGGGCGCCCGCCCGTGCGGCGGGACGGGGCGCGCGTCGGCGACGTCGTCGCGGTGTCCGGCGCGCTCGGCCGCTCGGCGCGCGGGCTCGACCTGCTGTTCCGCCTCGGCGTCGACCACGACGGGGTGCCCGACACCGCCGCGGCCGCCGCCCTGCGCGAGCGCGACCCGGACGTCGGCTGGCACCTCGCCCCCACGCCACCCGTGGCCGACGGCCGCTCGGCGGCGCTTGCCGGGGCGACCGCGATGCTCGACCTGTCGGACGGCCTCGCCCTCGACGCCGGCCGGGTGGCCCGCGCCTCCGGCGTCGTGGTCGACCTGTCGGCCCGGGCGCTGGGCGACGACCCGCGGCTCGCGCTCTCGGGCGGTGAGGACCACTCCCTGTTCGCCACGTTCCCGCCCGACGTCGCGCTGCCCGGTGGTTTCCGCGCCGTCGGCACGGTCCGTGATCCGGCAGGAGGTGCGCCCCGCGTCACCGTCGACGGTTCCGACCTCGGCGAGTCCGGCGGGTGGGACCCGTACCGCCTGTGGTCGGGGGCGCAGGGCTGACGAGCCGGCCCGCGCCTCCTGCCGGGGGTCAGTCGCGCAGCGCGAACCAGACCGTCGTGTCGCCGTACTGTTTCTTGACGTCGAGGGTGAGGCCCTCGGGCCAGCCCGGTTCGCCGTCGCGCGAGGCGCGCTCGACGACGACGAGGGCCTGTTCGTCGAGCGAGGGCAGCAGGGCCGTGAGGTCGGCGGTGAGGTCGGCGGCCGACAGCTCGTAGGGCGGGTCGAAGAAGACGAGGTCGACGAGCGCCGAGCCGCCCTCGAGGTACGACCGCACGGGCTGGGTGACCACGTCGACGCGCGGGGGAGTGCCGCGCGGCGGTCGGGGTGCCCGCGCCAGCACGGACTCGACGTTGCGGCGCAACACCTTCGCGGCGGCCGGGGCCTTCTCGACGAGGACGACCGAGGCGGCCCCTCGCGACGCCGCCTCGAGCCCGAGGCCCCCCGTGCCGGCGTAGAGGTCGAGCACGCGCCGGCCCCGGATCTCGTCGCGCGCGTCGAGCGACGAGAACAGCGCCTCGCGCACCCGGTCGCTCGTGGGCCGCGTCCCGACCTTGGGGACGACGAGCGAGAGGTTGTCGGCGAAGCCGGAGATGATGCGGGACATGGGGTCAACCATGCCAGGTCGACGCGCGACACCCGGCGCGCACCGGGCACGCACCCGGCACGCACGCGGTTCGAGCATCCCGACAACGCATCACCGTCGACCGCCCCGCCCGGTCGTCGGACCTGCACAACCGAGTTGGCGGTGCCCGCCGACGTCGGCAGCATCGGTGCCATGACCAGCGTCGATCGTACCGTCAGGCCCTCCTTCACGAAGTCGCTCTTCGCGGGGCGCATCGCCTCCGAACTCGTCTTCCCGTACCCGCAGATGACGGCGGCCGAGAAGGCCCGGGTCGAGACGGTCTCGGCGTCCGCCCGTGAGGTGCTCGCCGGCTACGACCCGCTGAAGGCCGAACGCGAGGGATGGATCGGCGACGACCTGGTGCGCGAGCTGGGCGAGCGGGGCCTGATGGGACTCTTCGTCTCCGAGGAGTACGGCGGACTCGGGCTCGGCCAGAGCGCCTACTGCCGCGTGTACGAGGAGTTCGGTCGGGTCGACGGCACCCTGGCCACGGTCATGGGGGTGCACCAGTCGATCGGCACCAAGCCGCTGCACCTCTTCGGCACCGACGACCAGAAGGCCCGTTGGCTGCCCGACCTGGCGAGCGGCCGCAAGCTCGCGGCGTTCGTGCTCACCGAGCCGAACGTCGGCAGCGACGCCTACGCGCTCGAGACCCGGGCCGAGCGGCAGAGCGACGGCAGCTGGCTGCTGAACGGCGAGAAGCGGTGGATCGGCAACGGCGACAAGGACGTCCTGACGGTCTTCGCGCAGAGCGACCTCGGGCACGTCGCGCTGATCGTCGAGAAGGGCATGGAGGGGCTGAGCACCGGCCCGCGGTTCGAGACGCACGGCCTCAAGGCCAACCACCTGCAGCGCGTGCACTTCAAGGACGTCCGGGTGCCCGCCGAGAACCTCCTCGGCGAGCCGGGCGACGGCTTCCGCATCGCGGTCAACACGCTCAACAACGGTCGCATGTCGATGGGCACGGCCATCGCGGGCGGCATGAAGAGGTTCCTCGAGCTGAGCCTCGACCACACGGAGGCGCGGCACCAGTTCGGCAGACCGCTCGCCGACTTCGAGATGGTCGGCGACAAACTCGCGTGGATGACCCAGCAGATCTACGGCGTCGAGTCGATGTCGTACCTGACCACGGGCCTCGTCGACCGCGGCGACACCGACTTCGCGCTCGAGTCCGCGCTGACCAAGGTCGCGGCGAGCGACACCGGCTGGTACGCCCTCAACCGGGCGGTGCAGCTGCACGGAGGCGAGGCGTACATGGAAGGTCACCCGCTCTCCAAGGCCCTGCGCGACTTCCGCATCTTCCCGATCTTCGAGGGGGCCAACGACGTCCTGCGCGCGTTCGTCGCCCTGAACGGCCTCAAGACGCTCAGCGAGGAGCTGCCCGACGTGGCGTCGCTCCGCATCGGTGAGCCCGGACGGGCGCTCGGGGTGCTCGCGCCGTACGTCGCGGGCCGCGTCCAGCGCCGCATCCGGCCCGAACGGCCGGTCGGGGTCCATCCTGCGCTCGCCAAGCAGGCCGCCGAGCTCGGAGACCAGGTCTCGCGGCTGCGCGAGCGCACCGAGGGGGCGCTCCGCAAGCACGGCAAGAAGGTGCAAGAGAAGCAGCTCGTGCAGAAGCGCCTCGCCGACGCGGCGAGCGGCATCTACGCGCAGACGGCCGTCCTGTCGCGGGCCTCGACGGCCCTGCAGGAGGCGCGGGCCGACTCCGACGCGGAGCGTCACCTCGCCGTCGGATTCTGCAAGCAGTCCGCGCGCGGGGTGGGGCGACAGCTGCGGGCCCTCGAGGTGAACGACGACGGGCACGTGGCCGACCTCGCGAAGGCGACCCGCGCCTCCGGCGGGTACTCCTTCTCGCTCTGACCGCGGGTCGGCCCGACGGGGCCGGCGCCGTTCGGCGAGGGGGCTGTCGGGGGCGGGCACTAGCGTGGGGTCCGTGCCCGACTCACCCCTCGACGCGTCGCTGGCCGGGGCCCTCGGCGGCCGGACGGCCACCGCCCTGCAGAAGGCCTTCGGCCTGCGCACGGTCGGCGACCTGCTGACGCACTTCCCTCGGCGCTACGCCCGGCGGGGCGAACTCACGGCGCTCGACCAGCTGCCGCTGGGCGAGTCCGTCACGATCGTGGCCCAGGTGCTGGACGTCCGCGAACGCACGATGCGCGCCCGGCGCGGGTCGATCCTCGAGGTGCGCATCGGCGACGGCCAGGGCATCCTCACGCTCACCTTCTTCAACCAGGCGTGGCGGGCCAAGGACCTGGTGCCGGGTGCCCGGGGCATCTTCGCCGGCAAGGTCGGCGACTACCGGGGGCTGCGCCAGCTGGCTCACCCCGACTACGAGCTGTTCGACGCCTCGCACGAGGCCGTCGCCGGGGTCGGCGACCAGCAGGCCCAGAAGTGGGCGAAGCAGCCCATCCCGATCTACCCGGCCAGCGCCTCCGTGGCGTCCTGGCAGGTGCAGAAGTCGGTCGAGGTGCTGCTCGACGGCCTGCCGCCGATCGACGACGCGGTGCCGGCGTCGGTCCGGTCCGAACTCGACCTGATGCCGGTGTCCGAGGCGTACGAGCGCATCCACCGTCCCGAGACCGATCGCGACCACCTCACGGCCCGCGACACCCTGCGGTTCGACGAGGCCTTCGTGCTGCAGAGCGCCCTGCTGCAGCAGCGAGCGCTCGTGCGTCGGTCGGCCGCGACCCCCCGTCGGGCCGCACCCGACGGCCTGCTCGCCGCCTTCGACGCCGCCCTGCCCTTCGAGCGGACGGGCGACCAGCGCCTCGTCGGCGACGAGATCACCCGCGACCTCGAGGCCGAGGTGCCGATGAACCGCCTCGTGCAGGGCGAGGTCGGCTCGGGCAAGACCCTCGTCGCCCTGCGGGCCATGCTCGCGGTGGCCGAGAGCGGCGGCCAGTCGGCCCTGCTGGCCCCGACCGAGGTGCTCGCGGCCCAGCACCTGCGATCCATCACGGCCACCCTCGGTCCCGACCTGGCGGCCCGCCTCCGCCCGACCCTGTTGACCGGCCAGATGACGGTCGCCCAGCGCAAGAAGGCGCTGCTGTCCATCGTCAGCGGCCAGGCGCACGTCGTCGTGGGCACCCACGCCCTGATCAGCGAGACCGTCGAGTTCTTCGACCTCGGACTCGTCGTCGTCGACGAGCAGCACCGCTTCGGCGTCGACCAGCGTGAGGCGCTGCGCAAGAAGGGCGCCACGCCGCCGCACGTGCTCGTCCTGACCGCGACGCCGATCCCGCGCACCGTGGCCATGACGGTCTTCGGCGACCTCGACGTGTCGACCATCGCCGAGCTGCCGAAGGGGCGCCAGCCCATCGAGTCGTTCGTCGTGCCCCTCGCCGACCATCCGACCTGGGGCGGTCGCATCTGGCAGCGCTCGGCCGAAGAGGTGGCGAAGGGGCGACAGGTGTTCGTCGTCTGCCCGGCGATCGACGCCGTGACGGCCGAACCGGGCGACCCGCCCGATGCCGAGGTCGCACCCGGCGACGACGCGCACGGGGCCGACGTGGCCGAGGCGCCGGCACCCGAACGCGCGAGCGTCGAGGGGGTCATGGCCCGGGTGCCCACCATCCCCGTGTTGGCGGGGCTGCGCATCGAGCCCCTCCACGGACGCATGTCGTCCGACGAGAAGGACGACGTCATGCGTCGCTTCGCGGCCGGCGACATCGACGTGCTCGTGGCGACGACGGTCATCGAGGTGGGGGTCGACGTGCCGAACGCCTCGACCATGGTCGTTCTCGACGCCGACCGGTTCGGCGTCTCGCAACTGCACCAGTTGCGCGGTCGCGTGGGCCGCGGCGGTCACCCGGGGCTCTGTCTGCTCGTCACGCACGCGGCGGCCGACACGATCGCGCGTGAGCGGGTGGACGCGGTCGCGGCCACGCTCGACGGCTTCGAGCTCGCGCAGGTCGACCTCGACCTGCGTCGCGAGGGCGACGTGCTCGGCAACCTCCAGTCGGGCGGCCGTTCGTCCCTGCGTCTGCTGCGGGTGGCCCGCGACGGCGACCTCATCGGCCTCGCCCGCGAGCACGCGGCCGAGGTCCTCGACGACGACCCGCGCCTGGTCGACCACCCCGCCCTCGCGGCGGCCATCGCGCGTCGACTCGACGACCGGGGCCGCGAGGCCATGGGCAAGAACTGAGCGCGCCGTGGTGCGTGACGCGTCCTCGACGCCGCCTTCGCCCTGGGTGTCCGTCCGGGGTCGGCGGGATACAGTGACCGGATGAGCAGGATCGCCGTCGTGCCGGGTTCGTTCGACCCCGTGACCCTCGGGCACGTGGACGTGATCGCCCGGGCCGCCAACATCTTCGACGAGGTCCACGTCCTCGTCGTCCACAACCCCGAGAAGAGTGCGCTGTTGCCCCTCGCGCAGCGCGTCTCCCTGCTCACCGAATCGCTCCGGGCGGCCGGGCTGCCCGAGACCGTCACGGTCCACAGCTGGAGCGTCGGGCTGCTCGTCGACTACTGCACCGAGGTCGGGGCGAGTGTGCTCGTCAAGGGCATCCGCTCGCAGGTCGACGTCGCCTACGAGACCCCGATGGCGATCATGAACCGTAGCCTCGCCGGGGTCGAGACCGTCTTCCTGCTCCCCGACCCGGCCCATGCCCACGTGTCGAGCTCGCTCGTGCGGCAGGTGGCCTCGCTCGGCGGGGACGTGTCGCCCTACGTGCCCGAGGCCGTCGCCGCCTACCTCAGCACGACCTGACCCCGACCCCACCCGACGAGGACGCCGCGATGACCACGACCAACGACCCCACCGTCGAGCCCGCCGCCGTCCGCGCGACCGGCTCCGGGCCCACGATGTCGCTCGCCGAGGTCCAGCAGCGCGCGAGGGGCATCCTCGAGGCCGTGGCCACCGTGATCGACGGCAAGGACGGCGCCATCTCGACGGCGCTCACCGTCCTGCTCGCCGAGGGCCACCTGTTGATCGAGGACGTCCCGGGGGTCGGCAAGACCCAGCTGGCCCGGGCGCTCGCCAAGGCGGTCGACGCGACCGTCACCCGCATCCAGTTCACCCCCGACCTGCTGCCGAGCGACATCACGGGCGTGTCGGTCTACGACCGGCAGAGCGGCGGGTTCGAGTTCAAGCCCGGCCCCGTCTTCGCCAACGTCGTCATCGGCGACGAGATCAACCGCGCCTCGCCGAAGACGCAGTCGGCGTTGCTCGAGAGCCTCGAAGAGCGCCAGGTGACGGTCGACGGCATCACGCACCCGCTGCCCTCGCCGTTCCTCGTCGTGGCGACGCAGAACCCCGTCGAGATGGAGGGCACCTACAACCTGCCCGAGGCCCAGCGCGACCGGTTCATGGCCCGCATCTCGCTGGGCTACCCCGACGCCCGCAGCGAGTTGCGCATGCTGCAGCAGCGTGAGCGGGTCAGCCCCCTCGACACCCTGCGCCCGCTCGTCTCGCTCGACGAGCTCACGCGCATGATCGCCGCCGTCCGCACGGTCTACACCGCGCAGGCGGTCGAAGAATACGCCGTGCGGATCGTCCAGGCGACGCGCGTCCACCCCGACGTGCGTCTCGGGGCCAGCCCCCGCGCGACCCTGCAGCTCATGCGGGCGGCCAAGTCCTGGGCCGCCCTCAACGGCCGTGGCTACGTGGTCCCCGACGACGTCGACGCCCTCACCGGTCCCGTCCTCGGCCACCGGGTCATCCTCGCCGGTCGAGCCGGCGCGGGGGCGGTCTCCGCGGCCTACGACCTCGTCGCCGAGGTCGTCGAACAGACCCCCGTCCCGCTCGGCGACGCGACCGACGCGCGCTGACCGTGAGACGGGGTGGGGTCCCCAGGCCGACCGGCCGTGGCGTCGGCGTGCTCGCCGCCGGGCTGCTCGTCGTGCTCGTGGGCTGGCTGCTGCAGGCCCCGGCCCTCGTCTTCGCCGGCTCGACGCTCGTCGTGCTGATCGTGGCCGTCACGGTGTCGCTGCTCTTCCGCACGGCCGACGTGCGGGTCGCCCGTCGATTCACCCCCGACCGCGGCGTCGCGGGGTGGTCCGCCGTCGAGACGGTCACGGTCCTTCCCCGAGGGGGGCGGACCTCCGGCACGGTGCGGGTCCGCGAGCAGCTGCCGTTCGGGCGACTGTCCGACTCCGAGGCCGCGGCCGTCCTGCTCGTGCCGGGCCGCGCCTCCTCGGCGGTCTTCCGTCACCACGACCTGCCGCGCGGTCGGCACCGCATCGGCCCCCTGCACGTCGACCTCGTCGAGTCGTACGGCGTCGCCCGGCGACGGGTCGTGGCGGCCGGCGTGGCCGAGTTCGTCGTCGTGCCCGACGTCGTCGAGGTGGGGCTCGGGCGCGAGTCCCGTGCCCTGGGTGACGGGTCGAGACGGCAGCGCGAGCACAGCCTGGCCGGTGGCGAGGACGATCCGGTCACGCGCGAGTACCGCCGGGGTGACCCGATGCGTCGGGTGCACTGGAAGGCGACGGCCCGGCACGGTGAGCTCATGGTCCGACAAGAAGAGCAGCACGGCCTGCCCAGCGCGCGGGTCGTCATCGCCGTCGCGGCCGAGGGATGGTCCGACGCACGTCCGACGGTGCCGCCGACGAGCGGCGTCCGGGTGAGGCCGGCGGCCGCCTCGATCCCGCTCGTCAGCGACGCGTTCGAGTGGGCGGTCTCGTTCGCCGCGACCATCGCGGTCGAGATCGGCCACGCGGGGTCCGCGACCGTGCTGACGACGCCCGGCGGCACGCTCGTCGCCCGGCACGACCCGGAGTCGACCACGGGGTTCCTCGACGACCTCGCCGACCTGCGGCTCGACGACGCGCTCGGGGCACCGGCTCCCGCCCCGTCGCCCCGGGAGCCCGTCGTGGCGGTCGTCTCGGGCCTGGGCCGGCTCGACCTCGAGCTGCTCGTGGCCTCGAGGGCTCCCGGGTCGTCGGCGATCGCCGTCGTCGTCACGGCCGCCCTGCCCCTCGGCGCCGGCCTGACCTCACGACCCGCACGCCTCGCCGACGGTCCGGGCCGGGGCGACGACCGCGTGCTCGCCCCCGACGAGGTCGCCGGCGCCCTGCGTGACTCCGGCTGGCGGGTCGTCGAGACCGACTCGAGCGTCGACGTCGGCCGCCTGATCACGACCTCGGGGGTCCTCGATGACTGACTCGTCGACGCGCGTGGGGTTCTTCGGGGCCGAGCCCACGGGCGCGGCCCGCTGGCAGACCACGGCTCTGCTCTGGCTCGTGCTCGTCCTCTCGCTCGCGAGCCTGCACCCCGTCTTCGTCGGGGTGGGGTGGTGGATCGCCGGTGCCGTCGTGGCCGCCGTGGTGCTGGGGGGTTCCCTCGCCGTCCGGGCGCTCGGAGGAGCCTCCTGGCTGGGCGTGGTCGGCGGGGCGGTCCTCGGCGCGCTCGTCACGACGGCCTTCGCCTCGGGGGGGACGGCCCTGCTCGGCGTCGTGCCGACGGGTGCCACCTTCGCGCGCGTCCCGGAGCTCTCGGCTCAGGCCAACGCGGCCATCGTCGAGGGATCGGCCCCCGTCGAGGTCAACGACGGCCTGCTGGTCACGGTGGCACTCTCGGTCCTCGTCGTCGCCGTCGTCACCGACCTGCTGTCGTCGGTGGGGCAGCTGCCGGTCGTGACCGGGGTCTTCCCGGCCCTCGTCCTGGCCGTGCCGACCTTCGTCCCGGGCGTCGTGACGAGCTGGCCCTGGGTGGTGGCGACCGTGCTGGCCTACCTCGTGCTGCTGATGGTCTCCACGGGGCGACGACCCTCGCGCGCCGGTCTCGTCGGTGCCGCCGCGTCGGTCGCCGTGGCCGGGCTCCTGACCGCCGTCGTTCCCCTCACGGGCGTGGCGCCGTTGACCGGTTCGGGCACCGGTGCCGGCCTCGCGACCGGCGTGAACCCCATCATCGACCTCGGCGACGACCTGCGGCGGGGTGCCCCGGTCACCGTCCTGTCGTACCGGACCGACGATCCGCAGGGCACCTACCTCAAGCTCGTCGACCTCGTCGACTTCTCGGGCCGCACCTGGAGTCCGGCCGACGTGCCGCTCGACCCGCTCAACACGCTCGACACCCTGCCCGACGCTCCCGGCATCGACCCGGGCACCGCACGACGCGACGTCACGACGGACGTCACGATCGGGGCGCTCCGCAGTCCGTACCTGCCCGTCCCGGTGCCGCCGACCACCATCGAGGGGCTCGACGACGGGTGGCGGTTCGTCGACGAGAGCGGCGTCACCGTCCGCAGCGACTCCGAGGGCACGCAGGGCCTCGAGTACGAGGTGACGAGTCGGCCCGTCGACCCGAGCCCCGAGCAGGTCGTCGCATCGCTCGACGACACGGGGCCCGACATGGCGCCCTACCTCTCGGTCGACGAGGTGCCGCAGGCCGTCACCGACCTCGCCGCCGAGGTGACCGCCGGCTCGGCCAACCCGTTCGACGCGGCCGTCGAGCTGCAGGACTTCTTCCGCGACGGCGACTTCACGTACTCGGAGGACACCCCTGTCCAGCGCGGCTACGACGGCAGCGGCCTCGACGCGATCGAGACGTTCCTGCAGGTCCGCAGCGGGTACTGCGTCCACTTCGCCTCGGCGATGGCGGTCATGGCCCGGACGCTGGGCATCCCCTCGCGGGTGGCCGTGGGCTTCCTGCCGGGCGACCTGCAGGGCGTCGGTGACGACGCCGCGTTCCGGGTGAGCAGCGACGACCTGCACACCTGGCCCGAGCTGTACTTCGCCGGGCTCGGCTGGGTCCCCTTCGAGCCGACCGTCGGCCTCGGCGCGCCTCAGCAGTACCTGCAGCAGACCGGCGTCGAGCCGAGCGACGTCCCCAGCGACGACGCGAGCACCGCGCCCGACGCGAGCACGGCCCCGTCGGCCTCGACCGCGCCGACCGGTGCGGCTCCGAGCGCGAGCGCCACGCCGACGTCCGCCGCCTCGGGGCCGGGCTCCGGCGTCGGGCCGGTCCCGTCGATCGCCCTGTCGGTGCTCGCGGCGCTCGTGCTCGCCGCCCTCGTCGTCCCCTCGGGTCTGCGCGCGGGCCGCCGACGTCGCCGATTGTCGGCGTCCCCGCCCGACCTGGCGCTGCACGCCTGGCACGAGGTGGTCGACACCGCTCGAGACCTGGGTGTCCCGGTGACGGCCACGATGACCCCGTCGGCCGTCGCCGGCCTGCTGGCGCAGCGACTCGGGGTGGCGGGCGTCGGCCACGGTGCCGTGACCGGCACGGCGACGGCGCCGTCCTCCGGCCGGACGAGCAGGGCCGAGGAGGCGCGGGTCGCCTCGGTCGCGCTGCTGGACGCCCTGCAGGCCGAGCGCTTCGGGGCCGAGCCGGCCGCTCGGCAGGTGCAGGCGGACGCGCGCCGCGTGATCGACGGGCTCCGCGCCTCCTCGTCCGTGGGGCAGCGCGTCGTGGCGACCATCGCGCCGCGATCGCTCGTCGGGGGCACGGAGGCGGCGTCCGGCTCGACGGCGTAAACTCTCTCTTCGTGCCTCATTTCAGCCAGACCCCCTACACCGTCCCGGTGTTCGACCTCGTGCACCGTCCGGGCGAGATGCGCGAGCACGAACTCGACGTCGTCGTGCCCGAGAAGCTCGGCGAGGGACAGATCTCGGTGCCGAAGGGTGCCGAGATCGCGATCGACGTCAAGCTCGAGGGGCTGCACGACGGCATCCTGGTGTCCGCGCACGTCTCGGGCACGGCGGTCGGTGAGTGCAGCCGATGCCTCCGTGACATCTCCGAGCCCGTCGAAGTCGATTTCGCCGAGCTTTTCGCGTACGATGTCGACGAAGCTTTTGACTATCAGGTTCAAGACGATCACGTGGATCTTGAACCCGTGGTCAGAGACGCAGTGGTTCTGTCACTGCCCTTCCAGCCGGTCTGTCGGCCGGATTGTCCGGGCCTCGACCCCGAAACGGGCGAGCGCGTGGACGACATCCCCGACTACCAGCCCCGCGAGATCGCCGACCCCCGCTGGTCGGCCCTGGCAGGGTTCCAGGCTGAATCGGCACCCGCCGACGGCACGTCACAGGGAACCGGTCACGACGACCAGCGCCCGGCCGACGAGCAGCACTGAACACCACCGCGTCACCCACCATCGTCAGACCCAGGCACCCGTGAGGGTGCCGACAGAGAGAAGAGAAACCCATGGCCGTCCCGAAGCGCAAGCAGTCACGCTCCAACACGCACGCTCGTCGTTCGCAGTGGAAGGCCACGCCGGTCCAGCTCGTCAAGACGATCGAGAACGGCAAGGTCACCTACAGCCTCCCGCACCGTGCCAAGGTCGTCGAGGACAGCGCCGGCACCGCCCTGTACATGGAGTACAAGGGCCGCAAGGTCGCCGACGTCTGATCACCGACGTGAACCCGTCCACCCTCGCGGTGAGCGCATGAGTCAGCCCGAGTCGAGCCCTGGTGCCGACCGGGCTGTTCTCTTGTCCCGACTGCAGATCGAGCTCAGCGACGACCTGATCGACCAGGCGCTCACGCACCGGTCGTACTCGTACGAGCACGGCGGCGTCGGCAACAACGAGCGCCTCGAGTTCCTCGGCGACTCCATCCTGGGCCAGGCCGTCACGGTCATGCTCTTCACCGAGAACCCCGACCTCGACGAGGGCGACCTCGCGAAGCGTCGGGCCAGTCTCGTCAGCACCGTCGCCCTGGCCGAGGTCGCACGGATCATCGGTCTCGGCCCGTACCTGCGCCTCGGTCGCGGCGAAGAGTTGACCGGCGGTCGGGACAAGCACTCGATCCTGGCCGACACCGTCGAGGCCATCATCGGCGCGACGTACCTCGAGGCCGGGGGCGAGGCTGCCACGGCACTCGTGCTGCGTCTCGTGGCGCCGCTGCTCGTCGACCCCGATCGTTTCGGTGCCGCGATGGACCCCAAGACCAGCCTGCAAGAACTGGCTGCGACCCTGGGTCGGGGCATGCCTTCGTACTCGGTCACCGACAGCGGTCCCGATCACGACAAGCGTTTCCACGCGGTCGTCGCCCTGGGTGACGAGCAGGGCGTCGCCGAGGGGTCGGGCAGCAGCAAGAAGCAGGCCGAGATGGCCGCCGCCCTCGGGGCCTGGACGTCGCTCAACGCGTCGGCCGCCGGGGTGGCCGCCGCCCGTCGGGCCGCCGCCTCCACCGCCTGACCGTGCCCGAACTGCCCGAGGTCGAGGTCGTCCGGGCCGGTCTGCACCCCGTGGTGGCCGGAGCCGTGGTGACGGCGGTCGACGTCCTCGACCAGCGGTCGCTCAAGCGGCACCGCGGTCCGAGCGACGACTTCGTCGACCGGTTGGTCGGTGGCACGATCGACTCGGCCGTCCGCCGGGGCAAGTTCCTCTGGTTCCCCTTCGAGCCGGCCGAGCCGCACGAGCAGCCCCTGGCCCTCGTGGCTCACCTCGGCATGAGCGGTCAGGTCCTGCTCCGCAGCCGGGACGCCGAGCCCGACCGTCTGATGCGCATCCGGCTCGAGGTCGAGAGCCCGTCGCTCGGCCCCGTGCGACTCGCCTTCGTCGACCAGCGCATCTTCGGCTCGATGGCCCTCGACGAGACCGTGCCCACGCTGGACGGGCGGGCGGCGGGGTTCGCCGGCCCGCGCCTCCTGGGGTCCGACGCCGAGGTCGCGGTCGAGGCCGGGACGGACGCCCGGCCGACCACCACCGCCGGCACCGACGCCGATCCGGCCGCCTGGGTGCGCCGGGTCCCGCAGCAGGTCTCGCACATCGCGCGCGACCCGCTCGACCCGGCCTTCGACGAGCCGCGGGTGATCACCCGCCTGCTGGCCCGACGCACCGGTGTCAAGCGCGCGCTGCTCGACCAGGGTCTGCTGAGCGGGGTGGGCAACATCTACGCCGACGAGAGCCTCTGGGCAGCGCGGGTGCACCCGGAGCAGCCGACCGAGTCGTTGTCGAGGGCGCGGGCCCGCGTGCTGCTGGCCGAGGTGCGTGTCGTGCTGCTCAAGGCCCTCGGCGAGGGCGGGACGAGCTTCGACGCCCAGTACGTCAACGTCAACGGCCAGTCGGGTTACTTCAGCCACAGCCTCGCCGCGTACGGGCAGCAAGGTCGCCCCTGCCCGCGGTGCGGCACCCCCATCGTGCGCGAGGCGTTCATGAACCGCTCGAGCCACTTCTGCCCTCGCTGCCAGCGGGTGCGCACGCGCTGATCCCCGCCTCGTCCGGCGCCGCCCGCCTCCCCGGACGGCGGGGCCTCCACCCGTATCCTTGAGAACGGGTCACGACCTGCCGTCGACGCCCCGGTCCGCCCGGTCCACCACCCGTCACGAGCCCCGAGGAGGCGCGGCGCATGTACCTGAAGAGCCTCACGCTCAAGGGCTTCAAGTCGTTCGCCTCGGCGACCACGTTCGCCTTCGAGCCGGGGGTCACCTGCGTCGTCGGCCCGAACGGTTCGGGCAAGAGCAACGTCGTCGACGCCCTCGCCTGGGTGATGGGCGAGCAGGGGGCGAAGAACCTCCGCGGCGGCAAGATGGAGGACGTCATCTTCGCCGGCACCTCGACCCGCGGTCCGCTCGGTCGGGCGCAGGTGGTGTTGACGATCGACAACTCCGACGGGGCCCTGCCGATCGACTACACCGAGGTGACGATCAGCCGTACCCTCTTCCGCAACGGTGGCAGCGAGTACGCCATCAACGGCGAGGGGTGCCGGCTGCTCGACGTCCAAGAGCTGCTCAGCGACTCCGGCCTCGGCCGCGAGATGCACGTCATCGTGGGGCAGGGGCAGCTCGACGCCGTGCTGCGCGCCACCCCGGAGGACCGCCGGGGCTTCGTCGAGGAGGCCGCCGGCATCCTCAAACACCGTCGTCGCAAGGAGAAGACCCTCCGCAAGCTCGAGGCCATGCAGACGAACCTCACGCGGCTCAGCGACCTCGCGGGCGAGCTCCGCCGTCAACTCAAACCGCTCGGGCGCCAGGCCGAGATCGCCCGCGAGGCGCAGACCATCGCCGCGGTCGTCCGGGACGCCCGCGCCCGTCTCCTGGCGGACGAGGTCGTCGCCCTGCGGGAGTCGCTCACGGCCCGGTCGAGCACCGAGGCCGAGCGCAAGAGCGAGCGCCTCGTGCTGCAGGACCGCCTCGACGAGAACAAGCAGCGTGAGCACCGCCTCGAGCAGGCCATGGTCGGCGACGCCGTCGACGACGCCCGCCGGGTGGTCTTCGGACTCGAGTCGGTCCACGAGCGCCTGCGCAGCCTGTCGAGCCTCGCGCAGCAGCGGCTCCAGCTGCTCGCCCAGCAGGCGGACCAGCCCGCCGTGGCGACCACCGTCAGCGCGGGCATGGTCGCCGACGCCCGCGACGAGGCCGAGCGCCTGCGCGGCGACGTCTCGCAGGCCGAGGCGGCGGTGGGGGCGGCCGGGGCCGAGCTGGCCACGGTCCGTGCGTCCCTCGACGCCCTCGACGTCGAGATCCAGGCGCAGAGCGTCCTCGTCTCGCAACACGACCTCGAGGCCACCCGCCTGCGTGGCGCCCTCGAGACGGCGCGGTCGGGGCTCGCCGCCGTCCGGGGCGAGCAGCTGCGTCAACGCGCCGCGCTCGAGGCTGCCGAGGCGCGTCGGGACGCCGGACGGGCCGAGTACGCCGAGCTCGAGCAGCTGTCGCCGCGTGCCGACGCCGACGGGGTCGATCACGCCGCCGTCCAGGCCGAGGCCGAAGAGCAGCTGACGGCTCTCACGGCGAGCGTCGACGAGTTGCGCGACCGCCTGCACACGGCCGAACGCGAGCGCGACGCCCTCGCGGCCCGGCGGAGCGCCCTGTCGCTCGCCCTCGACCAGAACGACGCCACGGCTGCTCTGGTGGCCGCGGGCCGACCGGGCATCCGCGGCCTGGTGGCCGAGCACGTGCAGGTGCGTCCCGGTTACGAGGCCGCCGTCGCCGCGGCGCTCGGCAGCGTGGTCGACTCGGTGCTGGCCGACGACGTCGAGGCCGCGGTCGACGCCGTCGCGCACGCCACCGAGGCCGAGCTGGGCCGGGTCGAGGTCGTCGTGGCCGAGCCCGTGCGGCCCCTGTCGACGCTCGACGTCGACCTCCCGACCGGAGCCGTCGCCGCCACGGCCGTCGTCACCGCGCCTCCCGGGGTGCTCGGGCTGTTGGCCGCCACCGTCGTGGCCGACGACCTCGTGGTCGCGCGCTCGGCCTGGCAGGCACTCGCCGGCCACCCGGTCCCCGTGACCGTCATCACACGGGCGGGCGAGGTGCTGACCGACTACGTGCTGCGCGGCGGGTCGGGTGCCGAGCGGTCGCGCCTCGAGCTCGTCGCCGAGCGCGACGCGGCCGCCGACCGGCTCACCGGCGTGGCCACCGAGATCGAGCGTCTCGCCCCCGAACTCGCCGCTCTTCGGGACCGCCTCGCCGCGACGCGGACCCGTGCGAAAGAGGCAGCGGCAGTCGCCCGGGACGAGGAGGCGCGGGTCACCTCCCACGGGCAACAGCTCGGTCGTCTGCGTGCCCGGGTCGAGGCCGCCGAGGCCGAGGTCGACCGTCTCTCCGACGCCCTCGACGCGTCGGTCGAGGCCGTCGACGCCGCGAGCCGTGCCGTCGACGCGGCGTCGGCCGCCCACGACGAGCACGCTGCCCGCCCGCGGCCGCTGCTCGACGCGTCGGCGCGAGACGGCCTGCTGGCCGAGGTCGAGAGCGCGCGGGCCGTCGAGACCGAGCGTCGCATCGCCCTCGAGACCGTGCGCGAACGGGTCCGCGCCGAGATGGCCCGGGCCGAGGCACTGCAACGCCAGCTCGACGAGCAACGGGCGGCCGCCGAGCTCCAGGCGCGTCGGACGGTGGTGCGGCAGCGGCAGATGGCCGCCACGTCGTCGGTGCTCGAGGCCCTGCCGCCGACCCTGGACGCGGTCGCCCGGTCGGTGGCCGAGGCGCGCGCGGTGCTGGCCGAGGCCGAGGCGGCCCGGGCAGAGCAGAACACCGAGCTGCTGGCGCTGCGCCGGGCCGAGCGCGAGCTGCGCGACCGGCTCGCCACCGTGACCGAGAGCGTGCACGGACTCGAGATGGAGATCTACGAGAAGAAGCTGCACCTGTCCGGGCTGCTCGAACGAGCCGGCTCCGAGCTCGGCCTCGTCGAGGACGTGCTCGTGGCCGAGTACGGACCACACGTGCCCGTGCCGGGTGACGACGAGGTCGTGGTCCGACCGTCCGTCGACGACGAGGTCGACCTGGTCGACGTCGAGGCCGCGGGCGAGGACGACGCCGCGGGGGAGCGTGCCGCCCGTGCCGCCGATCGCGCACCCGACGGTGCCACCGACCTCGACGACGCGATGCTCCCCGGGGGCGACGCCGCGCCTCCTCGGGGCGTGCCCTTCGATCGGGCGGCCCAGCAGCGCCGGCTCGCCGTGGCCGAGAAGAAGCTCGCGCGGCT
>Ga0265797_10004779_pt1 | contig 20356 bp, 18 predicted proteins | sample P2T30metagenome_FD_192433 | JGI IMG/M metagenome (GOLD analysis project Ga0265797, IMG submission 192433) | Plant litter microbial communities from East Loma Ridge, Irvine, California - P2 T30 | ecosystem: Environmental > Terrestrial > Plant litter > Unclassified | place: USA: California...
GCTTCATTGCTTCTCTCCTCGTTGCTGGTTTGAAGTTCCCCGTGGCTGCCAGCGTTCTTGGTGCCGGCTGGATTGTGTCAAGAATTCTCTACGCCGTCGGCTACACTCGCGCAGACAAGGAGGCTGGTAAGGGCAGGTTGATCGGTCTCCCATTCTGGCTCTTCCAACTTGGTCTCTATGGCCTCGTCGGCTACACCGGCGTCAAGATGCTTTAGACCAAAATAATGATCGCGATTGGTTAGGTGGGGTGGTGGAAAAGTAATAAGCATATTGTAAGATTGAATTGACCCCTCATTAATGGTTGTCCGTCACGATACGCTTTCTGTTTATTTGCGCCTCCGCAAAAGCTTTGTTGTGTTGAGCGTCACCAAAGTTGTTCCGCTTCACTTGGAGCTTGCTTGCTGCAGACTCACTACACCGACTGGCGCAGTCACTGCCACTTACTGCCATCGTGCCGTGAAGTCTATACCAACTGCCTGCCAGCGTTTCTTCGCGTCAACCATCATGCAGACTCGCTAACTGGTCGCCAGTCATACTCCAGTCTTCGTGCCGCGACAGGCGTACCTCACTGCATCGACCTGCGCAGTCACTGCCACCTGCTTTCCTCGCGCCCAGACCAATTGTGCTCACTACTCCTTTGTCACTAGTTATGCAGAATCTCTGACTGGTCGCCAGGTATCACTCCACCGCCGTTTGTGTGGCCACAGGCACGCCTCAGCATCTGAGACCCACATACATATTTCTTTCATCAACCTCAGCACTCACTCTCGCGCGACAATGGGCTCATTCATGCGCAAGCGCATCAGCAAACGCAGCACTGAGTCGACTGAAGTGAAGAATGAAGTGAGCAGCATCGCTGACAACTCATCGAAATTCCTCGCTGCTGAAGATCACATGCGCAAGCCGAACACAGTCAACAAGAAAAATATGGAACTCACTTCTCCTTCGCCACCACCCTCAGTTCTACCGCGCAAGCCAGAAAAGTCCCTTTGCTCGCCGTCAAAGTCTCTGCTTCACCGCTTCCAGAATCGTAATTCTACGGAAAACTCAACTACCGGCTCTCATTCATCCAAGAAGCTGGCAATGACCTCACCCGCTCACCCTAACGTGACAACGAGGTCACGCAACAAGGTTCCTTCATTCACGGAGAACTTCGAACACAGCAAACCCGCGACGGAGATCACTCTCCCACCCAAAGTCGCCTCTACAACATCCATCAATTCCGCCACTCATACCGTTGGTGGCGTGGAATTCGAAATGATCAACTCACTTCAGCCGCCGCCGGGCCAGCCGATTCGTAGCAAGAGTGCAGAGCCCGCCCGAGGGCGCTCTGACAGTGCGAATGCCGAGAACGGTGACAGCCTTCAGTTCCGCCGCAAGCGTGAGTCACGCTCGGAGACTAGAGAGTTCCGCGCCGACTCCACCATTGGCGACTATACCGACGATAACATCAACGTAAAAGAAGCCACTGCCCAGGTAGTGAGCCTGAAAACCGAGAAGCCGCGCCTCAAGTCGATCCTGAAAAAGAAAGAGAACAGCAACCCGGTCATCGCAGCCAAGCCCAAGATCCCTCGCGTGACCCGCTCCGCCGCCGCAGCAGACTCGGCAAAGAACACCAACACCACTACTACGAAGAAGTCAGTCAAGCTCGTCGAAAGCAGCAGTGACAGCAGCGACAGCAGCGACTGCGAATTCATCCTCGACAACGAAAACAGGCCTGCGCCTAACTCGCCCCAGAAGCTTGAACACCAAATCAAGCCTACCAGGGTCATTCCGCCTGCTTACGTCAAAGACAGGCTTCCCGGCCTTGTTTGGTGTTCGAAGCTGAGCAGCACTTCGCGCCCGGACTATCCGTGGCTGTGGAACAAGCGCTGGACTTGCTGCAGGTGCTCGGCGGCTACGATCGTGGAGCAGCAGGTGTGCGCGAGGTTGACGTGCGGACACCACCGCTGCGGCAATCAGTGCAAGCTTGCGAAGGACAGGACTAGTTGGACGACTTGAGGAGATTTGATTATGGGCTGTGAGTTTTGCTATCAGCAACTCCGGTCGGCGATCATGTTGTCTCACTAGCATGGATTGAAGAGCAGGTGTGTGCGAGGTTGACTTGTGGGCACCGCCAGTGTAGAGAGGAGAGTTTGTTTGCTTTGAAAGAATTGGCAATGGGCTGTGAAAATTACGACCAGCAGCGTGAGTCTGCGGTCGTATTGTCTCACGGGCCTGGACTGCCAACATTGTTTGAACGGGGAGTCAGGATACTCAGAAGAACAGCAAGGGCCTATGGGGATTCAATGAGAGCACAACAGTCGGAGGACAACAGAACTCGAGACGGCCTCATTGGAAAATGCACATTGGAGGGCATTGGATCCAAGTGCCACAACGAGAGATGAAGTATAACTACGAGAAATGAATTCATGGGTGCTTGTTTTGTGTGTATGCATTGAAGGAGCAGAAAGTTTCAATACAATGATGCTTGTTAAAATTGTGACTAATATCGAGATACTACCCAAAGGTGTCCGTCAAATGTTCCTCAGATTAGCTCTCTTTGAGTTCTCAGTGACAACCAGACCGCATATCCCTCCGAAGAAGGACGCTTGCCGGCTGCCTGCAACTTTGACTTATGGTTTTGATCATCAGCGGAGAATTGACGGACACCTCTTCCTTCCCATCGAACCACCTCCATCACTCCCCTCGCCTCACATGCAGTCCTCGCAACCCAAGCGAGCAGCCAGCAGGAACGGAGCAAGTGCGCCGCTACGATTGAAAACTATCATTGTTACGCCTCATGGCGAGGTGCGTGAGCAGCTCGCTGGGCCCGAAGAATTTCGTCCTGAGCGCACCATAGTGCTAACACATTCCGCACGGCATGCTACGCTCGAGCTGCTGTGCAAGTGAGCGGCGGCGGGTCGCAGACAGGGAACAAGCAAGAAAAAGGTCGGGAGTGAGTGTGCGTAGCCGAAGAGAAGCGAGAGGAGCAAGCGATGAAGTCGCCTGGGATTTCTGTTCTGTTGTCAGCCATGGCCTGTGCTGATGCACGTGAGCGCGTTTGCTGAAAGACAGCTCGCGCGCTCGGCAACCTGAAGCAGGCTGCGGCTACGTGCAGGCAAGGTTGGTCCGGTAGCTAGTGAGGGTTTCCTTCATTGGCTCTGGTTGACGGTTTGATTAGCTGTGTTTCGAATGTGTGAATGATGCGGGTATGTGAATTTACCATGCTGCTCTTGCTCGCCTTCTTCGGTGTCGAGGGAGTTGGAGTGAGCTGAATCGGGTGTTGATGCCAACGGCAGGGCAAGAGCGCTAGCGGAAGCTAGCGGGATCTCGCATTATCTCGAGCCGCTTAGCCGAAATTGGATGTCCAACCACATTCAAGAGTGAACTTCCACCTCACGGCGGAAGCGGTAAAATGCTGCGATACTGAAGGGATGTGTACTGGAAGATGCTTCTGCTGCGAAGGTAATAGTACGTCCGGTCTTTCGCTTGCATGTCAAATTTGTCACTCAAGTTTCCACACGTCAGCTCCGCCAAGAGCATTCGCCAAAGCAGAAGACTTCATGGAGGCCGGATCAAACGATTCGCCCCAGTGGCAACAACTAACCAGAAACGCTACCTGTTGACACCATGAAAGCATACGTCCCACTGGTGCAGATTCTCGATCTGTCATGTATGCTGTCAACTGAGACACATCTGTCGCGCCTGAAGATGTTTTCTGTCGCACAAGATACACGCCCCTTGCACATGTTGGCACTAAAAACCTCTGGCAGCCTTGAACACATGCTAGGTCCTGCGTCCGGCTTCACTCAACCGGCTTCAATCAAGGTTGAAGTTTCGTAGCATGGATCCGTCAAGATCAGTATGTGATGATTGATCTTGACGATTGCTGTGAACCGATGACGTCCCTTTCGACCTTTGGACATCATTATAACGTTACGTACATTGTAGGTGCTTGAACGGTAACAAGCTGCCATCTGTCGCCCAAGAATCCCACCTCAATATCAAAACGCTGCTGAGAATCACGTGTGCCTCTGCATCAAGTGAATCGCATCTCATTGCTAGGACGTAAAGTGAAGCCTGCAGGTTGTTATGCTCGGCCCCACTAAACTACGGGCATCCGTTTGCAGCACCATTTGCACTTGAACGTACCATCGAGTGAGCAACAAGTGTGCAATTTGAGGCAAGCAATTCCCGCTGTTCTCTACACACTTACATGAGTCCTACCTCATCCAAGTTTTTAAGATTCAGCTCTCTCAACTTGTACGCCACGGTCATTGCTCAGGATATTCGTTTGCCCGCACGACCCTCTCTACCGCCTCGATACCAGCTCAGTAAGTTGTTGATACTTGCCACGCCGACGCTGCTGCGCCTAACAGAGTGCCAGGGATGGCTGCACCTGGTTTCGACATGTCCCACTTGCTTGCATTGCTGCAGGAGCAGCAGGACCAGAGCTCCTCTCAACAAGCATTTCAACAAGCCTACCCCGAAGCGTCACGAGCTAAAACCTTCAAAACTGTCAAGGCTCGTTTCGCGGCCACAAAAGAATGCTTCGGCAACGAACATACCGCACGCTATGCCAACGATGCTCTGGCCGACTCTGACAAGCCTTTACCACTTCCGCCTGCCGATCTCAACAACATAGGGTGGGTCCTGGTGGATCATCCTTTCCCTCCATGCGCTACTGGCCTCGATGATTTGCTGTCTGTGATGCTGAAGGACCTCGTCATGGGGAGCCATCACCGGGGAAAGTTTCTGCTCGTCGAGCTCGTCAAAGTCATCAGGGTTGGAGATCTGGAAACCGTTTTGGGGGTCAGAGATTGCGCTGGTGAGGTGGAACGGCTCAAAATCAACACTGTCTGCATCAAAGTGCACAAGGCTCACCAATGGCCGCAAAGTGGACACTGGTTCATCGTCAAGGAGCCCTTCTTGACCCAGGACGAGAAGAAAGCAGCCAACAGCCCATGCATTCGCCTCGACCACCCCTCGGATCTGGTAGACGTCCACCGGTTACCAGAGAACCTGCTCGAACGGAAGTCTCTGAACCACGTGATTGCCGAAGTGGGAAAGCGCACCGCACAGATCTGCAAAGAGTCAGGCAATTCCGCCTTTGTCCGCGGTGACTTGGTTGCGTCTCACGACAGCTACACGGAAGCTCTGCAGATCATCACCGACGATCCAGAACAGCAGAAACCCGAGAGACAAGATCTTTTTCGCAAGAGAGGTCACATCAGACTGAAGATGGGTCGATACGAAGGGGCGATAGCTGACTCGCTGGCATCGCTGTCTGACAACCCAGACACCATGAACAATCAGCTTAACGCGCAGGCTTACTTTTTTGCCGCCAGCGCTCACTACAACCTGAAACGTTTCGATAGCGCTCATAAGCTTCTATAAAAGCAATTAGAGCTCACGCCGGACGCCAAGAACGGCCAGGAGCTGCTCAAGAAGACCAATATGCGCCTTCCCGAGCAAAGACACGGTATTTACGATGTCGCTGCCATCCAATCGGCCTTTGCTACGCAGCCACGAATCGATGCCGCAGACTACGATGTCAACACGGTCACCAAAGCCAGTGGGCAAAGTCGTGGACGAGGCCTGTATGCAACTAAGGATCTGGCCCCTGGAGATCTAATTCTCGCCGAAACTGCATTCGATTGCGTCTGGGCTGGCGAGGAAGCTTGCATTATTGCCAATAAGTGGAGTGTACGCTATCCCGATGAGCTTCCTAGCCTGCTCGTAGGCCTCTGGAATTCTCTCGTCCACAAAATCGTCAACAACCCGGTCGATGGTCAGCGGTTCCTTGACCTACATGGCTCGTACATCAGCAGTAGCAGTATCTCCAACATCGTCAACGAAGTCGACGGCACTCCTGTGGTAGACACATATCAGGTCCATGATATCATGATCCGCAATGCGTTTGCACTTACCCGTGCTGGGCTGTTAGACCCTGAGACGAGAGGTAGCTCGGGTGTCTTTGTACGCACATCTTACATCAACCATGCGTGTCTGCCTAACTCAGATCGTGTCATCATTGGTGACTTCGTCATGATCCACGCTACAAAGCCTATTGCCAAGGGGGAAGAAATCACAATCTGCTACGATGGGGCGAAGGTGGCAGATCTACCTTTCAAGGATCGCATGCGCGATATGCAGATGGACTGGCAATTCCAGTGCACCTGCCAGCTGTGCCTTGCAGAGAGAAGATGCCCTTCTTCAGAGCTTGCGAAACGAGACAAACTTACAAAGGCCGTGCAGTCGATCCTGAGTACGCAATCGTCGACTCCAAACCTGATGCAGAGGATGGAGCAGCTTGCACGTGAGATTGCCGCCACTTATGATGATGAGCTGTACTCCGATCTACCACGCATGGCAACCATTCCAGTCCACGTCTTCCTGGTCATGTACTGCACCGCTACTACGGATGACGCCTCCAAGGCCACGAAGTACGTTATCGACCTTCTCCGCGCGTGCGGATACAAGGTTGATGTACAAGATAACAAGATCTGTCATGTTGCTCCAACCATGAACAGCTTTGCTTGGGCACAACTTGACGTTGTGCGGCAACCTTTGATGGATCGAGCCATCAAGGCCTACTTCTCCCGCGATATGAAACGGCAAAGCATCTGTTCGCTTTCGCCGCATCGCTTGAACGTATCTGTTTGGGTGGTGACGCTGAAACGGCCAAGATGCGCAGCAAGTATTCCATCTGACCGGGTCACGCTACGAGGGAGATGGCGGACACATGTGACGTGTTCAGGAATTGAGTTATGCTTGAGTATCGTATAATCAAGTCCACTGTGCAGACATGTGGTTGACATGTGGATTTGTTGGCATTGCAGTATCAGAGAGATCACGTTCAAGATCATTACATCCCTTCAACTTACTCATCCTCAAATTTAATACATGAGCACCACTTTAACCCTCAACAGACTATCATGGGTTCGAATCCATCAAGTTGAGCAGTTCCACAAAGCTGGATATGAGGTTCCTTTTGCTATCACGGTATCGAGATGGTCCTCGATGACGTACTGTCCGCTTAGCCGCAGCTTGGACCAAGGGACCATTCCATTGACATCGACAACAGCTCCATTTTGAAGTCCTCACAAACGCTTTCAACTCAATCAACAGACTCTGTCATGGCATACGCAGCTACCAAGCTGAGAATTTCCACACCTTCCGTAGCTCACGTGGCAAGCACCCGCAACAGCACTTCCATATGGCCATGTGGCCAATAGTACACGGCCCAACGTAGCGTCAAGCCGCTCAAACGAAAGCTCCCCTGCCCGTGTGGCGGCGATCGTGCAATCACGGCGAAGCAGCTATGACAACGAAACGCCAGCATCCGTCTGCATGGTGCTCAACGTGGCGGCTGGGCTCGCCGGGATCATGGCAGCCAAACTTCCACGATCGTATTTCCGCGTGGCTCTTGCGGAGGATCACATCAAACATACCAACATAACCAGTGAAGAAACCTCGCAAAAAGCCTGGAAATCTCCGGGCTGAGCTGATAAGTATATGGTGTTCACATGTCGAGATGAACTAATGCCACGTCGTACGCGTATTACATGCGGCTGCCTCCTAAGCCAATGTATCTATCCGCTGCAACGTTGTTGAGTGCTACCATGTCTTTTTCAAGCGGGCGGTAACACAAGCGAATATAGCTTGGCCCGCATCGTCGAGCATACAGTCCGTGGACTGTTGCATATTGACTCTGTACCGACCACTACACTTTGGACTACAGCACAACCTCAGATCCACCAGCCCTACTTCGCAACTTTATCCAGTCCAGTCATCCTCGGCAGAATGTCAACCCCGTCATCCCCTCTCGATCCTGATACTTATGATGGGATGCTCAGGACACTCCAACATCGCACTCAAGATATTGCGGAGAAAGCTGGTCAAAGCCATGTTCAACGTCCACAGGATTTTGCGGCTGATCCGTTTCATGGCTATCCTCCGCCCTTCCCGGATGCGAAGGACGACCCCGAGAGAGTCTACTTCACCATGATCGACAATCCACATCCACCTTGCACCGCGTCCATTGACGAGCTCGAGCCTATCACTCTCTCCGAGCTTGTGATGGACAGCCATCACCGCGGAAAATTCTTGCTGGTCAGATTCGAAAGAGACACGGGATGCAAAAGGCTCTCTGCGTCCGCTTGTGTCAGGGATAGTCAGTCGGATGTCGAGTGTCTGAGTATCAGCTTCGTCTGCATGAACTCAGACGTGGGTCACCGCTGCCCTCCGCAGGGACATTGGTTCGCGATCAAGGAGCCACACCTGACCATTCCAGAGATGAGTCGTGATCCGTACATACGAATCGATCACCCTTCTGATCTTGTGGAGGCGGCTTGCCTTCCACAGGCTCAACTGACAAGGGCTGTGTTCTCCGAGATCCGGGCTGTTCTGCACGAGGAATCTCCTTTGCAATACAAAGAGGCAGGTAAAACTCAGCACTCGCGGATGGAGACGCCCAAGGCTCTCTGGATTTCTTCACAAAAGGCCTGCAGTGTTTCCTGGATAAGTCGGATACCGAACCTTCCGATCTCAAAAGGGATCTGCTCCGAAACAGATCGTTCGTACAGCTCAAGCTTGGCCAGTTCGAGGGAGCAGTGACAGATGCCATTGCGTCGCTTTCCGACCAGACACCCGACGAGCATAAAGATGCGAAATCTTACATTCGTGCGGGCCAAGCTTCTTATGCGCTTGGGAAGTACGATGCAGCTGTTATGTATTCCAAAAAGCTGCTCGATCTCCCAGGTGACCATCCAGACGCCGCAAAACTTCTGTCTAGGGCTGAAGCGCGTCTGTATGAACAAAATTCGGGTATCTACGACATCGCTGCCATCAAGAATAGCATTTCGGGAAAGAAGCCACGAGTTGATGCTGCGGACTTCCTCAAAAATACTACTGTGCAATCCAGCGTGCACTCCCACAGTCGCGGCCTCTTTGCAGCCAGGAACTTGGAAGCCGGCGATCTAATCCTCGCGGAGACGGCCTTTGCTTCTGTCTGGGATCGTGAGAAGACCCATGTCATGGCCATGAAATGGGATGCTCGCTACCCCAAGCTCTTCAGCGAACAAGAGGTTGGGCTCTGGAAAGTCGTGTTGCAGCAAGTCAGAAACAACCCTGTGGCTGGTGGCCGTCTTCTCGAACTACCCGGCGACCACAACGTACTGGGCAGTCACGTGGTGGAAGTCGACGGTATGCAGGTCGTGGACGCCTACCAGGTACATGAAATTGTTGCTTGCAACACACTCCGACTCGGAGGTATACCCGGTAGCAAGCGTCGTGGCTCTGGAATCTTCATTCGCTCCTCGTACACAAATCACTCCGGCGATCCCAACGCAGAGCGGGTCATCATTGGCGATCTTGTCTTGATCCACGCCACCAAAGCAATTGCGGACAGCGAGGAGATCTATCTCGGTGCTGGTGAGGAGGCTATTCCGTCTCTAGAAACTGGCGATCGCTTGTCGACGGATGATGTAGGACCTGTTCCTCCATCTCCGGACGAGGCGTTGGCGACCGGCGGCTCACCTTGAGTTCATTGGGTTTAGAGTGTGCGCCCACTGTCGACTCTGCTTTTGACAGTACCAAATTCTTCATGCATGTTCTGACTCGATCTTGGAATCATAGTACATAATATTTTCTCACAATGCTTTACGCAAGCTTGATCTAGAAGTCCCGGCCGCAGCGGCTGTCACTTTCCCCCTGGAACATCTTTCTCTGAGTTACAGTAAGCTTCCTTGATGATTGAATTGTGAAGGCTTCCTACGTCGTAGACTTTCACCTGAGGCAACCCAAATGTAACGGTCGCTTTCACATGCAAACACGCTCAATGGCGCTAATGCAGACAAGCGGACACACTCATATATAAGCCCTTCCGCATTCTCGATCCTATTTTCCACGCTCTCGACATTCCTTCGACTTCCACTACCAGCAACCGAGGGCCCAAAGCCACCATCAGCTTGGAATCTCACACAGTAAGTCGCAATTAAGGTTCTACCACGTAGATACTGACACAACACAAGATCACCATGGCTTCCTCCACCGCAGCATCGATGCTTGCACAGTCATTCAATGGGGAAGATCCCAACGAACAGCTCATCAAAATCCAAATGACGGACGGGCTCAAACACTTCCGCAAGTGTCGAGACCAGCGTAGCCCCGAGCCGCGCACCAAGAGCGACTACAAAGGCGCATTGGAACGCCTCAAGCGCTGCGCCCCGAGGAATTTAGACCCGCGTGGACCAGACCCGCGTGGACCGACAAGGTTGGAGATTGTGCACGTGGAAGCTCCTTATCCTCCGTGTACTTCTCACCTCGCAGACCTGGAGCCTGCGCTTCTCTCGGAGCTTCGCCTGAACTCGCATCACCGTGGGAAAGTCCTGCTCGTCAAATTCATCGGCATCCTCGACACGACGTGGAAGAACAATATTGCCGCAATCGAAGATGTCAGTGGCGACGTCGAGCTCCTGGACCTTCACTTCGTGTGCATGAGCAAGACGCCCAGCCTCACCTGGCCAAGACTCGGGTCTTGGATGGCGATCAAAGACCGTTCTTTACTGTCGAAGAGATCTTCGTCACTGAGTGCATTCGAGTATATCATCCGTCGGACTTGGTGCACGCTGAAACTTGGCCGCTAAGCTTCCTCAGACATGTAGATCTGGGCAAGGCTTTGTCTGACAGGAGTGAGCGTACCCCACTGGAGTGGAAGCAAGCAGGCAATTCTGCCCTGGCTGCAAAGGACTTCTACGCAGCCCACACCTGCTACACCCAAGGCATACGTGCGGTGGTCGCAAAGCCTGGGACATCCGATTCGGATATCGAGAAGGACCTCTACCGTAACCGATCGTGCGTGAGGCTCACGTTGGCCCAGTTCGAAGGTGCTGTCGCAGATGCAACTACTGCACTCACACATCTGTCGGACAGCCATCACAAGAAGCTTGATGCCAAAGCTTACTTCCGCGCGGCAAGTGCTTCATACAGTCTAAAGCAGTACGAGAAGGCTGTTGCCTTTCTTCGTGATCAGTTTGAGCTTTGTCCCGATGACAAAGATGCCGTGTCGCTGCTCAAGCGTACCCACGATCGGCTCCGCGAACGACAAGAGGGCTCTTATGATATCGCGAACATTCAGAGGAGCCTCTCCCGGGAGCCGCGAGTCGATGCAGCGGACTACATCACCAACATCACAATCAAGTTAAGTGGACCTAAGCGCGGGAGAGGCCTGTTTGCAACCCGCAACATTCAGCCAGGAGAGCTCATTATGGCAGAAACTGCGTTCTGCTGCGTGTGGCGCCGTGAGGATCCCAACCTACTCGCTCTGGAGTGCAACGCGAGCACCCCAGACGAGGCTCATGCGAACCTCGTCGGTCTCTGTAAATCTGCTGTCAATGAGGCAGGCAAGAATCCATTGAAGGGTGGTGACCTCCTACGGCTCCATGGCAACTACCAGGGTACTGGCACTCGAGTCGACGAAGTCGATGGTGTTGCAGTGGTGGATACATTCCAAGTGCACGACATTGTCGCGTGCAACTCGTTCTCCACGTCTCCTATCAACCAGAACGACCTGTTGCACTATGAGCGTTTGGTGGAAGGGAGCTCCGCCATGTGGATCCGATTGTCCTACGCCAACCACTCTTGCATCCCCAACTCTCAGAAGACCTCTTACGGCGATCTCGTCCTGTTACACGCCACTCGACCTATTCTCGAAGGTGAAGAAATCACTCTGAACTATTCTGGTGACTGCAAGAATTTCGAAGCGCGCAAGAACAAGATGAGAGTCAGCTGGGGCTTCCAGTGTGAATGCCTGCTTTGCAAAGCCGACGCTCAATGTCCCTCGACTGATCTCCTCGCACGCGCCCGTCTTCACAGGGAGACTACTGTTCAATTTGCAGCAAAGCCACCTTTTAGGGCGAACTTGAGCATGGTGCCACAGTTCGAGCGTTACGTGCAAGACATCAACCGCATGTACAGCGACAGCCTTTATGGCCGCCTTCCCAAGGTTCAACTACTCCACGCGCAGACCTGGCTCCTCGAAGCCTACACTGCCGCTCACGATCGCGCCAAAAGCCACCAGGCAACCGTCAACATCCTTCAAACCCTTGGCTTCGAAGTTGACACAGACGGCGGCTCCATCCAGGAGATCATCTTCACAGCGGAGAGCATGCTTCCAAGTGATGCCATGTTCTTGCTGAGACCGCTCGTTGGTCAAGCAGTCGAAGCTCGTCAATCTGGGAACACCATAATCGCAGATCACCTGCTCAAGTTCGCTGCAATGTTGGAACGTGTCCATTACGGTACCAGGACCCAGACGCTGAAGGCTTGCCAACATCATGTGAGCCGGGCTCTTGGTGTATCAGAGACCGTCATTGCCATGAAAATGGCCGAGCTGGGCTTTTAGCTCGTTGTGTGGAAAACGAGTTCCAGTCCTGCCTAGCAACACGCCAGTTTGCATATCACGGAGGGTTGTAGATGTGTCGGTGGCTCTTCAGCGTGCGAAACAAAGAAGGGTGGGCCACGAAAGTTGTCATCCGTTGTGAAGTACTAAATGATCCCATCTTGGGGCAAGGTCTTCAAGTTCTGCTTGGCAGTATTGATAGTGCTTGAACAACTGTCTCCGGTCTAAGAGCCGGTCTAAAGTAATGATACCCACAGCGCTTCCTGCGTTGAAGGCCTTCGAAAGCGTATGAAGGGTGTTGCAGGTGTCGCTCCCAACCTTAATCAGTAAGACTTTGCTGTGTCACTCTCCTGCTGATGCTTGCTCGAGTGGTGTAGTGGCGAAGACACTGTACCAAAGCGTCCGATCTCACGATCAGCTGAGCTCCAACTTGTGACCGGCCGCCCGGCTCAGGGTGGATGCGTAGGAATACAGAGGCGCTGGTTTGACTCCAGCCTTGAGCATCGTTTTTAGCGTGGTGTGATGAAGTTCTCCTCTCGGCAAGTGCTCGAGGATAGGCTTCTGTTCCCACTTTGGCCGTGGGTAATGCAATCTCTAATGGGCGAACTAAAGGAAGATCTGGTCGCGATGTCGGGAGTGCTGATGGATGTCAGTCTGGTAGATTGCTCTCTCGACCTTCCGTCTCGGTCTCAACGGCAGTGTCAAACATGCCCGCAAATGGACCGCGGCTGAGCTCACCGTTGTTGCCTTCGTTCTCCACTCCTCCATATCAATGTCCTGCGCACGCCCCCGAGCCGGCTACCATCGTAATGCTCGTTTCGAACTCGCTACTCACCCGAACACAGCCCAGGTAGTCTAGTGGCAAGGACACTGCTGAGATATACTGATTCTCCTTCGGGGATGACGACCCTAGCCCACCATGGCCGGCCGGCGTGGACTGGGTGGTACGGTAAGCAGAGACGTAGGTTCGAGTCCTACCCTGGGCATCTCTTTTTGGGCCCTTGTGTCTGTTAGTCTTTGTTAGCGGCGTTCGGTATTAGAGGTTAGATTGGGTAAGCGTCGAGATACTATAGCTTGTAAAGAAGCTCCCAGATCGGCTTTCATTGATGTCAGGTGGTGCACTGTATGCAAAAGCCCTTTGAACCTCACTCAAACGAGAAGTGGGCTCCTCACTCACGAATCCGCTACCTAGCCTTTATGATTTGACATCCGTCGCCGCCCTCCGTCAACATATTAGCCCGAATAGTCCAGCGGTAAGGACACTGCTGATATATTGCGCTCAGCGGCTGCCAAAGCTGCCAACCTCAGTCAGTTAGACAAGCAACAAGTAATAATTCTAATGGCTATTAGAATGGAAGGAATGGAAATCGCCAGTTGGCGTCGTTGGTGTCGTCACCGGGGCTCAGCCTTGATAAATTAGTTTCGGCCGCCACTCACAATCAACATCATCGCCCAGGTGGTCTAGTGGTTGCACGCTGCTTGCAATTCCATGCGGCTCACCCCGTTGGAAGAATGATGTCTGTGGCCGGCCGGCACGGACAACGTATGCCTAAAGCGTGACTAAGGTTGAGGCCTAAGGTTTCCATAAGCAGAGCTGTAGGTTCAACTCCTACCCTGGGCATCTTTTTGGCGCTATGACTTCCAGTCCTTGTGGTGGTACTAACGGAGTTGTCAGCAGGTATTGTACGCGATGGAATCAGACTTACAAGGACATCACATAAGAGCATGATGTAATTTGTTAAAAAAGGTTCAATACAAGAAAGAAAGGATAACAAGAACCGCTCAAGTTTTAGAATCGGGCTAAAAGCGTCCAAGAAACACCCAACCAATTTTCAATGAATGCACGCTGCTCATGAAACCCCATCTAGAACCTATCCCTCCGCCTGCTGCGGTAGATCGTGAAACCAACGTAAGCACCAGTGATCGTAAGACCGAAGATGATGAACTTCATGAAGAACCAGAACCAGCCGCCGCCGGTGCTCTCCTGGGGAGTAGGTGTACCCCTGTATTTGTTGCGGTTGTAGTCCTTCTTGGCGGTGGAGCCGGTGCCGGTCTGGCCGGAGGGCGAGTAGAGGTTCTTGGTCTCGATGCTGATGATGTCGTGGCTGTCGCTGAGCTCGCCGGTCTCAGCGCTGAATCCGAGGTAGCTGACGGAGGGGAGCTTGATGTCCGGGACCGAGAAGCAGCGGGTCCACTCGTCCTCGTTCTTGTACATCAGGTCCAGGGTGAGCTCTTTGTCCTGGAAGTAGGTGACCTTGGCGCGGGTAGGGAAGTCCGGGTTACGCATGCCACGGGCAGAGCAGCCGGCGAGCTCGTTTGCCTTACCGTCGTTGCCCTGGTCGTACTTGGTCTTGCCGTCGCCGACCATGGCCATGACGTAGGGGAAGACGACGCCGGGACGGTTGTTCTTGTAGGTGTCGAAGAAGATGCCCAAGCCCTCGAACTCGTCCCTCATGCCGAATACAGGTCCTTCCTCCACGCGGGACTTTGTAACCCAGAAAGCCATGCCATCACCAAAGAGAGTGCCGGAGCCATGGATCTTGAATTCGAACTCGACTTCCCAGTTGGTTGCCGTAAGAGGAACGCGGGAGAATAGCCAGCCAGCTTCGGAGGGGTAGTTGCCGGTCAGGCGAATATATTGGTCGGCGCGGATAACGGTGCTGCCGCCAAAGTCGAACCAGCGGGATTGAAGGTCGGAGTCGAGGTAGGGCTGTTGGATTGGGTTAGTGGGTGCGGTATAGTGTGGTCTTAGAGGGTAGTAAACCTACCTGCGACAAACTATGAGTGCGCAAAGGAATGGACTTGACGTCTGAGACGGCATCTTCTGCGAATACACAGGCGACCCAAGCTGCCAGCAGCAAGGAGAGACCCCGCTGCAAGGAAAGGAGGGCCATTGTGCAGTTGGCGGTGGTAAGGGAAGGGCTGAAGGGAATTGAGTGTATGGGCCCTCAGATCATAGACTGATGTCTGCGCCCGGTCCCGGAGTGGTAGATTAGGCGGACGGGTGGTGGGTGGCAGGGTGCCGGTGGATGTTAGTGGATTGATCTTTGGAAAGCGAGGTGGCTTCATCACAGAGTGCAGCTGTGCAGCACAGCTCCGAGACGTAGTGTGGCGTCGGCGTCGGCAAACTGTGGCTGGTGAGGGTGGCGTTGGAGAAGTTCGAGTCCTGCGCACATTCACTTACGCCACGCGACAACAGTCTTTAGAGGCGGTATATACTATCCGTCATGTCATCGTGGCTCCCGGAGTCACATAGGCTGCAACTCGCAGTCACGGCGCTGGCGTCTGGCTGTCTTGCTGCCAGTGCGGTTATCGGCCTGCAGAACGCGAAAAGATGGTACAGCATACACGACCTGAAGGGATCCATTCCGGAATTGTCCTCGAAGCACGATGTTGAGAAGGTAGCGTGTCTTTTGATTTAATGATGCAAACTGTTATCTGATACCATCCCAGATCAACGACTTTGGTGGCGCTGCTGTGGACGAATCCAACCTGGACGAAGAAGACAAACGAGGCATTGCCCTCGCCCGCCGCGCCCGCCTGGGCGACTACGACGAAGCACTCATTCTGGAACAATTGGCACGAAACCGCGTCTTCCTCACTGATGAAGGACTTGCCAAACTCCGCAATGCCTTCGTGATCATTGTCGGCTGTGGTGGCGTTGGTTCCCACGCAGCAGCAGCCCTTGCTCGCTCAGGCTGTGGCAAGATCCGTCTGATCGACTTCGACCAAGTCACCCTCAGCTCCCTGAACAGGCACGCAGTCGCCACGCTCGCAGATGTCGGAACACCCAAGGTCGCCTGCCTGCAGCGCCGCCTGGAACAGATCGTGCCCTGGACGCAATTCGACTCCCGCAACCAGCTCTACGACGAAAGCACCTCGGTCTCTCAACTCGAACCATGGAAAGAAAATGGCCAACAACCCTCCTTCGTCATCGACGCAATCGACAACATCGAGTCTAAAGTTGCCCTCCTCGCCTACTGCCACGCCAACAACCTCCCGGTAATCTCCTCGATGGGCGCCGGCTGCAAATCAGACCCCACCCGAGTCTTCATCGGTGACATCTCAGCATCCACTGATGATCCTCTCTCGCGCTCCACCCGCCGCCGCCTGCGCCTCAAGGGCGTCAAATCCGGCATCCCCGTCGTCTACTCCTCCGAAAAGACCGCCCCCGGCAAAGCCCAGCTTCTCCCTCTCCCCGAAGAACAGTTCGCCAAAGGCGCCGTCAACGAACTCGGCGTGCTCCCCGATTTCCGCGTCCGCATCCTGCCCGTCTTGGGCACCATGCCCGCCGTCTTCGGCCTGTGCGTCGCCAACCACGTCATGCTCTCCCTGACCTCCTACCCGGGCCACGGCGAGTACATCGCCTCGAAAGGCCGCGAAAAGATGTACGAAGGTATCCTCGCGCAGCTGCAAGGCCTGGAAGAGCGCATCGCACGCGCAATTTACACGCCCGACGACAACTCCACTTTCGACACCCAAGGCCTGCGCATCCCCGTCAACAGCGACGATGTCGGCTACCTCGTCGACGAAGTCTACCGCGGCCGCAGCGTGATTTCCGGGCTCGCGGCGAGGCTGGCCCTTACGCGCTGGCGGAAACCGGTGGGCGAGTGGGTGGATACGAAGACTCCTGGGCAGAAGTCTACGCGCTTGGACATGAGCGAGCTGGTTTGCATGACCAAGGACGAGATGCTGCAGCACGAGAAGTTGGTCTTGAAGGGCAATTTGAGCCCTGAGGAGGCGTATGGGCCTCAAGTGGTGGCGTTGGTGGAGCAGAGGAGGGAGGAAGAGAAGGGATATAGAGAGCAGAGAGGCTAGAAAGTATGGATCGTCAGAAGACTGCGGTGAGGAAGGATGTAGCGGATTCTCGCGCCATGTACGGTGATTTTTGTATGATACGAGACGTCGATGAGACATAAGTCCGCAAAGGATTCTGGGCGCTCTCAAGTGTTGTCTTGCTTTAGTACTGTGGGATGATGCACTACAACCTTTCGCTCGAAGACCTGGGCTGGCAAGGCCATGCATGTGCTTTCGAGTCTAGGGCAGTCATTCGCCCATTCACCAAATCATTTTTCTGAACTCGTGACAATACCCCCAGTCGAGACAATACAATGTCTGAAAAGATTCATTTACTCATTGCCGTGACATGCGTCTGATCCTAAATTGCTTCCAAGGATTCTCAAGGTCTCCAATCTGGGAGGACCTCGCCGTTCATTACCATCCAGCGAAAGTCAACAAAGCCAAAGCCTGCATCTGAGCAGTTGTCCTTGCAATCCTACAGGTAGCTCTCGACATGATCTAAACTCAATACTCGAGAAATCACGCGCTCCAAACTGCGAGCAAGAGGCTCGCTTCACGATCTTTCTCTGCCCAACAAACAATAAACACCTAAAACCGGTCTTGCGATTGTTCAGCGAATCGTCCTCCTCGTTGCTAGCAGACCTCGATCTCACATACTGTCTTCCTCACTAGCGGTCTCGCTACCGGAAGCACTTTCACTCTCGCTCTCACTCTCCGAATCTGAAACTCATCATTATCAAAAAAATCCTCTTCGAGTTGTTTCGTTGCCTCCATCTCCTCTTCCGTCATAGGGTATTGAAGAAGCAGTTGATTCACCCGACTGTCAAAATCTTCGATGTTCCAAAAGTCGAGGTGACACGACACCCGACTGTCAAAACCTTCGATGTTCCAAAAGTCGAGGTGACACAACACCCGATAGTGCTTTGGTGTATAAGTAAGGGTATATCGTGCGATTCGAGCACAGGGTGCTATGTCGTAACGGGCATCAAGACCACTACGCTTCAGAGCACAGTACCAAAGGTCTTGTCTGTAGCTCCCGTGATCCGGACGCATGTGGTTGGGCCACTCTTCCTGCTCGTTGACGTAAGAAAATATGTCGATGCCCAAAAGATCCGTTGCACGGATGTCGTCAAATACAGCCAGCAGACTTCGAAGTGCTTTAAATTCTTTTGCACTCCCTGGGAAACATGCAAAAGCGACACACTGGAACAGGCAGTTCCATCCAAAGTCATCGACTTCGGCGATATCGGCTCCCGTATCTATCAACCTCTGCAAGACATCTGGGTTGAGAAAGCGAGATTCTCTGCACGCCAGGAGCCAATATGTACAGCCATCCTCTTGTTTGGCAAGTAGATCAATGAAGGCCTTGCTTTCCCGAAATATCAGGTCTTTAAATCGCTACACACCGTGAGAATGTATGCATTTTTATCTTGCGAGGACACTTACAGCCATGAATACATCACTCCCGCTTCGAACGCTCTGGCCAAATGACAAGATCAGCGGCGAAAATTCAGCGTGAGTGGGAATTGTTGTTGGGTCGGCGCCAGATCGAAGTAAAATGTTCGTACATAGCAAGTATTCCTGGATCACCGAAGCCGGTCCGCTGGTTAACGACCCGCCCTTGCTTAAGACGCAGTGAAGGGGTGAAGAATAAGTCCTTCGAATGATAATTCGTCAGCGCCAGGACTATACACTTAGGTACCACAAGACGCTCCCAGTGCTCTCGTATCTTGGGTCGGAACAGCTTGACTTACCCGTCGTCGAGCATGTCGTATTCAAACCTATCAACATCGGCACCATTGTCAACAAGAAAAGCGCAACATCTGACACTGGCACCGTGGCAGGCATACTAGCGTCATTAGCACGTCCTAAGTATCCTATGAAGGGACTTACGAGGAGCAAAGACCGACCCATCTCGTCACAGTCCCATAGCGACGCACTCCCACAAGCTAAAAGCCTCTGTAAGCCTTCGAGATCATCCGTGTAAACACGCCCGAAGACTTTCGCGCTGCTGGGCACTCTGTTGTAAGCTGTCACATTTGGGTGCATAACATTAGTGAAGCATTTGCTCATCTGTTGGCTGAAGAAGATTGCCACTGGAAGCCCCGAGGATGCATGAAGAGGTTCGATGCGTAAAGTGGAGAAAGTCTCGACATCGTAGAGTTCAAGTGTGCGCTGTGAGCGGATGACTGTAGTGGACAGCGATAGTTCGTGGTTGAGGACTCGGAAAACAAGGCGGCTAGTTCTGGCTTTTGCGTCTGAGGCAGGGCTTTTTCGTTGTGGCACTTATTTGATCGCAATTCGTTCCGCCCATCTTACAGTATCTCTGAGCTTCTCCAACTGGATTTGTTGGGTCTCGTCACAGTGCTTCCCATCTCTGTAGGTCGTCAGAGCACTGAGTATAGCTGATATATGACCAGCGACTTTTTGAGCGTCCCTGCCTTCTTTTTGATGTCGGATGCTCAGTGATAGCTTTCCTAGCTTTTTCAAATCGCGTTCCAGTGTTTGGTGGGGGTTGTGAGTGCGCGGTGTCTCTTCAGTGTCGCGCAGGAATCGTTTGCGCTTCGATCCTGCGTGCCCCGGCTCGTCCAAGTCGCGAACTCGGGGTTTGTCGCCTACTTGATAATGAATGCCGCAGAGCTGGTGTAGATGGTAGACGTTTCAATAGTGCACTCTGCTGTTTCCGCTCGCGACGTTCCCGGTGTAGGTTTGGCTTACGGCCGGCAGCGCTTGCGTCCAGGTGGGATGAGTATCATCTTGTGGCCCAGGCCAGGCGATCTCGTGCTCATCCATAGCATGATCTCATAGTCAGCGCATGAGGTATGCAGAATCGGTTTTCACGGAGAGGTGCGGTCGGCGAGCACTTTGCTGAGCTTCATGATCATGGCGTTGGGCACACGAGAAGAGCAGACTGTGTACATGTATATGGTACTGCTGCAGGCCGTACACAGCCTCGACAGCTTGATCAGGCAGCGCCACAGCGCTTACGGCACCAGCCAAGAACAATTTTCGTTGGGCTGAGTCGCTCTGATAAGCGTCCAGTGTGCTCAAATCGCAAAATTGCAAGGAGAGCATAGGAATTTGAGATGTTCGATGTTGCGAACACCAAGCATTTATCATTGATGGTTTACATGAAAATGAATTTGAGCTTTTATATAAATGAATGATGGG
>Ga0265797_10004780_pt1 | contig 20355 bp, 18 predicted proteins | sample P2T30metagenome_FD_192433 | JGI IMG/M metagenome (GOLD analysis project Ga0265797, IMG submission 192433) | Plant litter microbial communities from East Loma Ridge, Irvine, California - P2 T30 | ecosystem: Environmental > Terrestrial > Plant litter > Unclassified | place: USA: California...
GGGCGTGTACCGCGCGCGCGAGCAATCAACGGCAACTTCCGCCGCCGGCCGAGCCGGCATCACCGCTGCTGGCCGCCGTTGCTGCCCTTATCGATCGCAGTATTCCAGCATTAACATGCCTCGGGCCGCGCGCGACGCGTACTAACTCTAGACGACTGCGACATTCCAATGCGACGTCGAAGCCGCTCTGCATCTCGGTGCACATTGCCGAAATTGCATCCCATGTAGGCGCTTCGTGAGATTGACATGGCCTTTTTCTGGCGGAGGCTCGAATTCATTAGGTTTGAGTAAAATGGCATGTTGTTGATGCACCATATTACAGAAGTCCCAACAACAGAAATGCCTAGCAATTCCGATATCGTGAGACGGAGCACGGCACAGGTCTATCAGCTACACATTACAATACGCCGCAAGCCTCTAATACTAGGGCCCCTCAACATCATGAACGGTTCCTCTGGTTCGACTCAGTCTTCACGAGATCCTGTCACATGGAAAAAATGCTGGAACAGACCCATCACCACGTCTCACGATAAGCAACTTCCCCTCAAAGCCAAGCGCGATCGACTTTGGAAGGAGCAGACAACCTTGCGAACAAATGAATACTAAACATCAAACCCGGGTATAATTGTTGTTATGCTCCGTCGTGAGGCTACAACATTCGTCTACCAACGTCGCCTCGCTGTGCAAGATTTGTTGCAGGGTCTCTGAAACGCCAACAAGTACCGTGGTGGAGATGGCCCTACGGCAAAGCTTGACTCAGTCGTCTGGGCCAGAACATCACCGTAAGAGTAAGTTAGGGGGTAGGTCCCCGTGCGCCGCGCAGCGCTCAGTCCTCTTCCGCCTCCGCACCATTCCGTCCCACCCTTTCCCGGTATTTTGGGTTGCAACGGTTGGGTGTTGAGCTCGCTTTCGGAAGCTGCTATAGGAAGATCATCCACGTATCGCTCGAACGGGCAGGGTCTGTCACCGAGGCTTCCGGAAGGGTGACGCGTGCTCGGAACCGCCCATCTCCGCTGTGCAAGGCGTGGAGGATTGAATGGCTCGCAAAGTACTCGGAGATGTGACATTGTGGAAGCATCACCGGTTGGACGCTACGACTTCGGTCAATATTCGATATGCTTACATCTCGTCGCCTTCCGAAGCAATGATATCGGTTTCCATGATTACGAGTCTCACATTAGGTTCCAGGGAGTCATCGCGCTATTTCATTCGTATTCTGACAACATGAGCAACCAATAGAGCAATCAAGAGAAGACAACAATGAGATTATCAGGAATACAAAATGACTAACATCATCGACGATAGTGACACATACGGGGTACAGGTACGTATTGTCATGAAAGATCTTTCGCACATAAGATTCGTTAGACCACTTTTCAGCATTCGATCTTTGTGGTCACAGTACGAAGGGTCCCATAGCATAGCAATCTAACACTCAAAGGCTTCACAGCTTACACCGAGGCGGTTCCGGAACTGTCATAGACATCGTTCGAGTCTTTTCGGCGCCGATGAAAATGAAGGCTGAATGCCACATGGCAGAAGGTGTGTGATGGGTAAGTCTTGAGCGAAGTCGGGAATCTTGCCGCGATCGACTTGAGCATGCCCCTCATCACGAGCTATGTATCGTCTAGCTACAGATCATGACGCTGACATCGTGGGAGCCATAGCTTCTCCGTCTTCGCTTTTAAGATTCCACATGTTTTGGTACTCTGTTCCGCCTTGAAACCACTTCGCTTCTATGGAAGGCATTGGTATGGGTCCTATAATTAGTGGATAATGGTAAACATAAAAAGATCCAAAGGTCTTTGATCCGCGCAACGCAAACCAGTGCTGTGAGTATACTGTAACTTTTGCGTTCATTCATCGCGCTGAGCGCACGAGAAGATGCTACTGAAGTCTGGAAGTGTGTTATGAGAACTAGAAAGCACCACGGTCAGCATGTGAGGTTCTTTGGGTGAAGGAAGTCGTCCGTTGCCTTCATAATACTGTTCCCGGCAGAGTTCCAGATCGCTAGCGGAAGATTCTGGTATTTAGTCATCATGTTGAATGGTTCTTACCCTAGACACGCGCCCATGCCAGGGTGGCGGACATATTTCGGAACAAAACGATGTGGTATCGAAAAGATGACTGTATGCCCGGGCAGCAGGAAGCTTTCTTCCTTTCAGCTGATCACATAGCGTTATGTTTTGAATTGAGAAGGTCGCAATCGTCACAGATCGTGCGTGAACTAGTATCCTCGACGAGTTTTCAATCTGATGAGCAGGACAGCAAGGCTAGGGAGAAGTATCTCAAACAAACGGAGGTCGGGTGAGATTAATTTGACACACAACGGCCAAGGAACAGCAGTAATGAGTAATGTGAGAGATGTGAGTATAGGCAGCTAATACAGTATACACAGACCGATAGTAACGAATGCAACGCTAAATGCAAGACCCCAATCCAACTCCTTTCCGACCCCACCAAGACCCATCACTCAGACAATCTACAGTCTACAATCTGCTCTCCCAGCCCCGCCTTCCGTCTTCGCCCTCCCATCTCTCGGGCCAAACCTTACCCAAAGCCTCCCAGATGTGGCCTACAAACTCAATCTTGAGACCCTGGGTAACTTCCAACGGTAGATCCCTAGCATCCTTCCTGTTACCCTCGGGTAGGAGTACTCTTTCGACGCCTGCTCTCAGCGCTCCAATCAGCTTCTCTTTGATACCACCGACAGGCAGTACCCTTCCACGGAGAGAGATTTCACCAGTCATGGCCAGCGTGGGCGGAACGGGCTGGTTAGAGAAGAGGGAGATGAGGCCGATGGTGTGCGCAAGACCGGCACTGGGACCGTCTTTGGGAATAGCACCAGAGGGGCAGTGAACGTGGATGCTACGACTCTTCATGATGTCTTCGTCGTGGCTTGCACTCAGACCGAGATCAAATGCATGCGCCTTGACCCAAGTCAAAGCTACCTCTACACTCTCCTTGAGTACGTCGCCCAGCTTGCCGGTGAGCTGGACGCGGCCTGAGCCGGGCATATCTGCAATCTCGATGAACAGGATAGAGCCTTGGCCGCCGGTGCTATATGCGACTAGCCCTGTAATGACACCTGGACGTGAAGATTGCTCAGTGAGCTCTTCGGCGAACTTCTCGATGCCGAGCGTGGTATCGAGGTCTTCCAATGTGACAACAGGGGAGTACGCGGCGAGAGTATTTGTGTCTTTCGCCGTGGCGTATTCGACGGCTTTGGAACGACAGACGGAGCCGATCTCGCGTTCGAGATTTCGCACACCGGACTCGCGTGTGTAGGATGTGATGATCTTGTCGAGCACGTCGGTCGGGATGTTGAGGTTCTCGTGGTGGAGACCATTGCTGGTGATCTGCTTCGGAATCAGATGTCTTGATGCGATATGCCTCTTCTCAAGTGTAGTGTAACCGGAGAGCTGGATGGTCTCCATACGATCGAGGAGCGGTGGGGGAATGGTATCGAGCGAGTTGGCGGTGGCGATGAAGAGCACTTTGGAAAGGTCAATAGGAATGTTAACGTAGTGGTCTGTGAAAGTGTGGTTCTGCTCTGGATCGAGCACCTCGAGCATGGCTGCACCGGGGTCGCCATTGTGGTTCGACATGCCTAGCTTGTCGATTTCGTCGAGCAGGAAGACTGGGTTTGCAACGCCGACCTTCTTCAGTCCGTTGACGATGAGACCAGGCATAGCAGCGACATAGGTCCTACGGTGGCCGCGGATCTCTGCCTCATCGCGCACACCACCAAGTGAGATGCGATGGAACTTGCGACCAAGTGCGGTAGCAACTGACTTGGCCAACGAAGTCTTTCCCGTTCCTGGCGGCCCGACGAGCAGCAGGATTGGCGACTTGTCGACCATGCGCTTCTTCTCCAACAGCCGCAGCTCAGCCTCTGATGGTTCCTTTGCAACCTTGTCTTCGGGGTCTTGTTCCTTGGCCTCCTCATCTCCCTCTGGTGTATCGGCGAGAGCGCGGATCTGATCGTCGATGGTCCTGTTTGCCTGCTCCTTGAGCTTGAGCACTGCCAGATACTCGAGTAGTCTCTTCTTGATCTTCTCAAGACCATAGTGATCGTCGTCGAGCTGCTTCTTTGCCCTTACCAGTGTAGTGGCATCGAGTTGATCGACTGTCGTTTTGGTCCAGGGGATTTCGGCTAGGTTCTCGAGGTAGTTCCTGCAGACCTGGTATTCTGCTTGGGCGGGGTTCATCTTCTGCAGCCTCGACAGCTCGCGCTGAGCCACCTTGTCAGCATCTGTTGACAACTTGGCATCTTGGAGCCTTTTCTTCAGCTCGTCAATCTCGTTGGGCTCTTCTTCACCGGCCTGTTGCTGCCCACCGCCTGGGAAGCCGCCAGGAAATCCGGCTGGGAGACCGCCACCCATCTTGCCTCTCCTTGTCAGGGCTTCCTGCTGCAGTCGTCGCAGTGTCTCCATGTCCAAGCTGCCGCCCTGCGTCTGTGTTGTTGTGACAGTCATGCGTGTGTTGCCTTGGATGCTGCCGATCTGGCGCTGGAGAATCTCGATGACCCTATCCACTCTCTCTTTGACGTCTACGGCTGCCAGAACGCGCAGCGTCTCCTCGTGTGTACTCTCCACCACGTTGGCCATGAAGTCGGCCAGCGCGCCAGCCTCTGACAAGTCTTTCCTTGTGATGTACATCTCGAGTCTCCGAGCGACAATTGGCGAGAGCGTGACTTGTGGAGTGCGCGGTAGAATGGCGGAGAGGCGGACGAGGGCGAGCAGCTCGCGCGACAGCTGCTTGAGGAGGTTGAACTGGTTCAGGAGGTCTGCACTCGCGATGTCGACTGTGCTAGTCAGTATGCGTGCAGGCCCAATTCAGACGGTGTATACGTACTGTACTCGTCGACGGCCATAAGCTCTCCCTCGAAGTACGGCCTCTCCTGGACGACATCGACGACCTGCACCCTCTCGAGGCCCTCAACCACCAGACTCAGATCGCCCTGCCGCCGTCCTTGGACACCGCTGACCTTGGCGATGCAAGCATAGCCATAGATGTCTTTCTTAGTCGCCTGCATGGGATCGCTCTCGAAGGCCGTCTTGTCCCCCTGATGGCCATCGTCGATCAGCAGCTGCCCGTCCGGGCCCAGCGTGTTGGACTTCAGCGGCACGCAGGCGACCGTGATAGCCGCGTCGGGCTTCGCGGTAGGACTAATGCTGTATATCTTGGCGAGGATGGCGGCGACATCGGAGCGGTTGGTGATGGGGATCTTGAGGGTTGTGCCCGGGAGGACGGCGAGCGGCGGCGCGAGCGGGATGAGCGGGAGCACCTTGGTGCTGGTCTTGGAGGAGCCTTTGCCCATCATGAGGTGCTAACGGCGAGTTGCTGGCTGGATGGGGCGAGCGTGTGAGCGAGGAAGGCGCAAGGTCGCGTGGTGACGTGCGGACCCGCTGGGCACTGTCGCTGGTGCGGACTCCCGAAGGAAGAGAGGCTGCCAAATGGACGGTGCAGAACAAAGAGACGGCGCACCAACGTGTTTCACGTAATCAAGTACACCAGGATGTCGCACTCGCAAGCTGGATTGTCCTGTAGATAAAAGCGTCAATGCGACGGCGACATGGTCGGCGCAGGAGGCGTGACAGCTTCCAGAAGATGCTCTCACGGGCCAGACCGAGGTTAAACCAGCCGGCGCGAATCACGCCCATCACGACGCCATCGCCATCACCATCTGATAAGATGGCCTCCGCATCCAGCTCGCAATCTTGCCGTCATCGCACAGCCTTGACACCTTGTCCACAAATGCATTGGGCATTAGTTCTCGAGCCATGCGCTCTCCATGCGTTTGTCGGAACAGCAAGCCCAAACCGGGCAACGAGTACGGTGCTACACACAACCATGTTTGACTAAGCTCTGCATGCAGTCGCAGAGTGGCCCCCATAGGACTCCTTTGGCTATTATCATATAGGAACGACTGTTTACCTAGGTACTCAAAATCAATCGATTCTTTTTATGCTCATGTACACCTCCTACTCTACACTGTACATCGCGTGTATTCACAACTCTAACGCACCCTCCATGTATATGGGTCAACCGCCCCAAGACGCATGTCGCCGTCTGTGTGCGCCACGTTAGTCTTCGCAAGACGTGCATGACACCCTACCCTTGTTCATTACCACGATGAAGAGCCATTTTCTAGAGGCCTCCTCTATCCAGACAATGCCCAGCTTCTGCTAATATCTCAATGAACCAATCGCGGGTGTGCCGTACAAACTTTCCTCAACCCATGGTTGGGGTGTTCCTACCGTGCGTAGCGGACGACATACTGTAAGGGGCCTGCCAAAACGTCGTTAGTGACCCAATCTCCATGCTGTAGCTCGCGAATGGCTCACCAAGACTTTCTTGGCATTAAGGATCCTCCAGGCCAGATTCTTGACCGTGCCATCGGCTTGTACCACCTCAGGAGCGAACTCGATACCGAACCTGGATATCGTTAGTCACATGATCCAGACAACAACGCACCAAGGGAGAGAACTTACATTTGGTGGACTGCGAAGACAACACGTCGCGCAAATTTGCCATCTCGCTCAACCAAACTGCCAAACGTTTCTTCGGCCGTCGATGGCGCGATTTCAGGGTCGCGGTCAAAGCAGTTCTGGATAACTGGAAGCAGCGCTTCCTCCACCGCACGCTGAATCGTGCCGTTGGCGTCCGCTTCAACGTCCGTCTCATCAAACTTGGGGATTCGGATCTCGAAGGCTTGTGAGAGCGCCATGACGTGATGTCGACCACCATGGTGATACCGGAATTCGAAGACACCAGTAGTCCACCAGAGCTTGTCTCCACGGAACTCGACCTCGCCAGTGTAGCAATCAGATGACTCCTCATCCGTATTATCGGCCGCTACGAGCTTGTCCGAGACCAAAATGCCATCGTCAGCTCTCGTAGAGTCAAAGACATCAGGGTTGGTGGCTACCCATCGCCCGTTGGAACTGATGCGCGTAACTTCCCGAGACTGGTTGTCAGCAACCATGTACAGGCCAATCCAGTCTTTCTTGCTGTGGTTGATAGGTGCCTGCCAGCGAACCCTGATGGGTGCACCGTACTCAAGGATGAGTGTCTTGAAACCATTTGCACGAACAGCTGGTGTTCTTGCCAGCTCTCCTTCGCGACCACCGCTCTTTTGCTGCTCCACTATCGGCGGGGAAAGGGTACCCTCAACCTCGAGCCTGTATTGCTTCGCATCCAGACCTACGGGCTCCGACGAACGGCCGCTGACGGGAATGCGCGTTGGGTAAGATTTGAATCGGCTTGTTGTGTCCTTGACCAAGGCGTCGACACGGGCAGCCACTTTGGGCCTTACATTGTCCAGAAATTCCTCGATGAATTCCATAGTAGAGTTGAGATACTCGTCGGCTGCCGACTGCCACTGGCGTACTGGGTCTGGTAGTGCTTGGCGTACGGTTTTACTGACTCCCGACATCTCACGTAGGTTTCGCCCATACAACTAAGCATACACTGTCAGTAAAGTTCTGGTCAAGCACCGTATTGTACGTCGAGAAGAATCACGACTAAAGGAAATGTTGACCCACCTTGATGACATGGGGCTTCTCGACAAACTGGAGGAACGCGAGGTTGAGGACATGGGCGGTCGTAGCAAGATAGAAGATCGCGGGGTTCCAAGTAATGAGAGCTACGCCCCAGACGCCAGCCAATCCGAGAACTCGTTCAGGGTTGTTCAGGAAACGATAGATACCGGAGTAAGTCAGTGACCTTGAAGGCGGGTCGAAGAAGAAGTCGCCGCAAAACTGCAGAGATGAAGATGCAGTGTTAGCGTATATCCTACATGCACTTCAAACTTCCAAGACTTACCCATCCAAACTCGCCCAGAGACTCGTAGATGCTCATGGCAACCCAAAGCTGAAGTACAATCATACCCGAGCCAAGGACATGTCGGAAAAGCGTGAGACCATTGAGACCATCAGCAGGAAGACTGTACATCTTCCATGCTACGGCGAGAAACGAGGCGTGGCTCATGGTCATGCTCATATGGTATAGGGATTTCCATTGGCGCCAGGCCTCCTCCTTCGTGTCGCCGTACTTGATGAAATGTTTGGTCCAGTTCTTCTTCTTCGACTGTCGATCTAGAATGTAGCCTAGTCCCAGCGCGTACCAGAGCCTCCACCCGAAGGCGTTGATGAAGAGAAATGTTCTTACCAACCAAGTGTTGGGTGTCAGCGTCGCCAAGCACATCATGTAGAACGAAAGCAATACTACCGTGAGATCAATGGATCGATGAAAATCCGTGTTCAGGGGCCCTACAATGTGGTGCGTTTGGGCTGGTTGGTGCTTGGTGGGATCGTAGGCGGTATCAGAGAAGGCGACATCAGACTGGCTAGTTTTGGGCCGGTCTTCGAGCTGGAGATCTCCAGAATTATGGCGCGTACGGCGGGGTGGCGGCGGATTGTACAAGCGGTTTATGTGAGGCTCCTCTACTATGGAAAGGAAGGCAAATTGGGCTGCATGGGCGATAATCGAGATTGCTAGGACTTTGTAGCTTGCCATCATGAGGGCGATACCATAGTATCCAGCATAGCCTATTGAATACATGGGACTGGTGGACCGGCGAGTTAGTGTCTTTTTCAGGCTGAAAGTAACATGGAGCCTCTTACTGCGGTGCCATCTCAAAGACGCCATCGAAGGTCAGGCTTTGATCAATGAGGTAGAAGAAATCGCCCCAATACCTGTCTCGCATGTTAGACGTCTATCTTTCAGAGTCAGGGAGGGGTCCCCAACCAAGCGAAGTCCTTGACAACTCTGTGGGCGTCTAGCTTCACCCACAGGTTGAAAAGGAACAGAACAATGCCAGTCGTCCAGCGCAAAATCCACAAGAAGAAGCTTTCTTGGGGGCGGTTGAAGCAGGCGAGGGCGAACAGGCAGTATGAAACAAAGTCACACATGAGTATAAGGTCTACTACACGCCTAAACACGAGCCACGTGTTGTACTCAAGCGGCGCTTCGTCGAAGTTATAATCGTTGGGGATCTTGGTCTCTAGTTCCCGCTTGAGGAGCTTGTACAGGGCGGGGTGTGGGTTCTTGCCAGATTCAGGCTTCTCGAAGACATGGCTCTGTTTCGCCCAGAGGACGAGACGGTTGTGTTTAGACTGGCCATCGAGCAACCAGCCAATACCGGCATTGTAACCGGCGCGCCAGAAGAGGAAGATGATTGCGAATATGGGTATGCGGGCGCTTTTGGGCAGTACGAAGAAGGTCAAGATCAGGGCAGCAAGCACGGCGAGGACTGCTATATCGGACAGGTTCTTGGGTTGCGAGGGCGAGAGCAGCTGCGAGACCATGTCGTGAGTCTGTGGAACGATGAAGACTAGACGTGTAGTGTTAGTATGAGTAGTTCGTGGTACAAGCAGACACGCTATGCATGCATGGTAATTGCTTTTTGCGTCGGTGCAGCACCAGGGGAGACATACCTGTACCGTCTGGAGTTCTTCCATAGGTGCGTTTCTTGCTGTCATCTTTGTGGTTCTTGTCTTCCTGGTCGTTCAGCTCCAAGACCTTTTGCTTAGCATCGTCTGCGTTGTTGAGATGCAGCGGCTTAGCCGACGGCCGCTCGCGTAGCTGGCTATCGTCGGCGCTGGAGCCATTGCTAACATCAGCCATGTTGGATGAGACGAAGCAATGGAAAAGGTGTCGATTCTTGCAGCACCCGCCAGGTGAGGGGTTCGTCGGTTGATATTGCTGCAACGGCTGCGGCGCGAGCTTGCCGCGACGCTATGCAAGCACTGCGCAGTGGTCTGCTGTAGGAACTGCCGGGATGGCGTGGAGGCACTCGTTGGAGCCACACAGCACGGCTCTAGGTTCCGTCTTTCTAAGACACCAAGAAATCGCGCTTCTCTTCTTTGGGCCGACGGACGGGCGTAGAGTGTTGAACTCTAGCTAGCGTGCAGATGTTGAACGTGGATCTGAGGGGAGAGGTGGTTCGGTTGTCTGCAAGTCGCGCAAACACGGGTGCGCTGTGATGACGGCACAGTGTGGGGCAGCCCGCTTCACCAAATACGGCAGCGATGGGCCGAGGCCAGATGACAAGCGCAAGCAACCAATTCTTGTATTTCACATGGTAAACATCAACAACCTGTAGCTACATCCTTTTCTCCCGCCCAAACGCCCTATCTTGCATCTTCCCTGAACAGCTTTTGCTCCGATGAACCCACATTCGCCAACCGTGCCTGCTGCCGAGTAGAAGAAAGGCGCCATCGGAAGCGATCGAACGTGACGGAAATGTGTGGATCCAATTATATATACTGCTGACCGCACCAATGAGTGTGGGACCCTGCCAATAGTATTATGTGCCGTGGGGTGTTATGGAACCTGCCTAACATGCCAGCGTGGTCTCATCATAGGGAGCCTCTTCTGTACTTGAGCTTGCCACCCGTGACAGTTGCGTCCGAGCTGGGCTTGGCCAAACGCAGGCTACCTAAGTGATCTTCTATGTTCCCAAGTGAACCCTGTCGTCGTGCTTGGCCCATGCCCGCATAACTGACAAGGCATTTGTCCAGAAGCTCCAACACCACTATACTTGACGTTGTTACTGCCATTGCCGAAGGAAGGTTGATTCCGGCTAGTCGTGTAGCTACAGTCCCTTTCTGGTTCGTATACGTGGACTGAGGGCGGAATATCGGAGCCTCGGGGCTCAGCAGGAGATGGGTCCGCGTGTTGGACGATTCAAATTGTATAAGGTTGATCTTTCGGGTATGCTGGGCATCGAGTGGTTGTTTGTAGTCATCCGATATCGTTCCGTCGGTACTTCTGGCTTCGAGATGCTCGTCCGGGGCGACATCGAAGGTGAAAAAGGGGCTGATGCTTTCTCTCTGAAATGGCGAGAGGACCGACTCATCCGTCCAACCGTTCCAACTCGTTTCTGTAGGCGCCGATTCCAAGTCTCTTGGGTACGAGCATCCTGTCGAGATCGAGCCAAAGTCTGGTAGCGTTGAGGATATGGCTGTAGATGGCAGAGAGACGGTCTCGGCGATGTAAATGTTTGCTTTGCAAGCCTGGAGGTTGTTGAGAAAAGCCTGTTCATCCTGCTCTCGGTGCTTTATTTCTTTCTCCAATTCACGTTTGACCTGCTGGAACCGCTTCTTCTTCTTTCGTGGTAGTGAGGGATCTGTGACCAGCCGGCGTTCTGTTCGAGCTTGCTTCTTACGTAGGACCTGCAGGTAGGTAACACAGTTGGCGAGTCCATCCTCCAGGATATCCTTCTCGGACTGCAGTGTCGAAAGATCGGCATTCCAAGTTGGAAGCTCGTTCGTAGGGAAGAAGCTGTTGGTAACGGGGGTGACCCACAGCTGAGAGGGGCCCATGTTGCGGGTGGTACAGTAGTCGCTTTTTGCGGGCTTAGTGAGCAATAAATCGGGTCACAACTGATGTCCAGCACATGAAATAGGAGATGTTGTAAATGCAAGGCTTCCGCTTCGTCTGATTAAGAGACTTATTTGATCGCGGGCGAACTCAGCAGACCGCAACGTCTAGGTTCAATAGAGACTAATCACATTTAGCGCGGGCTTGTTCCATACAATATGAACGCTGTCGCGAATAACGGGAACAACAGGTGCGAGCAAGGCTCGGGAACAGCAGTGGCGTAACGCCCGACTCGAGTGTCAGCGCGGTTGGCGGCCAGACGCCCATCTCGTAGCCATCACGGAGCAATAAGATTCGTAACCAGACTGCGACAAAGCCATCTGCCCGGAGACAATTGCAACCTTGGAAGGGCCACCAAGGGGTGTCGGGAGGCTTGCCGCAGCTGGGCTCTGTGCTGGGCTCTTCTATCATGGGCTGCTCAAGCCGCTCAGGCCGCCCAGGCCGCCAGACCCATGAAGCACGACATTCATGCGGGGTGCGAAGGTTTGCACGATTGCTGCTTCGCCGTCTTTGTTGACAACGTCTTCAGTCCAGGTCTGATGACCGTGTCAGACGCATCGAGACTTCGTAAGCATTCGCGTGAACTGGATTCAGTACTTGAGACGTTTCAAAAGGCGTGCGGGGATGGGCGGTGGTGATGGAATCAGGTACGGCTCTAGCGGATGCCGTTCGTTTGTTCGGCCGTGGTATTGTGATGTCCTATGCAAGGGGGAAGCTACGGTGTGCTTCTGTGCTTGGTGCGTAGCGTCATTCGAGGCGACTCAGCATCGGTGAGATGATACGACAGCCCGTATGCGCACATCAAAGGGGAGTCCCAGACGAGCTGTGTTTGCTTGAATCATTTGGCAGCCCTCATTTTGAAAGAGACGTTGGATATTGGCAGACTGGTGAGTAAGGAGCGACGGATGCGCCTCGAGAACAAGCATTGGCCCTTCTGCGCAGAACGACCCAGAGTCAGCCATCAAATGCACTGCGATCGTTTCGTGGTATGAGGGCTGAGCTGATATTGAAAGGGAGCGTGGTTGACCTCAAAGCGGGACAGCGCGTAAGTGAGAGCACCTACATGCGTGTCATGTCACAGCGGGTATGCAGACGATCAAGGTTCTTGCCTGGCGTGCGGATCGTGGCTTTTCAGCACGACCTCTAGCGGACGATTCATGGATGACTGGCATTGATGGTGAATGTGCACAAAGTCAGATGATCGTTTTCTGACGCGCGGACTTTTCCGCGCGCTGCTGTTCCGCGGCGGTGTTGCACCTCGCGTCATCGTAACCTTATTGCCCAGTCGTGCATCGGCTGAAGCCAAGGCCCACAGCCGATCACGTGATGATCCTGCACCAGACGGTCCCGTCGTCACTGTTGCTGCCCACATGTTTCTGCTCGTTAATACGCTTGTACCTGACACTCCCCATGCCGCCTACGCCAATGTCAACCGCGTCCAACAAGCCGCCCGCCTTCCCAATCACGTTGCCATGCCCAGCCATGGTTGAGCGCACGGTAATGTGTCAACAAGTTCGCGACTCCACTGTGACGGCATCGCTTATGCAGCAAGGCATCGACCCCGCAGCAGGCAGTGTGGTCATTCACGAACATGTTACAGTCGGCGAGAGTTTGCGACCGAAGAACAGCCTCAGCCTGCCCTGCAGCGTGTTCCTGAACGCCGTGGTTTGGCGTCGGTTTTCGAGACCTTCTTTGCCTTTGCTCCCGGACTTCCGTCCTTTCCCTAGCCGGCACACATTGACGTCATCATTATGGTCTCATAGCAGTGCTTGACGTTCCAGCTACCATGCCTCCGGATGGCATTGGTACCAGAGTAGATTGCCTCGGTGGGGTTGCTGCCGATGATGTGCTCGACTCGAACAGGCGTTTTTCTCGCACCGCCGTTGACCGTGAGAAGAAACCGCGTCTGATTTGTCGCGCGTTTGCGAGTGATATTACCACCACAGCCGCTAGCCAAACAGTACACGTTCTGACGGAGCATTGCATTCTACACTATTCCGTTTGAACAGTTACCGGCCCTCTAGTTACCGTCAGCTACCGCACGGCATAAGCGTCCGAGTACCCACATTACGTACTTTTACGCGCTGTATAAGTATCGCGCGACCCTCGGCATAAGACGCATCTAGTAGACCGGCTCTTGAGGGGCATACCGATTGACTACAGCATCCAATACCAAACACCCCAGAGAGATGGCGACCAAAATAATCGACATACGCACGGACACTGCCGAGTCGGATATCCTCGCTGATATCAAGAAAGGCCTTCGGCCTGAGAGTGGCGGCGAAAAAAAGCTGCCTACGTTGCTGCTTTACGAGTAAGCATCGAATTAGTCAGCCCATGATGCACGCTAACCTTTTGTCTCTCCTCTTAGCCAAGAAGGCCTTCGTCTATTCGAAGAGATCACGTACCAAGAGGAGTGAGCAGCTTCACGCTTGGTTTATATAAACACCAAGCTGATAAATGTTCGCAATGTTAGGTATTACCTAACGAATGCCGAGATTGAAGTCCTTGAGACGTATGCGGAGAAAATCGCCGAACGAATCCCGACGGGGTCCATTGTCGTGGAACTGGGGAGCGGGTACGGTCCTGGCTCGCACTGCGCAAGAGATTGGAAACGAGCCCTGTGCTTCGTGAATACTAATGTGTTTGCAGCAACCTCAGAAAAGTCAACATACTCTTGCAAGCCGTCGACCGTCTTGGCAAAGACGTCGAGTATTACGCTGTCGATCTTTCCCTGCCGGAGCTGGAGAGAACATTTGGGGAAATACCTACAGGTGAGGGTTCATCCTATCATGCTTAACATTGAGGGGAGTCGTGGGGTTTGTATAGTGCGACACGCTTGCATCAATTTCCTGTGAAAGTGGCTTAGACCTACATGAGCCTGCATACATGCACCTCAACATAGTAGTGGCTCGGACACTTATCTCCTTATCATTGCGCAATACGGGGCAATCCGAACGCCCAAAACTTGCTAATCAAGCACGCAGAAGGATACAAGCACGTCAAATGCTTTGGCCTCTATGGCACCTATGATGATGCTCTTGAGTGGCTGAAGACTCCCGAAATCGAAGCGAAACCGAAAACAATCCTTTGGCTGGGCTCGAGCTTGGGCAACTTCAAGCGCCATGAAGTACCGCCATTCCTTGCTGGATTTGGTGCGGTTCTCCAGACTGGCGATACCATGCTTATCGGTATCGATTCATGCAAGGATCCCGAGGTAAATCTATTGTCCCCACAGGCATGCAAACATCCACTGACCACATTCCCATACTAGCGCGTTTACCATGCATACAACGATCGCGGCGGTGTAACACACAAGTTCATTCTCAACGGGCTGAAGCACGCAAACGCACTCATGGGCGAGGAAGCTTTCGACATCCAGGACTGGGAAGCCATTGGAGAGTACGACGAACAGGCTGGAAGACATCACGCTTTTGTCGCACCACGCAAGGACACTGTCGTCGACGGTGTTCATATCAAGCAGGGCGAGAGAGTTCGTATCGAAGAATCCTACAAGTACAGTCGCGAGGAAGCAAAGGAGCTCTGGGAATTGGCCAAACTTGCAGAGAACGTTGTGTGGGCAAACTCGAAGGGCGACTATGGCCTACATTTTGTCTCGAAGCCTGCAATGTTCTTCCCTACCAAACCCGAGGAATACGCAGCGAACCCGGTGCCATCTTTGACCGAGTGGCGTGAGCTTTGGACGGCCTGGGACGCGGTCACGAAGGACATGATACCCGAAGAAGAGCTACTATCTAAGCCGATCAAGCTTCGCAACGAGTGCATCTTCTACCTTGGCCATATTCCTACATTCTTGGACATCCACATCGCCCGTGCCACCGATGGCAAGCCGTCAGACCCCGCCTACTTCTGGAAGATCTTTGAACGTGGTGTTGACCCTGATGTTGAAGACCCAACTCAATGTCATGCTCACTCCGAGGTTCCCGAATCGTGGCCCCCGCTGGAGACAATCCTGAAGTTTCAAGAGACTGTGCGACAAAAGGTTGAGGCGCTGTACACTTCGGGAGAAGCAGAGTCGAACGGTCGCGTGTCGCGAGCACTGTGGATCGGCTTTGAACATGAAGCCATGCACCTGGAGACATTGCTCTACATGCTGATCCAGAGTGACAAGGTTTTGCCACCTCCAGGAACCAAACTCCCGGACTTTTCGGCGTTTGCGGCGCAATCTGAGACCCTAGCAACCGCTAACGAGTGGTTCACAATCCCCGAAGCGGACATCGACATCGGTCTCGAAGACCCAGAGAATGACTTTGAGACCAAGCGTTACTTTGGCTGGGATAACGAGAGGCCTCACCGCTCAGCACATGTCAAGTCCTTCCGCGCAAAGGCTCGACCAATCACGAATGGGGAGTATGCCATATATCTTTCTAAGACAGGAAAGACAGGTATGTAATCTGTGCAGCGGGAGTTGTCGCGCGTATCGATCAAAATCCTGAGCTTGTCTGCTAACTTGTCGAATCCAGCCATACCTGCGTCGTGGTGCGAACAGCCATACTCAAACGCCAAGGACCTGACCACTGGAAAGAGAGACAGCGTGGTAAACGGCCACCATGAAGGTGTTAATGCCTCACCTCAGAGTATCACGGAAGGGAAATTTGTACGCACTGTGTACGGCACTGTCCCCTTGAAATTTGTCATGGGATGGCCTGTAGTCGCCTCCTACGACGAATTAGCTGGTTGTGCGCATTGGATGGGCGGTCGCATCCCTACCATGGAAGAAGCACGAAGCATCTACAGCTATGTCGACAGCATGAAGCCGGAATTTGAGAGCTCGCTTGGAAACAGAATTCCAGCCGTCAACGGGTATGAGGCCTGTTATCCATCCTCGTAGACTCTTGACTAACAGTCTGCAGCCATTTGATCAACGAAGGCGTTTTTGAGACACCACCATCCCGAGCTTTGTCAAACGGCGACTCTGGCGCAGTATCTAGTCTCAACCCACGCAATCTTTTCGTTGACCTTGAGGGAACGAATGTGGGCTTCAAACACTGGCATCCAGTCTCAGTGGTCGAGAAGGGCGACAAGCTCTGCGGCCAATCTGACCTGGGTGGTGTTTGGGAGTGGACTAGCACTGTGCTGGAGAAGCATGACGGCTTCGAGCCGATGGAGCTGTATCCAGGCTATACAGGTATGATGCCATGCGACGGGCTTCTGCTCCTCAACACACGATGAAATGATATCGCTGACAGCAGGCAGCCGATTTCTTCGACGGTAAGCACAACGTCACGCTGGGTGGATCATGGGCGACGCATCCGCGCATCGCTGGGCGTAAGACCTTGTAAGTGGACGACAGTGGCTGCAGATGAGGCCACATGACTAACGTGTCGAAGCGTCAACTGGTATCAACGCAACTATCCCTATGTCTGGGCAGGTGCGCGCATTGTGTCGGATGTTTAATAGTGGTACTTGATTCGTGGTCTTCGCGTTTGTATGGTGTCAAAATCCTGTCTAATCCTGGCCGTTATGATGCAACAACGCGAAACCTCGCGGATGGTCGGTTCACTGCATTCTTCACCGCAACGACGACGAGTCGTTTCCTTACAACGACCCGGAGGCACTCTTTTTGATCGAACACAATTGATATTTGCGCAAGTCTCGTTGGTTGCTGTCTCTACAGAAATCTTTCATTGTTGTGTTGTCGCAGTCACTCGCTCTTTCCGCACAATTACGTAGCCAGCCTCGGAGCAACCCTGGATGCGCTGTTACACCAGTCAACAGCCATTGCACCTCGCCCCGCTACGTTGCCACGCACAATCCCAAGCCATTGCGCGTCTTCTCTACTGCACTCCGTGTCCAAGCAGAATTATCGTCTCAATCGCGCGTGCAATTCTCGCTCACACTCTCAAAGCATCCAATCCTAGCGGCTCTGCCTTCCCGCCATCAGCCTACCCAGGTCGCGATCGATCTCGAAAGCGCAAACAGGATTAACATGGTCAACAGTCTTCTTTTCAAGTGGGAGGATTCGGAGGCGCTCAAGTGAGTTGCTGAGCCCGGTGTTTGTTTGTTTGGGCCACCGGAACGCAGTCCGGAGGCAACCACCCAAAGCAGACGGTCGCTAACGATAATCCAATAGACACCACTGCGGCTTTTGCGAGCGTCCGTTGAGCCACCCCGGCGCGAGGGCGTCTTGTTTCGGCAAGCACAGCGAGCCATGCGTGCGCTTCCACCAGGTTGGTTGCATGGGATATACCCAAGGCGAACGATGCACTAACCTCTCCAGGCTATGTTCATGCGACTTCGCGGTCATACTTGCAAGTACTGCATGGGCATTGATGAGCAACACTACAAGCGTCATCACGACATTGCCGAGCGCTTACGAGCCGTCTATGAGAGTTGTGGCGAGATCGACTGGAATATCGTGCCGGACGAATCTGAGCTAGACGAACGTGGAAGAGCGAGAGATCTCGGCGATGAGGACACTCCATCCTCAAAGCGTGAGCGGAAGGATGCAAAGCGTCTGGCAAGAGCGGCTAGTAGATCTAGAGTCATTACGCAGGAGGAGATTAGATACATCGACTCCGTTGTACATTCAGCTGAGGGCATAACGAGCAACGACGCGGACGGGCCGCGGAATCCGGAAGAGATCGAGGAGATTGAGCGACAGCTTCGTGTAGGTGCCGAGTCTGTTGTTTTGGTATCTACTCTGTCCAAATTACTGACTACTCCACAGTACCACGCCCATGTATACAGCACGCAAGTCGGCCGCAAGGGAATTAGAAAGCTCGCCGAGGCACCTGCCGAGTCTCTAGACGTTGACTTCGAAGCCGAAATGGACCGCATCTTGGAAACCTTCCGTATCAACGAGCTACTCAGGCGTAACACCAAAACGAAGGGTCTACAAGGGAAAGAACTCAAGATGTTTCAAGGCCTCGTCGACACGTTCAAGCACGCCATCCTGGAGGACATCGTTCTGGTCAAGAAAGACACTGCCGAAGTGCGAATGCGACGAGCAGGCTATCTCCGATACACTAGTAAGACCGCGTACGGTATTGTAGAAGAGCGGTATACTGGAAAGGACTGGAAAACTGGAGAGAAGTTCGCGTCTAGTCTGAGTGATTTCAGTGGCGGTATCACCCCCACGGATGAGACTGCTCCACTGGTCAGGTTCGTTGCCCTTGCCCTCATCTTTAGTCCCGCAAAATTGCGACAAGACGCTGCCCAAGTTCGTTGCGCAACTCATTCATTTTCAAAACTGACAGAAATCCAGTGATCAGGACGATGACCAGTCGCCGCCACGGTCTAGTACCCTTGACATCTCCGACCGAAGGCATCTTGAGAGCAACCACAAGCGCGTGAACGGCGACGATGGACTCTACCATGCAGATATCGAGCCCTATCATACTCCGCTATTACCTTTGCCGCCCGCCCCAACCTTGAACAGACAGTCGGCTGCGGTTCTGGTGATCAACGTCAAGGCTCCAGAGCGGGGGCCGACTACAGTGCCTGGCAGGATCAAGAAGTCACAACAAGCTCCTGATGGATGGCAAGTCGTCACAAATGGAGTGACGCCAACAAAATCGGTAGCAAAGACGCGCGCTTGGGGTAACATTCCAAGTAAGCCTCCGGCTCGTGCTCCTCGGCCTGGACCGACTCCATGGCTTTCCGATTCGCGCGACTTCCCAAACCTCTCAGCCTTGCGGAGCTCTTCAAATGAGCCTTATAGCCCAGCTCCAGCAGTGAAGCCTCCAAAGGCTTGGGGTATGTCAGTACCCGAGAGTTTTACGACCGGGACGGAAGACTCTGCCAACGGCCATCCCGCAATCTCGCAGAGGAAGAAGGCTAAGAAGGCACGAGAGGCGAAGCGCAAGGCAAAGAAGCAGTCTATACCGGAGGCAGCTATCAGTCTTCCTGATCTCCGAAACGAAGCCACTGAAGACGTCTATGACGTGGGTGACGTCTTAGCACAATCTGCTTCCATGCTACCTGAGACTATACTCTACAACAAGGACCGCGATAGTTCTCAAGATGTGCTAGCGTACACGGAGAGCGCCAATGATCACGATGCTTCCATCGAGGTAGTATCAGAGCCAATCTCCACGGACACGACATTCGCTCAGGGAGTGTCTCCAGTACCTCTGCCTGAACCTGTACTACCTATCACAAAACACGGCAAGCACATGCACTGGATTAGGTTTGCCCGCAGATTTATTAGCGATCAACTCACAAATCCGTTCCCGCCGTCATGGGATGGTTGTTCACATAGCACATCATGTTCGTTTGAGAACAATGACTTTCTTGATTGTCCCTTCCATGAGCCTCGTAAGTGCATCGCAACTGGCACTTAGTAGCAGATACTGACTCTGACATAGACTGTCCCTGTGTTGATCCTCTGGGAGATCAATGCTACCTGGTGATGCCATGCCTAGACTTGTGTAGCACGGGACCTTTCAACCGCCTCCGTGGAGAGAAATTACTATCACTGTACGAGAAGGATCATCGGACCAAGGGCCGCTTGATGCTAGTAGACGATGACCTGATCAGCTATCTCATGGAAGACCCTACTAGTCGAGCGCGCAATCGCAACCCAGATGGCGTACCTGACCGTTTGCAGAAGGAGTACGACGACGTTAAGAATGGCTTCAATCCTGGAGCACTAATGGCTCAAGAGCTTCGATTCGAGCGACTTTATGCAAAGAACGGATTCAACAAACAGGAGCTCACTCAGGTCATGTTACAGGATATCCAGCACAACGAACTCGAGCTTCCAGGTACGACGTGCATTTGCTACTGTCGTGCTACCGCACCAAAGGGTGGATTACCCGCGAAGGATACTGTCGTTTGCTCACATCGCGACTGTACTACTACGTACTTTCACAAGTCATGTGTAAAGAAGCTCGGTGTGGAGAAGGTGTCGCGCTGGTACTGCACATCATGTGAACAGCAGATGAAGATACTTGCATGTCAGACGCTACGTGGACTAGGCTATACTGATATCCCCATGGA
>Ga0265797_10004781_pt1 | contig 20352 bp, 27 predicted proteins | sample P2T30metagenome_FD_192433 | JGI IMG/M metagenome (GOLD analysis project Ga0265797, IMG submission 192433) | Plant litter microbial communities from East Loma Ridge, Irvine, California - P2 T30 | ecosystem: Environmental > Terrestrial > Plant litter > Unclassified | place: USA: California...
CGAAAGAAATCGACAGAGAAGACAGCGCGCGAGAGACCAGACTCCGAAGAGGTGAAACCACAACATCATTTAGCATTGGCGCTACTGGCGTTTTGAAAGGGGCATTCTTTGGACTTTTCACTTTTTTGAATTTCATCTTCTCCCGGCATTCGGTTAGTACATGAAGACAGACAAGACACACACGCATATACACAAACGGAACAAACAAACAAACAAATTGCAGAGACTTTCTCAATCCCGATTCCTACCTAGGTACTGCTTTGGCGTGAGTGATTCGATCATGTACTTTGATAGTTTAGGGCAACGCAAGCCATGCGCTCTCCTGTTAGAAGCTTGCCGAATTCAAGTCCGTTGGAATGGGGAAGATATACATTATTAAAAAAGGTATCTCTGCGCTTATTGCTGTTTCAACGCTCACAAACAAAAAAAAAGGTGTGACTCTCGTCTCCTCTCCTCTATTCGATCCAAACCGTCCACTTCTATAGGACTGAAATCCAATCCCTCGCGACAGCTCTCCTGTCCGGCTGCCGGCGTATACGCAGACTCCTGGGCTGGAATGAACGAAGTGTACTGTCGTATCATCCCAAAATCTTTCAGTCGACCGTAAATCCGAAACGTCGCCCCATCTTGCTGTAGAATCTAGCGGGTATCCGCCATGGGAAAAGATCTTCTCTGGGTATCGTTTCATCCGTGTGGATTGTCACTGGATTTTGGGGCTCGATCAGTGGCCGCCGGTCGTGGGAAGCTGTAATGTTTGTTAGCGACATACGATTGGGAATTAACGATCGAACATAACGGAAAACAATTGTTGACAAGCTAGGGACAAGAGTGAAGGGACTTACGCCGAGATAGACTTTGAACGAGTCATAGATTAACCATTGGAAAGCGGTGAGCGTTCCGATCATTCCGATACTGTTCACGCTTGGTTAGCACGCGTTTTCTCATTTACCTTTCCCCATTTGGAGCGGTTAGGGAGAAGGGAGGAATTCAGAAACCACTCACCGAACGGGAAGTCCGTTCCACAATCCCTTGAAGCCGATGTTCTTGTAGATCCTGCCGATTGCTTGGCCTGCGCCTTCGCCTGCTTTGCGGTCCGCGTTCAGTTTCGACACCATAACATCAGCCGGGTGTGAGATGGTCGCGCAGCCGATACCGGCAATGTAGCCTCCCAGGAAAGAGACACCGGTCTGCTGCAGAGTGTTGTACGCCTCCTTGGGCTTGCCGAGCTGCTTGTAAATCTGTCCCACAGCGCTCTCGAAGGTCGCAAACTTGACCATGGTGTAAGGGATCTGGCGCGCCCACAGAGGGTACAAGCCCTTGTACAGGCCGGCGAAGCCTTCCTGTGCGACAATCTTGCTCCAGCCTTCGCGGAGGTTGTTGGCGTAGGGGGGCAGGGTGGTTTGCATGCGGACTTTGATGGCTTCGAAGGGGCACAGGAAGATGTCGGCGATGAATTCGGCGGTGGCGGAGGCGCCGAGGTAGACGATTGTTTGAGGAGTGTTGGGGAAGAGCTTCTCGCCGTAGTAGTATTTGAAGACTTCGTAGGCGCCGTATTTGCCTGCGCCTTGGAAGGAGTAGCCGATGAAGGTCGGGGCCTGGAGAGAGAGGTGTTAGTGGGGTGAGGTGTGTGTGGAGATGGAGCGATCTCGTCTTACCCAACCGAAGAAGATGCCGCGGACACCCTCTTTGGCCATGATGCTGCGCCATGCTGAGAAGTTTGACTTGTAGATGTTGGCGTCGACTTGACGGCGGCATTTAACCAGGTCGAGGGGAGTGACGGCGGTGTGAGTGGGTCCACAGGCTGGGAGGGAGGTGTTAGATGATGTCTTTTGCGCGTGCTGTGGGATTGCTAGTACCAATGATGCCGCCGAGGGTACATGCTGCGAAGTAGTTGCCGCTGAAGAGCTCGATCTTCTTTGAAGGTTTGGGGAGTGAGGAAGTCATGTTGTTGGTAGACTATGGATTCGCCAAGCTGTGTATGGAGGATTGAGTGAGGTGTGAGGGAGAGGTAATCGTTCTACAAGCTTGGGAGCAGTCAATGGTGTAGTGGGAGTATGGAGGAAGAGGAGAGGAGGAGTGGAAGAGTATAAAATTAATTAATTGCGTGCAAACACGCGATAGGGCTGTGTTACATCCGTCAGAGTCCGCGTTTGCAAATACTAGTCCTCAACATACGGAGCAATCACACCCAAAACCGGTCGAGATGGGCATTGGGTTCCAGAGGCGATGACGATGTTGCTGCCGTCGTCATCCGCGCCTCATCCGAGCTCTTATCACTAAGCTTATCGCTGCTGCCGACTAAGCGACTCTTCGGTTTGGGGCGGGAAGCTTGTTTGCCATTCTATCCGCCTCTTCAATTCAGACAACGTTACATACCTATTATGCTGTACTGTATCTGTACGCGGATCATTTATCGTCGAGTACTGATATGAGTCAATTTGTTCAATCATACATGTACTTAGACTGACCACCGGAGTGCCGTAGACCTGGTCCGAAACCGCCATTACACATGAGAGAACGGCGTGATTGGCTTGATCCTCTCTAATCGATGTGACGCTTTTCAATACTGCAGAACTGTCGCATGTGCCGCTCTGTTATATAGATGTAGGTGTCTGTGAGAATGACATGTCTTTCCACTGGGTCCAATGATACTAGGGCTCGTTGTTCAAGCCAATATACATCCTTGTCTGTACTATGCGGGGTACTGGAATAGACGAGAGGGCGAGACCATCCAAAGATCCAAGGATCGAGAAGGGTCGAGACGAGGAAGCAAAGGAGGAAGTACAGAGGCGGTGATGCTATACAGTAGGTAGTTCATACATTTCCCACATACAATAAACTATAAGATATACATAGTTACAGTAAGGTATGTAGTTCCTCCCTTTTATACTTACGTCCTCCTTCCGTCTACAGCGCAAACACGGCCCCAGTGGCAGTCGCATTCCAGTTGCCGTCCGTCCGTCTGTCTGTTTCTGTCTCTATTTCTATCTCTGTCTACTGACCACAGACTCGTCTCTGTTTTTTAGCCGAACGCTTCGTACCTATTCTCCACCTCCACCTCCACCTTCTCCTCATACCTCAAACCTCAAACCTCATACCTCATACCTTTTACCTCATACCATTCCAGCCCTCCAATCCCAAGCAACCCTCCGATATACCCCGCCGTCTCCACCCATCAGACTACGAGCCCGCCATTCTCCCACATCCCAAGCACACGGTCGTCCAGCCAAATCACTCTACCACTCGCCCACATCCGCACCAGCCCAGAGAGATCGCCGACAAGCTGCAGATCAGTGCCTCTCTTTCGCCTGCCTGCCTCACCCAACCCAACGGTCGCTGTACAGTCCATCGCCAAAACTAACAGCTAGATCAGTCCAACTGTCCCGGCCGTCGCACTCGCGGCTGCTCCCGGTGCAAGGCACAGCTCCATTCGCTCTCCCTCGCAGCCACTCTCCTCGCTGCTCCACCACTGACGCCCGCCGAAACGCCGCTACCGCTACCTCTCTCCACTGCCGCTCCATCTGCTGCGAGAGCACGCCGCTCCGCCCCCCCAGCCCACCGCTGCCCTCATGCCCTCGTTAGGCTTCCTCAAGAAGAAGCGCACAAAGGACTCGCAAGGCTCCAACGACCTCAATTCCCCCACCTCGCCCACCCTCGAGCGCCAGACCACCGCCGGCGGCGGCGGCACGCCCATCACTCCCGTCACCTCCAACAAGAGCACCAAGTCCGACCACATGAATCACTCCAACCAACCCACCCAGCCCTTTGTCGGCCAGAACCCCAACGCCAACACTCAAAATGTGCCCTCCATCCGGAACCTCATCAACGGCCCCAATTACGGCGACACTAATACCGGCTCGCAGCATGACAGCGCCTACGCCAGCGGCACAAGCACTGCCTCCACCCAGCACAATGTCACCCCTCAGCTCAACATCCCCGGCCAAAAGGGCACCGCCAACCCGACGCGCGAGACAAAGGGCAAATACACCCTGAGCGACTTCACCTTGCAGCGCACCCTGGGCACCGGCTCCTTTGGCCGCGTGCACCTGGTCCAGAGCAAGCACAATCAGCGGTTCTACGCCGTAAAGGTCTTGAAGAAGCAGCAGGTGGTCAAGATGAAGCAAGTGGAACACACCAATGACGAGCGCCGCATGCTGCAACGATGCAAGCACCCCTTCTTGATCACCCTCTGGGGCACTTTCCAAGACTCAAAGAACCTGTACATGGTCATGGATTTCATCGAGGGCGGTGAGCTGTTCAGTCTGCTCCGAAAGTCTCAAGTAAGCCATTGGGATGTGTGTTGTTGAAATGTGTTGATCTTCATGCTGACATCCTCTCCAGCGCTTCCCCAACCCTGTAGCCAAATTCTATGCTGCAGAGGTCACACTGGCATTGGACTACCTCCACAGCATGAACATCATCTACCGCGATCTCAAGCCCGAGAACTTGCTCTTGGACCGACATGGACATCTCAAGATTACCGATTTTGGGTTTGCCAAAGAGGTTCCGGACATTACCTGGACTCTTTGTGGTACGCCCGATTACCTCGCTCCCGAGGTTGTTAGCTCCAAGGGCTACAACAAGAGCGTCGATTGGTAGGTTTTGCTTGAATGTCGCAGCTTTCAATATATGCTTACAATTCCCAAACAGGTGGTCTCTCGGCATTCTCATCTTTGAGATGCTTTGCGGTTTCACGCCCTTCTGGGACGCTGGCTCGCCATTGAAGATCTACGAAAACATCCTCAAGGGTCGTGTCAAGTACCCACCTTACATTCACCCGGACGCGCAGGACCTGCTCACCAAACTCATCACACACGACCTGACCAAGCGTCTGGGTAACTTGCACGGTGGCAGCCGCGATGTCATGAACCATGCGTGGTTCGCCGAGGTGACTTGGGAGCGTCTGGCCAAAAAGGACATTGACGCACCGTACGTGCCTCCTGTCAAGGGCGGCATTGGTGATGCAAGCTTGTTTGACAAGTACCCTGAAGAGACGGAACAGTATGGACAGCCTGGTGAAGATCCGTGAGTTTTCCTGCCTGATTTGTTTCTTCAAATGATCATATTACTGACTGTCCCACTCTAGTCACGGCAAGCTCTTCCTCGACTTCTAGTCGCCTGCCCGTCATGGCTGCTTTTGAGCAGCAAAGCCTTCCTTCCGAGGCAAGCAAGCGAGAACATCCAATTCGGAAAGCATCAGGATATTGTGACGAATATGAACGAACGACGACAGGGGAAATCAACACAGAGTTAAAAAGAAAAAATGGTTATCGCGGGAATTGCATCATCCAATGGAGGACATGAGAAAATACCAGTATACTCGAAAACCTGACATCAACCTTGAAATAACAGCGTTACAGCCTTTTGCGTCTTTTGTAGTCACCGTTGACCACGAGAGTTTCCAATATTGATGATCGCTACGAAAGCAACACCCCTGGGACGAATGCAGCTGATGAAGAAGAAAACAAAGTCGTTGCCTATCCCATCATTCCTACTCTCGGATTTTGGCGGACGAAGAAAAGTAGGAGTTTTTGGTCGGTTTCAATTTGCTACGGGGGAAAAACTTCGATGACAAGTTGGGGCGGGCTTGCTGGTTCGCGTTTCAACACACCTGCCATCCGATTCTGTTTTTTTTCCGCGGTATCTTTTTGTTGGAGGGGGGCTTTTTTTTTTTTTCCTTTCCATCCACACGTAAGCTATATACGCGCATCACATCGGGATCCGAGGCGGGCTTTTCAAAGCTCTTCTTACTAGGTACTGGTCTTTGTTTGACAAGTCGAGGTAGAGTGTGTGACTCGGGGGGGTCTTCTCTCGGAACCGTGATTGCGAGCTCGAGTTTTTGTCGGTATTTCGGTGGTCGTTGTTTTTATTTCATATGTGGTCAAGATTGGTTTGTTTTGATTTGTCTTCCCCCGTCTTGTTTGATATGGGTAAACAGACAAGGTCACATACACTTCGCTAGGTACTTGTCTCGAAGAGCTGATGGTTTTTTCTTTTTTTCTTTTTTTTTCTCGCGGTTTTGGTGTTTTTTTGGGCGACTTTTTTGGTTGTTTTTCTTGGTTCTTTCCAATGTACTTTTGACGAGTGAATTGAAAAAGAGGCTGGAGGCTGGAGGCTGGTTGATTGATCGATTGGTCGACGGCAGCCATCGACGCTGGGTTGGTCTCTGATGGCAGTCAAGTACATTGCCCGGAGTTGAGAGTTGGGGATTTTAGACAAATGGGGTTTCATCGCCTACAACCTCAGGTAGGTCCCCACCGCGACTGTGGCGTGTCTGGGCCCGATCTCTATCAAAGACACCGTGTAAGAGGGATCAGGGCTGACGACAGTCATGTTGAATAAATAATGATTTTGAACGATGTGCTTGTTGTCGTCAATCCTAACCCTAATAACCCCAAAATCTCCAAGAAAGCACGCTGCCAACGCATGCCTCAGTATTCTCCTGTGACACCTGGCCGCTTGCCGATCGTGACGACGACGTACATGTCCATGTAGCATGTAACCGATGATGCTGCCTGTACAACTTGGATCCTCGAACCCCTCATCGAGGGGTTTCCACGTTTTCGGGTCCCTTTGTCGGTTTCCCGGCTCGGTGCGGGTCGGGGCCTACTGTACCTTTATGGGCGGAGGTTCGTACCTCTGGGTTTCTGGTCAATTGGTATGCATGGGATTGACGTTATGGATTTTCCTTTTCTTTTGGCTTTGGTGATTTGGTGACTATGATCGATCAACCGCACGAAATTTGCTATGTAGAATGGCGGGTTTGACAGGTTCTTGTTTGTTTTTTCAACAGCGAGGACTACATGATGGGGGCAAGATGGATACTGTGTTTGAGGGTCAGGCGTATCGTTCGTTGGAACGCAGGTCGATCGATGTGTGTTTTGCTAGCCTTTGAGCTTCTAAACTTCTGCAGTTCTGAAGATCCCTGCGTGTTTCCTTGTTCTTTTTCTCTCGCCCTGCCGTTTTGGTTGTTGCTAATTAAGAGATTCCAATGCATCATTTGCCGGGAAAGTATTTCACCGTAACGTAGTAGTGAAACATCTACAAATGTGTCCCATCGATCGACATGTTCTGTCCGAAGACATTAGTAATCATCATGCAAGTCGACGTTCCTCCTCCAGCTCAGCTCCACTCCGCTGCCTATCCTGCTCTTCAACATCTCGCTTATCAAGATTCGTCGATAAACATGACAAGGCGCTTTCTCTGCTTTGGGAATTGTGGGTCGACACGCGATTCATTTAGCGAATCTGTTGGGAGATCGAAGGAATCGATTGCGAGGCATGGCGATTCGACGATCTGTACGAGGGTCTGTTTTATTGGATCTTTCCTTGGCTAAGCTAAGATAGCAGGCGGCAGGATTCCCCAGCTCTGTCTTTCCTGCCAATGTGAGACTGAGCTGCAGGTTGGAGCAGTTGTCAAGAAAATCAACATGAAGAGTAGGAGCGCTGCAAGTATTTCACCTCACTTGGTCGATGATTTCCGCATAAGCAACCAACCAACAAAATCACGTCACTGCACGACAACTTGTCAACGAATCAAACCATGTCAACCGCCGCAGAAGAGTATTCGAGCCTGGCCGGAACGAAAAAGATCGATTTCGCGAAACCGCTGGATCTCACAATTTTGAAGGATAAAGTCGCCCTCGTGACTGGCGGCGCTGCCGGTATTGGGCTCGGAGTCGTTGAAGCGCTCGCGCAGGCGGGAGTTTGGGTCGCCATCTGTGATGTTAACGAGAAGGTCGGCAAGAAAGTTGAGGAGGAATTGCTTCGGGCGGGTTGCAAGTAAGTAGCCGTGATCTCAGGATTTTCGCGACCGAATGCTAAATGTCAGCGTCTGTGTAGAGTCAAATTCATGCAGGTCGACACGACCTCCTGGGAGTCGCAGCTGGCGGCTTTCAAGTCGACTCTCGCCTGGTCTTCATCTCGCCTGGACATCGTGATCCCCAGCGCAGGCGTCTCGGGAGTGCTCAGCAGAGAATCCTTCGCCAACCTCTCGCCCACGGAAGACCCTCCAAAACCCTCAACCCTCGCTTTCGATGTCAATCTGACGGGTGTCTACTACACTGCTCTGCTCGCCATCCACTACTTTAACGTGCGAGTCGTTGACGAATTATTCAAGCCGCAGCTGTGTTTCATCTCGTCGCTCGCTGGGTACGGAGACTTACCGTTCAGTGCAGACTACTCCGCGACGAAATGGGGCGTCAGAGGCATATGGCGGAGCTTACGCGGACCAAAAGGCGTCAACTCGCTCGGAGGCATACAAGCAAATTTAATCGCTCCGACTTTCCTTCGTACAGCCATGACCGCGAGCTTCGTGTCGCAGCTGGAGCAGGCGGGCACCAAGGTAGGAGAGGTTGGGGATGCGGTCGAGGGTGTTTTGAGGGCCGTGGCGGATGATGAAGTCGATGGTGAGTTTGCCCGAGCGCGAGTTCGCTTTGTTTCTTCTGATTTTCTTCTGATTGACTTGTTCAATGCTGACGGGTTTTGACACTGTCAGGCAGGGCGATTGCTGTATTGTCTGGTCAAGGCGTGATGGGCTCCATGAATATGGATCTCAATGACGACCCGCTGGGCCATGATGCTGGAAAGTCACTGCTTGAAGCTGTGCAGGCAGGTAAATTAGGCTCTGGGGTTTGATGATCGGAATGGTCCAGTGATGTCGTAATGCATCGTCTTGATCAAAGCTCGAGTCCATTGGCAAATTTTGGACTATGTTGGAGGACTAGAAATGCTCACATTCGGCAATCCGAAATCTCGCCAATCAGTTTTTCAATGCGAACATGATCATTCGGCTTTGTTGTAGTAAACATTCTCCTGCTGACGACGTGGCGCGCTGAGTCTGCATTTACGGTGTAAGTTTGCAACGCGCGATGCGGTTCCACCGTTTTGAAGATCGATGTCTGAAATACCGCGCTTCACTCTTTCGATGTGGAATTTTGAATATTTTTTGAGCCGCATAATCCGCGTTTGGTTGTTTTGGGTCGGAATTGATGTTGCGATACGATGCGGTGATGCGGTCGGTGATGACTACAGTGGCCAGGTCCGCGGGATGCTCCATGGGCTTGACGCCTAGCTCACGTGATCCAATCTCGACCTCACTCGTCGGAGCGTGTTCCCGAGGAAGGTATGAACGTCGTTCGTTCCCAATACAAGAGTCTCATCCGCTCGTGTCGACTTTGGTCCTGAAGAAAGTCGATATCTTGGTTACAAGTAGCCCTGGTGGATCTTCCATTGCAAATACCATGGACGAATAATAACCTGGCTTAGAGTAATCGGAATAAACTCCATCTCGAAAACGATTCGCTCGGCTGTAGCCTCCAGAAATCGCGTTGGCTGGCTGCGGGTCGCTGCTTTGCTGTGGCCTTGGCGGATGAGCATCTGGTGGCTTTTGATGATGTCGTGTCCGTTCGTCGGTTATAGGCAGAAACGCGGGCTATGGCACTATGCATCCGCCGAGATGGTTCCACTCGTTTTCAACGCGCGACTTCCAGCGGCTTCTGGCTGGTCGTATGATCCGGTCATCGTGATCTTGCAAGGGCAGCGATTGCATTCCACACAGCCTTTTGCGTCCTCCTGCCCGTGGCAGCTTGGATGCTTCCCCACGGCCCCCCTACTTCTGTGAACCCAATAACGTTCACCGCCCCTCCAGGAGACAGTCGGCAGGTTCTGATCTCATCGCAGGGTGGTAATGGGCCTTTTCAACGTTATTAGTCGAGAACCCTTGGACAAGAGAAAGAGGTGGGACGAGATGACAGGTTGCAACCCGGGAGCCGCTTGGGAGGAGACGCGCCTGGGCGCCGGCGACTTGAACCTCGTCAGATGTGCGCGAGGGCAACAGCAGTAGCGAGCAGTCCGGCGCTCAAATATTTAGATACGGTACCTGGGAGCATGCAGCAGTGTCGTCAGAGGTGGGTGACGTCTGTGAGGTGACACCCGTACCTCGAGATGCCAGCTAAGGATCGCTCAATGAATCTCGATTTGAGAGACGATCTTGTTGTTCTGCGATAGCCCGACATGTAGTGATGCACGATGTCGGTCCATTTGCACAGGAGCATTGTCACTATGACGGCCTCGCCACCGATCTCCTCGTGTTTTCTTGATCTGTAGCATGAACTCAGCCCAGACCATGTGGGCGGCGGGTACTCCCTCGTTCAGTCAAGCCATGCCGTTGTCGAGTTGGAGGGCGTTGAAGGGAGAGGAGCTGAGTCCGTTTCAAGTGATTAGACAAGAGCAAATGCGCGTGCCTTTTCCGGAAGAGAGGACGAGGCCCACTTGTAGATATGTGTCACGGTTAGTTAGGCTCTGCGCCCCAGATTCCGCCCACGCAATTTTGACCTCCTACGAGGAACGTGAAAGGAGCAGCAGTCGACTGTCCTCACCCGTCCCCCCGGCTGCGTCGAGAACAGCACGACGACTGCTCGCTTCGCTAGAAAAGTAGTGCGTTGCTGCGCGGTTCAGTGTGCTCTCGTCGCCGCTGTTTGCCCTCATCCGGCCGCTTACCATCCTCATCATCATCATCACCATCATCACCACCACCATCATCATCGGGACGCCGGACATCCCATCCCACTCGCTCGACGGATACGATCCATCGCATTCCATCCATCTCCCAGTGCCGTGGACCCTCTGTTTGGTGTTGTACCGACTGGACACCAGCACCAGTACCAGCACCACACGACCATCTGCCGGCCTGCAAGCAATCGGGAGCCTCAGCCAAGGGCAGCGAACGCGCGAGACGCAGTTGGCCGAGTTATCCTGCTACTAGCCGGAGAACTGACAGCAGCCCACCAAGCACCACCAATTTGACGCGCAACCCAACCCAACCCCACCAACACTTTCGACCGGCATCACCCATAGACAGACGCACTCACCTGCTCCACCAAACACAAGCGGAAGCGTGACTGGCCTTCAAACGCACCTCGCTTGGACGTTTTCGGGTTGCGTTTTATGCGACGAGAGCAAGCGGGGAATTTGACCGGCTCCGAAACCTGCGGACAACGATGATCGACAATCGACAATTGCCATCCCGCTCACTTATCGTATATATCAAGCCGGTGCGCCACGATTGCTAACCTGTTAAACGGCTAAGCGCTTGCACCAGCCTCATCTGACAGAGTGATGGTGAACGACGAACGGCGCGTGGGACCTCGAAGGCTTGCGCCAAAGCTCCCAACGAATGAATCGACCAGCTCGAGCACGTATACCCCGGAAGCGACCCAATCGCATCCTCATGAGTCATCGAGCACCTCCGTAACCAAACCCAAGCGTGCACAGGTCAGAGCTGCCTGTGTAGCTTGTCAGCGTGGGAAAGCAAAGGTGAGCACACTTCGCCCAACGACAATGTTGACGCAACAGCCGTCTCTCAGCGGCAACTGTGCTGACGATTCCTTCCAAGTGCGATGGAACGAGGCCATCCTGCAATCGATGCGCCAAACGCGGCCATGTCTGTGAATATGACGTGGAGCCGGACACTTCACGTTCTATCTCCATGCGACGGAAGAACGAATCGTTACAGAGCGAACTGGACCAGCTCAGGACACTCCTCGATTACATCCGAAACCGCTCGGAAGTAGAATCCATGGAGATCTATCGAAGAGTTCGTACGGCCGCCGACCCCATGGATGTGGTGGAGCTCCTCCGTGGCAGCGACCTTTTGCTTCGAAATAGCGGCACAGATCGAGACCGCACCGGCGGCAGCGAGACCCCGGCCTCTGGACTGGGTAACCTGGAGCTGAGCGCGTTCGAACACAGCTCCATCAAGGTGCGCGCTAAGCCATGGACGCAGGTTGCCGGAGACGGGTTGGTCTCCGAACTGATCTCGTCCTTCTTCGCATACGACAACGGATTCTACCTATCCTTTATCGATCAAGAGTGTTTTCTCGACGATATGCAAGCAGGTGACACTGCGAATTCCGACTTCTGCTCACCCCTGCTCGTCAACGCAATCTGCGCGCTGCGATGTGTAAGTCATCCGGTTGTTATACGTACCCGTGCAGCTGCGATTTGAGTACTGATGCAGCTTGTCAATAGTCAACCTCCGAGAGAGCCAGAGTGTATGGCTCGGTCCAAGGCTTCGATATACGCGAACGATTCTTGAACGAGACCAGGCAGCTTCTAGACGCCGACTATGGTCGACGGTCTTTGACGACTGTACAAGCTTTGTTGGTTCTTTACACCTGCTATACAGGACAAGGCCGAGACAGAGGCGGCTTGCAATACCGACACGCCGCTTATGAGATGCTGAAGCGACTACAGGTGAAATTGGAAGCAAGGTTCACGAATCCCGGAATCGCCGACGAGGCTGGTAGATCCAAATGCCAAAAAGCAGTGTCCAGGGCACTGTGGGGCATCTACTGTTTTGAAAGGTAAAGAGATCAGCCACAAATGGTTTTGTACACGCTAAGCTGACTGTTATGCACCACCTACAGTATTTCCGCATCCGCATACCTGCAACCCTCTTTGGTTCGGGCCCCAACGATCCCACGGCGATTTGTCGATAACGGAGGCATCGACCCAGCAGTCACAGGTCACCGGGCTCCAGAGCCGGAGCTTCAACTGTCGGCATACGTCTTGAGTGCCACGTGCGACCTGTCAGAGAAGCTTTATGAATCGATGCTGGAATATGGTAGGCCTGAAGTCGACACAAGAATAAGACTGTATCAAGAGCTGCGAGAATGGGGCAGCAATATGCCCTCTCTGATCCGAGCGGACACCAACTTCTGCCCGGAAACGAGTCTCCTGAGGTAAGTACACACCTACATCCCATCATCACGCACAACATACTGACCGGGAACAACGCAGTACTTACGAGGATATGGTAGCCTTGAACCTCTTTCGATCACTAGACCCATCCCAACGCCTTCCAGACGACCTCGGCACATCTGGCCTCATCTGTCTACACCACTGCAAACGTACATTGGATACGTCCGAGCGGTATTGGGAGGCATGGCCGGCCGACGACTACTCGATCATGAACATCTATCCGCTGTTCCATGTCGCCATCACGCTATTGCACATGCTGCGCGACAACCAAAGCCACGACTTGTTCGATCGGGTGTGCGCGCTTCTCTCGCGGTTCGCTGGTGACTTTTCGCTTGCGCGGTACATCCTGCAGGCCCTCAAGAGCGTCGCCATCCGCCTGCGCCTCCCTCTGCCCCAGGCCACAGAGTCTCTGTTCCGCGATCTCAAAATGTCGGCGGCGGAGCTGGCTGATGTTCCCGCGGCTTTTGTCCTTCCAGCTCATGCGGAGATGTGGGATGTGATTTATGAGGAGGAACAAGGCGGATCGGACGAGAATGGAGTGCAGCACATGGGCATCGAGATGGGCGAGCTGCTCAGTCAGTGGACGAATCTTGAGCTTTCGAACTGATGTTTGGGGTGGATGGACGAAGGGATGGAGGTGAAGTGGATTTGAAACATTTGCGACATCACGATCATAGTGACGATCGAGAGGCCGGCCATTTTGCGATGGTTACACGCTTGAACGGCAAGGTCCTTGGGATGGACGACGGAGAGCAAGTCCGAATCCTTCGGGGCGATTAGTGGGGGGAGAATGACATTTCAATCCTCGCCAGGCGGTCGGCGATGGACCCGGGCGAAAGTTAATGGTAATTGCTCTCGAAAGATGCAAGTGAGACTGAGAGAAGAATTTTTGACCTCTCACTGGCACAAACTGTGTTTTTCCCTAGTTGCGCTCGATGGTATCGCCTTCAAGAAGGATATAATCTAGTGAGTGACGACAACGAGGATTGAGACCCTCGCTGGCGAACACTTTGTTTTCCGAAATCGCATCTGATGGCATTACCTCATACAATTTGATGGACTCAGTCTACTGAGAGCGCGAGGTTTCGGCCGTAGCATCCCGATGGCAGATGGTACACATTGTCTTCTTTTCCGAGTCGCACTTGCAGGCATCACGACCCCCTCAACGACACGAGGACGACTTGGATACACAGAAGCCGCTGATACTACCGCTGCGTGGCATCTCCATCTGCTGGCTCACTACTCTTCCTCGTATAAGCAAACAAGCCAGGTAGGCGGTCCTTGGGTTTCGTATGGACCAGAAGAGGGCATGGGGCGGCTTAGCGCTGCTCGCGGTATGATGTACAAGAGTGATATCGAGCTTTTGAGGTAGTGTTACTCAAAATTCAAGTATTTGAGTGCGAGAGGAAGACTTTTATCTGACAATTCGTCCAACTGATTCGTTGTGGGTAGAACTTGATTGAAAATGCATTTTTACGACTGTAGCACTATCCGTTTTTCTTTCCCTTCCACGAAGTATAAAGAGCAGTCGAGAACTCGGATAAGTCATTTCCCTAAGGCTCACAAGCGCAAACAAAGTCAAAGGAAAACAATGTAAGTCTCTTCTAAGATATTCGGGTGATAACCGGTCTCTTTCATGACAGTACTACTCTTCCGCTCAACTCATACCCCTACTACTTTAAGAAACTACCGTTGGTTTTCTCTAGTATCTCATCGTAGTAGGGCTGGAACGCGAGCCATCCCTTATTTGGTTTGCCAACTTGTTCGTAGCTGAACTTAGCTTCGTCTTCGGGGATGAAGGTCTTCTTATGCCCGCTACCGTTCGAGGCAGCGTCGACGAGCAGTTGGGCATGGCCTATGAGAGAATATGGCTGTCAGTCTTGCATGCTAGATGATGACAGGTAGCGAGAGCATAAGGGCATCGTGTACGTACAGGTTTTATCTAAGGACAGGAACCAAAAGGCGGCAGCATCGATGGTTTCGCCGACCTGTTCCAGTCTACGTTAGCAAGCTGAGCAGTGCAACATCGACCGGAGAAACATACCGTGATAAGACCGTGGTTCTGCAAAATAACAGCCTTGCCATCTCCCAAACACTCCGCGATCTTCCTTCCCTCCTCGCGATCCAACACTACGCCGCCAAAGTTCTGGTACACGGCGTGGTCCTTGTAGAAGCGCAGGCTGTCCTGGGTGATCATATCGAGCTCGCGGCCGAAGACTGAGAAAGCCTTGCCGTAGACACTGTGTAGTAAGAGTCTCAGTGAGTACATTCAGTCGAGCTGTAGTACTCCATCATCCCACTTACCTGTGAGCGTGGCAAGCGGCGTGAACTTCGGGACGCGCTTTGTGGATTTCCGAGTGAATGGCAAAAGCTGCGGCGTTGATGGGCTCATCGCCGATTACGACTTCTCCGTCTTCGTTGACGAGGATGAGGTCGCTGACGCGGATCTGGGAGAAATGTCTTGACAGAGGGTTCAGCCCTGGTGGGTAACGTCAGAATAAGACCGGTATTGTAAGACTATAAAGCGACTTGATGTGATTTTCACCTCTGTCAAACTCAGCTTCGAAAAAGATAGCCTGACATCTCTAGGCAAAGTTTACACCCATCCACAAATCAGTGAAAATGCACTTACAGAAATGATCAGTCAAAATCGGATCGCGAACACTGATGTGCCCAGCAACACCCTCGTCAAAGCCTCGCTCGGCAAAGACCCTATACGCCGCCGCGAGATGCTGTTTGCGATACAAGCGCTCATCCTCAAGATTATCGAACACCGGGTACGATCTGACCTTTAAAGGCTTGCCTGAAGTCGTCTTACCAATGGCGCCTACGGACGCGTTGTCCGATGTTTCTGAGTGAAGAGTGGTTGCTACCGGGGCCATCGTGTTGGGAGAGCAGTGGATGGGGTGATTGAGCCGGTGCGGTCACTGGGGAAATGTGGTCATCTAGATTCCAGGAAGGAACGGGGTAATTCGAGGAGAGAATGAGGTTGATACAAGATTGTTCGAGCCTCGCAATATTGTTATCTAATAAGACAGTTGTTGAAGGTTGGTCTTGGACGCCGGCCGTATACCCGGGTTGGCCGAAGTCGCCTATCCCCGCAGCTTACGTGTGGGTCGCGAGGCGCGAGCTACATGTTGGCTATCTGAGGAGCCTCCATTGGGCAATTTCGTCGGTGATCGTTTGCGGGGTGTCTATTGTCCGTCAAGAAACGCAGAATGAACGATCCGAGAATATCGATTCGATCTGATGTTTTTGGTCCCGGGCCATCGTAGAGAGTTGTGGTGTAGATTGTGGAGAGGCCAAACAAATCCTTTCTAGGACGACATGGCCGTGGCAGCTCGAATGAGTTCGCACATTGTAAAAGCCAATTATCGGGATAAGCGTTTCTAGCGCGGTTTGGTGTATCTTCCCTGTCTCATCTCGGCTTGAAGGCTTTCTTGCTGGCTAGGCAAAGGCGCGCGTCTTCGTCCTCCACCGCCGTCGTCCGCCGATGGTTGTTGTCCCATGCCGGGTAGAGGTGGGAAGCCAGGTGGCGGCACGAATCCCTGTGGCGGAGGCGGCATGCCGAGTGGAAGACCCGGTATTGGAGGGAATCCAGCAGGAGGCGGAGGCAATTGACCGCCGAACATCTCTTTGATCTTTTCGAGGTCCATAGGCATCTGCCCGTTGGGAGGCATGCCGGGGAAACCAGGGAAAGGATTGGGGATGTCTGCGGGTTGTGCACCACCCATGCTTGTACCATCTGGAGGGAATGATGGCATGTTGATGCCGGGCAATCCAGGGAGGAACGATTTGGCAGGCATGTTCTGGTCTGGCAAAGCATCCGCCTCGTCATCCATATCTGCTTCCTCTTCCTCGCGAGCTCGGGTGGCTTCAGATTTCTTCCAAGTCCCTTGTGCTTCCGCGGCGGACTGGCCGATGTGCCACCTGTCGTTGACATAACTGGTCTCACCGGGCCTGGGCCTGGTCCAGAATCTTGTCACTTTGTCGTTTGCACCTGTTGCGAGAATGTGGCCCAGCGGATGCCAATCCATGCTCCAGATGGCGTATTCGTGTGCGTATTGGGTCTTGTGTGCGGGATAGAGCGCTTGCGCAGCAGCCTCGGTGGGATTCGCTGAATCGTAAGGAGAAATTGTGCTGGCAGTCCCCGCCGGAGGATTCTGCTCGTCAAGCAGGTAGTGATACATTGATCCGTCTCCGCCTCCTGTCGTGAGCATGGACGAGTGAATAGGGTGCCAAGTCAGCGAACTGATTTCCTTTTCGTGGCCTTTAAGCAGGAAGACATCCCGCATCATTCTGATATCAAAGACTCGGGCTACTGGATCTCGAGCGCATGAGGCGAGCAAGACGCCGTTGGTTGGCTCGAACTTTGTCATTGCAACGGTGTTCTTATGCCCATGCAGAGTTGTAAGGCAGCGGCCGGTTCGAGGATCCCAAAGCTTCACTTGATGATCCTTGGAGCCAGACACCAGCAGTCCCTTGCTAGGATGCCAGTCGACACACTTAGCGTCCCATTGGTGGCCTGTAAGTGTTGACTCTTCAACACCGCCAGCGAAATCGAAGATCTTCAGTGTTGCGTCGTCACTGGCAGTGACAAACTTGGTGTCTGTAGGCGCAAAGGCAAGGTCTCGGATCGGATCGGTATGCGCTTGAATACCCTTGACGTTGTTGAAGTTTGTTTGCCAGTACTTGACGATGCCGTCTTGGTCAGCCGAAATCAACCATTCGTTGTTGTGTGAGTATGTAGCGGCGCGAAGGGCGCAGTCATGTGCTTGCATGATCGTCTCAAAGTTGAAACCGGTGCCATTCCATAATGTGAATTCGCCACTGGTGCTACCGGTAAGGAGACGTCGACCCTCGGGCGTCCACTTCACCACATTGACCGGGTGTTTCACCTTGTTGAGTGAGGAATGGAGATGTCGGGCGGGAATCGAGTCGACTGGACGACTTCTCCGAGCTGCTGGTGGTAACATCTACATGGAAGTGAGCGGAGTGGAAATAATCATGTGATAGATTGGTACATACATCAAAGACATAGCTAAGACTGTGACGCTCCGCCTCAAAGCCCCTCACACCTTGATATTTGGGCCTTCGGTTTTCGAGGTACCGGACATATGTGGTGCCGATATCAGTAGCGTTTCCTTTGAGATTTTGGTTAGTAGAAGTTGATGGCCCGTATATGATGCCAGGCTATCCACTCGATTTCGAATGTTCGAGACTGATTTGTGTATACTCACTTCTGCTGGGCCGGCCTCTGACTCTGCCAGGCTCAAAGCCGCCATGGTCGGGTTGGTACCCACCATCCATGACGGCGGTCCGATGTGAATGCGTGAGGTGATGTTGCGATTGATGATATTCCGATGCGATAATTGTGCCTTATATCAGACGCGCCTGAAAAGTAGTTGTCCTCGATCGGATTGGGCTGGACGCGTGTGCTCGAGGACTCTCCTTTGAGTTACAATGGACCTAGTCACGCTTTCCAGCAGAGTGATGCGAAGGTTGGTAATGGGGTTTGTTATAGTGTTTGATGTTCGTGAGCGCAGCACAAGGCCCAGCAACAGCAGAAAGTCGAGACGCGGTCGTCGACGGGCGATTCCCGCGTGTCGAGCCACGAGCACAGCCGGCGCCAACACGGGCCATGTCAAGAGGTGGAGGACCCTCTCCAAGCACATGCAAGCTGGCCTTCACTCGATTGTTACCTCGGACTACTTGAGTCGTTGTACCTACTTGTACTTGTTCACCGACTGTCCCAAAGGCATTGAACCAATGTCCATGTTCTTCGAGTATCCGCGACCCTGTAAATAGCACTGTTGCAGTGCACCATCCTCTTCCAACACCGACATCTCCTCTCAATTGCCGACAGATCAACTATCTCACATACAACACCACGCCATGGACTCGGCCGATGCTATCCCAGAGTCGGTGTGGAATGTGCTCGACCAGCTAGCACGCGTGCCAAAGTGGGTGTGGGCAGCAGGAGCAGTCGTCGGCCTCTCCGGTATCATAATCCTGGTATTTCCTTTTCCTGTTTACTTCACAATGCTCCACTCGCGTCTCAAAGAAAGTCCATGTTGACTGACCACACGGCGGTCACTTAGCCCTTTATCTTGCTCTACCTCTTGGCGCCCATCCCAAGACCTCCTAGAGCTTCCGAGAAGCAGTACATCACCGTTGAAGACGACGGTCGCATAAGCAAGCTCCAACCGCTACCATGTTGGTTCGACAATCACATTGCGCTACGTCAGATGGCACGGGACGGTCAAATATCTTCTAGGGAGGCACACCAAGCTGCGGACGCTGAGCTTTTCATGACCCTCGTCGTTCCGGCTTACAATGAACAAGATCGTCTGACCGGCATGTTGGAGGAAGCCGTGGAATATCTGGAGGCGCAATACGGACACCACGGCACGACGAGCAAGAGTAGTAGCAACAAGAGCGCACAGGCGAATGGCAGGCAAGCGGATCCCTGGCGAGGATGGGAGATCTTACTTGTGAGCGACGGAAGTACGGACCAGACGATTGCGACTGCATTACAGTTCGCCAAGACACATCAATTGAACAGCACGCCGCCTACTCCGAAAGGACCTTGGAAATCGAGCCTGAAACCTACACGGATCCCACCGGGAACGATCAGGGTCATAAATCTGGAGCAGAACCGCGGAAAGGGAGGCGCCGTCACACACGGAATGAGACATGCTCGAGGAACATACGTTGTGTTCGCAGACGCGGATGGAGCAAGTCGATTCAGTGATCTGGGTGGCCTCGTGCGCGCTTGCGAGAAAGCCAAGGACTCTCAAGGTCGTGCTGTAGGTGTCGGAAGCAGAGCGCACATGGTCGGCACGGAGGCCGTCGTGAAGGCATGTCTAATACATCGTTAGTACGTCTGCAAGGAAGTTTCACTAACGTTCAATCCAGCGCTCATTCCTCCGCAACACTCTCATGCACTCATTCCACCTGCTCCTCCGCCTCCTCACCACGCCCAAAACGGCGGCAATTAAGGACACCCAATGCGGTTTCAAGCTCTTTACCCGACCTTCGCTCCCCTACATCATCCCTTACATGCACTCGGAAGGCTGGATATTCGACGTTGAAATGTTGATGCTGGCCGAAAGCGCCGACATCCCAATGGCCGAGGTCCCGATTGGGTGGAAGGAAGTCAAGGGAAGCAAGCTGAATGTTGTCTGGGATAGTCTGGGCATGGCGTTCGGGCTGGCGATGTTGAGGGCTGCATGGGGCATTGGAATTTACAAAAGGGAATGAATAGGTAGGTCTATCCCATGAAAAGCTAGGAAGCTCGTTGTGAACATTATCTGCCTTGTGTAACTTATGATCCTCTTCTACCATTTATGTCTTCTTGCTGTCATGATACCTACTGCTCGTGGACTTGCTGGTTCCGGTAAGATACTATCCAGCAAATTTTGGCGTATAGGTACGCAGATGTCTTGGAAGCCTGATATCTGGACTTACCCCAACCCTTACGAACCTTATCGATGTTGGCTTACCTACCAAGGTACCCTCACCACCGGACGGTAAATGTGTAATGCAAAGCATCTTATGTTACTCGCAGAATGGCTCTGCCGTGCAAACT
>Ga0265797_10004782_pt1 | contig 20352 bp, 13 predicted proteins | sample P2T30metagenome_FD_192433 | JGI IMG/M metagenome (GOLD analysis project Ga0265797, IMG submission 192433) | Plant litter microbial communities from East Loma Ridge, Irvine, California - P2 T30 | ecosystem: Environmental > Terrestrial > Plant litter > Unclassified | place: USA: California...
AGGCCATGCATTGCCTCATGATAATGCGTTCAACCGCGCTTCCGAGGAGCGGCCTGCCTCTTCGGATTCTGCAATAAAGGCCTGCATGGAGGAGTTGGGGACTGACTTCTTCAATTTTACTGGCTGATCGCTATCGGACTACAAGAGAAGGAGACCCAGGGATGAACAATTTTGCTGCTTTCCTTGCTTTCATGGAAGGGCCGCCAGATGAGGAACATCGCTTTGTGAGATCGACAAGGCTCGTCGCTGAACTAAATTACGCAGTATAAAATGTAACAATTATTTGTTGTCAATCTCAATCCCATCCTACACCTAAAAATCTTTGTTAACCAACACCACCGGGCCTTCGTAAGCATGCCTTCCGAAAACAAAGTAATAGCAAATCGAGAAGATGACCACAGACCCATATATCAAACTGCTCCAGTTCATCGTCGTGAGCTCCACAGGCGTAGCCAGTGGGAAGAAAGCGAAGACATAGACCAGTAGCAGGAAAAGCACTGCAATGATGTTGCAAGCAAGGCCCGCGCGGCCGAGCCTCCAGCGAGCGTGTGGCAGAGGATCTCCGCGGATCTTACGCAGTGCGACACAGGAAATGGAGATGATGTAGGAGCTGAGGATTGCACCGACTGTGAGGGAGACGATGGCGTTGAAAGCGACGGCGCTGCCCAGGTTGACGAGGGAGAGGAGGCAGGTGATGACGAAAGAGACGCAGACGGCGTTAAGGGGAATGTCCCAGCCGGGCCGGACGCTGGTGGTAAAAATTAGGCTATTGCATAAGGTAGTGGTGGGAGACTCCCATGATACATACCGACAGAGGAAGGTACTAAACGGCATGCCGCGATCTCGTGCGAACGCAAACATCTGCCGGGATGCTGTGGCGACGTTGCTAATAGTGCTGCACAGGCACATCAAAATGATCAGACAAGCCATAACCGTAGACCCAGCTTTGTTGCCAGTCGCCGTGTAGAATGTTCCAATATAAGCGTAAGAGTAGCTCGGACTGATAGCGGCGTCTAGATCACCAATGCAGAACGCGAAGGTGATGACCATGATGAAGCCAGTGATGCCGTTCAGCACGAGCGTCCATATCATGCCTAGCGGCAGGACTCGGGATGCGTCTTTGATCTCTTCGGCCATATGGACTGCGGAGTCGGGGCCGATTAGTGAGTAAATGGGGCCGATGATTCCGACGAGGCAGCCGAGGCCTTGGGATGGCCAGCCGTAGTCGTTTCTGAACTCGGTGAAGACGGCTTTTGCGGGTTGGCGTGGTGCGAGTGCCCATAGAGGGACCTGCGCATTGTCAGCTCGGTGTATCAGGTTTGACCTGCTGTTTTTTCTCACCAAGATCCCGAAGAAACCAAAGACATGGATGATGAGGATCACGCCTTCGATCAATGGAAGCTTTTTTGCAAAGAAGGTGTTGAACAGAATCGCGATGGCTGCCACGGCAATGATCATGAGTGTTGCGTGCCATGCTGCGGGGGAGTAGTTTGGGTCGTTCAAGATGATGATGCCCTGGACCTGGGTAGCCACCAGATATGAGCCAGAGGCGATGTTGACTTGCCAGCCTAAGACACATAGCCAGCCGGTGATGTAGGAGAGGAACTTTTGTGCGGGTGCTGGGGAGAATTCGGAGACCCAGTCTGTTGTCTGTTGTCAGCTTCATATCTATGTGCGTCTACTATGCTCGATCTGGTAGGGCTGATCTTGATGGGTCAGTCAAGATTGGACATACTGTGAAGCTATTAGTAAAGGCTCGCTTACACATGCTGGCACAAGCGACCATAGATGCTGTTCTCGCAAGATATGATTGCACGCAAATTTGCAACAAGTCTTTACATCGTGCCACTTACCGATACTGTCCCCCTGATGTAGGGGCCCTGGGAATTATCAGTAACGGCGATATAACAACTTGCAATGTCCATTGCTACGCACATGCTCGACATCTCGGCCATGGACAGGATTGCAAAAGAAAATCCAAACAACGATACAAGATACATCCACACCATTCCGGCAAGACCACCGTTAGGTAGGATATAGCTTGCTGTACTATGGCACATGTTTAGTCAGGGAGCGATGTCTTGTCAGTAGTACAGTGGCTTACAAGAGTATTGCCTCCCATGTACACATTAGCACCGCAGTGAAGCCCAGTACGGAGATGAGACGGAAGTTACGCTGCAAACAAGTCCTCAGTATTTCGAACGACAGAAGCATATCGAACTCCACCTACTCTCAGCTCCTGTGTCTTGCCAACACGTCTCATGTCATGTTGGTCTCTGATCGTGCCAACCTTGTAGGACTTCGGCGACTCCTCCGGAACTAGATCGAGATCGGTGTCATACTGAGTGCCTGCCATGGTCAATATCTGCTGCTGGAAAAGAGTGCAGACTGTCAGGATATCTGCTGGAAGAACAAGATGAAGCACGAGGTTAAAATAATTACAAGGAAACGGTACATGTCGAGGTCTCGCAGATCTCACGAGATTCACACGTGGGCGTCAACGACACGACGCTAATCTCGAAGAGATTCGGACCGTGGTCCTGTACAACTCGAGGGACATAAGCCAGAGCGAGTGCCGGTCTTCCCCATGGCCTGGATTTGATCATGGCTTCGGTTCTTCGCTCGATATCCGTCGAGTCCGAAGTTTTCGCTGACCAGAAGGCTTGCTGGATCTCGGTAGGCTTCGAGATCTGGCTGCTCTTGTCCCAGCGCCTCGAAGCCGTCAAGCCCAATGAGTGCCACGTCGTGCCGAGCAGACGGAAGAACTACATGCTGTGCCGTGCGGATGGGGAGTGTGAGGAGTTGTGGAGGTAAGCTTTGGGTAGGATGCAGGGCGCCAGTACCTGCCACTGTGGGTTCATCTTACTGGCTACCAGGCTCGCGTAGTTCGTGCGTGTGCTGCCAGGCGAAGATGTTTGCGTGAAACACCGTATGGTAGAGATTCTTGGGAGCATCGCACGAGACCCAGCTCCTTATGTGCCGGTGCTGGAAAGCACAGCCTGGTTCATAGTATTCGACATAACGGCCACCTTTTTTGAGAAGATCGGTACGCCAAATGATTGTTCATGTGAGTGCATGGTTCTTTGAGGCAGGAGGTTCCGTTCATGGAGCTTATCTGCATGCATCTCGGGAGGCTGCGGCAGGAAGCCGGCACGACAACGCCGCCGTTTTTGAGTGGGTCGTGAAGATGAACAGGTCTACATTCGACCTTCCTCTTTTCGATACCTCCTATCACGAACCATGTCGTCCACGTCACATCGTGATACAAGTGTTACTGTGCTGTAATTGACTCCCTCGCATTGCCCTGGAGATGGCTGAAAGCCGAAAATAACATGTCGGTCCATGTACGCCGAACCCGGGACCCAAAACAAAGGAACCTCCACGCCACATTAGAAGACCGAGACCAACGAATGTACAGTATCGCTCGAGCAGAACCCAAGATTGTGCGAGCTGGAGTGCACGAGCACTCGTACGCCTGCCTTCTGTTCTGATGGACGATCGGCGCAGTCAGCTCACGCCACCACATCGCTCCGAAGATGCCCTGGTGTCAGAACGTGGTAAGCTTTGCGAATGATGACCTATGGAGAACTGCTGGTCTTCGATGAGCAAACGATTTGAATCAATCAACGCCGACCAGTCTGGAGCCGTCACGATGTGTGTTTACGTCTCATATTCTTCTTTTGACTTCGAGTCTTGCAAAAATGTCGCCCGAAAAGCTCGACCTGGCTCTTCGACCACCGTTGGACGCAACCCTTCCTGCCTTCCTGCGGTGGCCCGAACGCTGTGCGCTCAAGGCATGTCCTCTGTCTCTCGTTGGGGCGCATCGAGGGTACTCTTGTGCCATGCGCGTCGCATGCTCTGAGCAACACCTTTGCGTAGCCAGCAAGCTCGCCCTCCCACCCTCCAACTTTCCCACAATGTGCTGCTTACCACACCGTCGCTGCTAATGGCTGATGTACCTGGCACCTGACAGGTGTCTGTCTGTCTTGTTCGTCGCCGAATCGGTCTTTTCGCATTCCCCTTTCTATGCTTGCTTGAGAGAGATTCTATCTGGTCGCTATATGAAACACCCACAATTACGACATAGTTGAATCACCGCTCGTACATGTCTCCCGCTGCGAACGAAGGCGAGAGGTCCTTCACTATTACGCCTGATGATCATGGTGGGGTTATTGTTGTTGTTGGGTGTATACTGATGGCTTGGACTTTGCTGTGTTTCATGATCAGGCTGTACAATCGTTTTGCCATGAGATCGCCGCTCGGGCTTGACGATTTCGTGTGCGGGATCGCAACGGTATTTACTATCCCAATGCGTCGGCTGAAGGGTGAAGGATCTAATGCAGGCCAGGTAGTCGGAGTCGCGCAAACTCTACTGATGTGCGTTGCTGTATCCCATGGATTTGGCAAGTCGGCTGTGCTTGAGACACATGGACAGATACATAAGGGCGAAAAGGCGGGTTTGTATCTGCCTACACTCATCATGCGACTCTACTGACGTTGTCCACAGTACATGTATGCCGTCGCGATCCTGAGCATATGCACGATCGCCCTCTCGAAAGCAGCCATGCTTTTCTTCCACTTGCGGATCACGCCTCAGCGGTCGCAAAGGATTGCTTGCTATGCGCTGGTTGGGCTGTGTGGGACCTGGATGGTTGTGGCGATGGCATTGATGGGAACAAGATGCGGGAACCACACTCCTTGGGTCCTTTATGGCAGGATTTGTCACAACTTCGTAAGTCGTCGGAAGATTCACTTCGTTCATCTGAATATTCTGACAACTGTCTACGCAAGACAAACCGCTGGATAGGCATTGCAGCTACAGACTCAGCGCTTGAGCTCGCGATCTTCGCCATTCCCGTCTGGATACTCTGGGGCGTCAACACCCGGCGAAGCTACAAGACTATGATTCTGGTCGCTTTCGCGTCACGACTCTTCGTTCCTGTCTTAGCTGGCATCCACGCTTGGACAGCGGCCGACTGGGCGCACGCCGTCCCAGCCTTCGAGCCCGTAAGCGCAGTCGTGCCATTCCTCTGGCTCAACGTTGAGACCAACTATGCCATAATGGTAGCTACCTTCCCCACGCTGGGTACCTTCGTCAAATCGCTCAATACACGATGGGGAGCGCTGGATGGGCCCGACGTGGCACAGTACGCCATGGAATCATTCTCTGGACAATCACACAGCTCGACACGGGCGAACAACGAGAGGAGGAATCCGACAACGGAAGAGGATTTACCAAGGTTCCGGCCTGAAGGTTCGACGTATTCGTTCAAGGTTAGGAGGTCGCCTTTGTCGTCTAGGGAAGACGCGGCGAGGAATCGACCGAGAGGAAGCGATGCTAGCGATCAGATGATTATTCGGAAGACGGTTAGCACTAGCGTTGAGACGGATTCTCAGAAGCCGCAGGTTTGGGGGTAATGTTGTTGTATGTAATACTTTTATTGATGATTTTATTTGTACACTTCAATGTTCCACGACAATATCATCACAGTAGGGTTAGTGCTTTCAAGATTGGGGTAAGCTTCGAAACAGTGGTTCCTTGGCGCCGTCAGGACCTCCCGTACTTGGTCTGGCAACCTCGAGCTTCAACGCCTCGATGCCTGGAGCGCCACAACACCCACCACCTACACCACCAACCCATCCCTCATCACCTGCTAGTCGCCTCTCCGGCCTGAACGAGAGACGCACCGGCAACATGGCGGCCGAACAGGATTCGCTTTTCCGCTCGGCGGACATGACGCTGACCCAGCTCTATGTGGCCAACGAGATTGGCCGCGAGGTCGTTTCCGCCCTTGGAGAGCTGGGTGTCATGCAGTTCAGAGATGTACGATATGCCCGGCGGTATAAGCAAGATCAAAGTGCATACTAACAGCGCGTAGCTGAACCCAGACACCACCGCCTTCCAACGTACCTTCACCCAGGAGATTCGCCGCCTGGACAACGTCGAGCGCCAGCTCACCTACTTCCGCCAGCAAATCGAGAAAAACGGCATCGGCATGCGTCCCATATACGATTTCACCAACAACATGGCCGCGCCTTCCGCCTCCGAGATCGACGAGCTCGCCGACCGCAGCCAGAGCCTCGAGACGCGCATTCAGGGATTGAACGAGAGCTACGAGACTTTGAAGAAGAGGGAAACCGAACTCACCGAGTGGCGCTGGGTGCTGCGTGAGGCTGGCGGCTTCTTCGACCGCGCAAGAGGACAGACAGAGGAAATCAGGCAGAGCATTGATTCGTCCGATGACGCGCCTCTGTTGCGTGACGTGGAACAGGCCAACGGCTCCACCGACGCGCAGCAGCAGAGCTTCAGCGTGATGAACATTGGCTTTGTCGCTGGTGTCATCCCGCGTGAGCGTATGGGCGCTTTCGAGCGTATTCTCTGGCGCACACTGCGTGGCAACTTGTACATGAACCAGAGCGAGATCCCGGACCCTATCGTCGACCCCGAGAAGAACGAGGAGGTGCACAAGAACGTCTTCGTCATTTTCGCGCACGGCAAGGAGATCATCGCAAAGATCCGCAAGATCTCGGAGAGCTTGGGCGCAAGCATCTACAACGTCGATGAGAACAGCGAGCTGCGCAGGGACCAGATCCACGAAGTCAACACTCGCCTTCAGGATCTCTCCAACGTCTTGGGTAACACCAAGCGCACTCTGGACGCCGAGCTCAACCAGATCGGCCGCTCTTTGGCAGCCTGGATGATCGTGACTAAGAAGGAGAAGGGTGTCTACCAGACTCTCAACCGCTTCAGCTACGACCCTGCGCGCAAGACCCTGGTCGCGGAAGCCTGGTGCCCGACCAACTCTCTGGGTCTCATCAAGTCTACACTTCAGGATGTGAACGACCACGCTGGCCTCAGTGTCCCGACCATTGTCAACCAGATCAAGACATCCAAGACTCCGCCCACCTACAACAAGACCAACAAGTTCACTCTCGGTTTCCAGACTATCATTGACGCTTACGGCACTGCCAAGTACACCGAAGTCAACCCCGGTCTCCCGTCTATCGTCACTTTCCCCTTCTTGTTCGCTGTCATGTTCGGTGATCTCGGACACGGTTTCATCATGACCCTCGCTGCCGCCGCCATGATTTACTGGGAGAAGCCTCTGCAGCGCGGTAAACAGGACGAGCTTTTCGGCATGGCATTCTACGGTCGTTACATCATGCTCATGATGGGAATCTTCTCCATGTACACTGGCCTGATTTACTGCGATATCTTCTCGAAGGAGCTTTCCCTGTTCCCCTCCATGTGGGAATGGAACTTCCCCGAAGGTTACGACCCTGAACCTGCGACAGGCAAGGCGCAGACTCTTGTTGCAACTCGCGTTGAAGGCTACACCTACCCATTCGGTCTGGATTGGCGCTGGCACGATACCGAGAATGACCTGATCTTCTCTAACTCTTACAAGATGAAGCTTTCGATCATCATGGGTTGGGCTCACATGACCTACAACTTGTGCTTCTCTTACATCAACGCCCGCCACTTCAAGACTCCTATCGACATCTGGGGCAACTTTGTTCCCGGCATGATCTTCTTCCAGTCCATCTTCGGTTACTTGGTCTTCACCATCATCTACAAGTGGAGCATTGACTGGAACGCCATTGGACAATCGCCACCTGGTCTGCTGAACATGCTGATCTACATGTTCTTGTCTCCTGGTTCGATCATCGAAGGCGAACAGCTTTACAGCGGCCAGGCTGGTGTCCAGGTTGTCCTTCTTCTACTTGCCTTTGCCCAAGTGCCAATTCTCTTGTTCCTCAAGCCCTTCTACCTTCGCTGGGAGAACAACCGCGCTCGTGCCCAGGGATACCGTGGCATTGGCGAGAACACTCGCGTTTCCGCACTTGACGACGATGATGATGAGGGCGACCACAGCGCACACGCCAACGGCAGACCTTCGACCGACTCCGACATTGCTATGATCACCCAGGACATCGACGACGAACATGAGGAATTCGAGTTCAGTGAGGTCATGATCCACCAGGTCATTCACACCATCGGTAAGTTCATTGTATATCTTACATTCGGACGTTCCATTTCACTAACACGAGTCTACAGAATTCTGCCTCAACTGTGTCTCTCACACTGCCTCTTACCTCCGTCTTTGGGCTTTGTCTCTCGCTCACCAGCAGCTCTCCATCGTGCTGTGGTCCATGACGCTCGCCAACGCTTTCGCCATGACCGGTGCTGTTGGCATCATCGCTATTTTCGTCTTCTTCACCGTCTGGTTCTTCCTCACCGTCGCTGTTCTGGTCATCATGGAGGGCACCAGTGCCATGTTGCACTCGCTGCGTCTCCACTGGGTCGAGGCGATGAGCAAGCATTTCGTCGGAGAGGGTATCGCATTCGAGCCATTCAGCTTCCAGCTCATGCTGGAAGAGGAGATGACCGAGCTGAAGTAGGGCTAGCAACTGTTTCCCTTGTGTTTTGTTAGGCTGTAGAGTAGATAGATCTGTTGTATATTGAGTTATCTTGATTATGCAATGTCCCAACGGAGGTCGGCGTGTGTAGTCGTTGCGATTCCGTTGCAAAGTCATCAAGTGCAGTCTGATCCATCACATGCAAAAGCCAATCTGTTATACTAGATGTATTAGCGCCGGAGGACTTGAGCTGCCTAAGTCTGCGAATGCCCGAAGCTTGCTACACGCGCGGATTGGGCGAGGCAGCGCCACTATGTCCGGAGGGAGAAGCTGGCCAAATTACAAAGCACCCGCGACGCCACAAACAAGTCGCTAAGTCATCCGGAGATGATGCAGCTCGAGCTCTGGCGTGGGGCAGCGATATGCACGTCCTCGCCTATCCTCGCGTGTCGTGCTTGCGACAATCTGTCTGCCTATATCTACCTCTGCCGCCGTTCGTTGGGCAGAGATAGATACACACACACACACACACACACACACCTCGCAGCAGATCCTCTACCACACTCACGAACACGAGAACAAATTCACGCCGCCACAACACTTTTGCACCATCTAACATATCAACAACGCCACCCAACCACCAGATATAATAGTACTTACGAACTCGCACAATAATGGCCTCGTCACTCCCCAGCACCATGAAAGCCGCTGCCTACGACAGCAACGCAGGTGGCATTCACAAGCACATCAAAGTCACAAACTCCTGGCCTCTGCCCAAGAACGCAAAGAACTTGCCCCAAGGCGCCACTCTCGTCCGCGTCTCTCACGCCACTCTCAATCCGGTCGACTACAAAGTGCCCGAGCTACCTCTCGTCGGAAGTCTGGTCTTCGGCAAGGGTGTTCCAGGCCTAGACTTCGCTGGTACAGTCGTCGAAAGCACATCCTCCCAACTCAAGCCCGGCGAGGCTGTTTTTGGTAGTCTGGCTCCGCCGAATTTCAGCACGCTCGGCGAGTACATCATCGCTACGAAGGAAGGCTGCGTGCCTATCCCAGATGGCGTTTCGCCCAAAGACGCTGCCACTCTTGGTATCGCCGGTCTGACAGCCTACCAAACCGTCGCGCCCTTCGTCAAGCCTGGCAGCAAAGTCTTCATCAATGGCGGCAGCGGCGGCGTCGGCACTTTCCAAATCCAGATCGCGAAGATCCTAGGCTGCCACGTCACCGTCACTTGCTCCGGACCCAATGTCGAGTTGGTCAAGTCTCTTGGTGCCGATGAAGTTATTGATTACCGCACGGAGAACGTCGTCCAAGCTCTCACGCGCAAGGGCCAGCAGTACGACCTCATCGCCGACAACGTCTTCAATGGTGCGGAAATTTACTGGTCGAGTCACAAGTACCTCAAGCCTGAAGGACGCTACGTCACGATTGCTGGCAATGCGCAGTTTTCGGTTGTCAAGAACATTTTGAGCATCATGCTGTGGCCGAAGGCGCTTGGTGGCGGTCAGCGCAAGTTCCAGTTTGTTACTTGTGCGGCGGAAGCAGCGCAGTATGCTGAGCTGGCGAAGTGGGTGGCTGAGGGGAAGCTGAAGACTGTTATTGAAAAGGAGTATGAGCTTGAGCAGGCGGGCGAGGCGTTTGAGAGGCTGAAGTCTGGGAGGACAAGGGGCAAGTTGGTGGTTAAGGTGGCTTGATTTTGCTGAAAGAGCAGGATGGCTTAGAGGAACATTTCAACGAGCGAGAAAATGAACTAAAACGATAGCATGCCCTATCTGCGAGCGAGCCAGATCCATTTCGACCAGCACATGTGCTATGAATACATCTTATAGTGAAAAGAAGTTACAACAGATCCCTACCCTTCCTCGCCATCCCTCTCCTTCTCTTTTTCCTCCCTCCACATCAATTATGCCACAACAATCAACACCTTAACGCCAGCAGTAAACCACAACGCCCCAGCGAATCCCACCGAACTCCTCGCAAACACGCCACCAAGCAGCGCCCCGAAAATGTAAAAAACCAACCCGCCACCCCTGCGATTTCGCTGCACATTCCCCATCAAGCCCGCAGTAAACAACGCCGGATCGGAAGCCAGGTCGTTGTAGAGCGTGGTTAGCACGACGGAGGGTAAGGCGTTGAAGCCTAGGACTCGGCTTGCGACAACTTTGCCCGCGGCTTGGAAGGAGAGGAGGCCGATCGCCACGAGATCCATTGTTGGGAAACCGATATCTCGTGGGATCCCTCCCAGCATCGTGGAAGACGTCAATTCAGGCGCTGAGGGCTCTCCTGGCCTAACCGGTGACTCGCTCGATGATCCGGAGTGCACGAGCACGGCTGCGAAGGCTGTTACGAGCATTTGGAAGGAGAATGAAGCGGCTAGGACCCAGCGTCTGCGCTCGCCGAAGGTACGGTGGAAATAGGAGATTAGGGCCGCGCCGAGGATGAAGGAGAGGATTGCTGTGAGGGATTTGAGCCAGGCCAGGGATGGGGTGTTGACGGGGAGGGAGTTTGCGCCGAGGGCGAGGAAGATTGTGTTTCCTGTCTGTTGGAATATTAGTATGTATATATTTTGCTGGTTGTTGAGAACGGAATTGCTTGGTTTGATTTTTGATTGAAAGACTTACTTGCATCGACACGAAACACGAATACGCGTTGTACGCCCCGCTGTCCACGAGCCCGGAGATGAAGAAGTTGACCATCAAGACGAGATCGGCCCATCGCGTGGAGACATCTGCCATCAAATATGATGTGGCCTTTTCTGAACTGCTGGTGTCGCTGGGAGGTGGTGGTGGGTTGCCATTGCTATCGCGAGGACCGTCGCGGTAAGAGTATCGTTGGTAGAAGGATAAGAGAGATTGGCGTTCTGATAATTTGGGCGCGTGAGGTCGGAGGGGTGGCTCTTTTGTGTTTCGCGGTGAGTATTGAGGGCGGTCCATGGTTGTTTTGGGTTGTCGCGTTGTCTGGGCGAGTTTTATCGATGATGATGATGATGATCGATTATAGTGGATTTATTCGAAAGGGGATTTCTGTTTTCTTCTAGTCCAGCGCCATGCAGTATCCAGGGAATTGAGAGAGATGACAGACTGTCTCTCACGATCTGAGATCTCACAAAACCTGATACTGGTACATGAAGAGGAAGTATTTCGTCTGCAGAGAGATAGGGAGATTGGCTGCTAGCTTGGAGGGCCAGAGTGGTAATGTATCAGGTGATGGGGGTTTCCCTTCAACAACTACATCATCGTTGCGTTGTGGATCTGACGAAGCGTTGCGCTAGAGCTAAATAGAACGCTCGGGGCCCGTCGCAGAGTGTGACACTCGCGTGGCGGGGACTCGGGGACTCTCCGCCTGGAGCCTGGAGAAATCAGAGATGATCGAGCTTTTTGCCTTTCAGCCGCAGACCGATCGACCGGGTGGACCGATCAAGCGAGGGCTTAACATTTCTGGAGATGCATGTGTCTGTGACAGGTCAAACAGAAGGATTACTACAGCATATAGTACACAACTTCTCCCCCCTGCAAAACAAGGAGACTTCTTTCATGTCGGTACCCGAGATTATGGGAAGGACATGGCCCACAAGCGCACGGCAGATGATCTTCCTGGGCCTGCTGCATCGCGCTCGTGCCTGACTTGTGCGACAGGGGGGAGGTGTCTGCGTAGTGTCGGTGGTGTAATCGCTGTCGACTTTGCGCTATCCTGCACTCTCCTCCTCCCTCCCCATTGGTGCTTTTGCTCCGAGTACCTGGTGACACCCACCCGAGGCACCATGTGATCGTTCACGTGCTGACTCCTCAAGGTAGACAAGGTATGCTGCATCTTCAGCGTCATCTCTTGGCGAGTGACGCTTGAGATGCTCGAGACGACATTGGGGTTATGTATCAACAGCGTCATGACAGATACTGGCGGGTTGGTAAGCTGATATTCAAGGCACCCGAACGCATAAATACAGTATGTTTGAGAGGCAGGAAGTCATTGCTATTTATCTTTAAGCCACAACAACAACTTGCCTTCCAACAAAAAGATAAAGCAATACAATGGCTCCCCAATACCTCGCCGTCAACATTCAATCCCTCAACAATGAACCCGTCCGCATCGCCTACCTAGACCACCCCCCATCCCCATCCTCACCATCAAAACCCCCCATTCTCCTCCTCCACGGCTTCCCCCAAACCTCCCACCAATTCCGCCACGTCCTCCCCCTCCTCTCCGCCGCAGGCCACCGCTGCATCGCCCCCGACTACCGCGGCGCCGGCCGCTCCTCAACCTCCCACACAGACTTCCGCAAAACCACAATGGCAGCCGACATCCTCGCCCTGCTCGACGCTCTCGATATCAGAGAACCAGTGCACGTCCTAGGCCACGACATCGGCGGCATGATCGCTTTCGCGCTCGCGAGCAGACACCTCGAGCGTGTGAAGAGTGTCTGTTGGGGAGAGTGCCCGTTGCCTGGCACGAGTGCCTACGAGCGGAGTAGGACTGAGGACGCGGTTCAATTTTTCCATTTCATTTTCCATTCTGTGGCCGATGTACCTGAAGCGCTGGTCGCGGGCCGGGAGAGGCTTTATGTCAGCCATTTTTTGAACAAGATCACGTATAATCTTGGTGCGTTTAGTGAGGCGGATGTGGATTTTTATGGGGAGGCGTATGCGCAGCCGGGGGCGATGAGGTGTGCTTTTGGGGTTTATAGGGCGTTTGAGAGGGATGCGGAGGAGAATCGGGAGTGGGTGGGGAGGGAGGGGAAGTGTAAGGTGCCTAGTATGGCTCTGAGTGGGCAGAAGAGTAGGCATAGAGAGGAGGCGCGGGAGATGGCTTTGGAGGTTACGGAGCGGAAGGCGGTTGAGGAGGGTGTTGTCAAGGGTGCGGCGCATTATTTGGCTGAGGAGAGTCCGGGTGGGTTTGTTGAGGCTGTGTTGCCGTTTCTTGATGCTCATTGATTGCGGAGTTCTGTAGTGTAGGGATGGTGCCTATGGTGGGTGTCGTCCGATGTCTTTTGATAGAAAGTTCAGCCTGGACGTCCTCGGGAATGTGCAAACAATACAGTATCTCGGTGGCGAGCATACTCAGCCTGATGATGGGACTGCTTGTGCTATCAGTAAGGCCAAGCTTACTAGATTGTGAACTACGAAACAATAGTTTTCAATGTAAGAAAACTCGTCAATAAACATTAATAATTCTACTTCGCTGATGTTGCCATGATCATTGCTTTTCCAGCACACCCAGATGCATCACTTCTTCGAGAACTCTAGATGGATCTCTTCTCGTTCGCCCAGACGCGCTTAACGTTGACCTTCTGGCAAGTAGGGTTCTGAGGCTCGGCCTTGCCGTAAGTCTGTCAATGGTGGTTAGCTTTCTGGTGTCCACCCGAAGTAAGATAAGAGATCAACATACCCAAGCAAGAGTGGTGTACTGGTAGCCGACGTAGGTCTCGCAGATGTACCAGCGGTAGTACGCCTTAGTCTCAGTAGCATTGAACGGGAAGACACTGTCATCGAGATAGCCCTGGATGTTGAGCAGACCCTTGTTGTCGAAGGCCACTTGCTGGGCGTCCGTGTCGCCTGGGTAGAACAGCGGGACGGCAACATTGGAGATCGGGTTGGCGGACAGGCTGAGAGCAGACGAGTAGCTCTGGCCAGCGGTGGGGAGCAGCCAGGTGAGGATGCCGGTGTCGCCGATGGCGCTGTTGGTCGGGGTGGTGTAAGCGGATGTGTTGAAGTTGTAGACGTCTGCCGTGCTCAGTTTCTTATCGCCGAGGCAGAGGCCTTCAATGGCGGCGCCTTCGTGGCAGGCGAACAGGGTGCGGCCATTGAGGGTCTTGTTTGTCGCGGAGTTGACGACGAGGTGGAAGGGCTTGGAGGAGATGTTGTAGAATGGCTCTTGGGCGTTGACCGCAGTGGCAATGGCGCCGACGAGAGCGAGAATGGCGGTCTTCATGTTTGTTGTGCTGTGGAAAGTCGTGTTTGCGAGAAGCGACTTATGGTTTGTGGGAGGAGGTGTTGAAGGTGAGATGAGTTGGTGATTTGCTCACTTGGCCGCTAATGCTGAGGAGTGTCGACCTTCAAGCAGACAGGAGCCAGTGAGCTATATATGCCTACCTTATACCACGACCCACGGGAAAGCACGATCAGCAGCGCCGTGACGATGCACGACCATGAGAAACGGGCGTTGCAACGGTGGAGGGCTCGGAGGGGTACACCATACCACTTGGGCTAGTACATACCGCCATAGAGCTCTTTTTCGCCACCGAGGATAGTGCGCTGCTGCATACTATCTCGTATTAGCGACAGCTCTACTGTACCACCTGACCTGGCCCTCACGCTTCTTAGCTCCCTCCCTTGCGGCTTAAACAAAGAGCTTTGCGGAAAGCATGGTGCACCACCAGCCTATGGCGTGCATGCCGGCCTCGCCGTAGCGCGCATTATTTCGAGCGAGCTGAAGATGTTCGTCCCTGCGGAGAAGTGTGTTTGTCGGTTATCGGTACCATATGGCATGTAGTCCCTCGAAGGAAACATGGTAGGCCTCTCGTCGAAAATAACTTAAGCTTCTGCGCGCCCACGCTTGTCTCAGAGGTTATGAGAATGAGAATGCTTCGGTGGCACAATCCTCGTACTGGGAGGAGCTCGCCTATTGATTACCTTGCCTTGTGTAGTACTCTTGAAGGTCACCTCATGCAGCCACAGTGGCCCAATACAGACGACATGGCCGTATCGTGTGTATTCTCATCGCAGACAGACTCCCCAGCAACACCACCAGCAGTGTGGAGTTCGATGGCATCAGACCGCCTAAGGTTCGAGGGCGAAAGATGGAGATCTCAGAGCGGCTCGGATCTATGCTTCCGTTGTAAAACTAACTTTCACCCATCGTCATATCTGCCGTCTCTGACGTTGCACCGTTGGAAACACTGGAAGGCTTCCAATAATCCTGTTTGGACGATCTGCGTGATTCTGCTATAGTCGCTTTCGTAAAATCCAAACGCCTGGTACACGGTCGTACATAATCTTTGGTAAGCTTACGGCGACACCGGTCGAAACGGTACACTTGTTTCTTTGTTTACGCTACACGAGAAGGGTCTTCCGAACCATTGGACGTGTAACGTTGTGAAGGCGTCACGGTTCAACCATTTCTGAAACAACGGCATACAATCCCACAATGCCTCCGAAGAAGACTCAGCAGCCTTCGCTAGAAGAGAGGAAAGCCAAAGCTCAAGCTGAGGCAAAGGCGAACGCAGAGCGCGAGAGAGAGGCTCAGAAGACTGCCCAGACAGCCGTCGAGGCCAAAAAGAAGGCACAGAAACTCGGACAAGCAGCTGCTGCTTGCGGAGATCCAGATGAACGACAAAAGCTCTTGAAGCAGAAGGTGGATCAAGAGGTGAAGGCAGAGACCTTTGGCAAGACTGCCAAATGGATTCAAACCTCAGGTTCATTCCAAGGCTTCGCGGCCGGTTCAGGCTTGGGAATCGGTCTTGGTGCCGCGGTGGGAACATTGACGGGAACACTTGTCGGCGGCCCAACAGGTCTGATCACTGGAGGTATCGGCGCCGGCATAGGCAAGCTTCACGGCCCGTTCGTGAACATTTCCGACTGGGGTCTTGACAAGATCAGAGGCATCACTGGAGACTTGCCCGGATGGGAAGCTACGGCGGAACAGAAGAAGACTCTGGAGAAGATGTGCGGACAAGTCGCTGAGACTGAAGCGCCGGGTCCCGAAGAATTGGAGAACATTGCTGGAAACGTGGCAGGTGGAACAAACGAGGAGGCTGCACAGATGGTATCGTCTGTTCAAGATACCAGCGATTCGTGGAAGAAGACGGCGGGCTCATACGTCCCAACTTGGGCTGGAGGCGAGAGCAAAGAGGAGTCGGACAAGCAACAGAAGCCTGCAGCTTCGAAACAGCAACCACAGAAGAGCACACCTAAGTCTTCGGCGCCCGCGAAGACCTCGCCCGAGAATACAAAGCAGACACAATCCGCTGAACAAAAGACCACCTCGAACACTCGCTCCGGCCCTCGCAAGCTTGGAAAGCCCAGCACCACATCCGCCAACCAAAAGGCTTCTGCTACACCGAAGCAGTCTTCGGACAACAGCCAACCCGCTAAGAGAGACTCGGCCAGTCCGACGAACGAGACGAAGAAGAAGCCACGAAAGCTGGAGCCTAGATCAAATGGCGCGACGCCAGCAAAGGCGAAGAGTGCTGGGACCGATGCAAAGACTGCCAGTTCGCCGGCACCAAGGCGCTCACCCAGAAAGCTGGAGAGCCGGTCGTGAGCAGGATCTCGTGTGTTCATTGTCTTGATATCGAGCGACTTCGCGTGCGGCTATATACAATGCTAATAACCACTGTACTTTTATCGTCTATCATAACAGTCCACCCAGGTAGCACGAGCTGAATACTATGCTTGCCAAACCAACACTCGTCGAATGAGAGCCTCCATCGATTTCGCGTATGCTAACATGATCTACGCTCTCTCAATATATTATTCCATCTCCGGCGTAATTACATTACTCCTCAATCCCAACAACAGCACATCCCTCATCGTCTCCGCACTCTTTACCCGAATATCTACAAAGCTCTCCGGACTGAAGAACGCAGTGTGGCACGTCAGCACCATCCGGCCCTCCAACCACTCCTCCTTGTTGCGATACGCCTGGATCAAAGGATGCACGCGATCCTCTGGGATCGGCTCCTCGGGCAGGACATCAAGCGCCGCGCCAGAGATTATGTTCTCACGCAAACATCGCTCGATGCCGTCTAGGTCCGTGATCTCCCCGCGCGCGGTGTTGACGAGCACGGCTCCAGGAGGCAGTAGTGAGAGCAGATCGTAGCCGACCAGACCGCGTGTCTCGCGCGTGCAGGGTGCGTGCAGGCTGAGCACGTTGCTGCGGCGGAAGAGCTCGCGGATGTCTTTCGTTCGCTCGAGCGCGAGGCTTTTGTCAACGCCATTGGGCAGGTAGGGGTCGTAGAAGAGCACGTTGAAGCCGAATGCTTTGGCTCGTAGAGCGGCGGCTGTGCCGATGCGGCCTAGACCTAGGATGCCGAAGGTCTTTTGCTGGAGGCGGGCGACGAGAGGCGTGTCGATGGGGGCCCAGAGGGCGGGCGGTGTTGCTCGTTGGCGTTCGTGGTGGAGTAAGATCCCGCGGCGCATTGTGAGGGCGAGAGCGAGGGCGTGGTCTGCGATTTCGGCGGTGCCGTAGTCGGGGACGTTGCATACCGTTACGCCTTGGGCGGCGAGGGTGACACGGTCGAGACGGTCGTAGCCGACGCCCATGCGGACGACTCTGGAGGAGAATCAGATCATAGTCCGTAGTATCGACTTGACTAGAAGACTTACACTTTCAAGTTCGGAAACAGTTTCACATCATCTTCAGTCATCCACAACTTCAGGAGCATGATGCCATTGATGCGGTTTCTTATGGGCTCTGGGATGGTGGGCCATGGCTTTGGTACAGCCTGTCCAGCAGGGAACAGATCCAGCTGTAGATATTCGATGTCGTGATCATGAAAAGCGGATTTGGCGAAGAGCTCTTGCTCGACGGTGTCGTCCTGTTGGGATTGTTAGCGATATGTCTTTGCCGCGGTGGATGTGGTAGGGCAAAGGGTACCGCGTAAAGGCCGTCCGCCTGGACGATTGTGAATTTGGTCATGATGCAGGTCGTAAAATAAATATTAGAAATGTGTATGTCTCACTTTGAACTGTATCGCTTGTCGTCTATGCCTCAAGTACCTTATGCTCTGTCATCGACCTCGGGGAAATCATAGCCCGGTCAATTGCCGGGTGGAGTCCGTCGGCATAAGCGGGATGATAACCAATGTTTGGGGCACCCCAACAGGCAACGTACTTGGTCGCCGAATGCGTTGGTTGAATTGATAGAACTTACGTACAGTGAGTGTATTCATGACTGAATGAACTAAAAATCCTATATTATTCATCTTCCAGACTGAAGATACTAAAAATCTCCCAGATTTCGGAAGACAACATGAAGGCTGCACCTACTGCGACATGGGAGATTTCTTATCTGTCCTTCCAGTACCTGGTGCTTTCCTTGCCCAAAACCTATGCCTGATGATTAGCGACTTTGTCACGCTTGCAAGATGAAAATTGCTACGCACGCGAGCAATAGCGCTGTGGCGACCTTGATTTATGCTGTTCAAGCGATCCGCCACCAAGCGAAATGCCGAGTCGGCAGCAGCCTTCGTGAGCACCGCGTCGGGATTCTTCCGTTGAAGTTGTCCAACAAAATGTTCGTAGGTGATCTCTTTCCACATGTCCCGGTTTTCGGTCCCTTGATTTGCTGCTGCGAGCGCAGGTAGTGACAGGCCCTTCAAGTCTTCCGCAGTCTTTGCGATGAGTGCTTTAGGCATGGCGGTTCGAAGTCTTGTCTTCCAGCGATTCCAAGTCGCTATGCTTTCACCGCGGTCAGGCTGGCAGGTGTTTAGCGTGGGCGAACAATGCAATGGCCGATATTTACCTCCGCCATAGCTCTCTTCAACTTGGCATTGTCGAGCTGAAACTGCTGCTTGGCCTGCAGCCTGAAGCACTTGTCGACGACGTCTTTTTCCGCCAATGCAAGAACTTTCTTGTTGTGCTTCTCGTTCAATAGAGCGTGTAAGAAAGCGCGGTAGTTACATGATCCAATAATTCGGGGTAATTCGATGAAACAGGTCTTGGAAGTGGTGGCCGCCGCTGCAAGGGTCTTCGGAAGTGGCATTTGAGATCTGAGCACGTATGTGATAAAAGTGTCTGCCGAATAATGTACAACATGGTCAGGTCAAGTGGCGGCGCGAAATATGTATGTAGCCGCCATGATCAGCACGTTCGAGCTCACTGGCCTTCGTCGCGAGGTCGCACGGCATGAAGACAGGGGTGGCTGCTGCCTGTCGTTTTGTGCAACAAAACGGACACGTCGAATTCGAGCCGCCCGATGCTGCTCTAAGAACGGAAAGCTGTAGCTATTGAAAAGAAGACGATCGTGCGTAAGACTTGTTGCTCATGCCTACCTCCTTCTCAGGCGCCCGCAGATTACAGTTTGCGTAGCGCGTTCCAATTGGCGGGAACCCGCGGCAAGCTGCGGGAGCTGCGCGGGATGCTGCGGTAGGGTTAGGGCTTTCCTATTATGGTATGGCGCAGGCTCTCTATAGAGCGCCTAAGGTAAAAAGGCACTAGATTATCGTAATTAGCAAGATTACTAAATACTTGTTGAAGGAATACCAAGTAGTATAGTTTAAAAGAGGTATCTTACAACGTAGTGAATACTAAAGCAAGCACTGCTTTTGTATAAAGACTGATTGTTGCTTCCTTGCTACTGTTTAGCATACAAGTTGCACATATCGCGCTAGCTGCTACTAAGCGTAGTATAGGCTGTACCCTACATAGGACCTTAGACTTCATCTTAAGGACTCTTATAATAACTATCTCCCCTCTTTATAATAGGCCTTCTAGGCATATCTATAGAGGTTATTTTATATAGCCTTAAAGTTTAGTAACTTTATGTGTAGGGGATTCACCTCCCTAGTAGGTAGTATATAACTTATATATACCTATCCTATATAGTAACATACTATATTAATATAGTGTTTATATAGTAATAAACAGAAAAACTCTTTACCTTTAGTAAGTTAAGAATTTTGCCTACTTATTGTATCCTCTTCATATTAATAATGCTATTTCTATATACACTACATATAAGCCCTCTTCTTAATAATGTACCCTTACGCTACTTATAAGCGTACTACCTACCCTTTATAATAGCTTTCCTTACTCCTAGTAAGGTTAGAAAGCCTACTATTGCTGTCTATAATAGGTGCATTCTATACCTTAATGAAGACCTCGACTATAAGTAGCATACCCCTAAGGCTTTTAAGACGTATGCTAACCCCTTATAAAGAGTATAGGTATAATATTGTTCTTAGGGCTCTAGGTAGGAAGTGTAGTAGGTGTAGGGATAGTAAGCACCCCTATGTACCTATAGAGTAGCCTCTCTTTAGGATGCTTAAGAAGGTTAAGA
>Ga0265797_10004785_pt1 | contig 20342 bp, 21 predicted proteins | sample P2T30metagenome_FD_192433 | JGI IMG/M metagenome (GOLD analysis project Ga0265797, IMG submission 192433) | Plant litter microbial communities from East Loma Ridge, Irvine, California - P2 T30 | ecosystem: Environmental > Terrestrial > Plant litter > Unclassified | place: USA: California...
CTGCGCGGTGCCGGCCACCTTGAAGTCCATGTCGCCCAGGTGATCTTCGTCGCCCAGGATGTCGGTCAGGACGGCGAACTTGCCGCCTTCCTTGATCAGGCCCATGGCGATACCGGCCACGTGCGCCTTCATCGGCACGCCGGCGTCCATCAGCGCCAGGCAGCCGCCGCAGACCGAGGCCATCGACGACGAACCGTTCGATTCGGTGATTTCCGAGACCAGGCGCACCGAGTAGCTGAAGTCTTCAGGGTTGGGCAGCGCAGCGATCAGCGCGCGCTTGGCCAGACGGCCGTGGCCGACTTCGCGGCGCTTCGGGGTGCCCACGCGACCGGTTTCGCCGGTGGCGAACGGAGGCATGTTGTAGTGCATCATGAAGTCGTCGGTGTACTCGCCCATCAGCGCGTCGATCTTCTGGCTGTCGCGCGCGGTGCCGAGGGTGGCCACCACCAGCGCCTGGGTTTCGCCGCGGGTGAACAGGGCCGAGCCGTGGGTGCGTGGCAGCACGCTCGAACGGATCGAGATCGGACGCACGGTGCGGGTGTCGCGGCCGTCGATGCGTGGCTCGCCATCGAGGATCTGCGAACGCACGATCTTGGCTTCCATGTCGAACAGGATGTTGCCGACGTCGCCTGCATCGGCGCTTTCGCCGGCGGCGGCCAGTTCGGCCATCACTTCGCTCGACAGCGACTTCAGCTTTTGCTGGCGGGCCGACTTTTCGCGGGTCTGGTAGGCATCGCGCACTTTGGCGCCAGCCAGTTCACCGACGCGTGCGATCAGCGCTTCGTTCTTTGGCGCCGGGGCCCATTCGACTTCCGGCTTGCCGCCTTCGGCGACCAGGTCGTGGATCGCATCGATCACGACTTTCATCTGCTCATGACCGAACACGACTGCGCCCAGCATGATTTCTTCGGACAGTTGCTTGGCTTCGGATTCGACCATCAGCACGGCGCCTTCGGTACCGGCCACGACCAGGTCCATCTGCGACGTCTTGAGTTCGGTGGTGGTCGGGTTCAGGATGTACTGGCCATTGGCGTAGCCGACGCGCGCGGCGCCGATCGGGCCCGCGAACGGGATGCCGGCGATGCACAGGGCAGCCGAGGCGCCGATCATGGCGGCGATGTCCGGATCGATTTCAGGATTGACCGACAGCACGTGGATGATGACCTGGACTTCGTTCAGGTAGCCTTCCGGGAACAGCGGACGGATCGGACGGTCGATCAGGCGCGAGGTCAGGGTTTCTTTTTCGGATGGACGGCCTTCACGCTTGAAGAAACCGCCAGGGATCTTGCCCGCTGCATAGGTTTTTTCGAGGTAGTCGACGGTCAGGGGGAAGAAATCCTGGCCAGGCTTGGCATCCTTGCGTGCGACCACAGTTGCCAGCACGACGGTGTCTTCAACCGACACCACGACGGCGCCGCTTGCCTGACGGGCGATTTCACCCGTCTCCAGGGTGACCGTGTGTTGACCGTACTGGAAGGTTTTCGAAACTTTATTAAACATGGGGTATTCCCTTTCATTATGCCGACAGATTTCCAGGTGCTGTCGTCCACCTCTGACTACAGGCCATCGTCAAGATAGCCTTTACTGCAACTACGAAACTGCTAAAACGAAAAATGCCCGCGACAGGAAACTGGCGCAGGCATTTTTTGACTAAACCGTCTGGCGCAAAGATTACTTACGCAGGCCCAGTTTCGAGATCAGATCGCGGTAACGGCTCAGATCCTTGTTCTTCAGGTAGGCCAGCAGGCTCTTACGACGGTTGACCATCATGATCAGGCCGCGGCGCGAGTGGTGATCCTTTTTGTGCTCTTTGAAGTGACCGTTCAGGTCGTTGATGCGCGCGGTCAGCAGTGCAACTTGCACTTCCGGCGAACCGGTGTCTTTTTCGCCACGTGCATTGTCCGCGATGATCGCGGCTTTGTTCAGGGTTTCTACGGTCATGATGTTACCTTTCACATGCGGTGCAAGAGTCGGAACCCGGCGCACCGTGATTGTTCAAATAGCTGTCGGGATTCGACAGACCGGCAAGTATAGGGCAAAACGCGGCCGGCCACCAGCATTTACCATCGCGGCGCGGCGCTTCCCGCGTTTTTGGCTATGCTGACGCGACAATGAGAGGGAACGACATGAACAAGATGCACCAATTCGCAACACTGGCCGCCGCGCTCTTGCTGTCGGCCTGCGCCAGCGTGCTGCGCCAGGCCCCGGATCCCGGCGATTCGGCCGAGGTAGTGCAGGCCAAGATGGGCGCGCCGACCGGCGTCTACCAGGACGGCGACGATCGCGTGCTCGAATATGCGACCGGGCCGATGGGCCAGTTCACCTATATGGCGCGGCTGGGGCCGGACGGCCGGCTGCGCTCGTATGAACAGGTGCTGACCGGCGAAAAGTTCGCCACCATCAAGATTGACCAGGCCACGCATGCCGACGTGCTGCGCATCGTCGGCCGACCCGCCGAGCAGTCGCGCGTGGCCATGCACAATTATGAGGTCTGGTCATACCGCTACAAGGAAGCGGGCGTGTGGAATTCGCTGATGCATGTGCACTTCGACGCGCAGGGCGTGGTGCGCCAGATGCTCAACGGGCCGGATCCGATGTACGAGCCGCGCGACCGCTTCGGCTGGTAACGCCCTGCCCCGGCCCGGTCAGCGCGCAGGCGGCGTACGGCCGCCATCGCTGCGCACGAACTCCTCGATCGCGTCCAGGCTCGGGGCCAGGCGGCGCAAGGTGCTCGACAACGTCGCCACCAGCGACGCGTGATTGACGCGGTCATAATAAATTTCGCGCACCGGCACCCGGATCGCGCGCAGACGGTCGGCCAGCGCGCCGGTATTACGCTGCGGATCGACGGTGTCGTCGTTGTTGGCGGCGATTAACAGCGCCGGTGGCGCGCCACTCTTGACCTGATTGATCGGCTGCGAGTCGGCCGGGGTGTCGGGATAATGAAACACCGGGCGCGTGGTCGGGTTCGAGACCGGCAAGAAGTTGTACGGCCCCGCCATGCCGATCCAGCCGCGCAGATGGCTCGGGTCGCTCCCCTGCTTGCGCAGCCAGCGCCCATCGAGCGCCAGCATCGCCGCGTTGTAGGCGCCGGCACTGTGGCCCATCGCGTAGATGCGCTTCGGGTCGCCGCCATAGGCCGCGATCTTGCGCTCGACCCAGGCCACGGCGCGCGCGCTATCGTCCAGAAAGTCCGGGTAGCGCACTTGCGGATACAGCCGATAGTCGGGGATCACCACCACGAAGCCGCGCGCGGCCAGGGCCTGGCCAACGAAGGCATAGTCCTTGCGCTCGCCGCTGACCCAGTTGCCGCCGTAGAAGAACACGATCACGGGCGCGTTGACGGCGCCCTTCTCGGGGCGGTAGATGTCGAGCGTCAGACGCGGGTTGGCGCCGTAGGCAACGCTCGCCACCGATCGCTCGACGGCGCTTGGCGAGACCGCATTGACCAGCGCCAGCGGCGAGCAGCCGCTCACGGCGGCAGCGAGGAGAAACACGAATGCGGCGTATGCTGCGAGGTAAAACTTGCTCATCGGATGCGATCGAAGCTGGTCACACCCCGAGTATAGCGATCCCGGGCGCTTTGGCGGAATACCTGAGCCCGCTGAAGGGACATTCACTGCGGCAATGACTGACTGAAACACGCCATCGCCGCAGGAAGGCAGTACTTAACGGCGCAGGCTTTCGTCGTCGTCGAGCGGGATGATGCTGACGCGCTTGCCCTTGGCTTTTTGCCAGGCGTACACGGCGTAACCCGAGAGGCCATAGATCACGAAGATCGGCCACAGCACCTTGGGCGGGTCGATTGCCAGCAGCGCCAGCACCAGGGCGATCAGGAACACCGCGATGAACGGCACCGACTTCTTGAAGTTGACGTCCTTGAAGCTGTAGAACGGCACGTTCGAGACCATCGTCAGGCCGGCGAACACGGCGATGCACCAGGACACCCAGTCGACCTTGCGCGCGCTGACGCTGATGTCGGGGTCGGTCATCATCATGATGAAGCCGACCACCAGCGCCGCAGCGGCCGGGCTTGGCAAGCCCTGGAAGAAGCGCTTGTCGACCACTTCGATATTGGTGTTGAAACGGGCCAGGCGCAGCGCGGCGCAGGCGCAGTAGATGAAGGCGGCCAGCCAGCCGAGTTTGCCGAGGCCGCGCAGCGACCATTCATAGATCACCAGCGCCGGCGCGGCGCCGAACGAGACCATGTCGGCCAGGCTGTCGTACTGGGCCCCGAATTCGGACTGGGTATTGGTCAGGCGCGCGATGCGGCCGTCCAGGCTGTCGAGGATCATGGCGATGAACACGGCCCAGCACGCATGCTCGAAGCGCTGGTTCATGGCCATGACGATCGCATAGAAACCGCAGAACAGTGCGCCAGTGGTAAAGGCATTCGGCAACAGGTAGATGCCACGGCCACGCTGGCGGTCTTCGGCGCGGCGGCCGAAGCGTTTCAGGCGCGCGAATCGTGGCGTCTTAGGCGCCCCTGGTGGTCTTCTTTTCGGAAAGGATGGCATAGGCTTCGCATTTAGTTAAGTGCCTGACGGCAGTTCCCCCACATTATAGATGCGGGGGACACTTGTTCGTTAACCAATACCGTAACCCGGCTGGCGAAGCTCTGGCGCTTACTTGAACTTGACCTTGCCCACCACGCGCATCTGCAGCGTGGTTTCGCCCGGTTCGAAGCTCGGCTCGGCCATCTGGTCACCGCTCTCGCGCTTGGCGCTCATGCGCATCATGGCTGGCGCCGCCTGGTTGTCACCCGCGTAATTGCCCGAGCCTTCGAAGTCGATCGTGTCGAGTACGGCGTCGCCCGGCTGGCGGCCCATCGCGCGCGCAATCGAGACAATGCGCTCGTTCAGGTTCTTGTAGGTAGCGGCGATGCGCTGGTCATCGAGGCGTTTTTCGGTATCAGGGCTCAGGCCGAAGTCGACCCCATTAATCTGCAGCACCTTCTGGGCTGCGGCGGCGGTCTTCGGCAGCGCGCTCAGGTTGGTGGTCTTGACTTCCAGGTACTGGCCGACGCGCCAAGCGATCGGCACCGGCTTGACCGGTGCGCGCGTGGTCGGCTGCGGCATCGGCGGCACTTCCGGATACACCGGGTAGGTGTAGTAGCCCTGGGTTTTGAGCTGCGCATTCGGATCGGCGCGGCGCACGATCTCGGTGCCCTCTTTCATCTTGCGGTTGACGCGGTCGGCGGCGGCGTTCTTGTCCTTGTCGTGCTCTTCGACGGCGAAGATGACGGTGGCCTGGTCGTTGGCATGTTTCACTTCACCGAATGCCGGCACCACGACAACCGTGCCGGTGGTCGAGGCGGCCGGTGCGTTCTGGGCCTGGGCGGCGCTGAACGCGAGGACCAGGGCTGCGGCGACGATGGATTTTGAAAAGGCCATTTATTATTCTCCAAGTAAGTTGCGACGAATGTCTGACTTGGTTATACGATACCGGCCGCGCTGCAACTATCGTGATTTTGTAATGGAAAGTTGCAAATAAGTAGCTTTTGAAATGGGTGTCTCGAAGTGTAGCGGGGCTTATGCAATTGCTTGGTGAAAGAGATTAGTGCAATACCGCTAGCTTTTGCTTCCACCATTACTCCAAAGACCGTCATCCCCGCGCAGGCGGGGATGACGGTTTGGCGGCTAACTATCTTGTCATCCCCGCCTGTACGGAGATAACGGCGAAAACCGATGGCTTAGTTCTTCGACTGATCCACCAGCTTGTTCTTGGCGATCCACGGCATCATGCCGCGCAGCTTGGCGCCGACTTCTTCGATCTGGTGCTCGCTCGTCAGGCGGCGGCGCGAGATCAGGGTCGGGGCGCCGGCCTTGTTTTCCAGGATGAAGCTCTTGGCATATTCGCCGGTCTGGATGTCTTTCAGGCACTGGCGCATGGCGTTCTTGGTGTCTTCGGTGACGATGCGCGGGCCGGTCACGTACTCGCCGTACTCGGCGTTGTTCGAGATCGAGTAGTTCATGTTGGCGATGCCGCCTTCGTAGATCAGGTCGACGATCAGCTTGAGTTCGTGCAGGCACTCGAAGTAGGCCATCTCGGGCGCGTAGCCGGCTTCGGTCAGGGTCTCGAAGCCAGCCTTGATCAGTTCGACCGCACCCCCGCACAGCACCGCCTGCTCGCCGAACAGGTCGGTCTCGGTTTCTTCGCGGAAGTTGGTCTCGATGATGCCGGCGCGGCCGCCGCCGTTGGCCATGGCGTACGACAGCGCGATGTCGCGCGCGGCGCCCGATTTGTCCTGGTAGACGGCGATCAGGTGCGGCACGCCGCCGCCTTGCGTGTAGGTGCCGCGCACGGTGTGGCCCGGCGCTTTCGGGGCGACCATGATCACGTCGAGGTCGGCGCGCGGCACGACCTGGCCGTAGTGGACGTTGAAGCCGTGGGCGAAGGCCAGCACCGCGCCCTGCTTGGCGTTCGGTTCGATGTTCTGCTTGTAGACTTCGGCGATGTTCTCGTCAGGCAGCAGGATCATGATGACGTCGGCGGCCTTGACCGCTGCGTCGACATCGGCGACCTTCAGGCCGGCTTGCTCGACCTTGGTCCACGAGGCGCCGCCGCGGCGCAGGCCGACGGTGACGTTGACGCCCGACTCGCTCAGGTTCTGGGCGTGGGCGTGGCCTTGCGAGCCGTAGCCGATGATGGCGACGTTCTTGCCTTTGATGAGGGAGAGGTCGCAATCCTTGTCGTAGAAAACTTTCATGTGTGTGTCCTGTATTTTGTATGTCGTGATTGGGTGTGCGGACCTTGCGTGTCCGCGATGTCGGATGACGTTCTTATACTTTTAGAATCCGTTCGCCGCGGCCGATGCCCGAGCCGCCGGTGCGCACCGTTTCCAGAATCGAGGCGCGGTCGATCGAATCGATGAAGGCGTCGAGCTTCGATTTGGCGCCGGTCAGTTCGATCGTGTAGGTCTTTTCGGTGACGTCGATGATGCGGCCGCGGAAGATGTCGGCGGTGCGCTTCATTTCTTCACGTTCCTTGCCTACCGCGCGCACCTTGATCAGCATCAGCTCGCGCTCGATGTGATGGCCTTCGGTCAGGTCGACCACCTTCACCACCTCGATCAGGCGGTTCAGGTGCTTGGTGATCTGCTCGATGATGTCGTCCGAACCCGAGGTGACGATCGTCATGCGCGACAGCGTCGCATCCTCGGTCGGGGCCACCGTCAGGGTTTCGATGTTGTAGCCGCGTGCCGAGAACAGGCCGACCACGCGCGACAGCGCGCCGGCTTCGTTTTCGATCAGGACAGAGATGATATGGCGCATCACAGATCCTCCGAGCCAAGCAGCATTTCGCTCAGGCCGCGGCCCGCTTTCACCATCGGCCACACGTTCTCGCTTTGGTCGGTGATGAAGTTCATGAACACCAGCCGGTCTTTCATGGCGAATGCTTCACGGAGCGAACCTTCGACGTCGGCCGGCTTTTCGATGCGCATGCCGACGTGGCCATAGGCCTCGGCCAGCTTCTCGAAATCGGGCAGCGAATCCATGTACGACTCGGAATAGCGCGAGCCGTAATCGATCTGCTGCCACTGGCGCACCATGCCCAGGAAGCGGTTGTTCAACAGGATGATCTTCGGCGTCAGGTGGTACTGCTTGCAGGTCGCCAGTTCCTGGATGCACATCTGGATCGAGCCTTCGCCGGTGACGCAGGCCACCGTCGCATCCGGATTGGCCATCTGCACGCCCATCGCGAACGGCAGGCCGACCCCCATCGTGCCCAGGCCGCCCGAATTGATCCAGCGCCGCGGCTTGTCGAACGGGTAGTACTGGGCCGCCCACATCTGGTGCTGGCCGACGTCCGAGGTAATGAAGGCGTCGCCGTCGGTCACCTTGTGCAATTGCTCGATCACCGATTGCGGCTTGATCAACGTATCCGAACTGGCGTACTTGAGGCAGTCGCGCCCGCGCCATTCGGCGATCTGCTTCCACCAGCCCTGCAGCGCGTTGGTGTTCGGCTGCACATTGCCTGCTTCGAGCTGCGACAGCAGTTCGACCAGCACGTCCTTGACGTTGCCGACGATCGGGATGTCGACCTTGACCCGCTTCGAGATCGACGACGGGTCGATGTCGATGTGGATGATCTTGCGCGGATGCGAGGCGAAGTGCTTGGGGTTGCCGATCACGCGGTCGTCGAAGCGGGCGCCAATCGCGATCAACACGTCGCAATGCTGCATCGCCATGTTCGCTTCATAGGTGCCGTGCATGCCGGGCATGCCGACGAAGTGCGGGCTCGACGAACGCGATCCGCCCAGGCCCATCAGCGTGTTGGTGATCGGGAAGCCGAGCTTGTCGACCAGGCGATTGAGTTCGTTCGAAGCATTCGCCAGAATCACGCCGCCGCCGGCATACAGCATCGGCCGCTCGGCATTCTGCAGCAGCTGCACCGCCTTGCGGATCTGGCCGGCGTGGCCCTTGTCCACCGGACGGTACGAGCGCATGTCGATTTCGCGCGGGTACTCGAAGGGGCACTTGTTGACCGTGATGTCCTTCGGGATGTCGACCAGCACAGGACCGGGACGGCCGGTGCGGGCGATGAAGAAGGCTTTCTTGATGGTCGATGCCAGGTCGCGCACGTCCTTGACCAGGAAATTGTGCTTGACCACGGGGCGGGTGATGCCGACCGTATCGCATTCCTGGAATGCATCCTGGCCGATTGCGTGGCTCGGCACCTGGCCCGAGATCACGACCATCGGCACCGAATCCATATACGCGGTGGAGAGCCCGGTGACGGCATTGGTGACGCCCGGACCGGACGTGACGATGGCCACGCCCACGGTTTGCGAGCTGCGCGAATAAGCGTCGGCGGCATGCACCGCGGCTTGTTCGTGGCGAACCAGGATGTGCTGGAAGGCGTCCTGCTGAAAGATCGCGTCGTAGATATAGAGCACTGCGCCACCCGGATAACCGAAGACGTGCTTGACGCCCTCTTCCGCGAGACAACGCACCACTATCTCAGCGCCCGTGATCGGGACGGCTGAATCGTTACTCATGTTCATTCCTTTCAAGACCCAGAGGGAGTTTGATCGGATGCCCGTTCCTAACGATATGCGTCGTGCACTACACCCCTCAGGCTTGCCTTCTTTCTGCGTGCACGTCAATGTTTCAGGACACCGTAGGTTCCTTACGCACTGGCGCTGGGCGCAACTCGTTGAGCTTGAGTGTTTGTAGCGGACGGTCGCATCTCTCGCGCTTGTGGCGCGGGTCGGAGCAAACTGCCTACAAATGAAAGCGTGTCATGACCGGCATGGCCTTGTGTGCAAAACCGGATGACGAAGAAGCCTTGGGGGTGCAAAGCGTGAGGGCTACCTTACCGCGCTGCACCATATTGGTCAAGGAGGATTGAGAAAAATTAATAGTGAGCGAAAATGGTGCGGCAAGCGCAGCATTCCGCAGCGCCTCGCACTCATGCACGCCTGCGGCGTCGGGAGTATGAAGTACGCGATTTCCAGCTCGATGAGCTCGACAGGCGCCGGGCCGAGTAGCCTCGTAAACACGGCCTGTGCGATTCCGGTGCAGGCGGGGGCGTTTTTTGCTAGGATTCGTAAGTTTTCCATAGAGCACCAGTAACGCGAACCGTTGCGCTTCCCCGAACCCGCATGGCCACAGACAAAGAACTTAACGACTTTCTCGAGAATGTCGAACGGCGCGCGTTCAAGCAGGCGGTCTATGCAGTGCGCAAGGACGAGTCGGCGCTGGACATCGTGCAGGACGCCATGATCAAGCTGGCCGAGAAATATGGCGACAAGCCAGCCGCCGAGCTGCCGATGTTGTTCCAGCGCATTTTGCAGACCACCATCCTCGATTACTTCCGCCGCGAAAAGGTGCGTAACACCTGGGTCAGCCTGTTCTCGGGCTTCCGCCGTAACGACGATGATGATGACGATTTTGATATACTTGCCTCGTACGAGGCCGAAGCAGGCTCGGCTGCCGCAGAATCGAGTGCCGATCAGCTTGAGCGCGCACAAACCTTACGCTTGATCGATGAAGAAGTACAAAAGCTCCCCGCGCGTCAACGGGAAGCCTTCCTCATGCGTTACTGGCAGGATATGGACGTGGCCGAGACGGCCGAAGCGATGGGATGCTCCGAGGGCAGCGTCAAAACACATTGCTCGCGAGCCACCCACGCCCTCGCCGATGCGCTCAAGGCCAAGGGAATCACATTATGAATACCGACGACACCAACCTGGCGTACAAGATCCGCCACGCGCTGAACCAACAGCTCGACACCCTGCCGGCCTCGACAACCGAGCGGCTGGCCGCGGCACGCGCCGCCGCCATGGCGCGCAAGAAGCCCGACGCCGTGCGCAAGAGCGGCCTGGCCGGCTTCGCCAGCCGCCTCGGCAGCCTGCTGGGCAGCCCGGTGGCGGCGCGCCTGGCGATCGCCGCGCCGGTGCTGGCGCTGGTGATCGGCCTGGGCGGCGTCTACCAGCATCAGCAACAGCAGCAGATCGCCGAACTGGCCGAGCTCGATGCTGCCGTGCTGGCTGACGAACTGCCGCTCACCGCCTACCTCGACCCTGGTTTCAATGCTTACCTGGAGTCGCAGCAGCGCCAGCAATGACGAAGAAGACCGCGTCGAAGTCCCGCTTTCCGATCGTTCGCACCATCGCCGGCGTGCTGGCCGCCGGCGCCATCGCGTGGTTCATCGTCGCGCGTTTCGAGACGCCCGCCGTGCTGCCGACCGTGACCGACGTATCACAGGCGGCGCGCGCCCTGCCGAAAACCCTCGACAAGCCCTTGTGGCGTGACCTGAGCAGCAGCCAGCAGGTGGCGCTGGCGCCGCTCGAGCCGCAGTGGGACCGGATGGAAGGACTGCGCAAGCGCAAGTGGATCGAGATGTCCGCCAAATTTGCGTCGATGGCACCGTCCGAACAGCAGCGCGTGCACGAGCGCATGCGCCAGTGGATGCGCCTGACGCCCGAGCAGCGCGAACGCGCGCGCGAAAACTACAGCAAGACCAACCGGCTGGCGCAGGGCGACAAGGCGGCAGATTGGGAGAACTACAAGCAATTGTCGCCTGATCAAAAACGCAGCCTGGCGCGCACGGCGACGGCGGCGCGCAAGCCGCCGCCTGCTGCTACGCCCGAAGCGCCGTCGATCATTGTGCCAATGCCGTGTCCGCCGAACACCACGCGCCGTGGCGCCGAATGCATGGTGATCGGCGCGCCCGAAACCACCGCGCCTGCCGCGACCGCTTCCACGCCGGCGCCTGCTCCGGCCCCGGCGGCAAGCGCGCCTGCCCCCTCTTCCGCAGCCCAGGCGGCAAATGCGAGCAACTGAGCCAGCGGCCAGCCACGTCGATCGGCCCGCCCATGGCGCGCCGAAACTCAGGCGCCGTCTGACGGCGATGGTCTACGAATTCTTCCTGCTGTTCGCGGTCGAGATGCTGGCAGTGCTGGTGTTCCTGCTGGCCACCGGCAACCGCCAGGAGGCGCCTTATCAGCACGGCCTCAAGTTGTTCCTGTTCCTGGTGACCGGCGCCTACTTCACCTGGTGCTGGACCAACACCGGCCACACGCTGGCCATGAAGACCTGGCGCATCAAGGTGATCAAGCCAGGCTGCGCCCGCCTGCCATGGCGCGCGGCAATCGCGCGCTACCTGCTGGCCTGGGGCTGGTTCGCGCCGGCATTGATCGTGTGCGCGCTGTTCGGGCTGCATGCCAGGGGCCAGATCGCGGTTGCGCTGGCGATTGGCGTGCTGGCCTGGTCGCTCACTGCCCTGTTGGATAAAGACCGACAATTCCTGCACGACCGCCTGGCCGGCACGCGCCTGGTCACCGTCTAAAATTTCCTCGCGGCACCCGAAAACGGCGCTTGTCCAAATACTGAAATAATCGTTGGGAAAGAAGCACTTTCCAACCATTTCAAAAGGACGAACATGCACACTCCCACACGCCGTATCGTCATCATGGGCGCATCGAGCGGCATCGGCGCCGCCACCGCCATCGCGTTCGCGCGCCAGGGCGCGCAACTGGTGCTGGGCGCGCGCGGCAAGGAAGGCCTGGAAGACATTGCGTGGCGCTGCCGCCAGGCCGGCGGCACGGCCACGGTCAAGGTCGTCGACGCCACCGATGCCGATGCGGTCGCCTCGTTCGCGCGCTTCGCGCGGCGCGAACTAGGCCAGATCGACCTCTGGTTCAGCAATGTCGGCGCGGGCGTGGTCGGCAAGTACGCCGAGGTGCCGCTGGCCGACCATCATCGCGTGATCGAGACCAACCTGGTCTCGCACATGAACGATGCGCACGCGGTGTTGCCGATCTTCCTCGAGCAAGACCACGGCATCTGGGTCAACATGATTTCGGTCGGCGGCCTGATCGCCACGCCATTCTCGGCCGCGTACAGCGCCAGCAAGTTCGGCCTGCGCGGCTTCAGCGAAGCGCTGCGCGCCGAACTGGGCAAGAACAAGCACATCCATGTGTGCGACGTGTATCCGACCTTCGTCGATACGCCGGGCTTTGCCCATGCGGCCAACTATACCGGCGCCAGGCTGTCGTATCCGCCGGGCGTGCTGGCGCCCGAGAAAGTGGCCGACGCGGTGGTCGAACTGGGACGCCGCCCACGCGCCACGACAGTCGTCGGCGCGCCGCAAAGCGCGCTCACCTTCAGCGGGTTCGCGGCGCCGAACCTGATCGCGTCGGGCATGAACCGCTTCCTGAGCGAGTGGCAGAAGCGCGCCGACCGTACCGGCATCACCAAGGGTGCATTGTACGAGCACCAGGGTGGCGCCAGCGGCATCCACGGCGGCCAGCGGCGCCCGCCTGCGGGGCATCAGCAGGCGCAGCAGGGCAACACGGCGCTGGTGGCCGGCGCCGCGCTGCTCGCTGCAGTGATCGGCGCGCAGTTGCTGCGCAAGCGCTGACCCAGGTTTGCCGGCCCTGGCCAGCCGGCAACTCCTAGAACCGCTCGACGTCGCGCAGGAAGCGCCAGCCGCCAACCGGCAGGCTGCCCATCGAGATGCGGCCGATGCGCAGGCGCCGCAACGACACCACGGCCAGGCCGACGTCACCCAGCAGGCGCGCGATCTGGCCGCGCTGGATGTTCTTGCCGGCGATGCGCAGGCGCGTCTCGTTTTGCCAGCTGGCCTTGAACATGCGATTGAGTTTATCCAGGCCGCCGTCCAGCATCTGGCCGTCGACTTCGACCACGTATTCGTATTCGTTGCGCGGCGCATCCTCGACCAGCTTGCGCATCACGCGCCAGTCCTGGCTGAACACGACCAGGCCCGAGCCGCTGTCTTCGAGCGGCGTGGCCGGCTGCAGCTTGAACAGGTGGCGGCGCAAGAAGGGCTTGCCGCGACCATGTTCCAGCACCTGCGTCTCGGCGTTGATGGCAGCCAGCGCGGCGTCCATATCCATGCCCACCGCCTTGTGCAGCAGGATCGTGACCGGTTCAGGTTCGATCGGCGTCGCGCCCGGCAGCAGCACGACGTCCTGCGCCAGCGTGACGCGGCTGGCCGGATCTTCGGCCAGTACGCCATCGACGCTGACCCAGCCGCCGGCGATATAGCGCTCGGCCTCGGCGCGCGAGCAGGCCGCCACGTCGGCGACGCGCTTGGCCAGGCGGATGCCGTCGTCGCTGCTCATGTCATTGATGTCATTCATGCAGTGCGCCAATCGGAGAAGAAGGTAGTAAACACGTCGACCGTGTGCGCCACATCGGCGGCGCTGATGTCGAGGTGGGTCACGAGGCGCATCCTGGGCCCCACGGTGGCGCGGATGGCGGCGCGCTCGAGCGCCTCGCGCAGCGGCGCGCAGGCGCTGGCCGGCACGTCGATCCAGAAGATATTGGTCTGCGGGGTGCTGACCGTGAGCGCATCGATCCTGGCCAGGCCGCGCGCCAGTTCGGCCGCGTTGTCATGATCCTGCGCCAGCAGCGCCACATTGTGTTCCAGCGCGTAGTGGGCCGCGGCGGCGATCACGCCGGCCTGGCGCATGCCGCCGCCGAGCATCTTGCGCCAGCGCTTGCCCTGCTCGATGAAGGCTTTTGGGCCCAGCAGCACCGAGCCGACCGGGGCCCCGAGGCCCTTCGACAGGCACACCGAGACGGTATCGAAACCCTTGACCGCGTCGCGCAGGCTGATGCCCTGCTTGACGGCGGCGTTGCAGATGCGCGCGCCGTCCAGGTGCGTGGCCAGGCCCCTGGCGTGCGCCAGCTGGGTCGCGGCGGCGATGTACTCTTGCGACAGCACCCGTCCGCCAATCGTGTTTTCGAGCGCCAGTAACCGGCTGCGCGCGAAGTGCATGTCGTCCGGCTTGATGTAGGCCTCGATGTCGGCCAGGGCGATCGAGCCGTCCGGCTGGTTCGCGATCGGCTGCGGCTGGATGCTGCCCAGCACCGCAGCGCCGCCGCCTTCGTACTTGTAGGTATGCGCTTCCTGGCCAACCAGGTATTCGTCGCCGCGGCCGCAGTGGGTCATCAGGGCGATCAGGTTGGTCTGGGTGCCGCTGGGGGCGAACATGCCGGCTTCGAAGCCGAACAGATCGGCCGCGTAATCCTGCAGGCGGTTGACGGTCGGGTCGTCGCCATACACGTCGTCGCCGACGTCGGCGGCGACCATGGTGGCGCGCATCGCGGCGCCGGGCTGGGTGACGGTGTCGCTGCGCAGGTCGATCATGCGCGCTTGGTGCTGGTTCATCGCGGTCATTCGGTGGTCTCGGCGTGCGGGGTATAGAAGCGGCTCTTCATCTCGTCCAGGCCGACCTCGAGCAGCACTTCGTGCAGGCGTTCGCTCGGCCGGCGGCGCGGCAGGTTCTTGTAGGTGGCCACGATCAGCTCGTTCTTCATCGAGTGTTCCCAGCCCACCAGTTCGGTGACGGTGACCTGGTAGCCATGCGCCTCGAGCTGCAGGCAGCGCAACACGTTGGTGATCTGGCTGCCGAATTCGCGGGTATGGATCGGGTGGCGCCAGATTTCGGTCAGCGCGCTGCGGCCCAGGTCCTTGCCCTTGTTCTTGCGCAGCACGGTCGCCACTTCGGCCTGGCAGCACGGCACCAGCACCATGTGCTTGGCCTTTTTCTTGAGCGCGAAGTCGATCGCGTCGTCGGTGGCGGTGTTGCAGGCATGCAGCGCGGTGACGATGTCGATCTGCGCCGGCAGTGCGCTCGACGTGGTCGATTCGGCCACCGACAGCGGCAGGAACGACATGCCGCCGAAGCCCAGGCGCGCCGCCAGTTCGGTCGATTTGGCGACCAGTTCTTCGCGCGTCTCGATGCCGTAGATGTGCGACGCCAACGCGGCCCCGCCCTGCTGCGCCTTGACGAACAGGTCATACAGGATGAAGCCGAGGTAGGACTTGCCGGCGCCATGGTCGACCAGCGACACGCTGCCCTTGGCCTCCTGCACGTCGCGCAGCAGCGGCTCGATGAAGTTATACAGGTGGTAGACCTGTTTCAGTTTGCGGCGGCTGTCCTGATTCAGCTTGCCGTCGCGCGTCAGGATGTGCAGCTCCTTGAGCAGCTCGATCGATTGGCCGGGGCGGACTTCTGGCGGCAGTTCAGGTGCGGCGGGCGCCTTCTTGGCTTGGTCAGCGCGTTTCATGCGGGATCAGTGATTTTTTTCGGCGGCGTGGTTGATCGTGTACTTCGGGATTTCGACCACCAGGTCTTCCTGCGCGACGATGGCCTGGCACGACAGGCGCGAATTCGGCTCCAGGCCCCAGGCCTTGTCGAGCATGTCTTCTTCCTGTTCTTGCTGCTCGTTGAGCGAATCGAAACCTTCGCGCACGATCACGTGGCAGGTGGTGCAGGCGCAGACGCGGTCGCAGGCGTGCTCGATATCGATATCGTTGTCGAGCAGGACATCGCACACCGACTTGCCGGCTGGCGCTTCCAGGACGGCGCCGTCAGGGCAAAAGACCGGGTGCGGGAGAATGACGATTTGTGGCACTTGAATTACCTCGTTGATGTGTTTTATTGATGCTCGCCTGGCGAGCGCTCAGACTTCGTCGAGCGACTTGCCGGCCAGCGCCTTGCGCACGCTCTGGTCCATGCGGCGCGCCGCGAATTCTTCGGTGCCGCGCGCCAGTGCCTGCACCGCGTCGTGCAGCGCGTTCTGGCGCTGGCCCGGTTCGATGGCGACCTCGCCCGATGCCGCAATCGCAGCGCGCACCGCTTGCAGCTGCTGCGCGATGGCGTCACGCTCTTCGTCGTTCAGCAAAGCGGTATCGGCATCGAGCGCCGATTGCGTGGCCAGCAGAATGCGCTCGGCCTCGACCTGCTCTTCGCGCAGCGCGCGCATCTGCATGTCGCTCGAGGCCGACGAGTACGAATCCTGCAGCATGCGCGCCACGTCATCGTCGCCCAGGCCATACGAGGGCTTGACCGTGATCGAGGCTTCCGCGCCCGAACGCATCTCGCGCGCCGCCACCGACAGCAAGCCGTCGGCATCGACCTGGTACGTGACGCGGATGCGCGCCGCGCCAGCGGCCATCGGCGGGATGCCGCGCAGTTCGAAGCGCGCCAGCGAACGGCAATCGGACACCAGTTCGCGCTCGCCCTGCACCACGTGCACCGCGAGCGCGGTCTGGCCATCCTTGAAGGTGGTGAACTCTTGCGCGCGCGCCACCGGAATCGTCGAATTGCGCGGAATGATCTTTTCCACCAGGCCGCCCATGGTCTCGATGCCGAGCGAGAGCGGCGTTACGTCCAGCAGCAGCCAGTCGTCGCCCTCGGCGCGGTTGCCGGCCAGCAGATTGGCCTGGATCGCGGCGCCCAGCGCCACCACGCGGTCGGGGTCGATGTTCGCGTGCGGGATGGTCTGGAAGAATTCGGATACCGCACGCCGCACGTGCGGCATGCGCGTCGCGCCGCCCACCATCACCACGCCGTCGACGTCGTCGACCGCCACATTGGCGTCGCGCATCGCCTTGCGGATCGCGTTCATGGTCTTGCTGACCAGGTGTTTGGTGATCTCGGAGAACACTTGCGCCGTGATCGTCAATTGCACCAGTTCACCCGATTTCAGGATCGCCTCAATCGTCGTTTCTTCATTGGTCGAGAGCTGTTCCTTGGCCTGGCGCGCCTTGACCATCAGGGTCGCGGTGTCCTGGTCGGACAACGGCGCCAGCTTGGCCTGCTCGACCATCCAGCAGAACAGGCGATGGTCGAAATCGTCGCCGCCCAGGGCCGAATCGCCGCCGGTGGACAAGACTTCGAACACGCCTTTCGAGAGCTTGAGGATCGAGATGTCGAAGGTGCCGCCGCCCAGGTCATACACGGCGTAGACGCCTTCCTTGCCGTGATCCAGTCCATACGCGATGGCGGCGGCGGTCGGCTCGGACAGCAGGCGCAGCACGTTCAGGCCGGCCAGTTGGGCCGCGTCCTTGGTGGCCTGGCGCTGGGCGTCGTCGAAATACGCCGGCACGGTGATCACGGCGCCGACCAGGTCGTCGCCCAGCGCATCCTCGGCCTGCTGGCGCAGGGTGGCCAGGATATTGGCCGAGATCTCGACCGGGCTCTTGATGCCGGCCACGGTGTTGATCTGGACCATGCCTTCGCCGTCGACGAAATCGTACGGCAGGTTTTCGGCGTGGGCGATGTCTTTCAGGCCGCGGCCCATGAAGCGCTTGACCGAGACGATGGTGTTCTTGGGATCGGTGGTCTGGTGCGCGCGCGCCTTGTGGCCGATGTTGGCGTTACCGTTCGGCAAAAAGCGCACGATCGACGGCAGCAGCGAGCGGCCCTCCTCGTCGCTGAGCACTTCGGGGCTGCTGCTGCGCACGGTGGCGACCAGCGAATTGGTGGTGCCCAGGTCGATGCCCACGGCCAGGCGGTGCTGGTGCGGGGCGGTGGACATGCCGGGTTCGGCGATTTGGAGGAGTGCCATAGTCGTATTACCAATATTGTTTTTGTGCGCCCGGATGATACGCCGAATCGGGGCCGCGCGCAGGACGCAGGAGGGGCAAGCGGCGCGCCGCCGCCTGCCAGGTCGACGCTGTCAGGCGTCGATGGCTTCGAAGGCGTATTGCACTTCGTCACCGAACTTGTCGAGGAACATCAGCGAGCGTACGCCCTGCGCCGCAGCAGGGTAATCGCCGCCGTCGAGCTGGCGCGCCACGGCAGCGAGCAGGTTCTTGCGCTCGGCGCGCAGTTGCGCGTCGAGCCGGTCGAGCGCGATCGCGTCTTTGGCGGCGCGCGCATCCTCGAGCTCTTCGCGCCATTCCATCTGCTGCATCAGGAACGCGGGCGGCATCGCGGTGTTCGACTCGGTCTGCAAGTCAACGCCGTTGAGTTCACACAGGTATTGCGCGCGCTTTTGCGGATTGCGCAGGGTATGGTAAGCCTCGTTGGCGCGCGTGGCCCATTGCATGGCAACGCGTTTCTCGGCATCGGTGGCATTGACGAAGCGGTCGGGATGCACGCGCCCCTGCACTTCGCGATAGGCACTGTCGAGCGCGTCCTGGTCGATCTCGAAACGCGCCGGCAGCTGGAACAGGTCGAAGTGATTCTGCATCGGCTTAGATACGGAAGCTTTCGCCGCAGCCGCAGTTGTCCTTGACGTTCGGATTGTTGAAGCGGAAGCCTTCGTTGAGGCCTTCGCGTGCGAAGTCGAGTTCGGTGCCGTCGATGTACGGCAGGCTTTTCGGGTCGACGAAGACCTTCACGCCAAACGATTCGAACACGGCGTCTTCGCCGGCCGATTCATCGACGTATTCGAGCTTGTAGGCCAGGCCGGAGCAGCCCGTGGTGCGCACCCCGAAACGCAAGCCGAGGCCCTTGCCCCGGCGTTCGAGGTAACGGTTGACGTGTTTCGCGGCTTTTTCGGTCAGGGTGACTGCCATGTGCTTCTCCAACGTTGTTCTATTTGAGATTTACGCGACTGCCTTGTCGGCGTGCTTTGCCTTGTAATCGGCAACGGCGGCCTTGATCGCGTCTTCGGCCAGGATCGAGCAGTGGATCTTGACCGGCGGCAGCGCCAGTTCTTCGGCGATCTGGGTGTTCTTGATCGCCAGCGCTTCGTCCAGGCTCTTGCCCTTGACCCATTCGGTCACCAGCGAGCTGGACGCGATGGCCGAACCGCAGCCATAGGTCTTGAACTTTGCGTCTTCGATCAGGCCCTGGTCGTTGACCTTGATCTGCAGCTTCATGACGTCGCCGCAGGCCGGCGCGCCGACCATGCCGGTGCCGATTGCGTCGTCACCCTTGTCGAAGGCGCCGACGTTGCGTGGGTTTTCGTAGTGGTCCAGAACTTTGTCCGAATATGCCATGGTAGTGCTCCTTGAATTCTAAATTTAGTGGGCTGCCCATTGGATGGAATTGATGTCAATTCCTTCCTTGAACATGTCCCACAGTGGCGACAGTTCGCGCAGTTTGCCGACCTTCGACTTCATCAGTTCGACAGCAAAATCAATTTCTTCTTCGGTCGTGAAACGGCCGATGGTAAACCGGATCGAGCTGTGCGCCAGTTCGTCGCTGCGGCCCAGGGCGCGCAGCACGTAGGATGGCTCCAGGCTGGCCGAGGTGCAGGCCGAACCCGACGACACGGCCAGTTCCTTGACCGCCATGATCAGCGATTCGCCTTCGACATAGTTGAACGAGACGTTCAGGTTATGCGGCACGCGGTTGTCCATATCGCCGTTGATATAGACTTCTTCGATATCTTGCAGGCCCTTGGCCAGGCGGTCGCGCAGCGCGCGGATACGCACCAGCTCGGTGTCCATTTCTTGCTTGGCCAGGCGGAACGCTTCGCCCATGCCCACGATCTGGTGCGTCGGCAGCGTGCCCGAACGCATACCGCGCTCGTGGCCGCCACCGTGCATCTGCGCTTCGAGGCGCACGCGCGGCTTGCGGCGCACGTACAGGGCGCCGATGCCTTTCGGGCCGTACACCTTGTGCGCGGTAAAGGTCATCAGGTCGACCTTGCTGTTGGCCAGGTCGATCTGCACCTTGCCGACAGCCTGGGCCGCGTCGCAGTGGAAGATGATGTTCTTCGAGCGGCACAGCGTGGCCAGCTCTTCGATCGGCTGGATCACGCCGATCTCGTTATTGACCAGCATCACCGAGACCAGGATGGTGTCAGGACGGATCGCCGCCTGCAGCTGCTCGACGGTGATTAGGCCGTTGTCTTGCGGGTCGAGGTAGGTCGCTTCGAAACCGACACGCTCGAGTTCGCGCACGGTGTCGAGCACGGCCTTGTGCTCGGTCTTCACCGTGATGATGTGCTTGCCGCGGGTCTTGTAGAACTGGGCCGCGCCCTTGATCGCCAGGTTGTTGCTTTCGGTGGCGCCCGAGGTCCAGATGATTTCGCGCGGATCGGCGCCGACGATGGCGGCGACATTGGCGCGCGCTTCTTCGACCGCCGCTTCGGCGGTCCAGCCGTAGGCGTGCGAACGCG
>Ga0265797_10004786_pt1 | contig 20341 bp, 25 predicted proteins | sample P2T30metagenome_FD_192433 | JGI IMG/M metagenome (GOLD analysis project Ga0265797, IMG submission 192433) | Plant litter microbial communities from East Loma Ridge, Irvine, California - P2 T30 | ecosystem: Environmental > Terrestrial > Plant litter > Unclassified | place: USA: California...
GGTGTCTGTACGCTTGTTAAGTTTCTCTTGATACTTGTGGAATTGGAATCTTGAATTTGACTTTGAACTCTGAGTATTGATGGGAGAAGTACAAGCAGTGTTGAACCTAGTTGAGCACATTACATGAAGTCATACTCTACATAACGCAGCGGCCCTTACGCGCTTCTACGATGTATACTCGTCGATCCACGACCTTTTCCTTAAATTACAGCTCCGAAGGTGCATCGTTGAGCCTCAAGGCATCAAATTCACCACCACATGCTGCAGTCACCTTGGAAACTAGGTGACTCTAATCGCGTCCTATCAGCGTCAGCACGTCACGACTATTCAATATCCGAGCAGTTGTAAGCGAAGGGCACAGCGACGGTCCGCCTGAGATCTCGATTGGGGAGTTGCCTAAGGGAGAGTTCTAAAACGCGAGCAGTTGTAACCGAAGGGCACAGTGACGATCCGTCTGAGATCTCGATTGAGAGGTTGCCTAATGGAAGAGGCACAGTTTCCCATCGCAGTGTCCATCTTCACTGACCTGGGCTAAGACAAACACAAGGTCACACGGACGCGAGAAGTCGACCCGACGATGCGGCTCGTAGCTTGCAGCATTGCGGCTTCTTAGGCCTGTCGGGGTCCGAGTTGGTGTGTCGGGCGTCATCCTTGCGACGGCCTGATGTTCATGGAGAATGCGCTCACATATGCGAACACTGATGACATTAATGTAGGCGAGGCTGTGTGTGGCTGTGGCGTGCATATGAGAGGGTGTTAGTTGGCCAGTTATATATTTGGGTGGTGAATGTCAGGATGGAAGGACTGAGTCCGACGGTGTGACGAGAAAACGAAGAATGGTAAAGAGGGAAGGATCGGGGTGAGAACCTACATTTTGTTTGTTTGTGTATAGACTAATCTATCTACAATATAGTAGATTGTCATTTCTATACGCATCCAAAGACTGACAAATTGTGAGCGCAAGGCTATGGATCACATGCGCTGCGACGAAGTGTCAAGTAGATTGCTGGCTATGACGTATTAGCGCACACTGCCCTTTCGTCCTCCTGCCAGCGCAACCATAGTTCCCTCCCTTCACCTCCCACAAACTTGTGGCCTATTATTCCTTGTGCTTTGAAATCCTCGCCCACGGCTCTGACTCATGTCTTTCAAACCTCACATATACACTTCAACGACCGAGTTTACAGACTCTTTACCGTGGCAATAATCGAATTCTCACTTTGTTCCCCGCATTTTCGGAGAACAACCAACTACTGCACGTTCAGCCTTACAAAGGGCTCCTGGAATAAACCACAAATTAGCGCGACTACTCGTCAAGCCTTTCCACCAACAGAAAGATGCGCGACCTTCGAAGGCAGGCGCTCGAGAGCCACAAGACGGTGTCGCGTAAGGCGCGCTCCCGTGTCACTTCAGGCGCCACCTCGAAAACAGGCTCAGCAGTCGCATCGCCAGCGCAGTCTAGGGCCGCCAGTCGCACGCGCAACCACCAGATCTCAGACGAGGATGAGGACTACCTCAGCGACGGGACTGCGTGGAGCACAAACTCTATTGACGAGATCCTGAATGGCGATGACGCGGAAGTCTCGGAGGCGGCGTGGCAGGCTGAGCTCAACACGCGCGTGGAGCAGATCAGCAACCTCAAGCGCAGCAGCACTGAGGGCCGCGCCGAGAGCCTGAATGCATATGCTCACATTCTCATGGCGCGCTATGCTCGAGACCAGATAGAGAGCCATCTGAGCGAGTTGGTGCCGTCCATGATTAGGAGTATCAGACAGGAGACTACAGAGCGTGAGGCTGTCGCAGCGCTGAAAGGTATGAACATGCATATATGTTGCTGGGAAATCAACTAACACACCGTAGCTCTGGCTGTCACTGTCGTCACACTCGACTCTGATTCGATATACGACGATGTCGCCGACCAGCTCAAGCGATCGATACAGTCCTCCGAGTCGACCGAGATCAAAGTGAACGCAATATACACCCTGGGCATTGCTGCCTTCTTTGGTGGTGCAGGCGACGATGAGACCCTAGACATCATGACACTGTTCCTCGAGATCATCGAGTCGGACGGCGCATCAGTGGAGGCACAAGATGAAGGCAACGTCGTCATTGCGGCACTTGAGCAGTGGGGCCTGCTTGCAACGGAGATTGAGGATCTTGAAGAAGAGACCGAGACCGCCATCGAGGCTTTCGTCGAACAGCTGGAGAGCGCAGACGCAGGTGTTCAGATCGCTGCTGGCGAGAACATCGCCCTCCTCTACGAGAAGTCGTACACTGAGCAGGAAGACGATGAAGATATCTCGGAGGCTGACGATCCAGAAGATCCAGAAACAGTCAAGGACGGAGACAGGATGGTTAAGCGCTATCAGGTCTACCGCAGGCAGGATCAACTGCTGCACACCCTCGAGGAGCTTGCAAATGTCTCGACGCGTCGCATATCGAAGAAAGACCGAAAGACACTGCACTCATCGTTTGCAGATATTCGTAACTCGGTTGAGAAGCCTACTCGTGGGCCAGCCTACTCGACAGCACTCGATCAAGAAACTGGAAGGGCGTACGGAGGTGGCAGAATGAAGGTCAGGATCAACAAGAATCTGGAGGTCAGGATCGACAAGTGGTGGAAGCTGCAGAGGCTGAACGCTCTACGACGCGTGTTGCAGGGTGGCTTCATATACCATTACGACCAAAACGATATGGTGAGTACTGCGCTGCCATTTTCCATGTCGAAGAGAAGGTAGATTAGTAGTAGTATTGAAAGGAAAGCACACTGGCTTCAGGATTAGCGAAGAATACACGAGGCATTACTAGCAAACTTCAAATTATCAATTTGTACACAGTGCATCTCATCTCGTCCATCTCTGGTAATTGTTGCGGACACGAGAAGTCCTCGGAGGAGACGCGTTCTCACCGGGAAGTTGCCCCGCGTTGCCCCTCACCATCACTGTTTACTGTCGCATCTCAAGCTCCTTTGGCAGCAGCTTGCAAACTCGGACTGACCGTCAATATTAAAGTGAGAGAAAGCGGCTGTCAAACGCTTGTGCGGGTCGCTGACCGACTATCTCTTCTGCAGGGTCGTCTTGGCGCGGAAAGAGCTCAAGCTTCATAGAAAGTTCTGGAGCTTTTACTTCAGCCTCACCCCACAACACAACTTGAGTTCCTTCCACGATTCTCTCAACTATTCTCGTGCATAGATTGAGGATCTTACCAACCGAGATCTCTCCGATCAAGCCTCAATTAAGCAATCATGGCAAACACAAGTAAGCTTCTACCAATTCTCGAGACTCGACTTGAGAAGGTGCTCGTATGCATTGTATCAACCCCCCGGATACACTGAATGCGAAAGCTGATGACTCCAATGATACGATACGAGCACCTTTGTACCTCGAGAGATATCGCGGATTTATATTTACTAACAAGCACCAGAGCGCATCCGCTGCTTCTTCGACATTGCCATCGACAACGTGGAAGCTGGCCGTGTAGCATTCGAGCTCGTACGTCCACAACCGGCATCGCGCGCCAGATCTCGACTCTAACTTTCACGCAGTACAACGACATCGTCCCCAAGACCGCCGAGAACTTCCGCGCACTGTGTACTGGCGAGAAGGGCATCGGCAAGGCCGGCAAGCCACTACACTACAAGGGCTCAGGCTTTCACCGCGTGATCAAGGGCTTCATGATACAGGGAGGGTGAGAAACAGCGGCCGAGAGGACATAAACTGCGCAAAGCTGATTGCGATCACAGTGACTTCACACAAGGCAACGGCACCGGCGGTGAGAGCATCTACGGCGAGAAATTCGAAGACGAGAACTTCGAAGAGCTCCATGGGAAGCCGTTTCTGCTGAGCATGGCGAACGCTGGCCCTGGGACCAACGGCTCGCAGTTCTTCGTCACGACTGTTCCCACTCCTCACCTGGACAAGAAGCACGTCGTGTTCGGCCAAGTCATCAACGGCAGGAGCATCGTGCGCCATATCGAGAACCTCAAGTGTCAGAGCGGCGACAAGCCATGGCAAGACGTGACTATTCTTGGTATGCCACTTTTCTAGCACCTCTACATGGGCGCCAACTAACTTCAGGTCAGACTGCGGCGAGCTCACCGGCGACGACTATGATAAGGCGACCGAAAAGATCGCCGACGCAACCGGCGACCCCTACGAAGACTACCCCGAAGACCAAAAGTCCGCCGACGACGACTGGCAAGGCACACAAATCCTCGAAATCGCTACCGCCCTCAAAGACATGGGCAACGCCGCCTTCAAAGCCCAGAACCTCAAGCTCGGCATTTCCAAGTATCAGAAAGCCTTGCGCTACCTGCTCGAATACCCTGCGCCTCTCGACACCGACCCCGCCGACTTCTTTCCCAAGCTCAGCGCTCTCAAAGTTATCGTGTACTCGAATTGCGCGCTACTGCAAAACAAGCTGGAACAATACCCTGAGGCGCTGGAGAGTGCGAGTCGCGCACTGGACGTGGAGGGTATCACTGATAAGGATAAGGCGAAGGCGTACTTCAGGAGGGCACAGGCAAAGATCGGGAAGAGGGGCGATGAGGACGCGCTGAGGGATCTGAATGAGGCTATCAAGTATGCGCCGGGCGATGCGGCTATTGTGAAGGAGTTGGAGGCAACGAAGAAGAGGGTTGCAGCGCGGAAGGAGAAGGAGAAGAAGGCGTATGCGAATGCGTTCAACTTCGATTGAGCTGGTGCAAAGACCCAAGAGACCGAGTTGGAGAGGGGTTCCAGACGAGCTGAGTAAGGGCAGTGGTCAAAACAGCCCAGCACTAGATCAATTTACATGATGAATGGCTCGATGATTCCAAGTTCGTTGTAAATGTGACTGGAGTCAGAGACTGACAAAAGGTTGAAGAGTGTGTCTAAACACCATGCTTCTTTGCAAACAATCGTCGATACTATATCACTATGGTCAGCGACAAGCATATGAGAAGAGAGACAGAGTTCCCTCGCAACCCCTCTGCCAGATGTCAGATTGTGTGCATCACAAGTCGCAACCACGATTTAAGCCCTGGCCTATTAGGTCATCATCGTATGCATATGTTATCACTCCGTCTTTACTTCAAGAAGCCTGGACTCTGACATCAATCGTCCTGCTTTTGCTCAATGCTGATCACTGCATGGACTCAGATACGTCTAGGATCCGGCTAACATGAATCACCGATCCAGCTCGGACACCATGTCTAGCCAAGTAAGAACCAGACCATCTCTATCAACGGGGCACTCAATTTTTGGCTAGACTTTTGGATCGCCTGTGATGTCAAAGGCACCTATATCTGAGAGGCACTTATGCGTCAACATAAACATATATGTCCAAAGTCGCTATACACCCGCACCAAGAGCTCACATGGGTCAAACCACTAGCACATCAAAAGACATCTGCGACCCTCATCACACAATCATTCTACTTCAACTTTGATAGTTGATAGGCCAATAGAAAAAGTCCAGGCACTTCACAAATTTTGGTAGCGAGACTTCTCGGCTGATTGCAAAAACGCGGGGTGCAGTGACCTACCTAAATACCAACATTTGGCTAAAGACTTGGGCCAACGCACGGACATATTAGCCTAGATGCGGTAATTTAGGATGTTATTTTGGGGGAGTCGTGTGATGCGGTGGGCTGGTGGGTGGGTGGTATTAAGCTGTGAGATGGGCGCGAGGACGTGTGTGAATTTAGAGGAAGATCGAGCTCATGCGACGAGTTGATTGTGAGAAACACGCGGCGCGTGGATGTAAGGTTGTGTTTCGTCCTTGCGAGAGAAGTCGAGCTCGCATAATGGCACTGTCGACAACTTGTGCCATGCTACCAACTGCAACTCGAGCGTTGGCACCGTCGACGACCTGTACGACACTACCCTCCACGACTCAAGCGATGCCACCGTCAACACTTACTACATCAACACTCACCTCGTCAACAACAACATCCACATTCGCCCGTTCTTCTCCGACACCACCCCTTTCACCACCATCCGCCTTCACAGAATGGATCGCAACCCAATCCACAAACCGCAGATTGTCACTCACAGTAACCGTCGGACTCGCCATTGGAATCACATTCGCAATCTTCATTCTACTCACATTGGCCTTGTGGTGGATACAGCGACGACGCCGGCGAAGAGTGATTGAAATTGTGCAGAGCCCTAGTAGGGGCAGTTTCGTGTGGAAGAGGATCTCGGGTGGGCGGATATCGAGTCGGAGTGTGACGCCGGGGAGTGCGATTTGGGAGAAACGGGGAGTGGGATTAGGGGAGTTGAGATGAGATGAGGGGTGTTGGGAAAGTTGGGGGTGGTTATGCGCGGGGTGGTTGGAAAGTGTTTTGGAGGATGGATGGGGTGGTAGCATGTGGGATTGTACTGTTAAGGATATTTTCTGTTGATGCAGTAATGTATCAGTTTTTTAGGGTGGTGAGCAATGTGTTGTTGGTCCATCGGTGGACTAGACTCGCGAACTTTCTTGGACACTGCGGCTTCTTTCTGGAGGCAGGTGTAGCACAAAAGTACATGTAAACATAATTTATGTGGACGATGAAATGACTTTCGGTTTCAAGCGACATGCAAAACCCTAAATGGTGTACGGTAGAATGACGAACCAAAACACCATGGACACTGCTTTCACACATCGCGAGCACATCAAAACACCAAAAACGTTCAAACCAAGGTATCCCTACCATGCATGCACGTCAAGGCTTGCCAAAGCTTAGTGTACAGCCCTGCCATGGCATAGGGCTGGCCGGTGGCTGGCCCGCCGGCCTCAGATCTAGGTTCAGATTCACAACCTCAGATCTGGGTCGTAGACTATGAACCATCCCGAGGTAAGCATCCGCCCAGACATACCACCTACGGCACGGTACCGACAACCTTAATTCGACTGCGACATTTCGTTACGCAAGAGAACGCTGGCATTAGACGTGACGGTTTCAGACACTGACACTTGTTGATGAGGCATGGGGAAAAGATATGGTTGTCACATAACACGACGATCACGAATAATGGATGAGGATTAAACACGCTTTGAGCGATGGTATTCGACACAACAAGAATATGAACAGCGACAATGCGCCGCGTTACAGCCACAAACAGTCAAACAACAATCATCTACATACAAAACTGGGACAAGTTCCAGTCAATACATTTAGAACATGCGGTTGAGAGTACGCTTCCACGCTGGCCAAGTCTTCATCTCCTCACGCTCCCTGTTGATTAGGTCCCAATCAAGCTCGCGACGACCAGTGTCAACATCCATCTGGGAGATGGTGAGCCAGCCCTCGCGCTTCCAGAAGTAACCACAAACCCAGAAAAGGGCAACGACGAAGACAGAGAGGTAAGCCGAGAAGAAATCCTCTGCAGTTCCAATCCTCTTGCCAATGGGGGAGATAGCGGTGTAAAACTAGCAAGAATTAGCAGGAGAATGGAGGAGCGAGTTGAGGAAGAACATACCTGAGCAATGAGGACAACAATGATGATACCAATTCCGACCCACGATCCAATAGTGCCACCGGCGGCCTTGAACGGAATCTCATCAATGGTGTGGCCGTGGTAAGCCCAGGCCTTACGGAAACGGATGTGAGCAAGGCAGATGGAGCCCCAGGTGAAGAGGGCAGCAAGACCCGACAAGTTGAGCAACCAGGTGAAGACGACCTCACCGGTGGAGACAAGGTTCATGTAGGCGAGAGCACCCCAAACGAGGACGAAGATGACGGACCAGAGAGGACGGCCAGACTTGTCGACGTAGGCGAAGACCTTGGGAGCGTAACCCTGATCAGCAAGCGCAGTCAAGGTACGCGAGCCACCGTAGACACCAGACACACCAATGGAGACGACGGAGACGAGAATGACAACGTTCATGAAGCTGTCGAAACCGATCAAACCAGCATCCTTGGCAGCAATGACGAAAGGCGAGGCGTTGGAGCCGCCGCCACCGAGCAGACGCTTGTCGTCAGAGCGAACGAGAAGACCAACGAAGGTAAGACCAAGGATGTAGAACAGGGTGATACGCCAGAAAACCTGTCGGATGGCACCAGGGAGAGACTTCAGAGGGTTGGCAGTCTCGGCAGCAGCCAAACCGACCAGCTCGGTTCCGGAGAAAGAGAAAGCAGCAGTGACGAAGACGGAGCAGAAACCCTTGAAGCCGTGGTTGAAAGCACCAGGGTCGTACCAGAGACGGGCGCCCCAGTACTCGTCGTAGATACCACTGCTGGGACCTCCACCAAGAACCAAGACAAGGGCGATGATCATGAAGATGACGGTGGCAGAGAGCTTCAAGCACGAAGACCAGAATTCTTCCTCGGCATAACCGAGTACTCCGAAAACGTTAATGACGATGATGAAGATCCAGAAAACGGCCATCCAGACTGAAATGCTGACAGCTTCGCCGCCTGGCCAGTAACCGACAGTGAGAGCAGCGACGTTGAGTTCAAGCGGTAAGACGATGGCCCACTGGAAGACGTAGTTCCAGCCCATGGCAAAACCCCAAGATGGATCGATGAAGCGAGTAGAGTAAGTGTAGAAACCACCAGAGACCGGGTACATGACAGCGAGTTCACCGAGAGCGTAGACGACGTTGAAGATCATGACACCCATAATCGAGAAGTCAAGGAAGAGCGAGGCGGGACCCTGTTGTGTGTGAGCGATGCAACTCGAGATAGACAAATCCATGTCAAGAACTTACACCATTGGCCAGGGCTTTGCCCGAACCGACGAAGAAACCAGCACCGATTGAACCACCGATGGCGATCATGTGCAGATGGCGCGTCTTCATCTTCTTGTCGAGAATGACGATTGGGCCACCCTTGGGGCGGCGCTTGAAGGACTCGAGATTCAGACCATTGCGGGTCGCGAAGCTCTCCTGCTGCCAGTTGAGACCAACGTCTTCAACCGGGTGCTCCTCGGGCGTCGTGGTGACGGGAGATGGCATAGCCTTCTCGTCGCCAGGGACGACCTTCTCGTGGTGGTCCATGGTGGGCAGTATGGACTTGCTGTGAGGAGAGGGTTGAAAAGAGAGACAGGTGGAGGGTAACACACCCTGGGAGAACGGCTGCCTTTAATGGGTGCTGGGGATCAGCGGAGGGGCAGGCAATTTATCCCCATTTCATGTAAGAACTGCTGCGATTACTGCATGCACGGGCCGCCTGTGAGGGACAGCTTGGCGGAACTGACGGCGCTACCGAGGGATCCTTCACCGCGGGAGGCCGAGGGAAGGGTAAGGTAGCGTTGCTGATAGGGTAAGGAGGCGCACGATTGGTCAATAGAGCAACACGCGAGTGATAGGCCGGCAAAGCGTTGGAGACAAGAGCGTGCGCTAGACTGGCTTGTCGCTGCGGCAAACCTTGGACCTCCCCATTATGCACCCAGGCCGGTGGCGTAGCTCTCTTGGCCCGCCTGATATGCGGAGATGAGGCTGTTTTGGGATTTGATAAGCGTGCGGTTGGCAGTTGTTCGGATGGAGAGCCATGGGCGCGTGTTCTAGCACGCTTTCCAGAACGCCTAGCGCAACACCTCGCATCGGACGCCGTGCCCATAGACTTTTGCTTGTCTCTTGCCCCTCCGGGCTACACACAATTCCGTGAGCCTGCAGATAAGACGCCACCAGCGCTTGGTACCTGCAAGGAGCATTGAACTCTGGTTGCATGGTTGGGGCCAAGTTCGTGGACACGAGATTCGTTGATTTAGTCTAAGCCCTCCTCACGTGTACCTTCCCCATTATTCGGCTACGGAATGCACCTTCCCGTTAAGGCATTAGTATGGTGTGGTTAGGAGTTGCCTCCTTGGCGCCACTTACGCACGACCCTTTGTTCGCTTTGTTCGTCGTCTCTGTTGCGATAGACTTCGTGGCTGTCGATGGCGTCGCATGTCTGTCGAGCTGTGTGTCACGGCATCCATCTCGAGTGGCACACTACTAAAAAGATTAGAGTAGTGTGTGCAAGCCAAGGGTCACCGAGTGCCTCGCACAGTGTTCGTGGTATCGAGTCTTCCAACCCCGAGCTCGCTCGTTTCAGTTGCCTCTTCCAAGACCCAATCTCAGCGACCCTCTTTTTGGATGCTCCAACAATTTGCCCTTATCAGTACGTGGGGGACGACCACCTACAATGCCCTCTGGATTTTCATAAGATTGTCGGCTGTCGCTAAGTTACCTGTCTTCCTGTCATCTCACATCTCCACTGCCCTGACGTCTTGGAGGCACCCTTGACTTATCAAGTTGCGCGAAAGAAGCCGCCGATGCGTTGATGCGTTGCTTCCGCTCATCGCGAATACCAAGGTCCAATCACGGCGTTGCCTCGTGCTTATTATTTGCCAAGTGCCTGCCAATTTTTGGAGGATCAAAACCAAGAGCAGCGGAACAGGCCAGACCGAATACCAATCAACAGATCACAAAACAAGCCAGTTTGCTGCGATCCAGCTCACCATGGCGCATAACCAACGGTATTTCTGGAGTAGCCATGGTCTTGTCTGGTGTGTTGGTATTTTACTCCACTGATAACCGAACAGCGCAGCGTCTGGTCCGATCGCCGTCAAGCGGCAGCCTTTTTACTCCATCCGGCGGATCCGTAGGCCCACCTAAAGTCGTCTCGACCTGTGTTTAGGAATCCGGGCTCTATCTGTGGAGTCTAGCGCAGTGCTCGGCGTGACCTCGTTATCTCGAATTGTCATTATGTGTGGTGTTTCATGGGCCATACAACGGAGGTCTTCCCAAGAAGTCGCGCCCAGAGATAGGCGTTGCAAAAATGATGGCGAATCTGCCTCGAAAACATGCGCCAATCCAACGCAGGGTCTGTCTGGTTGTACCCGATCCCAGGAACGTGTTCGTGCCATATGCCTTGCGCTAGGCGGTGATCAAGCTTTGTGCTAGGCCATATGCTACCAATTTAACTGCCTAACTGGTACGACCAAGTCATTCATTGGAATAAGCAAAGGAGAAATGAGGATCAATAACAATTACATTTTGCAACACTTCCATTACTTTCTCTATTGAAATTCTCCTTCTAATAACACATGAACCAAACTCCCACAACGGCAATAATACACGAAAGCCCGAGGTGTCACAACCATGCGACACCGCGTACTCACAGCATCGTCGCATATCGTGCCACAAACCAGATCGAGTCCGCTGCTGCTGACAACAACGTGATCACAGCATTAAACACAGTACTGGTTTCCCCTGCTCCTGCGACTCGTTTGTCGCATCGTCCCGGTGTAACAATTTCCTCCATTTGACGTTCAACCAGCTCTTCTCCTTTTCCTCCTTGCGCGCGACTAGTTTCCACTTCCTGAGTGCGAGCCATCGATATAGCCCCATACCCACTGTCAGGTTCTCGTTTCCCAGCGACAGCACACTGACAACGGACATCTTTTTCTCATTCATGTCCCAAGCCGATGCTCTTCGCTGACCTTTGCTGTTTGGTACACATGGCGGCGCACGCGGGAACATGAAGCGTGGCGACAGAGGGCTGATTGGCGAGAGGAGTGGTTCCTTTGTTTGCAGTGATTTAGGTGTTGGAGCGCATGCAATAAATCCACTCGAGGTTGGAGACACCACACTGTCGAACACCGACAACGGCGACGCAGGAAGTAGCGGGGCCGCCAACGGGAACAATACATGCGGATCAAACATCGTTGTCTTTCGCGGGGCTACCAAGAACGGATTGATGGGCGAGAGAGGTGTGCGCGGAGGTCCTGGAGATCGGATCGCGTGCATGGAGAGCGGCGATGGCGTGTTTGGACTCCAGACTGACTGTGGTAGGACGATGGGTGTGCTTGTGGAGTACGAGCTTGAAGCACTGATTGGAGAGACCAAGGGCGCAATGTTGGATATGGCCGCACGAGGTGGCTGCCATGAAATCTTGAGCGCACTCGGGCGAGGGCGTGCTAGGTGAAGCATCGAGTTGAGTTGTTATTTGAGACTGAGAAGTTGGAGTTTGCTAAAGTGCTGGGACAGTAGCGAGTGGGATCGATGCTCATAACTCCTCACACTACAGCTTCCGTTATGCTTATAATGTTCGCTAACACCTCTGACTCCTTCAGCAACGCTCGCCATAATTCAAGACACTTCTGCTTCACAGTAGAACAATGTAGCTGAGAAATACTTGTCGACCATGAGGGCGGACCATCATTGCTGCCATGCTGCCCAGTATAGCCTACCGTCTCGCGTGCAGCATCATCGCATGGCGTCCGGGCCACCGAGCTTTACGTTACAGCAGACCGGTGCATATTGAATACTTGCACAAGATCTTTCATGGCGTTCCCGTCACTTCGATCCGGCTTTGCGATTCCTGGGGTCCACTTTCGACTTCCTCGTTGATGGCGGACATGGCACATCAATAACACAGCAGAAGAGACCGCAACACCTGGACCGACTCAATGCTCAACCTTCGTCGTCGGCAGTTGGAAGATAAACATGGCGTCTCGCTAACCAGCAATCCACCAACCAGCCATCGGAAACAAAGCTATCAAACCGTCTCACTAGAAGATCGAACACTACAGCCACACCGCTAAGACACCACGGACACATGCTATCTTTAGGCATGCGCACTCAGTCGTTGCAACTGTTTGCCCGGCACTCCGCATCACTAATACCGATATCTCAGGCGATCGAATTCTCAGGCATAGACATTACACAAGATTTTTGGGGTACATATTTGGGTAGCATTCACATATACGATCGATATGAGAGTGTGACTCAACCTCCTTTAAAATCATCTCAGCCACTCAGCCCTACTACGTCTGCAAGAGTACTTCAAACTCAAACGGCTCGCAAAGAAGCGCATACTCATCCAGCGTCCTCGGACCACAGCTTCCACTTCCAAGTCCATGATGTTCCGCATCCAACCTCAAGACCACGTTCTCCTTTTTCTTCTTCCGTAGCTCGTACGGATGTCCAGCCGCAGCTACATCGTGCATATCGTAGTGGCTGACTTGGAAGTCGAACAGCTTCCTCCCATCCTTCTCGACAAATTGTGCGAGAAGCGAGGTTTTGCTGTTTGACACTGAGACCCACCGCACGTCGGTGCGGTTCGAGCTTTCTTGTGGGACTTCATAGTCGACCCAGAGCTCGTCGACGGCTGAGACATTGTATTTGCCGATAGGCTGGGAGAGCTTTGAGTCGCGGTACGATTCCCCGGGTCCACGTCCGAACCACTCAGTCTTCTGAAAGTCTTGCGGAAGCTCCATGACCAAGCCAATACGCGGCAGTGTACGTGGCAAGTTTTGCCCTTTTGGTGTGCCATTGACTTTGATCGATGCGGATTCGTTGGCGCGGAAGGTATAGCTGACGGTGGCCTCGATAGACCAAGAAAGCACTGGGGGAGCGAGACGCTGGTGGACAGTGACGGTCAACACGTCAGCAGAAGGCTGCGTCCATTCGACCTTCCGCGTGGATAGCTTTGCGAGGTGTAAAAACTTATCCTTCCAGTCCCAGCCATCTTGAGGAGCGTCGTTATCGGTCGGCGCGCGGAAGACGTCGAACTTTGGAGCTCCGCTGATGAGCTCTACAGATTTCTGGCGCCAGGATGTTAGAGTACCATGAAGGGTATTGAAAGTCCACGTTGTGTCTGATGCGGTAATGTTCAGAGTGTTGCGCGATGTGTTGACTTCAAGCTTATCGTTGGACGATGGTGGTTGTTGCAAAGACGCCACACTGGTAATCGGAAGCTGGGCGGTTGCCACCTCGAAACCTTTCTCCAGATATGGTGTTGCTTCTTTCAGCTGAAACGAGATGTTGAGCAACACCTCGCCCCCTGAACTCGTTATCTCGGGAAGCTGTAGTTCAAAGTTCTGGCCTGGTGCGACAGTAGCAGGAATTGCGATGCTTCCGGTGTTGTTGTTGCCATCGACATCGGAAGCAGACGCGTATTGACAGACAAGATGGTCCAATGAGATTATGTCATATCTGTTGATGAATTTGGCGCTCGTTTTGGTTGATTCGACGAGCTGAACTGGCTCGATTGCCTTCTTGTACTCGATCAGTCCAGCATTGGGTGTGTGGTCGGAGTTGACCAATCCTGTGATTCTTTAGCAGCTAGAATACGTGCAAGTTTGAAGAGCCTTACCGTCCATTACAAATGTCGCATCGTGAACTTCCTCGTCAAAGTCGCCGCCGTACGCCATGTATTCTTCGCCCGTTTTCTTATCCTTGGTTACGAGGCCATGATTCGCCCATTCCCATGCGAAGCCGCCCTGTAGGGCCGGATACTGGTAAAAAGCATCAACATACTCTTTGATGTTACCGGGACCATTTCCCATTGCGTGTATCTACTCAGGTCAGTCAAAAACTCAGCTCAAGTCTAAAGATGCACTCACAAACTCGCAAAGCACGAGAGGCTTCTTCTTCTCCTTGTCCTGAGCGAACTTGATGATCTCATCAACTGGAGGATACATGCGTGAGTACATGTCCATCGTCTCAGCAAAGATGTCCGCCTCGTAGTGAATAGGTCTGCTGTCGTCATACGCTTTAATATGATCGTACATAGCCTTGAAGTTCTGTCCGAAGAATGCTTCGTTCCCCAAGCTCCAGCAAATGATAGATGGATGTAACTGGTCTCGTTTCACCAAATGCTCGGCACGATCAACGTATGCTGCTGTCCAGTCTGGGTTGTTTGTGGTCCATTCGGCTGCCTTTTCCCGTGTGAGAAGCTGGCGCTCGCGGAACGGTAGCTCACGCTGCGAGGGCGAAAGCTCCTTGTCGGCAATGATTTCGAAGCCGTGGCACTCTAGATCCGCCTCGTCCATGACCCAGAAACCCATCTCGTCTGCAAGATCATAGAGTCGAGGATCGTTCAGCTGGTGAGACGTGCGGATGGCGTTGACGTTGTGGCGCTTCATCGTGAGTAAATCTTGCTTCAAGAACTCTAGCGGTACGGTACGACCAAATTTGGGATGATGCTCGTGGCGGTTGACGCCTCGGAAGACGATGCGCTTCCCGTTAACCTTGATCAAGCCGTCTTTCATCTCCACCTGCCGAAAACCAATACGCTGACTAATGTACTGCTCGGAATCTAAGGAGACCAGAAGGTGGTAAAGATTTGGCGCTTCAGCAGTCCATTTCGAGGGACTCTTGACCGCAATGCTGAAATTGGCAATACCGTTGTTGTCGACGTCTGCTTGCGAAGTACACAATTCTTGCTTCTTCGCGTCCAAAAGCTTGACAGTCGCTTTGCCTGAACCAGTTGCGCTAACTTTGACTTTGAGTTCCGCGTCGGTGTAAGATGCATCTAGCAAGGTCTGTGCAAACACGTTCTCGATGCGCGAATTCTTCGGGAAACCAATCAGGAACACATCACGAAAGCTTGGTAATTAGCACATGATGGAATTTGATATGGCGCACTCACATTCCACTGAGCCACCACTGATCCTGGTCTTCGATGTAAGTTCCGTCACAGAACTGGTACACCCTAACCGCGAGGATGTTGTCGCTGTCAGACTTGAGTGCGTCTGTAATGTCCCATTCGTCGGGATTGCGGCTGCCCTGCGAATAGCCAACCTCTTTGCCATTTACCCAGACATGGTATGCAGCATCCACGCCCTCAAACCTTAGACGGATTTGCTCGTTCTTCAACTCAGTGGGTATCTGGAATGTTCGCAAGTACGACCCAGTCTCGTTGTCCGTCATCGAAACATTGGGAGGATCTACGGAAATTGGATATTGAACATTCGTATACTGCGGACCTTTGCCAAAGCCTTGCAGCTGCCACATGCCAGGCACAGCAATGTCGCTCCATTTGGAGGTATCGAACGAAGGTGCCTCGAATCCCTCGGGTGCTTCAAATGGCGAGTACGCATGCTGGAATTTCCAAGTTCCAGACAAGCTGTGCGTTTTGGATTTAGTTACATCGTACGTGAGCGCGTCGGCTTCTGACGTGTAGTTGTGGAAGTAGGCGCGAGGCGACAATGTGTTCTTGTGAAGGACCTTGAGGTTGTTCCAGTCTGGCACATCTGCGGGGTGGTTTCCTGGTTCCATGATGCACGGTATGAGGATGTATTGGTGGCGTCTTGAATACTGCAAGCTGTTGATGAAATGTTTGCTCCTCCACAGAATACCACTACGTTACTCCACACACAAGACGCGTGCACAACCTGATTGGGAAGCCCATCCGCACAACATCGTACCAAGACCGCACCATGCCTTGGTCTGCGGCCCTCGTGGTCAATGGCTTGGCTGATGGTGAAAGTCGGCGATGCTTGCCCGCGAGAGGCTCGCATCGGGTCAATGATGGCTGTCGGTCAAATGCCGGCTTTCCTACCCCAACGGAGAAGGTTCGTTCGAGCCCGGGAAAGATCGGCATGGACTAACCTAGTTGCATCTCTCCGGTTTTCTCCACGATTTCTCTGGAACACCCTCTAGATTCTATCACGACTAGGGAAAAGGACCGAGTCAATTGCTGCTCGACTCGTAGACGGCATCGCATGCACGGAAAATCTTGCGCAGTCTTGCGTCCTTCCGGCCTTCCTTCCGCTGCCAAACTTCTCTAGGAATTGCACCCTTCAGATCCGCCTTGCGAGGCGCGTCGAAGCTCTGCCGTTGAGACTGATTCCTTGTCATTTTCCCGCATCAAGCAAACTTGGCAGGCGGGGTGGCTTGGACCATGCTCATTCCATGCGAAGCAACGGGCATCGGCAGACTTGACGAAGCAAATCTGAAGGTTTGCCTCGGTGTATTACCAAATGTTCTTGCGCTCGTCAATTTGCGGAGAAGCCTGGAGAGGACCCGATTGTATAAATGGGACCATTACCCCGGAGATCGTCGTAAACCATCGCGAAGTGACAGTTTTCTAGCGTTGAGCTTGTCAATACCTAACTGACTACTTCTGAACGGTATCACGATGACGGAAAAGAAGGAGGATATGGGTGCGGTCACTCACTTTGCGTCTGTCGATGATGACCTGCAAAAGCACGGAGAGGTCAAGCAGGCCAATGTTGCTTCGGTAGCGCTTGGTAAGAGTTGAAGCATTCGAGAAGGATACACCACAAACCACTAACCCCATACAGCCGCCGCGCTCGAGGCCCAGAAGCCCAAGCTATGGTCGAAGAGTATGATCCAATTGTACGGTATCATGGGTGTCGGATACCTTGTCTCAACACTCAATGGCTTCGACTCGTCCCTCATGGGTAAGTGTATAAGTACGAAGTGCGTGTGAGACCAACACTGACTTCGTACCTAGGCGCCATTAACGCAATGAAGTCCTTCCAAGACACGTTCAACCTCACAGGCGAGGGATCAGCGACCGGCATTATTTTCATTATCTACAACCTTGGACAAATTGGTCAGTCTTGATACCACAGTGTTCCTCCATGAGACTAACAAACATCTTTCAGCTGCATTCCCATTCTGTGGTTTCTTCGCTGATGGCTATGGACGTCGCGTCTGTATCTTCGTCGGTTGCGCACTCGTTTTGGTCGGTACGGCTATACAAACCTCTGCACATGGCATGGGCCAGTTCGTTGCGGGCCGCTTCGTCTTAGGTTTTGGCGCATCAATCGCTTCTGCGGCAGGTCCTGCTTATACCGTTGAACTTGCGCACCCTGCTTATCGCGGAACCATGGCCGGCATGTACAACAATTTCTGGTGGGTTGGCAACATCCTGGCTGGATGGACGACATACGGGACGAATCTGCACATGGCGAACTCGTCTTGGTCATGGCGTCTACCGACCCTCGTGCAGTGTGTCATGCCATCTATTGTCATGGCTATAATCATGTTTTTCCCGGTATGTAGTATGGAGACCAAGACCAACGGTACACCCATCTGATATCTATAGGAAACGCCACGATGGCTTCTATCGAAAGACCGCCGAGAGGAAGCAATCGCCGTCATGGCCAAATACCACGGCGAAGGCGACCCAAACTCCCCTGTCGTTCAGCTGCAACTGCACGAAATCACGCAAGATTTCTCTGCAACACAGAACGAGAATCCTTGGTGGGAATTCCGCGAGCTCTTCAACACAAGGGGTGCACGCTACCGTCTGGCCATGGTGATCTGTATGGCGTTCTTCGGCCAGTGGAGCGGAAACAACGTCGTCAGCTACTTCAGTGCGTCTCCTCCCGTCACACTCCAAGCTCATTATACTGACCCTCCCTCACAGTGCCCTCAATGGTCAAACAAGCCGGCATCACCGACCCAAACAAGCAACTCCTCATCAACGCCATAAACCCCATCTTCAGCATGCTCGCCGCCATCTACGGCGCGACCCTTCTCGACCGCCTCGGTCGTCGCAAGATGCTCATGGGCGGCCTCTGGGGCGGTCTAGGCGCCTACATCCTGCTCACCGCATTCACCGCAACCGCCACGTCCGACAACAATCTCGCCTATGGCACCATCGTCTCCATCTATCTCTTCGGCATCTTCTTCGCGTGGGGCTGGACGCCGCTGCAAACGCTCTACGCCGTCGAGTGTCTCGAGAACAGGACGCGTGCCAAGGGCTCGGGACTGAATTTCTTGTTCTTGAATGTCGCGATGGTGGTGAACACCTATGGGATTAGCGTGGGGATGGAGAAGATTGGGTGGAAGCTGTATTTGGTGTATATTGGGTGGATTGTGGTTGAGATTGCGGTGATTTACTGGTAAGCTTTCCTCATGTGGTGAGTTCAAACGCAAAACTGACGTGGCGTAGGTTCTTCGTTGAGACGGCTGGTAAGACGCTGGAGGAGCTGAGAGAGATCTTTGATGCGCCGAACCCAAGGAATGCGTCGCTTAAGCGCGCGAAGGTGGAGATGACATCGACTGGTCAGGTCCTCAACGTCGATGATGCTTGAGGGCTGCGACTGAATGACTTGTGCTCACATTTGGATAGATGGTGTGACGCGCAGTAGAGGCACATACACCATCTCGTGCGAGAGTACTTTCGTGACTTTCAACAAGTTCTATGTTCATCAATCGATCAGTCCAAATACTCTGGTCTCCATGTGCTAAGATCTGTGGATCGTAGATGAGTGTGAAGTTCAACCTGACATCCTTCTCTCGGGCCCTCAAGCTTTCTTCGTATTATCCCCACTCCTCACCGTGATTGTGTAGGGGTATGATGTGCCTTTGATCCACTTCCAGATCTGCTTTGTCGTAGTACGTACTCCAAGACTCCCCGAACCCACAATCCCTCCCTCTACCACCCCGTGCTCGCATACCCAAGATGAAACTGCCACATGTAATAATCGCCATCCCAAGCCGCCTGAAACCCGCTCATAGCCTCCTCCTCCTTCGCCCCCAAAATAGCAGCTCTTACTGCATCACCAAAGAGCTTGTGCAAGTGCTCGCTTGCCCGAGCCACCTCTTCCCGTCCGTCGAATGAACAGCCGGATCTCCTAGTACGGAAATCGATAGTGACGGTATCCAGCCCCTCTTTTCGGCGTCTGAATTGCAGCAATGGCAGCACCCAGGGCTGGCGCAGATTAAAGCGCGGGGCGTTCTCTGTGACGCGCAAACAGATCTTGAGAGTTCGTAGACCTGTGAGCTTCTTTGAGGCGGTGTTGCACGCTGCAAGCCAGCTTTTGTTGTGCTTCGCTTGCCAGGTGCAATCGTCTAGTAATCGTGGGCATCCGTATGTAGTGTAGTGCATCTCAAACTTGGTGATGTGATCGAGATTTGACTTTGGAACCACATTTAGGAAGTTGCTCATGCGGGTGGATGAGTCGAAGACGAAGGTGGTTTTGCTGTATATCCAAGGCAAAGTCTCAGCATGAAGCTGCTTGCACACCAAATGGATGGCGAAGAGTGATGTTGACCATTTCGTTTGCAGGCCCTGCACGGCGGTGTATTTGCCTAGTTGTCTTGACATTCGCAGCGTGATGGGTGGTTTCTGACTGACCTCGGAGGTGTATTTGATGCCTTTGTTGGTGGTGGTTGCGAATGCTCCAGCCCATAGCTTTACTGTTTTGGCCCTGCGCTGAACGAAACTACTGCCTTTTGCTGCAATCTCACAGCGGAAGTCAGACTGGAAGACGTACTGGTAGATCTGATTTCGCAGCTCTCCGGGGAGTCCTAGGAAGCCGCGTACTCTCCTCGTCGTGGGCTGGCCGGGCCTGGCGCGGGAGAAGAAAGACATGATAATTGCTGAAATATGATGCTGTATATGAGGGTACTCGTCCTATTGCGCCTACCTTCAGGACACACTGACGGTCAATGGTGGTGATTCAAAAGATGCGAGCGCCTTTGTGATGTGTGTTGGTAGCTGCAGTCCACGAGTATTAGCTAGGCTAGCAAGAAGTTTGATCAGCGAAGTGAGTCCAAGCTCAGGCTGTACCTGTGACAGATTTACGATGAAGGTGAGAGCGAGTCGCTACAAGAATAGATGAGTCGCGCCTCCTCAAATCAGCTACGGGTCAAAACAGCCCAGATCACAGCGAAGCAACTCA
>Ga0265797_10004787_pt1 | contig 20341 bp, 17 predicted proteins | sample P2T30metagenome_FD_192433 | JGI IMG/M metagenome (GOLD analysis project Ga0265797, IMG submission 192433) | Plant litter microbial communities from East Loma Ridge, Irvine, California - P2 T30 | ecosystem: Environmental > Terrestrial > Plant litter > Unclassified | place: USA: California...
CTGCCCCGTCGAACCAGCGGCCTTTGGGTTATGATCGGAGCCGCGACCGGCCCCAAGAGCTGCCAACTGCTCAATCCCGAAAACGGAAAAAGGCCATCATCTTTCGATAATGACCTTTCTTTGTAGCGGGAGCTGTCCAGGAAGGCCTGCCCCGTCGAACCAGCGGCCTTTGGGTTATGATCGGAGCCGCGACCGGCCCCAAGAGCTGCCAACTGCTCAATCCCGAAAACGGAAAAAGGCCATCATCTTTCGATAATGACCTTTTCTTTGTAGCGGGAGCTGTCCAGGAAGGCCTGCCCCGTCGAACCAGCGGCCTTTGGGTTATGATCGGAGCCGCGACCGGCCCCAAGAGCTGCCAACTGCTCAATCCCGAAAACGGAAAAAGGCCATCATCTTTCGATAATGACCTTTCTTTTGTAGCGGGAGCTGGACTCGAACCAGCGACCTTTGGGTTATGAGCCCAACGAGCTACCAACTGCTCCATCCCGCGGTGTCGTTGAATTGGAGTGCAAACATACGACTAAATTTTGGTTTGAAACAATATTAGGTAAAATAAATTAGAATTATTTTTTAGAGAGCACTTATTAGCACATTGTTTCACTTTAATTATTATTGATTATGAGTAAGATATGCAGCGAAAATATTTTTCAAAACAGATATAGGTCGTTGAAATAATAAGTGGTTATTCTTATTCAATCCACCAGGTTTTTTATATCAATGGCTCAAAATCTTAAATTATTGCAATTTGATGGATAGAAAACCGTAGTTTTGTATAATTATCAGCAGGATAAGCTTTTAAAAACAATTTGAAGGATAAGTTACCCCGCCATACAGGGCTTCACGGGAATACAGGTCAGAACGGTTCGCAGCAATTATAGTATCCTGCACGGCTGGCTTTTTGTAAAGCCCTGATCGTTTCGTTGTTACCAGCTACTTTACTCCTTGATCAACGAATTACCAAGAAATCAATATGAATGAAAATGTAGAAAATAGTACTCCTTTCCGCAATCATCGCGCGGGATTTGTGAGTATAATCGGAAAACCCAATGTTGGTAAATCAACATTAATGAATGTTTTGGTAGGAGAAAAAATGTCTATCATCACCTCCAAAGCACAAACTACCCGGCACCGGATCATGGGAATTCTCAACGGTAAACATGAAGATATTCCTTTTCAGCTTGTTTACTCGGATACACCGGGTGTTGTAAAACCTGCCTATAAACTGCATGATTCTATGATGACCTTTGTGAAAGGGTCGCTGGAAGATGCAGATGTGGTTTTATTCGTAACAGAAGTAGGGGAGAAGGCTTCCAATCACGAAGTGATACCTTTGCTGGAAAGAACCCAGTCACCGGTTATTGTGGTTCTGAATAAAATAGACCTTTCGTCGGATGAGGAAGTGAAAAGGAAAATGGATGAATGGGAAGCTGAAATACAGCCTGCTGCCATCATTCCGATCTCTGCCCTGCACAGCGCAAATATTCAAACGTTGTTTGATGCCGTAATCACCCGTCTGCCGTTTCATCCGCCGTATTTTGATGAGGATGAACTAACCGACAAGCCGGAGCGTTTCTTTGCTTCGGAAATTGTACGCGAAAAAATATTTCTCAACTATCGCCAGGAAATTCCGTATAGCTCCGAAGTAGTTATTTCAGAATTTAAGGAACGTGACGATATGATCGTGATCCGTGCCGAAATTCTGGTTGAACGTAAAAGTCAGAAAGGCATTATCATTGGTGAGAAAGGGGAAATGCTTAAAAAAATCGGAACACAGGCACGTGAAGATATGGAAGCATTTTTTGGCAAAAAGGTGTTTCTTGAACAATATGTAAAAGTGGAGCCGGAATGGAGAAGCAATGAAAGAAAGTTGCGCCAGTTCGGATATGAAGAGTAAAATAAATAAGTAAAACGGAGGAAAGGAACGTTCCTTTCCGGATCAAATTTTTTTAAAGGCTATACAAATGGCAAATATTATATCGATTGTAGGACGCCCGAATGTGGGAAAATCTACACTTTTTAACAGACTTACTGAAAGCAGGAAGGCGATCATGGACAACCAGAGCGGTGTAACCCGTGACCGCCATTATGGATACGGTGAATGGACAGATCAGTATTTTACAGTCATTGATACCGGCGGTTATGTTGTCGGTTCGGAGGATATTTTTGAAGGTGCGATCAGAGAGCAGGTCGAACTCGCAATTGAAGAATCAACCGTGGTTTTGTTCATGGTGGATACCATGTCGGGGCTTACCGATCTGGACAAGGACTTCGCAAACGTGCTTCGCCGTTTCAACAAACCGGTTTACCTGGTTGCCAACAAAGCGGAAACAACCGAAAGATATCAGTCAGCCGCTGAATTTTATGAACTGGGTCTTGGAGATGAAATTTTCGCTATTTCTGCCCAGACCGGTTTTGGTACAGGTGATCTTCTCGACGCGGTCATCAAACACTTTGAAACAGCAGGAGTGGAAGATCCGGAAGCAGGGATTCCAAGGATTGCGATTATGGGCCGTCCTAATGTGGGAAAATCTTCATTCCTGAACGTTTTAACAGGAACGGACAGAAGTATCGTAACCGACATCGCCGGAACGACGCGGGATGCCATACATACGCACTACAATGCCTACGGAATGGAGTTTATTCTGACCGATACGGCAGGGCTACGCCGTAAATCCCGGGTGAACGAAGATATCGAATATTATTCTACCCTGCGTTCGGTAAAGGCAATGGAGGAATCCGATGTATGTATCATTTTGCTGGATGCAACCTTAGGACTGGAAGGTCAGGATCTGACCATCATTGGTCTGGCGGATAAGGCTAAAAAAGGAATTGTGATCATGGTCAACAAGTGGGATTTAATAGAAAAGGATTCCAAAACGGCAGATGCTTTCAAAAAAAGTCTTTTAGACAGGCTTGCACCCATGAACTACATGCCGATCATTTTTGCGTCTGTGGTAGAAAAACAGCGGATTCACCAGGTGATGGAAAAGGCGATGGAGGTTTATAAAAACAAAACCAAAAAAATCACTACTTCGAAGCTGAACGACATCATGCAGAAGGAAATTGAAAAATATCCGCCGCCTGCAGACCGTGGTAAATATATCAACATTAAATATATGATACAGCTGCCAACACCGTCTCCGACGTTTGTGTTTTTCAGCAGCAATCCTAAACATGTGAAAGATCCTTATCTGCGTTATCTGGAAAACAGGATGCGCGAGAACTTTGATTTTTCAGGGGTACCGATTACCATTTTCTTCCGGGAAAAATAGAGGTACTATATATTTTGAAGCAGGCACCGGGGGATCTTTTCCTTCGGTGTTTTTTGTTTCGTCACATTTTCAGTACAGTTGATACATGAAAAGCAGGGGTTCAGCGTAATTTATTTTTTTCATGCAACCTTTCATCCTAATTTTCCATCTGTTAAAGCAATAAGAAAGTGCCTGAATGAACAGAAATTAAGGGTTCAGAAAAAAATATTTAAAAAAAGTTAAAAACAAGGTACTATGTATTGCAAGATACCATCTAAAACATATATATTTGTATCGTTAATTAGTTACAGCGACTTTCAGTAGGACATTTCTAAACGACATATAACATTACAGCCATGAAAACCATAAAACTTTTCACTCTTCTTGTTCTTTTCAGCTTACAGGCAGGAGCTACCGGATATTCGCATAATATGTTTGTAGCACATAAAAAGCTTCAGGCAGGAAAGGAACGCAGTACAGTAAGCAGTCATGCAATCACAAGAAAAGCTGTTCCTGCAAAAGTGATGGTGAAAGCAGCTGTTGCTTCTCAGGACCGTCAGCATGAAGTTTCAATTGCCAGCCGTTTTGCTAGCAAAGTGTCGGGCGTAGTTACACTAAACCAACGGATTGTAGAACAAGGTCCTGCTGCGCTGTTTCACAGTGAAGATGAAGAAACAAATAATAATTCTATCGTAAACAAATTGGTTGGCCTGGTAAAAGGTATTGTTTTAGCATTTATAGGATCAACCTCATTTGGAAAAGCATAATAAGCCGGATTCTGCCGGATGGATTTAAGCAGGACTGGAAAGTCCTGCTTTTTTGTTTAAATTGTAGTTTATATATTTAAGCTAGCGAAGAAATTATAAGGTATTAATGGATTTCCGGCTGTTTAATAAATGATTACTTGTTACAGAACGAATGATACAGAGACGATGTATTGGTATTTTCATTTTACTATTAGCAATTGTATTTTGTAGCTGCCATTCGGATCTTAAGCCGAAAGAAATAGATGAAGTAATCGGATCAGTGGATTCATTGATTGCCAGCCCTGGCTCAGACACCTCCTTTGTTCCTGTTGATACCAGCATTATTAGAAATTTTGATGTTAACTTGTTTAATTCCAGTCGGTTTGATGAAACAAATATATATTCAGAAAATCAAATTAAGACAGAAAAAGGACAATACTGGAAAGCAAATGATTATATCGGACGCTCCATAGACCTGGGATATACGTTTGTTGCTCCTGCAAATGATACGATGAGAGCCCGGCCATTTGTCCTTTTATTACATGAAGGTGCTTTTCTATTCGGTAACCGGGGAAATGAAGAAAGCAAAGTGAAGCTTTTAGCTCAAAAAGGATATGCCGCGGCTTCCATTGATTATAGAATTGGTTTCAACGGCGGGAGGGAAGGTTTTGCTTGTGAAGGCAATAACATGGAAGTCTATCAGGCAATTTACCGAAGCGTACAGGATATCTATGTTGCGCTGCATTATTTTATGGATAACTCTGCAAAATTCGGTATTGATCCGCGCAATGTAATTATAGGGGGGACTAGTGCAGGAGGAATTGCAGCTTCCGCATTTTTATATATGGTTGAGGAGGATTTTGAAAAACTAAGGCCTGGTATTGTGAAAATACTTGGGAAGCTTGATCCTTATCCTAATCATACTGGTTTTCAAATTAAAGCATTGGTTACCAACCTTGGTTATGCGATAATTCAAAGCAGCTATATTAGTACCGCCAATGCAAAACCAACCTTGTTTTTTCAAAGAACAGGCGACGACATTCTGGCATATGAAAAAGGGAAATTATTTTTCTGCAATAATTATTTTTATACAGAAGGTGCAAAAAATACATCAAATAAACTGGAGCCCTTAGGGATACCTTACGAGCTTAATTATGAGCCAATGAGCGGTCATAAAATAGGTTACCCTGAAAATTACATAATGACGCGCTACGCTAAGTTTATAAAAAGAATATGGGGGAATGACCGGAGACAGATCATTAACGAGAATTATACCAACATTCAGAATAAAACAGTCAGGTAATGCTTAATGCGGTAGCAAAAGATTTTTTATATAATTGGAAAGTCCGATTTCCAGATATTTATATGAAAGATTGGAAAAGATAATGGTCATTGATATTGTCAGAAAAAACATGGCACTTCCTTCGCTGTAAGCTGGATAACCAATCTTATAAAAAATCGTCTCGATTAACAGCTTTACAGGTAAATGCAAAAGGTAAATTGAGAATGAGATATCACCTAGGTGAATCAGCCATTTTGGCAATGAAATGGTGCTTTTACGGGTATGAAACAATACAGCAAGAAACAAAAGCCCGGAGCAGATGCCCCATTGAAATGGCCCCAGCCCACCCAAAAAGCCGGATAAATACTGCCATATAGATACAGCTACAATAGCACTAACAAGGGTGAATGAGGAGAATAGCTGTAAAAAATACTGATTGAAAAACGGACTGGTGTACAGCAGACCAACGAGCACACCATATACAAAATTCCAGATAATTGGATTGGAAATCATGTTTAAATAACTATTTCCATAATTGAAAGTTTTGGTTGGATCAAGGGTTAAATATCCTGTATACCAGGGAATTACAATTAGTGTAGCTGTAATCAAAACAAAAAATGTAATCCACCGGTGCTTTTTGAAGAAGAGAGAAATACTGATTAAGATATAAAAATAGATTTCATAATTAAGGCTCCATCCAACAGACAGCGTTGCATAGCCATAAAAAGGAGGTGTGTGATCAGCCAGCGGAATAAAAAATATACTCCGCAGAATCTGGTTTGCCTGGTTCCCGATTTGAAAACGATAAATTAAAAAAGCGCTAAAAAGAGTAATTAAAATATAAGTCGGCCAGACTCTTATAAACCTTTTAATTATAAACTGAAGTATTTTTTTTGTTGTAAAGGTCTTGCGATCTGTGATATAGACCATTATAAAACCACTTATAACAAAGAATAAACTAACTCCGGCAGAGCCATTATCAAAGAAAAAATTTAGAATCTGATTTAATCCCGGAATTTCTTTGGTGAGATATTTGAGATGATAAACGGCGACAATCAATGAAGCAATACCCCTGAGTACCTGGATACTATTAATTTTAGAGTCGTGGGTGATAGCTGTCATAATATTATTGAATGACACTATTTGAAATATGGATTACTCGCATTTGGACATTCGGTCAATCTAAAAAGACTGCCATATATACAGAATGTCAAATGTAAAAAAATACCTGGGAAAGCATAGTTCTTTTCCCCAGGTATATACGTTTTTATTTTCTTTCAATAAATATTCAGTTACACTACTGGAACAATCAGTCAACAACATTCGTCAGTGTTCCGATCGGTTCAATGGTAATGTGTACAATGTCTCCTTTCTGAAGTGTAAAATCCGATGGGGGAATAATACCTGTTCCGGTCATCAGATAACAGCCATGCGGAAAAGAGAGCTCCCTGTAAAGATACCCCAGCAATTCATTGTGATCCCGTTTCATCTGAGATAAGGTAATTTCCCCGTTGAAAACTTCTTCACTGTCGCGGATAATTGACAGGGCTATGACGGTATCAGCTGATAGTGGTTCTTGCGGTACATACAGGCATGGACCTAGTGCTGTACTTCCTGTATAGGATTTAGCCTGTGGCAGATAAAGTGGATTTTCTCCCTCAATACTTCTTGAGCTCATATCATTGCCTACTGTATAACCTACTAAGGTTCCGGATGATGAAGCAAAAAGTGTTAGTTCCGGTTCCGGCACATCCCAGGTAGAATCCCGGCGGATACGTACTGTTCCATGATTGCCGACTACACGCCAGGCAGTTGATTTGAAAAAGAGTTCAGGGCGCTCTGCGTCATATACGCGGTCATAAAAGCTTCCGCCTCCTGCTTTTTCGGATTCTTCCATACGGGCCGTACGGCTTCTGTAATAAGTTACACCCGAAGCCCAGACCTCCTGTGAACCGATTGGGGTAAGGATTTCAGGAAAAGGAATATCATCTGTGAAAGTAAGGAAAATTAGATTTTCAGTTTGCAGATCAAGCCATTCGTACAGGTCATCCCGGTTTACAACCAGATCCCAGTCCGTTTCGTGCAGGCGATAAAAAAGATCTTCTTTTTCCAGTAAAATGCCGTGTTCTGTTCTGTATAATTTCATGAGATTAGCTTTTAGCGATAAAGTAAAAAATCAGGCTATTTTACTGATTAAATAGAGATTTATACGCTTTTCAGACTATCAAGAACAGAAGGCCTGAAGATTAAATGATTGAGAATTTTTAGTACAGCAAAAAGGAAGGTAACCCATATCAGCAGTTTGCCTGATACAAGTTACCTTCCAAAAACAGCGACTTTACAATTTTTCTTTCAAAAAATCCGCTGTGTAGTTTCCTTCCAGCTTTGACATATCTTCCGGTGTTCCGGCAAAAGTAAGATATCCGCCTGCTTCTCCGCCTTCAGGGCCCAGATCCAGGATCCAGTCTGCGCATTTGATCACTTCCATATTATGCTCAATGATAATAACGCTATCTCCCTGATCTACCAGTGCGTTGATCGCTTTCAGCAGTTTTTTAATATCATGAAAATGAAGACCGGTTGTGGGTTCATCAAAAATGAAAAGTGTTTTGCCTTTATGGGCAGTGCCTTTTCCCAAAAAGGAAGCAAGTTTAACTCTTTGTGCCTCACCGCCGGAAAGCGTGTTGGAAGACTGTCCCAGGCCTACATAACCCAGCCCGACTTCCTGCAGTGGCATTAATTTATCTGCCAGCTTTGGCTCGGGTTCCCTGAAAAATTCGATCGCTTCATCTACGGTCATATCCAGTATTTCCGCAACATCCTTTCCGTTATATTGTACTTCCTGAATTTCCTGTTTGAATCGCTTACCATTACAGCCCTCACATTTCAGATAAATGTCAGCCATGAACTGCATTTCAATCTTTACCTGTCCTTCACCCTGGCAAATTTCACAACGTCCGCCGTCCACATTAAACGAAAAATGAGAAGGTTTGTACGCACGGGCTTTTGACAAAGGAAGTTCTGACATCATCTGGCGTATGTAATCATAAGCCTTAATGTAGGTAACCGGGTTAGATCGGGAAGATTTTCCAATCGGATTCTGGTCAATCATTTCAATAGACTCAATCCGGTCAACACTTCCGGAAAGCTCATCAAAACGGCCAACATCTTCACTGAACTCACCTTTCAGCCTCATCAGCGCCGGATAAAGAATTTTTCTGATCAGGGTAGATTTTCCTGAACCACTGACACCCGTTACAACAGTCAGCGCATTGAGCGGAATTTTCGCATCAACTTCTTTCAGGTTATTTTCTCTTGCCCCCTTTAATTCAAGAAAGTGCAGTGATTTTCTCCGGACCGATGGTACCGGTATGGTATCGTCGCCAAGCAGGAAATTAAGTGTATGGGATTTCATCTCAGGATTTTCCACCATTTCCGAACCTTCATTTTTCCAGTTACGGATATCATCCCAGTTGCCCTGAAAAACCACGTGGCCACCGCCTGTACCCGCTTCCGGACCAATGTCGATAATCTGGTCGGCTGCATGCATCACTTCTTCTTCATGCTCTACCACAATCACTGTATTGCCCAGATCACGCAGAGATTCCAGCACACCCACAAGCCGTTGCGTATCTCTCGGATGCAGCCCGATGCTGGGTTCGTCCAAAATATACATCGATCCTACCAGAGCACTTCCCAGAGAAGTAGCAAGCTTGATACGCTGAAATTCGCCTCCTGACAAGGAATTGGTCAGCCGGTTAAGAGTTAGATATCCCAGGCCAACACGGGTCATGTATTCCAGCCGGGTTTCAATTTCTGTCAGAATCCGGCGTGCAATTTGCCGGTCGTGTTCACTGATTTCAATGTTTTTGAAAAATTCCAATACGTGCTGTATCGGCATCAGAACAAGATCCGTGATCGAGGTTCCCGCAACTTTTACATAGGATGCATCCTTACGCAGACGCGAGCCGCGGCAGTCAGGACAGGTAGTACGTCCCCGGAAACGTGAAAGCATTACACGGTACTGGATTTTATGTGTCTGGGATTCAATTTCTGATATGAAACTATCGATTCCCTGAAAATATTCATTTCCTGTCCAGAGTAATTCTTTCTGTGCAGCAGTAAGATCCTTATACGGGCGGTGGATCGGATAATCAAATTTAACGCCGTTGCGAACCAGCGGAACCAGCCATTCGCTCATTTTCTCTGTCCGCCAGGGTGCAATGGCTCCGTCATAAACAGAAAGATTTTTGTCAGGAATTACCAGGTCAGGGTCAATGCCAAGTATTTTACCAAATCCTTCGCAGCGTTTGCAAGCTCCGTAAGGGTTATTGAAGCTGAATAAATTAACAGTCGGCTCTTCAAAAGTGATTCCGTCCAGTTCAAATTTATCAGAAAACTCTTTTCTTTCGCCGTTTACAACCTGCACAATACAAATTCCCTCTCCTTCAAAAAAAGAAGTCTGTACAGAATCAGAAAGCCGGTATTGCGTGTCTTCGTCGTCATGCTTAACACTGGCGCGATCTATCAGGATAAAGATCCGGTTGCCCGACTGGCTGTAAGCTTCCGGCGTTTCCAGAACATCTTCAATAGCTGCAACCTCGTCATTGATCATGATCCGGTTATAACCCTTGGAAAGTAAAATCGAAAGCTCTTCCTGTTGGGTACGGCCTTCACGGATAAGAAGCGGTGCCAGGATCATTACCCGTTCTCCTTCTGCCTGGCTCAGCATAAAATTGACAACGTCCGTTACGGCATCTTTTTTTACCAATTCTCCCGAAACCGGAGAAAATGTATGGCCGATCCGGGCAAAAAGCAGTTTCAGATAATCGTATATTTCGGTAGAAGTGCCCACCGTAGAGCGCGGATTGCGCGTATTAACCTTTTGCTCAATGGCAATGGCAGGAGAAATACCTTTAATGTATTCAACCTCCGGTTTTTCCATTCTTCCCAGAAATTGCCGTGCATAGCTGCTGAGGCTTTCCACATACATGCGCTGACCTTCTGCAAAAAGTGTATCAAAAGCGAGGGATGACTTGCCGGACCCTGAAAGACCGGTAATCACCACCAGTTTGTTACGCGGAATGGCGACGTCAACACTTTTAAGATTATTTACACGGGCACCTTTGATCAGAATATATTGTCTCGGGTCGAGTTCGTCAAACTGGGAAGCTTCAATCCTCGGCACAGGTAATTGCGTCATAAATCAGATAAATATGCGGGTGGTGTTTGTAAAAACCCGATCTTAAAGTTAACCCTAAAAAAAGTAATTTAGTTTAGGTTTGTGTACAGCATTGGTCGATCTGTTTTAAGCAAAAATTGCTTTCCTGATAAAAGCAGAACAGCATTTTGAAATGTTAACCAAATGTATTTTAAATTCGGACTTCTTTGGAAGTTAAAAATATCATTCCTTTTTGAACAGCTTCCTCAAATATCGGGTCTGCCAGATGTTCCCAGTTTGTTACATCCGACATACAGTCCGTCAGCACATTGACTTTCGGGATCAGTTCGGGAGCATATTTCAGGATCTGCTTAATGCTGGTTGCCACGCAATGCGAGCGGGCTTCTCCGGCAACAAATATCTGGTCAAAGGATGCCAGCTCTGCCAGAAATTTCGTATCAAGCTCTGTTTCAGGTTTACCGGGAACGGGTACCTGTGCTTTGAAAACGCCAAAGTGCTCAGTCAACGGATTCATTCCCTTTGTTATGGCGGTGTAATCCCGCCCGGTACGATGCGTCCAGGCGAGGATGGATCCCATCAATGTTTCGTCCAGTGAAGCTCCTTTTGATCCTACAAGACAATGTTCCGGCCAGATAAAGTGCTTGAATTCTCCCTGACTTTCAAGTTTTTCCAAATATTCCGTTACATATTCTTTATGATAGCGCGGAACCCATTTTCCGTTTTTAACTGCGGTAGAAGTAATGAGCGTAAACGGAGCCATTGTGTTGCCGTTTGGGTCTTCCCAGAAAAGCGGATGAGCGATATCAAGAACACGATGTGTATCCAGTGTTACAAAAATACCATCAATCTTTTCACCATAAATGGCAATTAGCCCCGCAATCCTTTCCATATCCTTTTCAGCTCCCGGAACATACAAGGCACCTTTCGGATTACAAAAATCAAACTGTGCATCAATAAGGAGAAAGGCCGTTTTCTTGCTGATCATAAATTACATGCTTTAATTAATATTTTTATTCCCACTTTACTGGTATTTCCATCTGGCGTGCATACATCTTTGAACATACATGATGTACGTGGCCAAGCATTTTATTCGCATCCTTCACGTAATCTACCCGGTAATCTTCTTCCAGTTTGTTAAGGCCGTTTAAAATGGTTTGCGCTTTTTTTGCAATGTACAAAGCACAGGTATCTGCCCTGGAAGAGTATGTTTTCAAAATGCTTTCATAGGTTTCCAGGAAAGTATTAAGTAAAAATAAATTGAGTTCTATCGCCCCGATTTTATCTTTTGTAACTTTCACATGATAACTGATATCCCCGCTCAGGTTTCTCATATCCATTAAAATCCAGCCGGGTGTGTTCTGGCCGAATTTAGATGTCCGCAGAATCCGGTTTGTAATTTCTTCCCTTCTTTCCGGTATTGTCGCCGAATCTTCCAGCAGCTCAAAATAGAGCCGGTCGCTAAGTGTTTTATCCTTGGTTATAAGTCTTAAAAGTAATTTATCTTTCTCTTTTACAGGCATTTGAATAATTGCCTTTTTGAGCTGATCCGGTAAAGCCATAGGCGTATTGCTAGCTGAATTTATTTTCTGTATTAATAAGAACAATGTTTTAACAAATTTATCTACATAAGGATAATATATTTCCTGCTGGACATTTATCTAAACTTAAAAAAATGAGCAGCATCGCCGCTATATTTCATCCCCGACTTGTTTTTCATACTTAAACATAAACTGCTTTTATCGGATAAATCAAATCCACATTGACGTTTTTAATCGTAGATATAACTGTAGGAGAGGGAAACCCGGATAATAAACACCTGGGAACATTTGCTTAAAGATGGGTTTGAATCTTAACTTGCGCCGTTTTTAATTATTCAAATTTTAATACACATTATGGTTTCAGTAGCTATGTGCACTTACAACGGAGCAAAATATTTGCCTCAGCAGTTGGAGAGCATTGCTAATCAGACGATTCCGGTAGATGAGCTGATTGTGTGCGATGACGGGTCGAAGGATGATACCATTGCTGTGATAAAAGCGTTTGCCGCGAAAAGCGCTTTTCCTGTAACAGTTCACTCCAACGAAAAAAACCTCGGTTCTACGAAAAACTTTGAAAAATGCCTGTTGCTTTGCCAGGGAGACATCATTTTTTTGTGTGATCAGGACGATATTTGGCGTGCCGACAAAGTAGAAAAACAACTTACTTACCTGGAAGAAAATGCGGATAAGGATGCTGTTTTTTCGGATGGAATGATGATCGGCGACGATTCCAGACCAGTTGGCTCTACAATTTGGGAGGAAATAGAGTTTAATAAATCCATGCAGGAAAAGTGGATCAAAGGTAAAGCACATGAAATTCTTTTTAATGGCTTTGTCGTTACCGGTGCAACACTGGCGATCCGCAAAACCTGCCTGGAAAGATTGCTGCCATTCCCCACACATGTTCCGGACCTGATCCATGATGCCTGGATGGCAATGGCTTTGAGCCTGGAAGATAAAATAGGTTTTATTGCTGAGACCCTGATTTCCTATCGCAGGCATGCAAGCCAGCAGGTTGGTTTTGGAAGTAAGCTGGAATATGTAAAGATACAGGACAGATTCAGCCGCAGGCGTGAGCAAAAACTTTTGCCTTTAAAGCAAAAAGCAGACAAGCTTCACGGGCTTTATTTGTTGCTTAAAGAATTGTCATTTGTGCCGGGAGAGAAACTGACTAAATTATATCTGGCCCAAAATCATTTTTATCAGCGGGCATCTCTGCCTGCAAGCAGGATTTCCAGAATTTCGCCGGTGTTTCAGAATATAATCAAAGGTTATTATAAATTTAGCAGCAAAGACTGGTGGTTGCCTGCTATTGGTGATCTAATTGAGTAATTTAGCGTTATTGTGAAAAGTACAAATCGGGATCCTTCGGTTGCTGTTGTTATTCCTGTATACCAGGCAAAATTTTCTGCTGCAGAGAAAGCATCTCTTAAGCAGTGTATGACGATTTTGGCAGGTTATCCTGTAAAAATTGTGAAGCCACGCAGTCTGAATCTGGATCAGATCAGAGAAGAATATCCTGCTGTTGACCTGGTTTCATTTGAAGATGCGTTTTTTACCGGAACCGATTCGTACAACCGGTTACTCATTGATATCGAGTTTTACCGCTCCTTTCTTCCTTACGAATTTATACTGATCTATCAGCTGGATGCCTATGTTTTCCGTGACGAACTGCTGGATTGGTGCAATAAGGGTTACGACTATATTGGTGCTCCTTCACTGCATCAGGAAGAATTTGATTCCCTTTCCGCTGCTCAGAAAGATCAGTATGCCCAGGCACTTTCTGGCAATAGGATTGTGCTGAACGGAGGACTTTCTCTGCGGAGAATTCCGGCCTTTATCCGTTATCTTAAAATTTACAACCGGCTTTATCCTGTCTGGAAAGGAAATGAAGACATGCTGTTTTCGCAGGAAGCAACCAGGCTTATTCCCATGAAGCTGTTCTTACAAACGCCGTCCTGGAAACAGGCTCTGAGTTTCTCTTTCGAGAAAAGTCCGGCTGCTGCCTTTGAGCTGAACGGGCATAAACTCCCCTTCGCCTGCCATGCCTGGGAACGGTATGATGCGCAGTTTTGGTCTTCCTACATCCAGGTGGAGCAATGAACGGACTTTAACAATTTTTAACAAACTATCCCGCGGTTAAGAACGTTCTTGCAAATATTTCTAATTAATTGATATTGTCATGAATTTAAGATCGCTTCTGGTATTGGTTTGTACCATTGGCCTTTCGCTTCACACAAGTTTTGGCCAGATTACAGAAAATCCCCGTGTAGATGAGCAATCCGCAGAGTATGTAAAAATCAAGCGTGTTGAGCTGACGGATAAGTACACCGTAATTTATTTACAATTTATTGATAATGGAAAGCAGCTGAGCCCATCGCTGCCGCCGGAATTGCAGGATGGATACTTTCCCCAATTAAAAACTGATATGGGCAGCAGTATCTGGCTTGATCCGGAAACGCGGTTGTTTAAGCCGGGAGAGATCAATATTAAGTTTAAATTAATACGTGCCGAAAACATACCTACCGAGAATACAAAAAAAATATCTCCCGGAGAAAAAGTTGATTTTGTCGCTTATTTTGAAAGGTTAACTCCCGGAATAGAAGTGTTTGACTTTTACGAAGGCAGAAGCAGACCTGGCACGCAATCCTGGAACTTTTACGGAATACATATAAAAAATCCTTTAAAAAAACCGGTAAACAAAGCCAAAGCAAATGCTGTTACTAAAACGCCGGTTCCTGCAAAAAAAACGCTTCCTGCAAAAAAAGAATTGGAAACCTTCAAAAAGCCGGAAGTTGTAAAACCTGCCGATGACGAGATAATTGCTACGGTTAAAGGGACTGTTTATAATGCCAAAACCAGGGAGCCGGTATCTGCACGGATTGCTTACGTAGAAAAGGGAGATTCACTGGAGGTTAACTCGTCATCAGGTAAATATCGTATCGGAATTGATGCAAAGGACAAATACGAGCTGCAAGTGACTGCCAAGGGATATTACGGAACCAGCGCAGAAATATCCGCTTCGGACTCTACCGGTAACCTGAATTTAACCAGAGACTTCTATTTAATCCCACTGGCTGTTGGTGAAACAATAGCACTTCCCAACATTTACTTTGAAACCTCCCAATTTACCTTACTTCCCGAGTCTGCCGCTGAACTTGATCAGTTGGTTCAGATGATGAAAAACAATCCGGAGATCGGGATCAGAATTGAAGGGCATACGGATCTGGTAGGAGATCCTGACAAGAATATTGATCTATCCAGAAAACGGGCTCAATCCGTTAAGGAATACCTGACTAAGAGAGGAATTGATGAAAGAAGAATTGAAGCAAAAGGTTACGGAGGAATTAGGCCTCTTGTAAAATCAGGATCAGAAGAAGAACGCAGAAAAAACCGCCGGGTCGAATTTGTGATAACGGAGATTTAGTTCTTGGTGAGATGGAAGAAGTGAAATGTGAAAGGTAAAAAGTTTTTAGTATAACAGTTCACAGTATGGTTTTTCGCCTCTGTGAACTGTTTACTGCAAACTAAAAACTCTTTACTTAAAAAACTATCTCGCTTTAATAATATTGGTAAACTCGCGGGATTTTAGCGATGCGCCACCAACGAGGCCTCCGTCGATATCCGGAGAAGCGAAAAGCTCAGCAGCACTTGCAGCTGTAACGCTTCCTCCGTAAAGGATTGAAATTTCTTCTGCAACCTCTTTTCCATATTTCTCTGCAAGATGCGCTCTTAAAGCTGCATGCATATCCTGCGCCTGCTCTGCACTTGCAGTAAGGCCTGTCCCGATTGCCCAGATCGGTTCATAAGCGATCACTACGGATTGCAATTGCTCTGCCGTCAGGTGAAAAAGGCTTTCCGAGATCTGGTTTTTTACAAATCCGATATAATCTTCATTTTGTCTTTGTTCAAGCGATTCTCCACAGCAGAAAATAGGTGAAATGCCATTGGCAAGTGCCGTATTGACTTTTTCTGCCAGAAGCGTATTGTCTTCGTTAAAATACTGGCGGCGCTCGCTGTGGCCGATCAGCACGTATTCTACACCGATGGACTGCAGCATGGCAGCAGATACTTCACCGGTAAAAGCTCCTGAAACTTTATCTGAACAATTTTGTGCAGCCAATGAGAAATTGGGTGCACTTTCGATGTATTTCCTGATCGTAGTAAGGTAAATTGAAGGTGGGCAAAGGATCACTTTTACGTCACTTTGAACCTCATCGTTTGCCATATTTACAAGCTCGGAAGTCAGCGCAACTGCTTCATCCATAAGCTTATTCATCTTCCAATTACCGGCAACTATTTTTTTTCGCATGAGTTGTTTTTTATTATGGGAAACCATGTTTTTACGCAACAAAACTACCACATTTTCTGCATTTACAGTATTATCTGTTTTGATGAAAATTAATTTGGAAATTTAAAGATTTTTTTGTGTTTAAATCAGATAGAATACAGTATTTTTACTTGTTGAAGTGTCGAATATTGATTTCGGCAGCTGGTGTATGCCTGAAAGCAGTGCTTTTAAGAAGGCGATAAGTTTGATATACAGAAAACAGGTAATCAGGAATTTAAAGAAAGGAGGCCACGATGAAAACGTCTATGTGGTTAGGATTTATAGCAATACTTTTTATCAGCATACATTCTTTTGGGAAGTCGGACGACGCAAACGATGTAATACAGGAAAAGTATGGCTATTTTTTAGAAAAAAATTATAAGACAGCACGTATTCCCTTTGAACTGCATTCCAATCTGATTCTTATATATGTAAAAATAAACGACTCAGATTCGTTGAGGTTTATTCTTGATACCGGTGTAAGCTCCATTATTATTACTGACCCGAATATCCTCAAACCGGACAAACTCCGCATGACACGTAAAGTAAATCTGACGGGTGCAGGTGAAGGCAGCTCTGTTGCGGCACATGTTGCTATTGATAACCGGTTCTCAATGGGCCGTTTAAAAGCCAATCATCAGAATATTGTAGTGCTTGAAGAAGATTTTCTTCATTTGTCGGAATATGTCGGCGTTCCGGTGCATGGTATTTTTGGTTATGAAGTGTTCAATAATTTTGTAGTAACCATTGATTTCTCCAAAAAAGAGATCGTGCTGATGCGGCAGGATAATTATAAATATAAAAAAAGGAAAGGAGATAAACATCCTATTGTGATTGAGGATACCAAACCCTATACGAGTGCAGTTACACTTTTTGCTGATGGGCGTGAGCATCCGATCAGGGTACTGATTGATACCGGTGCCGGACATGCTTTGCTTTTAAACAATACACCAAAAGAAAGTTTCAGGCTTCCGGAAAAAGTGCTCCGTGCACAGCTTGGAAGAGGTCTGAATGGTGTTATCAACGGAAACCTGGGCAGGATAGACCGGCTGCGCCTGGGACGTTATGAGATGGACAATATTGTTGCTTCTTTTCCGGACAGTATTGCTTTTGGAGCAAAACTGAACAGTCACATCGACCGGCAGGGAAATATTGGGTGCGAGCTTCTCCGTCGGTTTAAGGTAACCATGAATTACCAGCAGGGCTACATGGTGCTTAAACCGGTAAAAAAGCGGCTGAGGGAGAAATTCGAGCACGACATGAGCGGAATGGAAATCAGGGCAGATGGCCAGGGCCTTCGGTCTTATTTTGTAAACCATGTTCTGGAAAGTTCCCCGGCTTCTTTGGCAGGCCTGAAAGTAGGCGACCAGTTGCTGTTTATCAATGACCACGCAGCTTCGGAGCTGAATGTGAGTGAAATATATAAAATGATGCAGCGCGGTGATGGCCGGAGTATGGATCTGCTGGTGAAAAGGGAGGGGGAAATTTTCTTCGCGCGCCTCACGCTGAAGAGAATGATTTAAGTAATTTTGCAGCCAAATTAATCATTGGCCAATTGGAACGTATTATTGTAACCGAAGACGGATCACATTCTCTGTACAGCGCGTTACACAATCAGCAATATCATTCCCTGCACGGGGCATTGACAGAATCTCTGCATATTTATATTGAATTGGGGCTACGTCCCGCATTACAAAATGCCGAAACCCAGATCTCTGTTTTTGAAATGGGCCTGGGTTCCGGTCTGAATGCACTTCTTGCATGGCAGCTTGCCGATCAGTTAAAAAAACCTGTTTATTATACTTCCATTGACTCTTTTCCTGTTCTACCGGAAGAGGCAGTGCTGTTAAACTACGAAACTCTGACAGGCCATGCCGGCTTTCCGGAGTTACATACTTCTTCCTGGGGAACGGATCATCAATTGTCGGAATACTTTACATTCCGGAAGGAAAAAATTCAATTGCAGGATTATACAGCCAATAAGCTATTTGATGTCATTTTTTTTGACGCTTTTGACCCGCGAACCCAGCCGGAACTTTGGACGGAAGAAATTTTTACCAAAATTGCAGCTTTTACCAACACAGGTGGTGCTTTGGTGACGTATTCATCAAGAGGTACGGTTAAACGGGCTCTGGCTGCCAGCGGATTTAAAGTGAAACGCCATAAAGGCCCTGGAAGAAAAACGCATGTTGTAAAAGCAACAAAAATTTAAAAATAGGATCGACAAACAAAACATATGAATTACCAGGAAATTATAAATCAGGAATTACAGGAAGCACAAGCTGTTTTAGACCGCTTTTTGAATGATCCGGTACAAATTGAAAAAATAGAAGCGGCAGCAGCCCTGATGGCAGATGCTATATTAAAAAATGGTAAGGTTATTTCCTGTGGAAACGGCGGGTCACATTGCGATGCCATGCACTTTGCTGAAGAGCTCACAGGCAGATACCGGGATGACCGTCGTTCATTACCTGCAATTGCCATTTCCGACGTAAGCCATATCAGCTGTGTAAGCAACGATTATGGTTATGAATATGTTTTTTCAAGATTTGTTGAAGGCATTGGCCAGCAGGGCGATGTGTTGCTGGGATTGAGCACAAGCGGAAACTCTGCAAATATCATTCGTGCGGCCGAAGCTGCCAGAGCAAAAGGAATGAAAGTAGTGATCTTATCCGGAAAAGACGGTGGAAAACTGGCGGGTGCCGCAGATGTTGAAATTCGGGTAGACCACTTTGGCTATGCCGATCGTATTCAGGAAATTCATATTAAAGTGATTCATATTTTTATACTGCTTATTGAAAGAATGGTGCTGAAGGATTAAGTTTTGAGCAAAAATCATTAGCTTACATAAAAGTCAATCGCTCTGTTACTAACAATCTGCCTCATGAAAGTACGTCCGTCTGCAATGATTTTAAATGGCGAGTCCATACTAACGCTACGCTATAATTATGGCAATATCAATGTGTTCGCTTTGCCGGGTGGTAATCCTGATCCGGGCGAAAACCTCACAGAAGCGCTCAAACGGGAATTAGTTGAAGAACTTGGCATACATACTGAAATCGGTAAAATGGTATTTTGCGGAGAGGTGATTTGGAACGAAATTCAGAAAGAAACGCTGCACATGGTATTTGCCACCGAAATTACTTCGGGTATTCCTGAGCCGAATCCTGATCAGACAACGGCTTTAGAAATGGTCTGGCTACCGTTTTCAGAACTTAATCATAGTATTTTGTATCCTAATGTGGGTAAGTTTCTGCTTGGATATATTAATGGAAAGCCCGAAGCAGCCCACATTGGCGTTATTGATCAGCCCTATATTCAGTAGAAACCCGTTTTAGATTCAATATAGAACCGTAGTATGTTTCCGAAGAACAGAAACAAATGGTACTTTTGCATTTTAACAAGGTTCTCGGGTAAATGGAAAACGAAAAGAAGGAGAAATTATCAAACTTCTTGATAAAACGGGCAGAAAAGGATGTGTTATCGCGGGGGCGTTCCATTTATAGCAGTGGTGGCTTCAAGGTTGCAAAGCTGGAATATAACGGTCCTGGTAATGCAGAGTTCAAAGTTAAGAGCGACTATTCTACTCAATATTACATAATCCAGATCAAGGATTTTCTTACGCCGCAAATTAGCACAGCCTGTACTTGTCCTTACAACTATGGCGGGCTGTGTAAACACCGCGTAGCAGCAATTTTGTATATTCTCGATAAAATGCCCAGCATTAAGCAGGTGCTTTATGAAATGGAGAAAACAATTGTTGATCTGCCTGAAATAAAAGACTACAACTTAAAAAACCTCACGCTCGATGAGACCTGGCGAAGCAGGGCCGACATTACCAAAGTAGATATTGTTTCTGCAAAAGAAGGTGATGCTGAGTGTGTTGTCCATTATAAAGATCAGGATTTTACGGTTGAGTTCAGCCGCTTAAAAAATACCAAACAGGTGCAGACTTCCTGTTCCTGTAATCAAAAACTTTGGGTACCTCTTTGCGAGCATAAGCTTGCAGCAC